>Ga0334898_1000337_pt1 | contig 80167 bp, 52 predicted proteins | sample GraSluR3_MG_10_FD_207228 | JGI IMG/M metagenome (GOLD analysis project Ga0334898, IMG submission 207228) | Sludge microbial communities from methane-producing bioreactor in Wageningen University, Netherlands - Granular Sludge_3_08-R3 | ecosystem: Engineered > Bioreactor > Anaerobic >... | reverse complement strand
TGGGTGATTTCACCGACATAAAACCGGTGGTAATCCTTCCTGGCATAAATCTTTTCGATATCAAACGACAGGAAAAATTCGGGTTTGATGTCGTCAAAATAGATCTTTCGGCATTCCATGATCAGGCGCGCCTGGCGAAAGGCCACGCTCCCGGAAGGGGTTTCCAGGGCGTCCAGGCCGGGCAGGTTCATCTTGTCGATGTCCCGGCCGGAACGGGTCCCGCACAGATTCAGCATCTCCCGGTGGCTTTCCCCGAAAAAATTCAGCGAGAAACGGGGACCCTCCTCCACAAACAGCAGGGTATGCCGCTGAGGCCGGATGAAGACAAACGCCACCGGCTTTTTCCAAAGGATGCCGGCCCCTCCCCAGCTGGCCGTCATCATGTTGTAATGTGCTGGTTTCCCGGCACATATCAGCATCCAATCCGTGCCGATCAGTTTGAACAGGTTGTCCTGTATCTGTTCCGGCAGGAGGGGTTCGAACAATTTTTCCATAAATTCAGAATGGTTGCGGCACGGGGTCCGCTGGTTATTTTCTCCACAAAGGTAGGGAAAATGACGTTTCAGACACCATGCCTCCACCGAAGCGCCACCTCCCTGCCGGCAGGCCGGAGGGTCAACGGATTAATCATTACCTTTGCACGGATAGCAGACAGCCTATGGAGATCGTGATACTGGGAACCGGAACGTCACAGGGCGTGCCCGTGATTGCTTGCGAATGCAGGACGTGCCGGAGTCCCGACCCGCACGACAAGCGGCTGCGGACCTCGGCATGGATACGGCAGGGGGGCACCAGCATCGTGATCGACGCGGGGCCCGACTTCCGCCAGCAGATGATCCGGCATGGGGTCCGTTCGCTGGATGCTGTGTTGATCACCCATGCACACAAGGACCATACCGGTGGCCTGGACGATGTGCGGGCTTTCAACTGGGTGCAAAGACGCCCGATGGATATTTACGCCAGGGAGTCGGACAGGCAAGCCATCATGAGGGAATTTCCCTATGCATTCGGGAAAAACAAATATCCCGGAGCTCCGGATATCCGGCTTCGTGAGATAGACCGGAGCCCGTTCCGGATCGGTGAGATGCTGCTGACGCCCATAGAGGCCATGCACCGGGACATGCCCGTGGTGGGCTTCCGGATGGGGGATTTTTCCTACCTGACCGATGCCAACGCCCTGGAGGCGGAACAACTGGAAAAGATGAAAGGCTCCAGGGTGGTGGTAATCAATGCCCTGAGACAGGAGAAACACCACTCCCACTTTTCCCTGTCCGAGGCAGTGGACATCCTGCAGCTGCTGCGGCCTGAATGGGGATTCCTCACCCACATCAGCCACCAGATGGGACCCAGCCGGGAAGTTGGCGGCACCCTTCCGCCGGGTGTTTTTCTGGCTTACGACGGACTAAAAATCAATCTGAACCCTTCTCAGGTCGAGGTGGTTTAAGGGATTGTTCTTCATGTGGCGGACCCCTTCCGGCACAAACCGCACAGATTCATCGTAAAAAAGCGGCACCACCGGGGCCTGCCGGATCAGAATGCTGTCCATGCGCCGGTACAGCCCGATGCGGGTGCTGTCATCGGTCACAGACCGGGCCTCATCATAGAGCCGGTCAAATTCCGGGTCGCTGAAGTGCGTGTAATTCGGTCCTGCCGGGGATTTGTTCGCGGAGTAAAACAAGGCCAGGTAGTTCTCCGCATCCGGGTAATCAGCGATCCAGGAGCCCCTGAAAAACCTCGCCTCCCCTTTTGCCATCATCTCGCGGAGCGTGGCCGGTGGCATGACATCAATGCCGAGCCGGATGCCAATGCGTGCCAGCTCAAACTGAATGTATTGTGCCATGTCCAGGTACGCCTGGTTGGTAAGCAGGGTCAGGGGCGGCAGACCCTCCCCGCCGGGGTAGCCGGCCTCAGCCAGCAGCTCCCTGGCCCGGGCAGGATCATGCCGGTATCCGCCTTCATTTTGATCGAAGCCCGGCATGCCGACCGGCACGAAACCGGCATGGGCCGGAAGGCCGATGTCGTTCCTCAGGTACCTCAGCATTTTTTCCCGGTCGAAGCCCAGATTGATGGCCTGGCGCACCACGGGCTCCAGCAGGGGCCAGTCGTTCGGCAGGGAGGTGGGGTCCACCAGGATGCCCAGGTACTCGGTATTGAGGAAAGGCATCCTGATCATGCGGAAGCGGTCCCTGTACCGGGCCTGCAGGTTCCCGTCGGGGGTCAGCAACTCGTCCTTGTAACTGGCGTCTACTCCGCTGAGGAAATCCAGGTTCCCTTTGATGAATTCCAGGAAGGCCGTCTGCCGGTCGATGATGAAGCTGATGGCCACCGCATCCAGGTATGGCAGGACATCCCCTTCTGCCGTCCTTTCAAAATAGCGTTCATTCCGGAGAAAAACCAGCTTGACATTTTCTTTCCAGTATTGGAAGCGGAACGGGCCGGTACCGACAGGACGCTGCCTGAAGGACTGCCCGTAGGCCTCCAGGGCCTCACGGGGCACCACGGAGCAATAGGCCATGCTCAGCAGCCCGGGGAAAGGCGGGAACACCTGCCTGAGACGGATCACCACCGTGGTGTCGTCCGGGGTAAGGACATGCAGGCCCCCGTCAGGGAGACGGTCCACCGGGTTCATCACCCAGGAGCCGGGGGCGTTCAGTCCGGGATCAATCAGGCGGGACAAGCTGAAGGCGACATCCGACGACACCACCCTTCTGCCCCGTCCATCGGGGAAGCAGTCATCATCATGGAAATACACATCCTCCCGAAGGTGGAATGTATAGGTGAGTCCGTCCTCCGAAATGTCCCAGCTCCTGGCCAGGGAAGGCCTTACCCGCAGGGCCTCGTCGAGCTCCACAAGGCTGTTGAACAACTGGGACACGGCCCAGATATTGGCCTGGTTCCGGGCGTACAACGGATCCAGAGAGGTGATGTTGGAGGCCTCGTTGTAGCGGAATACGGTCTTTCCCTCCATCCGTACCGGTCCGCTGCTGCACCCGGGGAGAAAAGGCAGTATCCAGATCCAGCCGGCAAGCATCAGGGCCATGGGCCGTCCCTGAACACCCCCCCTGCCGCAGGAGGGAGCAGACCGGACCCCGGCCGCCGGAATGCCGGGATTAAAATCATCATGGGATCTCCCGCTGCGCTTCATGGTCATCCTGTCATTCGCCCATCATCCGGGGAATGGCGTTGTCATAGATGGCCGTCAGCTCCTGCAGGGTGCCGAAGGATTCCCCGTCGACCACCAGGCTGTCCCCGCCGACCTCCCCGATCAGGGAAAAATCCACATCGGTGGCGGCCAGGAACTCCACCAGGGACTCCTGCATGCCCGGCCGGATGCTCACCAGGACACGCCCCTGGGCCTCTCCGAACAAAAAGGCGTCTTTGCGGATGTCCGGGTCAGAATCCACCCGGCATCCCAGCCGGCCTGCCTTTGCCGATTCAAACAGGGCAACAAAAAGTCCCCCGTCGGACAAATCGTGGGCCGATTCGATCATTCCCCCGCGGATGAGCCCCTTCACCGCCCGCTGCATCTCATACTCCTCCTCCAGATCGAAATAAGGCGGGGGGGACAATTTGACCTTGTGGTAACTGTACAGGTATTCCGAACAATTGATGTCATTGCGTGAACTGCCCACCAGGTAAAGGAGGTCGCCTTCTGCCCGGAACCCGAGGCCCTTCATCAGGGACTTATCGTGAAGCACGCCCATCATGCCGATCACCGGGGTGGGGAACACGGGGACCGTGGTGTCGCCGGAGGTGGCCTGGTTGTAGAAGCTGACATTGCCGCCGGTCACCGGCGTCTGGAAGCGGGTACAGGCCTTGGCCATGCCCCGGATGGCTCCGACAAACTGCCAGTACACCTCCGGGTTGTAGGGATTTCCGAAATTAAGGCAGTTGGTGATCGCAGAAGGCTCCCCCCCGCTGCAGATGATGTTGCGTGCGGCCTCGGCCACGGCGATGGCGCAGCCCGTCTCCGGATCGGCATGCACATACCGGGAGTGGCAGTCCACCGTCAGGGCCAGCGCCTTTTTTGTGCCTTTCAGGTTGACCACGGCCGCATCCGACGGCAGGTTGGTACTCATGTTCTTGGTACCCACCATCGTATCGTACTGGTGGATGACCCAGTCCTTGGAGGCAATGCCCGGGTGGGCCAACAGGAAGCGGGCCACTTCCCGCAGGTCATCCGGAACAGCCACCTGGTCCATCCGGAAGGCATCTTTCTCACGGAAATAGGCAGGTTCGCGGTAATCCCTGTCATACACCGGGGCCCCGCCGCCGAGCACCAGGCTGTCGGCTGGCACCTCGGCCACGAGCTCCCCGTTCATGTAATAGCGGAGCACATCTCCCTCGATCACTTCCCCGATCTGCACACAGTTCAGGTCCCATTTGTGAAACACCCTTTCGACCTCCTTTTCACGGCCCTTCTGCACCACGACCAGCATGCGTTCCTGTGACTCGCTCAGCAGGATCTCAAAGGGCTTCATGTCTTGCTGACGCATGGGCACCTTATCCAGGTGAATGACCATCCCATGCCGGCCTTTGGCCGACATCTCACTGGTGGAGCAGGTAATGCCGGCAGCCCCCATGTCCTGCATGCCGATGACCGCACCCGTCTTGATCACCTCAAGGCTGGCCTCAAGCAGGAGTTTTTCCTGAAAGGGGTCTCCCACCTGAACCGCAGGGATCTTGTCTGCCGAGGCCTCGGTAATGTCTTCCGAGGCGAACGTGGCCCCATGGATGCCGTCTTTTCCGGTGGATGAGCCCACAATGAATACGGGATTGCCCTTGCCGTATGACACCGCGGAAATGGTGTTCCCGGTTTTGACCACGCCCACCGACATGGCATTGACCAGGGGATTGGTATTGTAACAATCGTCAAAGGCGACCTCCCCGCCGACCACCGGCACCCCGAAGGCGTTCCCGTAATCCCCGATACCCTTCACAACCCCCTTCAGGAGCCATTTCGTTTTTTCCAGATCCGGCCGGCCGAAGCGCAGGGAGTTGAGCTGGGCAATGGGCCGGGCGCCCATGGTGAAGATGTCGCGGTTGATGCCCCCCACCCCGGTGGCTGCTCCCTGGTAAGGTTCCAGGGCCGAAGGGTGGTTGTGGGACTCGATCTTGAAGGCGCAGGCCAGCCCGTCGCCCAGGTCGACCAGCCCGGCGTTCTCCTCCCCGGCCTCTGCCAGCAGGTGGGGCCCCTTGCGGGGAAGGGTCTTCAGCCATTTGATGGAGTTCTTGTAAGAGCAATGCTCCGACCACATCACCGAATAAATGCTCAGCTCGGTAAAATTCGGCTCCCGTCCCAGGAAACGGACAATGGAACGGTATTCTTCGGGCAGCAGGCCCAGCTTGGCAGCCGCCTCAGGGATGCCGTCGGATGGTTGTTTGTTCTCCTCCATAATTCTTGCAAAAAGGGGTCAGTTAATCCAGGCAAAAGTAATCAACATCCCCCAGCCGTAAAAACATTTCTTGCCTTTTCCGCCAGGGGACACAGAGCTTAGGGAACAATCCGGTATCTTTGAACCCATACCGCCGGATCCATGCCGGCATCAAATCCATAAAGACATGAAAAAAACCATTTTGATCACCGGGGCCACCAGCGGCATCGGAGAAGCCACGGCCAGGCTTTTTGCAGCCAAAGGGCAGCGCCTGATCCTCACGGGCAGGCGGGGCGAGAGGCTTGGGCCCCTGAAAGAGGCGCTGGAGAAGCACCCGGGCTGCAAGGTGCATGCCCTGGAGATGGATGTCCGGGACCGGCAGCGGGTGGAGCAGGCCATCCGGAAACTGCCCGAAGACTGGAAAGAGATCGACGTCCTGGTCAACAATGCCGGACTGGCCCTTGGACTCTCAGGGATCGATGAGGGGCAGCCGGAGCACTGGGAACAAATGATCGACACAAACATCAAGGGGCTGCTGTGGGTCAGCCGTGCCGTCATGCCCGGCATGAAGTTTCGCCGCCGGGGGCACATCATCAATATCGGCTCCATCGCGGGCCGGGAAACCTACCCGAACGGAAATGTCTACTGCGCCACCAAGCATGCCGTGGCTTCCCTGACCAGGGCCATGCGCATGGACTTGCTGCCCTTCGGCATCAAAGTCAGCCAGGTCAGCCCGGGAGCCGTTGAAACAGAGTTCAGCCTCGTGCGCTTCCAGGGAGACAGGGAACGGGCCAGCCAGGTTTACAAAGGCTTCGAACCACTCCGGGGGGAAGACGTGGCCCATGCCGTGGGCTTCGTGGCGGACTTGCCGGCGCATGTCAATGTGGACGACCTGCTGATCATGCCCACCGCCCAGGCTTCCGCCGGGCTGATCCACAGGACGGCGGACTGACAGGGGCCGGAACGTTCCGGCCCGGGCAGGTCCCTTCTGCTGCAGGGTTTCAATCCGGTATGGGAACCACGGCAGCGCCGCCCAGGTGCCTTTCCCGGATGGCCTCCATCACCTCCAGGAACTTCTCCCGTTCTTCCTGATGGGGCCGGTGGGCGGATTGCTCGAACCACACCAGCCTCTTGCCCAGCGGGGCTTCCAGCTTGCTGAAATATTCCGCCGCCAGGGCCGAGGAAACAATCACATCATGGCGCCCCAGCAGAAAATACACCGGCACCTGGATCCGCGGGGCGTCCCGGACCAGGTTCAGTTCTTTCATCTCGTCCCATAATTTTCTGGCAGAGTAGTGGGGAGAAAGGATCAGATTCAGCCTGTCTGCCAGGCTGTACTCCGGTGCGGTAAGCATATCCCGGACCTCCTGCAGGTCGATGTACGGCCTTTCATGGGTGCTTTGCCGCACGATCCCGCCGAAGCGATAAACCCAACGGCGTATGGTCAGGGCATCCTCCAGACTGTAATTGTCGGGGATGGTGTCTATCCATTGAAGCTGCCTCAAGGCACGCCGGTTCTCTGTTTCCCTGGCGCGCCGTTCAACAAACTCATACCCAAGGCGTTCATTCAGATAGGGATTGACACTCTGCCCCGTGCCAATATAGGCATGCAGCAGCCCGGGATGCCGGGCTGCGAGCAAGGCGCCGATACCGCTTCCCCAGGAATGGCCCCACAGGAAGGCCTGCTCCTTTTCCACAAATCCAAGGGCGTACTCCACCACCATCCGGGCGTCCTCCACGAACTGGTCTATCGTCATGGAGGCGGGCGGAATGCCCCTTGAGAATGACTTGCCGGTCCCCCGCTGCTCCCAGTACACCACCGTAAAACGGTCCTCCAGCCGCCGCATGGTCTCTCCGTAAGGCTCAAAAGGGAAGAGGGGAAACCCGGGACCGCCATGCACGAATACCAGCAAGGGGTTCTGCGGGTCCGTTCCCCGGATGAGAACGGCCTGGCGTACCTCACCCACAGGAAGCATCCTGAAATGGTGGATGCCGGCATGGGACGGGGGCTCTATATAATAGGAACGGCAACCGCCCACAAGGACGGTCAGGAGGATGGCCGTAACAATGCGAAAACCCCTTTTCATGCTGCAGACGCAGTGGCTGGTGAAATATACAAAATCTATCGCTCCCGGCACAAGGACGCGGGGAATATTACGTTGTAAAGGAAAGGATAAAACAGCCCGCCCTGACCCGCTTTTCGTATATTTGCAGGGCTAACAGGCCATCATCCCCTCAAAGCGGCTTCCGATGAAGAAACTTCACAAGCTTGTCCTCTCCTCCTACATCGGTCCTTTTGTGGCGACCTTCTTCCTGGCATTGTTTATTTTGCTGATGCAGTTTCTGTGGAAATACATCGACGACCTGGTCGGGAAGGGCCTGGAATGGTATATCATCGGAGAACTGCTGTTTTATTCCTCGGCCACCTTCGTGCCCCTGGCCCTCCCCCTGGCGGTCCTGTTGTCTTCCATCATGACCATGGGCGCCATGGGGGAACACTACGAACTGGTCGCTTTCAAGTCGGCCGGGATTTCCCTGAACAAGATCATGTGGCCGCTGGTGGTGATTTCCGGGATCCTCGTGCTGGCCGCCTTTTATTTTTCGAACAATGTGCTGCCGGTGGCCAACCTGAAAAGCCTTTCCCTGCTGTACGACGTCAGGCACCACCGCCCGGCTTTCAATATCATGGAAGGTGTATACTACAAGGGGATCGACAATTTCGTGATCCGGGTCAGCGAGAAAGATGCCGACGGACAAACCCTGAGGGACATCAAGATCTATGACCACTCCGGGCATAAAGGCAACGTCAACCTGACCACGGCTGAATGGGGGACCATGGCGGTGACCCCGGACAAAAGGCACCTGCTCCTCTCCCTCTACAACGGGGTGAACTACCAGGAGACCGGGGAGAACCCGATGGACCCTTCCAAACCGTTTCAAAGGACCTACTTCACCGAACAGGTGCGCAAATTCGACCTGAGCTCGTTCGACTTGCGGCGAACGGACGAGGACCTGTTCAAAAGCAATTTCAGGATGCTGAACCTCCATCAGCTGGTCTATTATGAAGACTCCCTCTCCAGGGACCTCCAACAGCGAAAAGAGAACTACATCCGCTCCTACATGGCACGGTTTACTTTTTACTCCCGGGTCGATTCGACCGCCCTGGAGGCTGTTCCTGCAGATGAAACGGCCTGGTTCAATCCGGAAGAACTGGATACGGAGCGGCAGGCCCGCATGTCATCCATCATCAACCAGGCCATGGGGCTGGTGCGCACCAACAAGGACCACAGCCAGTTTGCCCACGAGGACTTCCGGAACCGCACGCGCAACCTGGCACGGTACCAGATTGAGTTTCACCGCAAATTCACCCTGTCCTTCGCCTGCATGGTGCTGTTCATGATCGGAGCCCCCCTGGGGGCGATCATCCGCAAGGGCGGCTTCGGCCTGCCGATGGTTGTCTCTGTCTTGTTTTTTGTGGTCTTCCATGTGGTCTCCATCACCGGGGAAAAATTTGCCCGGGAAGGGGTCCTCGAAGCCTGGCAGGGCATGTGGATTGCACCCGCCCTCCTCATGCCCGTCGGGATTATTCTGATCGTCAAGGCAACCACCGACTCCAGCCTGCTGGATATGGAAAGTTATACCAAGCGGTTTGATAAACTGAGCGGTTTGTTCCGCAGAACTGTCAACACGCCTTAACCATGCGCATCCTGCAGCTATGCCACAGGGTCCCCTTCCCGCCATCCGACGGGGGCGCCATAGCCATGAACCAGATCGCACGGGGCCTGATCGAAAGGGGCAACCAGGTCAAGGTACTGGCCGTCTCCCCCCATGGGCGGGATCCGGATCCCGCGGTTCTGCCGGAGGACTACCTCAGGGCCACCAGGCTGGAATACGTCCCCGTGGACACCCGCATCCGCCCTGCCGCGGCACTCAGGAACCTGTTCTCCAGCCGCTCCTACAATATGGAGCGCTTCCACAGCCAGGCCATGGAACAGAAACTTGCCGCCTTGCTCCGGCAGGAATCCTTCGACCTCATCCAGCTGGAAGGCCTGTACCTGACCCCCTACATTCCGGTCCTCCGAAAGCACTCGAAAGCCCCCCTGATATACAGGGCCCATAACATCGAGCATCTCATCTGGGAAAGGCTGGCCGCGTCCTGCCGCAACCCGGTCAAAAAATGGTACCTGGGGCTGTTGGCCGGCAGGCTTAAGAAATACGAAACCAGGGTCATCCGGGAGATGGACGGGCTGCTGGCCATTTCTCCCGTCGACCTGGCCCTTTTTCACGGGATGGGCTACAGGAAGCCGGCCGTGGTGATCCCGGTGGCCATGCCGGACAATCCCCTGCCCGACCCGCTTCCGGAAGAAAAGCCCGGCAGCGTTTTTCATCTTGGCAGCATGGATTGGCGTCCCAACCAGGAGGGGGTCCTCTGGTTTCTTGAAGAAGTGTGGCCCCTGGTAACCCGCCGGAAACCCGGGCTGAAGCTCTACCTGGCAGGCAAACGCATGCCCCGCTCCTTCTACCGCCATGCCTCGGAACAGGTGGAGGTGGTGGGCGAGGTGCCCGATGCCTGGGAGTTCATGCTGAAGCACCGGCTCATGGTGGTGCCCCTGCTTTCAGGCAGCGGCATGCGTGTCAAGATCATCGAAGGAATGGCTGCGGGCAGGGTGATCGTGTCCACCCGGACCGGAGCCGAAGGCACCGGATGCCAACACGGGACCCATCTTTACCTGGCAGACAATCCCGAGCAGATGGCTTTCTGGATACTCCATGCTTTCCGGGTCCCCTCGGAAGCCGGGGAAATGGCAGGCCGGGCCAGGAGGTTTGTCGCTGAAAGGTATTCCATGCCGGCCGTCATGGACAGGCTGCTTGCGTTTTACCGGGGGTTTTATTCTTAATGAGGGGGAGATTGAATATCTTTGCCACAAAAAAATTGGGCCAGGGGTGAGAAAGAAAATCTTCGTACTGCTTTCCAGGGTCCCGTTCCCCATTGAGAAGGGAGACAAGCTCAGGGCCTTTTACCAGATCCGCGAACTGGGCAAAAGGCACGACATCGTCCTGTGCGCCCTCAGCGACCAGCCGGTGCATCCCAGGGCCGTTGAAGTGCTGCGGCCCTTGGTTCACTCCCTGCACATATTCAGGATCAGCAAATGGATGATCCTCAAGCAGATGACCACCAACCTGTTTTCAGATAAGCCGTTCCAGGTCGCCTATTTCTACAATCCTGCCATCGCCCGGAAGATTCACAGGCTGATCGCCAGAGAACGGCCGGACCACATGTATTGCCAGCTGATCCGCACGGCGGAATACCTCCGGGAGATGCAGTCTGACGCCACACTGGATTACCAGGACGTTTTCAGCCAGGGCCTTTTTCGTCGGATGGTCATCGCCCCCTGGTATCTGAAGCCCCTGCTGAGGATGGAGTTTCACCGGGTGAGGCAATACGAGAACCAGGTATTCGATCAATTCACCAAAAAGACCATCATCTCCCATCCCGACCGCCAGCTGATCCCCCATCCGGGCCGCGACCAGATCAGGGTGATTCCCAACGGGGTGGATTTCGGCTTCTTCCGGCCGGCACCGGCCTTCAAGGAATACGACATCATATTCAGCGGCAACATGGGCTACCCCCCCAACATCAACGGGGCGAGCTACCTGGTCCGGATGATCATGCCCTTCGTGTGGCAGCATTTGCCGCAGGCGAGGGTGGCCATTGCCGGGGCGAATCCATCCCCGGCAATCAGGGCACTGGCAGAAGACCGCGTCATGGTCACGGGATGGGTGGACGATATGCGCGACTGCTACAACCGCTCCAGGGTATTCGTGGCCCCCATGCAGATTGGCACGGGCCTGCAGAACAAGGTGCTGGAAGCCATGGCCATGGGCTTGCCCTGTGTCACCTCCGGCCTGGCCAACCAGGCCCTGGGCGCAGAGGACGGAAAGGAGGTCCTGGTGGGTACAGACCCGGAAAACTATGCACAACATATTGTATCTTTGCTGACCGATCCGGAATTCAGCCGGGTCATCGCAGAAGGGGGGCACCGGTATGTCTCACGCAATTTTCAGTGGAGCAGCGTGTGCTCCAGGCTCGAAGCCATTATAACAGGTACCGGGGAATGAGTCCGGACCGAAACCAATACCCAGGCATGCAGCAAAAACTAAATACCATTGAAGAAGCCATCGCAGATATCCGGGCCGGCAAGGTGGTCATCGTCGTGGACGACGAGCACCGGGAGAATGAAGGGGATTTTCTCGCAGCGGCGGAAGCCATCACCCCCGAGATCATCAACTTCATGGCCACCCACGGGCGGGGACTGATCTGCGCCCCCATCACCCGCCAGCGCTGCGAACAACTCGACCTGGACCTGATGGTCCCCAAGAACACCAGCCTGCACGACACCCCCTTCACAGTGTCCATCGACCTGAAAGGACATGGATGCACCACGGGCATTTCGGCATCCGACCGGGCGAAAACGGTCAAGGCCCTTGCCGATCCGCAGACCCGCCCGGAGGATCTCGCCAGGCCGGGACATATTTTTCCCTTGCGGGCCCGTGAGGGGGGGGTCCTCCAGCGGGCCGGACATACCGAGGCGTCCATTGACCTTGCCAGGCTTGCCGGGATGGAACCTGCGGGGGTCCTGGTCGAGATCATGAACGAGGACGGCACCATGGCCCGCCTGCCCGAGTTGTTTCAGATTGCCCGGCGATTTGACCTGAAGATCATTTCCATCGAAGAGCTCATCGCCCACCGCATCCGGCATGAAAGCCTGATATACAAAGAGATATCCGTCGACTTGCCGACAGAATGGGGGGCATTCAAGCTGACCGCCTACCGGCAGACGACCAACGAGAAACTGCACCTGGCCCTGACCAAGGGCAGCTGGCAGGCAGGCGACGAGGTGCTGGTACGCGTCCATTCTTCCTGTGTCACGGGCGACATTTTCGGATCCTGCAAATGTGATTGCGGCGGGCAATTGCACAAGGCCATGCAGATGGTCGAAAAGGAAGGCCGTGGCATCGTCCTGTATATGAACCAGGAAGGCAGGGGCATCGGACTGCTGAACAAGCTCAAGGCCTACCACCTGCAGGAACAGGGCCTGGATACCGTCGAGGCCAACATCGAGCTGGGTTTCAAGGCCGATGAGCGTGACTACGGCATCGGGGCACAGATCCTCCGTGACCTGGGCGCCAGGAAAATCAGGCTGATCACCAACAATCCCTCCAAGAAGACCGGGCTGATGGGTTACGGCATCGAGATCACCCGGAACATCCCCATCGTGGTGCCCACCTCAGACCATTGCAAGGTGTACCTTGATACCAAAAAGAAAAAACTGGGACACATTTTCTGACGGGGACTGCCGACCCAACGGCCGGCCTCCTGACTGCGTAACGGATACAAAAACCGGCGGTGCGGTGCGTTTGCCTGCTTACGGTCCGGATGCCTCCTCCCCGGGCGAAGGCGGGGACTGCAAGGTCCGCCTCTGCCGGCGGAAAAGCTCCGACAAGGAATCGAACTCCTTACGGTAGAACAAGCCCACCCCTTGCGTATAAGGAGAGTTGGTATTGATGATGTCGTAGGTATTGGACCGGTTGAAGGCCTTCACACGGAACTTGCCCTCCGGGGTGATTTTCACTTCCACATTGACGTCTCCGATGATGTTGCTGGCCCTTTGGTTGCCCGTCGGATGGGTTCCCGCCACGCCGACGTTCCCGTCGATGACGACCCTGTCGTCAAACAACTGGGTGGACAGGGCCACCTCCAGCTCCTGGCTGCTGATCTCATCCCCCGGCCGGTAATTGATCCCGATGTCAAACTCGGTGCTGATCTGCGACAACCAATTGCTCAGCTGGTTGGACAACAACTCGGAGGAAGTGCTGCCCACCCCGTACCCCAGGGCGGTATTGTATTGATCGGTCGTGGTGGGCATGAAGCGGTTCAACACCAAAAGGGAGAACACCTGGCGGTTCATCTCCTGTTCCGTCGTGATCAGCCGCTCCACCAGTTCCCGGGTGCTTTCATCCCCCCCCGGGAGGTGGATGTCGAATGATATGCTCGGGTTGAACAATTCCTCCTGCAGCACGAGGATGCATTCCACCGGAACACGCCTCCGGTACACATCGGAAGTATCCACATCCATGACCAGGTCATACAAGGACGTACGCAGGCGGTAGGCAGCCCTTAGGTCGACCTCTGCCTGGTTCACATCCCCGGTCCAGCTGATCACCCCCCCCTGCTCAATCCGGAACCTTTTATTGATCAGGTTCTGGAGTGTGAAGAGGTAGTCCCCTTCCTCGATCACAAATTCTCCATACATATTAAAGCCCCCCTGGGAGGGAATCTCCAGATTGAGGCTGCCCGTTCCCCGGCCCCGGATGATATCCCCGATCTGGGAGTCGAAAATGAGCTGGACTTCGGCTTCAGGAGTCACATCCAGGTCAAAATTAAGCGTGAGACCACCTGTTCGCGGGGCAGGCCGGGAAGCTTCCCGAATGTCTTCCTCCTTCGTCACGAAGGTGATAAACTGGTTCTCGACCAGTTCGCCCGTGTAACTCAGCGGCAGGAACACCTGGGTCCCCCGGTTGGTTCTCGCGCTGATGTCCATGACAATATCATCCTCCGGTCCATGGATATGGATCAGTCCGGTGGCAAAGGCCCGTCCGTAGTAAAGTTCATTTTGTGAAGCATTGGTATTCAGCACGATCATGCGCTCGGGACGGATGATAAGGTCCAGCTCGAAATCCCGGAACAACTGGTGCCGGATGGTCCCCGAAGCCAGGGCGGTGTTCCCCAGGGAGTCCGCCAGGACCAGGTCGCGGAAACGAAAATAGTCTTTCCCGATCTCCACCTCATGCGAAAAGCTGTACCGGGTGTTCAGGTAATCCACCCCAAAGCCGGCCTCCCGGCCAAATACCTGCCCCGATATCTCGGGATCGGCCGTGCGTCCCTCCAGACGGAGGAGGCCGCTCGCCATTCCGTGAAAACCCGGGGTGAAATTCTCCATGTAGCGGCTCCAGATGGCAAGATCCAGGTCCTGAAGCAGCAGATCGAAGTCGTAATTGTCCTCCCGCCGGCCGGGATAATAATGACCCGAGACGGTGAGGGGCCGGACCGTCTCACCGTCCTTGCTATTGACCAGCTCGGCGGCCAGGGCGAACCCCCCGGCATCCTCTTCCCATTGCCCCGCCAGGCTGAGGTCTCCCAGAAGAACCTGGTTGAAGGCGAAATCCCCGACCGTCAGCCCCCCCTCAATGCCCCCGGGCTGGTACAATCCGGTCATCAGGACCGAACCATTGATGATGCCCTCAAAGTCCATATTACGGGCCCGGATCAGCAGGTTCAGGTTGGCAAAATCGAACTCCCGGAAGGAGACTTCCACCCTGTCGGAAGGATCGGGACTGAACAGGCCGTCGACCTTAACAAACTGCTCGCCGCTGAAAAACATCAGGTCATGAACTACCAGCCGATCCCTGTCCAGGGAAATTTCGTTGCCGGCGTTCACCTGCCACTCCTCCTCCCTGATGACGGCCCTGGATGGCAAAAACCGAATCCGGGCATGCTCCCGGCCGAGAAATTCCGCCATCAACCCGATGCTTCCGGAACTGCCCCCGCCCAGGGCCAGGGGCTCCCAGCCGGCAACCAGCAGCAGGGTGTCGTAAGCCAGGGTACCCGTCAGGTCAAAGCCCTCCACAAAGAGACTGTCTGAAAACATCAGCCGCTCACTGCGGCTGTCGAGCACCAGCCTGTCCTCCTTCCGGCCAGCATCCAGGACCCAGTTCACAAAACGGTTGCCCATCAGGGTAAACTGCTCCGCCCGGCCACTGACCTGCAGGTCGTTGCCGGCCGCATCCAGGCGCATTCCCAACTCCGCCCCTTCCGAGAAACGGACCTGAGGAAAGAACAGGTCAGACAAAACCGAGGTGTCCTTGAACCGGATGTCGATCTCGAAGTCCTGCTCCGGAAGGTTGCCGGCGGCCGTTTCCTGCCCGCCATTGTAGTAGGATGGCATGAAACCGGCAAGAACTCCCCTGACGGCTTCCCCCAGTGCCTCGAAGCGAATCTTCCCATTCAGGTCCGCATCCAGAAAGTCGGACCGGATATGAAGGATGTGGTGGTCTTCGGCCAGCAGGGTACTGGACAGGCGGATCAGTCCGCTTTGGTACTCCCGCTGAAATGGCCTTTCTGCGATGGGAAGGCCCTGTTCCACATAACGAACAGACTGGATGTCAAAAAGTCCCTGCATGCTGGAGAGGCCGGCACCCCGGGCATTCATGACAATGGATGTGCTGAGCAGCGACTCCGCCTCCGGATCGCGCTGGTACAGGTTCAGCCGGGTCAGGTTGGCCCTGTCCACCATGGCCCGGAAATCAAACACGGGCGTGTCTTCCTCCATGTTGATCATTCCCAGAAAATCCAGGTAAAGATTGTCATCGTTGACCAGGAGGGACCCGTTGAAGCTTTGGTTGCTCAGCTCTCCCGCGATGGTAATCTGCTGGTATTCATAGCCTGATAACTCCAGGGCCTGGATCGTTCCGTCGATCATCATGTTGACGGTGGCCAGGCTCAGGCCTTCTCCCTGAATCCCGGCCTGCAGGCTCACGGAACCCAGTTTTTCCGGTTCATCCAGAAAGCGCCCCAGATCAAAACCATCCGTGCTCAGGCGTCCGTTGTAAGCCGTCAGCGGGCTGTCAGGAACGCGGCTAAGGACCAGGTTGGTGGAGAGGGCCCCCAGGCTGGTGTCGAAGGTCCCGAAGGCAGTCACATTCCCTGGATGGCCATACAAACGCCCCCTGAAGGAGACCCTGTCCAGGTTCATGACCGTTTCGGGAATGACCAGGGATTTGCTTTTCGCGGCCACAGGCAGCCGGATCCCGGCCAGGTCTTCCATGGTGGTCTGGAAATCCTCGGCATAAAAATCAAAAAAGATGTCCTCCATATGGGGCAGCCCGTTTACCTGAAAGCCTCCCCGGAATGTGCTTTGCTCCTGATAGGACAAATAGAATCCGGACCCGGTCAGTTCGGCCCCCCTGCCGTGCAGGCGTCCCCTCAGGATGACGGGATCATCCATTCCCCGGAGCGGCGGCAAAAAATAACCCAACTCTTCCAGGTCCAGACGGGATTGCTTGATATCCAAATGGATATCAACCTGATGAAAGAAATCCTCCAGGGCTTCATAGCCCCCGTACTCCAGGGCAAGATCCAGCGACAAAAGAGATCCGCCGGAGCGCAGCAGGAGCTCGGCCAGACGGGCCGAACGGGGAGAAACAGACAACTGCCCCGAGAGCTGTCTGAGCTCGAAACCCTTGCTGTCCGTAAAGGCCATTCGTCCCAGGACCAGCGTCAGGGCCTCACCGTCCAGGAACACATCGCTCACCTCCAGGTCGAGGTCGTGGATCCTGATCAGCCCCGGGTCAAAGCCAGGGGCGCCGGTGGCCAGGCCGGGATCCTCCCAGGTAAAGGACGCATTGGTCAGGACAACGGATTTGGAGGTCAGGTTCCACGACCTGCGTTCATCCCGGGCAGACCCATCCGACGAGAAATAATCCCATAAAAACCTGATATTCAAAGGCTCCCCATTTGCCGGGCGCTCCAGGTGTAGCAGGGCATCTTCCAGCATGAGCTTATTGATGGTCAGATGCCGGTTGCGGACTGATACGGGCCCCAGGTCAAATACCATGCGGGCAGCCCGGATCATTGGCTGCCGGGCACGGTCATCCACTGAAACCCCTTCCAGCACGATATGCATCCTGCGGGAGACATTCACCCCCTCGATGCCGATTCGGGTGTCAAGTTCCCGGGAGAGGTAGGCGGCGACGCTCCGGGCAAGAAAGGTCTGCACCCTGCTGCTGCGAAGCACGGTATAGGTAAAGGCCGGCCAGATGACCAAAAAGCCCACCACCACCAGTAAAATCTTCAGCGATTTTTTGATACCTTTACCCTCCTTTTAGAAAAAGCCTTACAGCATTCCATGAGCACCATCATCCTGGGCATCGAATCATCCTGCGACGACACCTCCGCGGCCGTCATCAAAGACCGCAAAATCCTTGCCAACATCATTGCAAATCAAGATGTTCACAGGGATTTTGGCGGCGTCGTCCCGGAACTGGCATCCCGTGCCCACCAGCAACACATCGTGCCGGTCATCGACCAGGCGCTGCGCAAAGCAAATGTAAAAAAAAATCAGCTGACGGCCGTGGCTTTCACCAATGGGCCCGGATTGCTGGGCTCGCTGCTGGTCGGGGCGTCCTTTGCCAAGACATTTGCCTTTTCCCTGGGCATTCCCCTGCTGGAGGTCAACCACATGCACGCCCATGTGCTGGCTTTGTTCATCGAGGATGATGCCCACCCAAAGACCCCGTCCTTCCCCTTTCTCTGCCTGACCGTATCCGGCGGGCACACCCAGATCATGATGGTGCGGGATTATTTCGACATGGAACTGATCGGACAGACAATCGATGATGCGGCCGGAGAGGCCTTCGACAAGGCCGCCAAGATCATGGGACTGCCCTACCCCGGGGGACCCCTGATCGACCGCCTGGCCGCAAAGGGGAACCCCAGGGCCTTTGACTTTCCGCACCCCTCCGTGCCCGGCCTGGATTTCAGTTTCAGCGGCCTGAAGACATCGTTCCTGTATCTTGTAAGGGACCGCCTGAAGGAGGATCCGGGGTTTATCCGGCATCACGAAGAAGACCTGGCCGCCTCCATACAGCACGCCATCGTTCAGATCCTCATGAAGCAACTCCGGAAAGCCTCGGAAAAAACCGGCATCCATCGAATCGCCATCGCGGGAGGTGTCAGCGCCAACTCCGGTCTGAGGAACGCGGTGATGGCAGAAGAGGCAGCCGGCCACTGGGAGGTATACATTCCGAAATTCGCATACTGTACCGATAACGCCGCCATGGTGGCCATCACCGGGTACTTAAAATACCTGAGAGGGGAATTTGCCGCCCAGTCGATCAGTCCGTTCACCCGTTACAACGAATAAACCAGCGGCAGGGGGACTCCCGGAGGATCGTTCCCGGCAAGGGGATCCCCGGCGGACCATCTCCGTCAGGGGACCAATCCGGCAGCCTATTCCCGGGAACCGGACGACTCCTCCTGCTCCGGGCTGATGACGATGAAGCGGTCGTTGTAGGCACGCCGGATGGCGTGCTCCCGGACATCATACTGGAGATAGGGCGGCGGTTTTTTGCCCGGACGCAGCTGGCTCCGGACATGGCGGTTCATCAGGTAGTCGAAAAGGTAAGCTGCATTCTTTTCCCCGGCAAAATAGGCCAGGTCATACACATCCGCAGTCTCCAGAAGAAAGGATGTCTTCCTGTAAGTTACCTGGCCACTCACGGGGGAATAGACAAACCGCCCTTCAAAAAAATCGCTCGTGCTCTGCATGCTGTAAAGGACCTCCATGGGCCGCTGCTGGTCGTTGACCGGGCTGAATTCGAACCAGGAACTAAGCTCCAGGTTGGTCCGGGGAAGGTCCACCCGGTAAACGACCGTGTCAATGGCTGCCAGGTCGGTGAAATCATCCGGAAACTCCAGCAACTCCACCTGTGCCATGGAAAATATGTACGCATTCCCGTCACGCTGCAGGAAGTGATCCAGGTCTTCCTCTCCGTACACACGTATCTGCAGGTTTTCCAGATGATACTTCAGGGACCGCAGGTAGTAATCCACAAAAGCCGAATCGTTAAGCCCTTCCAGAAACCGGGGAGCGACGGCCAGGTCCGGACCTTCCCCTGTGGTCTCCGGACGGCCCGCCCGCTCTTCACCGCCTGCCAGTTCCTCCCCGGCTGCATCCGCTCCGGGCCGGAATGTCTTGATCAGGCCGGGAGGGGGCAGCAACAGCACATGGATGTTGTCTTCCCTGACGACGAATTCGGCCGCCAGCCGGCGCTCCGCGGCACAGGAGGATGTCAGCAGCATCACCAGCCCGGCCAGGGCTGGCAGCAAAAATCCCCTCTGTCGGACCTGGCTGTTGCCGGCCTCCTTTCTTACGCCCATCACCTCATTTTTTTTGTATCCGGAGTGCCTCCCCTATGGATTGGCCGTATTCGTAGCACTGCCTGAATTCGTCCTCATGGGGGGAGAACTTGATGAACACCCCCTCCCCCTGCACCTGCAGCTTCAAATTGGCCAGGTTGCCGGTAATCAGCCTTCCCGCCTCCCCGCTCCAGCCATAAGACCCGAATGCGCCGCCAATCTTGCCGCGGTCCCGGATCGGACTGATTACGGCGAACAAGCGGTAGATGGGGAGCAGGATATTCTGGTTGATGGTCGGGCAACCCACGATGACGGCCTGGCTCCTGGCAACCCGTTCGTCAAGGTCGCCAAGCGGCATGGTTTCGACATCACAGACCTCCACCGTGAAATCCCCGGTGCTTTTGATTCCCTCTGCGATGGCCCCGGCCATCTGCCCGGTATTGTGGTAAGCGGACACGTAAGGGATGAAGACATGATCTTCCTGTGGGGTCTGAAGGGCTTCCCGGGCATACGCCTCCGACAGGTCCACCCATTTGCGCCAGCCGTTCAGGAGCAAGGGACCGTGGCCGGGAAGCACCCCCCTGATCTCCAGGGGGCGTATCTTTTCAATGGCCTTGATCATGAACTTGCTGAAGGGCTTGAGGATGACATCAAAATAATATTTGAAGGCCTCACTGAAATCACCTACCTGGTCATCGAACATTTTGTGATGGCAGTAATGGCAGCCGAAAGAATCGCAGGTAAATAGCAGCTTGTCCTCCTCCAGGTAGGTATACATGCTGTCGGGCCAGTGCAGGTTGGGGGCCGAAACAAAGCGCAATGTCCTGCCTCCCAGGTCCAGGGTGTCCCCGTCCCTGGCGATCCGGTGTTTGAAATCCCGGCCCAGAAAATCCTTCAGGTACTGCAAGGCCAGGCGGCTGCCCACCACAGTGGCTTCAGGTGCCAGCTCCAGCAGGCGCCCGAGGTTTCCGCTGTGATCCGGCTCCGTGTGATTCAGGATGATGTAATCGAGCTCCGCCGGATCCGTGACCCTGCGGAGCTTGTCCAGGTAGGTATCCCAAAACGCCGCCTTGGAGGTCTCGATGACGGCTTTTTTGTCCTTCCCTTCTACAAAGTAGGAGTTGTAGGTGGTGCCGTACACCGTTTCCATGACCACGTCGAAGGTCACGATGTCGTAATCAAGGATGCCGATCCATTTCACGCCTTGTGCAATGTCCAGCACTTCGGTATCGGGTCTTTTGGGGTCTTTTTTTTGTGCCATGACGGGGGAAGTTGGGGTTGGTTATTGGCTTTTGGTTATTGGTTATTGGCTGGTGGCTATTGGCTAGTGGGTGTTGGGGTTTTTGTCGGATGGGTTTGCAGATTCCGGGTGGCCGCGGGGGGCTGCCTCCGGGGGACTGCCTGGCGGGTCCACATCCTCCGGCTGGCGATTCTGAAAGTGTTTTGAATCGCCCCACTCTCCGTAGCCAACCTCCGCCCCGGCCATGTGGATGCGTGCCTCCAGGCAGCGCTTGCATTCTTCAGCATCTTCATCCGTGCAGGGTTTGTCCTCATACAGGAGATAATCCTCACGATACTTGGTGGGGGTCAGGTTGGGCATGATGATGTTGGCACCCACCTTGACGGCCTTTTCGCGACCCAGCGGGTCGATGGCCTGCATGGCCGTGGTGGCGGCAATGTTGATGTCTTTCATCAGGATGCGCAGAACAGCCACCATTTTCAGACTCAGGTAAAAGCGCTCCATTTTCGGGAGCAGGCGGTCCCGGTGCCGGTAAAGCGGGGTGTGTACATGTTCGATGTAGGGGCCCATGCCCACCATGTCGATGTCATGTTTTCGAAAAAACAGCAGGTCGTCGGCCAGGTCTTCCACGGTCTGGAAAGGCAGGCCGATCATCACTCCCGAGCCCACCTGGTAACCCACCTTGCGCAATAGGTGCAGGCATTCCAGCCTGGCGTGGTAATCGTGGGTCTTGTTGGCGGGATGGAATGTCGGGTACAGTGCGGGGTTCGACACTTCAATGCGCAGCAGGTAGCGGTGGGCACCGGCATCAAACCAACGCCGGTAGGTCTCCTCGCTTTGTTCGCCCAGGGAAAGGGTAATGCCAAGCTCCCCCCCGCTCATCTTTTTGATCTGCCTGACCAGTCTTTCGATGCGGTCCACGAACCTTGCCCCGCTGCGCTCCCCGGCCTGGATCACCATGCTTCCGAAACGGTTCCTCCAGGCATAGGCAGCGGCTTCCATGACCTCCTCTTCGGTGGCCTCATAGCGGTGGGCGGATTTGTTTCCCGCCCGGATCCCGCAGTAATAGCAATTCTTGCCGCAAAGATTGGAAAACTCGACCAGTCCGCGGTAATACACCTTGTTCCCGACGTGTTGTTCCTTGACGGCAGCCGATTTCTCAAACAGGAGCCTGCGCCCTTCCCCTTCCGCCTCCAGCAGGACCACCAGGTCCTGCTTGCTGAAGTTTTCTTTCCCGAGTATGTGTTTGATCTTGTCCTCCATGGGCTGTTGACTCCTTGGCGGGTTACAGGTAATCACCCGCATCCCCGGATTTGGTGAAGGGCGCCACGGCGCGGTGGTAAATCCCGTGCATCCAGGCAATGGCCATCCCGTAGTTGGTGACTGGCACCCCTGCCTTCACGGCCGGTTTCAGCCGGTTGATGATTTGTTTGCGCGTGATCATGCATCCCCCGCACTGAACGACCAGGGCGTAATCGGTCACCGGGCGCGGCAGCTCAGAAAGGCCTGCCACCACGTCAAACGCCAGTTTCTTCCCGGTATGGCTGCTCATCCAGCGGGGAATCTTGACCCGGCCGATGTCATCACAGGCCACATGATGGGTGCAGGACTCCAACAATAAAACACGGTCGCCATCTTTTAGTTCAGCAATTTTCGGGGTCCCTTTCAGGTAATTTTCAAAATCGCCTTTGTGGCGTGCCAGCATGATGCTGAAGCTGGTCAGCGGAACATCCTTCGGAACGGAGGCATCGGCCCGGAGAAACACCTGGCTGTCCGTAACGGCCAGGCTGGGACGGGGCCGGAGCTGCCGGAGGAGGGCATCCACCTCCCTTTCCTTGGCCACCACGGCGATGCAGTCGTTATCCAGGATATCTCGTATGGCCTGTACCTGGGGCAGGATGAGCCGTCCCTCGGGAGCCTCCGTATCGATGGGCGTAATGAGAAGCACCAGGTCTCCGTATGACAGCAGGTCCCCCAGCAGGCTTGTGGCCCGGAAAGCCGTTTCAGGCATGGTGCGCTGCAACAGGGCAATGATCTCTTCCACATTCGTCGGATGGGTTGCGCAGAAATCGGCGGCCTCCGCCCCATACTGATCCGACAGCATTTTTTTCAATGAGGGATCCAGGGGCTGCAGGTCGGACTTGTTGTGTATCACCACGAAAGGGACATCCTGCTCCCGGAAGGCCTCCACCAGCCCTTTTTCCTCGTCTGCAAACCTGTTCGCCGTTAAAAGCAGAATGGCCAGATCCACCGTTTTCAAGGCAGACAGTGTCCGGCCAATACGTTTCGTCCCCAGCTCCCCGCTGTCATCGATGCCGGCGGTATCCACGAGAATGGCCGGACCGATCCCGGGAATTTCCATCGACTTGCGAACCGGGTCTGTGGTGGTTCCCGGCGTATCCGAAACAATGGCGATATCCTGTCCGGACAGGGCATTGATGAACGAACTCTTGCCGTTGTTGCGGCGGCCGAAGATGCCGATATGCGGCTTGGACTCCCTCCCTTTTCCCATGCGACGAGATTTGTTTGCAAAGATACGGAAATTGCCCGTTTCATTGCAGTGGTCCATTACCTGAACCGGCAGACCCTGCCGGTCATGCCCGGCGATCCTGCCGTGACATGTCCTTTTTTGGCACACGGGATGTCCGCAGACGTACAACCATGCCCTGGAAAAACCAGGGACACGGACATGGAATAATTCACAAAATTGCTGGTATTCAGGTCTGTAAAAATGATTGCATGCGATTTGATAGAGAATTGAATGCCCGGGTTCTGTCCCCGGCGACATTTCATCAAACCCAACCAGCCATGAAAACAATCGTACTGCTGATGACCGCCTGCTGCTTTTGCCTGAACACCCTGGGGCAGCAAACCTATCAAAACCAGGTCCCGGTCCGGGAGGCCCAGACCCTGACCATGCACCTGCACAGCGGGGCATCGGTCCACATCAGAACCTGGGATGAACCCGCCGTGGCCGTCCATGGACAGGTATTCAAGTGCCAGGGAGGGGAGTGTGACCTCTCCCTGAGGGGCACCCCTGCCGGGGCCGAGCTCCGCTCGGCCATTCGCACGGGTGGCCGCCCCGCCACCACATCGACGTCCATCCACCTGGAAGTCACCGTCCCCAAAAATTTTAACATCCAGCTGACTTCTGCCGGGGGCGAGGTCAGCGCCACCGGACTCCACGGCCGCCTGCAGGGAAGCACCGGGGGCGGGGCCCTGACCCTCTCTCAGATGCAGGGAGAGGTCCGGTTCAACTCCGGCGGGGGAACCATCCGCATCAGCCAATGCCTGCTGGAGGCCAGCATCAATACCGGCGGGGGAGAGATTATCATTGCCGACAGCGACATTGACGGGGGCTTTAACACCGGAGGCGGGAATGCCAGCCTGCAGAATGTCCGCATATACGGGGGTGTCAGGACCGGCCGGGGCGATGTCACGGCCGCCGGCCTGAGAGGCGGTTTTTCGGCCAGCACCGGCAAAGGGGATATTTTTGTCTCCATTGAACGAACCGGCCCCCTTGAGGCACTGGATATGGACCTCAGCACGGGTACAGGGAATGTCGAACTGGTCCTTCCCCCCAACCTGCAACCGGCCATCGATGTGCAACTGGCCTACACCATCAACAAGGAAGGGTTCCTCATCGTGAGCGACTTTCCACTGGATTTGAGGCATACCGATGACTGGGACTACAGCCAGGGCTCTCCGAGGAAATACATCCGGGGAGAATCAGCCGGGCAGTCCGACGGTCAGCACATCCGCATCCGCAACGTCAACGGGGACGTAAAAATACGCAAGGACTGAAAAGGAGGGATGAAAACCCGGCAGCAAGGTCGGAAGGCGCCAAAAAACCCATAAATTTGTTGTTTCCAGCAAGGGCTTCCTGAGGGCCTGCCGGCAGGTACCGGCAGGCAGGGAGGCGGCAGGGGATCATTGCCGGGGAATTCCTCCCGGATCAGCCTTACACGCCCATGTACCACACCCTGAAATCCATGGCCATGACCGTACTCCCCAGGCGGGTGCTGGTGCGCTGGGAGCGGGGGATGCGGGCTTTCATCTACCTGTTCTACCTGGGAAGCCGCTATCGCTGCAACCTCTGTGGGAAAACACTGCGGCGTTTCATCGGTCCCGGAGAGGACGGGCTGTGCCCTTTCTGCGGCAGCCTTGCCAGGGACAGGAGGCTGTGGATGATGCTGCAGCAGGACTTCCTGCAGGAAGGGGCCCGGGTGCTTGACTTCTCCCCTTCCCGGCCATTGTACCGGGCACTCGTGAAAACACCGGGCATCCACTACCAGAGTTCCGATCTGTCGGGAGACTTTCACGCCGCCCATGCCTGGGACATCACCCGCCTGCCCCTGCCTGAGCAGTCTGCAGACCTGATCCTTTGCTACCACGTGCTCGAGCATGTCGAGCAGGACCTGCAGGCCATGAAGGAGCTGCTGCGCGTCCTTGCGCCCGGCGGTCATTGCATCCTGCAGACCCCGTTCCGGGAAGGGGACATCCTGGAGGATGCCCGGGTAAAGACCCCCCTGGAAAGGAAAAGGCTGTTCGGACAGGAAGACCATGTGCGGGTGTATTCGGTCAGCGGGCTGAAGAAACGGCTGGAATCCTGCGGATTCAGGGTGGAAGTTCGGGCCTTCCGGGAAAAAAAGACCAACCTGTATGGCCTGCATGTCGAAGAGTATGTTTTAATTTGCATAAGACAGTTTCCGCTCCTGCCGTCGGATACAGCCCCAATCCCCACCCAAGCCCGTGCAACACCATGATCGCTGTCTGCATCCCCGTATACAACCATCCCATCGCCCCCCTGGCAGGGGAGCTCCGGAGGCAGATCGCCCGGCTCGACAGGGGGCTGGAGCTGGTGGTCATTGACGATGGTTCGGAGGACCGTTTCAGGGAGGCAAACCGGGAAGCATGCCGGGAAGCACGTTACGTGGAACTTACGGAAAACATCGGCAGGTCGCGCATACGCAACCTGTTTCTGTTCCACACCCAGTGTCCCTACCTGCTGTTCCTGGACTGTGACTCCCTGCTTGTCAGCCGCGACTTCCTGAAGGATTACCTGGAAATGGCCAGCCAGTCCTATCCGGTGGTATGCGGGGGCAGGATCTATCCCGCGGAACGGCCCCCAAGGGAAAAGCGGCTGCGCTGGGAATATGGGGTCCGCAGGGAAAGCCAGCCGGCGGAAACGCGCCGGAGGCATCCCCACCGCTCCTTCCTGTCGAACAACTTCATGGTCCACCGCTCCGTCCTGGAAAGGATCCCATTCGATGAACGGCTCACCGGCTACGGGCACGAAGACACCCTCTTTGGGTTCATGCTGGGACGGCACAACATCCCGGTAATGCATACCAACAACCCGGTGCTGAACGACGGCCTGGAAACCAACAGGGAATTCCTTGAAAAAACGCAGCAGGGGGTGCTTAACCTGATCCATATCACCAGGCTGACGGACAATCAAAGGGAACTAACCGAAGGCATTGCCCTGCTGCGGCTGGCCCGGCGCATCGGCTGGGCCTCCCCCGCGATACGCGGCATCTTCTTCCTGCTAAAGCCCCCCCTTGCCCGTCTGCTGTCCGCGGGCCTGGCTTCCATGTCCCTTTTCGGCTTTTTTAAACTGGGGTTGTATATGGAGTCCCGGCACCAGATGAAAAAACAACGGCAATGAACCGCAACAGAGACCAGCAGAAGGACGCCTCCCCCCCGGACTATTCGTTCATCATTCCGGTATTTAACCGCCCGGGGGAGATGCAGGAGCTCCTCAATAGCATGGCGGGACAGACCAGGAAGGATTTTGAAGTGGTCATCGTGGAGGACGGGTCCCGGGAGCCATGCAAAGAAGTGGCGGAAGCATTCCGGGACCGGCTGCACATCCGGTATTTCTTCAAAACCAATTCCGGGCCGGGTCTGAGCCGGAATTACGGATTTGAAAGGGCCGCAGGCCGGTACGGAATTTTTCTAGACTCCGACTGCCTGCTGCCCCCGGCCTATTTCGAGACGGTTGTCAGGGAACTGGCGGAGAAACCCACCGACGCATTCGGCGGCCCCGACAGGGCGCACGAAGGGTTTTCCCCCCTTCAGAAAGCCATCAGCTACTCGATGACGTCATTTCTGACCACCGGAGGGATACGGGGCGGACGCAAATCGGTGGAAACCTTCCACCCCAGAAGTTTCAACATGGGGTATTCGCGGGAGGTTTTCCGGCGTACCGGAGGCTTCTCCGGCATGCGATTCGGCGAAGACATCGACATGAGCATCCGGATCATGAAGGAAGGCTTCTCCACGCGCCTGATCCCGGAAGCCTTCGTCTACCATAAACGGCGGACAAACCTGAGACAGTTCTTCAAACAAGTGTACAACTCGGGCATGGCGCGCATTGAATTGCACCGCAGGCACCCCCGCTCCCTCCGGGCCGTACACCTGGCTCCCGCCCTGCTGGTTGCCGGCCTTCCTTTGCTGGTCCTTTGCTCCGTGTGGCTTTCAGGCTGGTTTTTGATGCCCTTGTTGCTGCACTGGCTGCTCTTACTTGCAGATGCCACGAGGCGCTGCCAAAACTTTTCAACCGGCGTGCTGGCGGTCATGACCAGCTATTGCCAGCTGCTCGGATACGGATCGGGCTTTTTGCACGGCGCCTGGAAGCGCTTTGTCAGGCGCCGGGAAACCACGGGGGCCTTCCGGGACACATTCTATGACTGAGACACAATGAAAGCCATGATAACAGACATGAGAAACACCACCAAAGGATTGTTGATTGCCATGCTCCTGCTGCTGCCCCTGCTGAAGGCCGGCGGACAGGAGGCACGGATTCTCACCCTGTATTTCGGACAGGCCGATGCCACCCTGCACAACCGGATCACCGGGGAGGGCGATTCCACCCTGGCCACATTGTACCTGCCCCCAGGATTCCGGGCCGACAGGTCCTACCCCCTGGTCTGCTTTCTGAGGGGAGGCTACGGGGGAGACGGACGGGCGGCCGAAGAACTGTCCTGGATGTTCGGCCGGGAGGCCGTCCTGCTGAACCTGCCCCTATTTAAGGAAGAGGTTGAACCATTAAGGGAGGATGGCTCCAACAGGGTGTCCCGCTGGATCGTCCGGGAAGCGGATGCAGAAGCCATCTGGCGGAATGTCGGCCCCGTCCTCGACAGCGTCCGTGCCATCGTGCCCGGCATCCGACCGGAGACATCGGTCCTGGGTGGCTTTTCCAATGGCGCACACACCATTGCGGTGCTGCTGAACACGAAAGGGGACAAACTGCTCGAATACTTTGACAACTTTTTGCTGATCGGAGGCGGGCAGGGCCTGAGAAACACCGCCTTGCTCAGGCGCAAGGATTTGCTGCTGATGCAGGGCGACCAGGAAGGCCTGTTATTGGAACCCATTTTCCGCCAGGCAAGGAAAGAGAGGGTGTACGTGGAATACGTGGAAATGGAGAATACCGGCCACAGCATTCCCCCGGGTTATTATCCCCGGCTCCGGGACTGGATAACAAGAAGCACCCGATAAATTGTCCAACCAAAATAAAAAATGCCATGGAATACGTCAAATTCAGCCTGCTTTTCTTCGTGATTCACACCATCACCTATTACATCGCCGGCTTTATCAATTACCAGTTCTCCAAAAAGCTTTACGGAGGACGGGACCAGCTGTACGAGTCCTTCCTGAGGAACATGGCCGACCCGGCCGAAGCCCTGTATGTGAACCGCAGGATCATCCCCGGACAGTTTGTCCGGGCCGTGTTGATGTCGGTGGTGCTCTACCCGGTTCTGGGAACGATCGGTGAGCTGGGCTTCGGCATAAAGGCTTTGTTTTTCGGGGGACTGATGTTTGTGTATGCCGATTTCTGCAGCGCCATCCCCTTTTCCAATACCATAGAGGGACTCATTTACATGCGGCCGCAGTTTGTGAAACGGCGCGTATTCTGGACCATCCAGATGGAGGCGGTCCTCTACGGACTGTTGTTCGGCCTGGCTGCGGCCTGGCTGCTGTAGGGCATCCCGGGAGGCAACAAAAACACAGGAGCGGTGAAGCAAGCCAGACAACAACGCAGCGTGCTTTGGGTGGTGGCCATCACCTCCTTCATGGGGACCTTTTTGATTTCCTCCGTCAACATTGCCCTGCCTGCCATGGGGCAGGATTTTGCCCTGGATGCCGTAAAGCTCAGCTGGGTGGTGACCTCCTTTCTGCTGGCCACGGCCATGTTTCTGCTTCCGGCGGGGAGGTGGGGAGACCGCTCCGGCATCCGCCGGCTTTTCCGGGCGGGGCTGGTCGTGTTTACACTGGCTTCGCTGGGCAGCGGACTGGCAGGCAGCGGCGCCGTCCTCATCCTGTTCCGGTTCCTGCAGGGAGTGGGGGCCGCCTGCACCAGCACCACGGGACCGGCCATCCTGGTCTCAGGCTTTCCGCCGGCCCAAAGGGGGCGGGTTCTGGGCATATCCGTTTCGGCAGTCTACCTGGGCCTGGCCACCGGCCCCTTTGCCGGGGGGATGATCACCCAGTACCTGGGCTGGCGCACCCTCTTTTATTTAGCCGCCCTGCTTGGCCTGATGACGGCCATCCTGGCATTCCGCTGGTTGGGACGGGATACCCCAGGCAGTGGATCCGGCCCCGGCAGGGCCGGGATGAAGGGCGTGCTGCTATACATGCTGGGATTGTTCGCCCTGGTATACGGATCCTCCTCCATCCCTTCCGCCAGGGGATGGCTGCTGATGGCGGCAGGCCTGGCCACCCTCGTATGGTTCTGGCGGGTTCAGCAGCGTTCTGAGGCCCCCATCGTGGATACCGCGCTGTTTGCCAAAAACCGGCTGTTTGCCTTCTCCAACCTGGCCGCCCTCATCAACTACAGCGCCACCTTCGCAATCGTGTTTTTGCTGAGCCTCTACCTTCAGAAGGTTCAGGGGATGCCCCCCCGGGATGCCGGAGCGATCCTTCTGGCCCAGCCCCTTATGATGGCCCTGTTCTCCCCCCTGGCCGGCAGGCTGTCCGACCGCATCCAGCCCCGCTACCTGGCCACGGCGGGAATGGGGATGTGCACGGCGGGACTGGCCGCCATGACCGGGCTATCCGAATCGACCCCTTCCTGGGTCCTGATTGCCATGCTGGTCTGGGTCGGCCTGGGGTTTGCCCTGTTCTCCTCCCCCAACATGAATACCATCATGGGCTCGGTACTGCCGGGACAACTGGGGCAGGCCTCGGGCTCGGCCGCCACCATGAGGGTGGTGGGACAAATCGTGAGCATGACCGTGGCAACCTTGTTTTTTGCGGGCCTGTTCGGCGGACAGGCCATGGAGCTGGTCCCGACCCCCCTGTTCATGCGGGCCCTGCGGTGGAGTTTCACCTGCTTTGCCCTTCTTTGCAGCCTGGGCATCTGGTTCTCCTTCAGGCGGGGGGAGTTGCACCGGCCGGTTCCGGAAGACTGACCCGCCCTGCAGCTCGGCCATTCTTGTTATCTTTGCAGCCTGTCCGGTTCTCAGGCATATCCAACAAAAATTCCCATGGCAAGACTACCCGATTATTCCGACATCATCAAGGCACAGTTGCGGCTGAAGGGGATCGTGAAGGTCACCCCCCTGGAGCACTCCAAGTCCTTCTCGGCCATGTCCGGGGCCCATGTGTTCATGAAGCTGGAGAACATGCAGTCAACCGGCTCCTTCAAGGTCAGGGGGGCCTATAACAAGATCAGCTGCCTGGAAGCTGACGAAAGACAAAAAGGGGTCGTTTGCGCCTCGGCAGGCAACCATGCGCAGGGGGTGGCATTCGCCGCGAAAATGCTGAAGGTCGGCGCCACGGTGTTCATGCCTGTGTTCACCCCGCCCCTGAAGGTCATTGCCACCCGGGCTTACGGGGCCCGGGTGATCCTGGAGGGAGACACTTTCGATGACGCGATGACGGCGGCCAGGGCCTTCGCACAGCAGTCCGGGGGGGTGCTCGTCCATGCCTTCGACGACCCGCACATCATCGCCGGACAGGGAACGATCGGGCTGGAACTGTTCCAGGCCATGGACTCCATCCAGGACGTGCTCGTACCGGTCGGGGGCGGGGGCATGATCGCGGGCATCGCCATCGCCCTCAAGGAAATGAATCCCGACATCCGGATCATCGGGGTGGAAGCCGCCGGGGCGCAGTCCATGAAGCAATCCCTGCAGAGTGGAAAACCGCAGAAACTGACCAATATGCAGACCATCGCCGACGGCATCGCCGTGAAAACGCCCGGGGAGCTGACCTTTGAAGCCACCCGCAAATACGTGGACGAGATCCTGGTGGTGGAGGATGCCGAGATCGCACATGCAGCCTACCTGATGCTTCAACGGGCCAAACTGCTGGCCGAACCCTCCGGGGTGGCCGCCCTGGCGGCCGTGCTGCAGAAAAAGATGGATTTTTCGGGAAGGAATGTCGTGCCCATCATCAGCGGGGGAAACATCAACATGGGTCTTCTGGAGCAGATCCTGGAGAAAGGGATGATGGAAGAGGGCCTGAGGGCACGCATCGCCGTGCTGATCCCGGATGTGGCCGGGGAACTCAAGGCCATCATCAGCATCCTGGAAAAGTTGCGGGCCAACATCAACGAGATTTCCCACGAGCGCTCCATCACCACGGTGCCTGTGGGATATGTACTGGTAACGCTGACTTTCAACCTGCAGGAGAGCAGCCAGCTGGACACCATCTGCAAGGCCCTGCAAGGAAAGATGAAAAAATTCGAGGTGCTGACCTAAACTTCCCGCGCCGGCTCTTCAAGCACCTGTTGTACGGCCCGTATGACCTCCGAACGGATCCCTTCGGCAGTATCCCGTATCTTGAACGTATCGATCCAGTAACAGATGGTCACATCCACCCTGCCCGGCCCCACCCCGCTCAGGACCACCTCGGGCGGGCGGCGGCGCCGGATGATGCCCTCCACCCCGGCCACAGCCCCGCGTATGCGCTCAAGCCGGTCGGCATAATCGGCACCTGCCGGCAAGGCCACGACCAGGTCAAACCGCAGGTAACCGTCAATGGTGAAATTCGTCAGTGGGTTCTTGATGATGCTGGCGTTGGGGATGTATACATCCTTGCCGTCCGGGGTCTTGAGCTGGGTGTCCCGGATGCTGAGCGCCACCACCCGGCCCCGGATGCCCGTGGTCTCTACGAAGTCACCCACGCGGAAGGGCCGTTTAAAAGCCATCAGAATGCCTGCCAGAAAATTCTCCCCGATGTCGCGCAGGGCAAATCCGATCACAAAGGCCGTGATGCCGGCCCCGGCAAGGATGCCGGCCGTGATGCCGGAAAACCCCAGAATCCGAAACACGGCCACGAACCCAAAAATCAGGATCATGGAGCGGACCATGGTGGCCAGAAAGTCGGCCAGCAGGGGATCCTGCATTCGTTTTTTAAGCCGGCTGCCCGCCGACCGGCGCAACTGACGGGCCAGCAACCAGGTGAGCAGAAGCACCATAACGGCCAGCAGCAGTCGCGGAGTAAACACAACCAGGGCGTCATAGTACTGCAGGATTTCTTCCCGGATATCGTTCAGAAATGTTTCCATGGACCGTTATCTCCTATGCGTTATTTTCAGAGGCCTTCCACCGGAATCAAAATGAAGCCCCGTGCCAGGAAACTGCCGCGGGGCTTTAAAGATAAGGAATCTTGTGGTTTTACAAGTTTATTGCTTTCGTGCAAACTGCACTTCCGCCATGAGTGAGACTTCCTCCCCCACAAGCACCCCGCCGGCTTCGAGCGCCGCGTTCCAGTTCAAGCCCCAGTCCTTGCGGTTGATCTTTCCGGAAAGGGAGAAACCGGCCTTTTCATTGCCCCAGGGATCCTTCATCATGCCCCCGAATTCCACGTCCAGGGACACCTCACGGGAAACCCCCTTGATGGTCAGGTTGCCCGTCAGGCGGTAGGATCCATCGTCCAGCTTTTTCAAGCCGCTTCCCTCAAAACGGATGGACGGATGCTTCTCCACATCAAAAAAGTCGGCACTTTTCAGGTGCTTGTCCCGGTCTTCGTTGTTGGTAAAAACCGAAGCGGAATCAATCTCCAGGCGGATTTGCGCGCTGTCAAAATCACTGCCCCGGGTGGTCACTTCGGCGTCGAATGTGCGGAATTCTCCTTTCACATTGGTGATCATCAGATGCTTTACCTTGAAAAGGATTTCACTGTGTGACGGATCTATCTGCCACTTAATCATGGGTTCCATAAGAATATGTTTGTTTTGCAAAAAGATTGATTGAACGAATGCATAACAAGGCCCGCCCTCAAATGTTCATCCTGAATGTCGGTGATATTAAACAAAAACACCGCCCTCAGGCGACTTCACCCAACAGCAGCAGGGCTTCCTGCAGGATAAACCGGGGACCGATGCCCGCCCGGCCAGAAACCTGTCGCATGCTGCCCATTTTTTCATTATTTTAGGTGCGGTTTTAAAAAAGGGTCCGGCCATGCTATCCAGGGTACTTCGTCAGCTGCACAGCAGCTATCCGCAGAATTTTGTGGCCAGGCAACCGCTGCCGGGGGCCCTGCTGCTCGCCCTGTTCAGTTTTCTGTTTGCCATCCTCTACCACCCCCCCGGTTTGCATCCCAGCCAGGGAATGGGCTATGCACAGACCATGGCCGCCTATACCCTGGTCATGGGAGCGGCCACTTTTGCGCTGGTCATCCTGCTGAGGAGGATCCCCTGCTTTGCCGACAGGGACGGGTGGACCCTGGGCAGGGAGTTGGCGTTCAACACCCTCTTGCTGCTTTGCCTGGGGCTGGTTGTTTACTTTGCGGCCTTCCTGATTGAGCCCCCGGCAGAACGCTGGAACCTGCCCACCCTGATGGACTCCGTTCTGAAGGCTTTTCTTGCCGGTTTCCTGCCCCTGTTTTTGTTCACCGCCGCCAACCTCAATGTGCTGTCCCGGCCCGGGGGCTTCCGGGCCCACACCCTGCATCCCGGCGATCCGTCGGCACATCCGGGAGAGGAGCGGATCCACATCAATTCAAGACTCAAAAAGGAAAAACTGGGCTTTTTCCCGGGCCAGCTCCTGTATGCGGAGGCCGATGGCAACTACACCGTTTTTTATTTGTCGGATGGAGAGGGCGTTCTGCGGAAAATGATTCGGAACTCCATCAGCAATATTGAAAAGCAATTGTCCCGCCATCCCGTATTCTTCCGAACCCACCGTGCCTTCATCGTGAATCTGGCCAAGATAGAATCCCGACAAGGCAATATGGCAGGGCACCGTCTCCGGATCCGGGGGGTAAACAAGGACATTCCCGTCTCGAGGCAAAACGCCCGGGCCTTTGAACAAAAGCTTGAGGCCCTGGAAAGCGGCGGGCCTTTCTCCCGTTAAACACGGGCACCGCCACGCCGTTCGTCACAAATCCCAACCCTTAATCACAACCCCCCTTCCTGATTTGCCGCAGGTGCAGCAGCCTGTCACAAATCCATGACATATACACCATTTATTTGACAGTCAGGTTATTAATCCCAATCTTTGCGCAAATTTCATCGCAAACCCAAACACCTGACATCATGCACAAACAGCCCTTTTTCTGGCCCATCATGTACCTGCTGGCCTCCCTTTTTTCCCCACTTCTTTCGGCGACGGCGAATACCCCACGGTCTTCCCTGTCAGGCATCATCCAGTGCCGGCAGACGGGAGAAGCCATTTCCTTTGCCACGGTTCTCCTGATGGAGGCAGCCGACTCCGGCATGGTGAACGGGACCATCACCGACATGGAAGGCCGGTTTTTCATAGGAGACGCCACAGCCCGTCAGGGAGCCTTTGTAAAGGTGTCCCACATCAGCTACCGGACGGCCCTGGTGGGGGTAGACACCCTGCAAAACCACATGGATGTCAATATATTATTGGATCCCCAGCTGGTGGAGATGGAAGCCGTGGTGGTTACCGGGCAGCGGCTGGTTGCCAGGGCCGGCAACGGAAAGGTCACCTATATGGTCAGCCGGAAAATGACCGATGCCTCCTTCTCGGCCACAGACCTGGTAAAGCACATCCCGGGGGTCACGGCAGACCTCACGCAGAACCTCTCGCTGGACGGTAAAACAGGGATCACCATCCTGGTGAACGGCATCGAAAGGGATGCTCAGGCCCTGTTGCAACTGGATGCGGGTCAGGTGGACCGCATTGAGGTGATTCATACACCGGGTGCCGGATTCCGGGCTGAAACCACCGGAGTCATTCATGTCATCCTCCGGGAGCGTGAGCAGGGCATCAGCGGCTACCTGAACACAGAACTGCCAATAAGAAAGTCGGCCGTCTTTATTTTTCCCCATTACGGCCTGAGCGCCTCCCTGGGCAAATGGACCCTCCACACGGGCTACCAGGGGGAAGTGAGCCGCCTGGACCGGGTGGACAAGACCACCAGGGTTTTCCAGTCCACCGACGGTCCCATGAACACATCCTCCGCCATGGCCCTGCGCCAGGACCACTGGTCACACCGGTTCCATGCCGGGGCTGACTGGCGGCCAGACAGCCGGCACGAGCTGAACTTCCATGCATACGTCAACCCCTATTCGAGAGAAAATGACGGGCTGGCAGATTTCAGGCGCTCAGACCCTTCCGGGGAGGAGGTGCGGTTGTGGGCCCAAAAAGACGACAGCGATCGCCACCTGCTGGCCATGGCTTCCCTGTTTGCCAGGCGGCGGCATGCCTCGGGAAGGGTATGGACGGCAGACATCGGGGTCCACCACCTGAAAGGGGAAACCACGCACGAATATGTTCCAGCCCACCCCTCCCAGGAAACCCCTGACACCTTCTCAGCCACGGTGAGCCAACGGCAGCTCACGGCTTACGGCCGGGCAGATCTGGAACAGCCCCTGCCTGGCAACTGGCAGTGGAAGTCAGGGGCCCACATGCACCACAAACGGGGATGGGACCCCCGGGAAGGGGACTTTTCCTTTTCCGAAAGGGTGTTTGCAGGCTATGCGCAGATAGACCGTCAGGAAGAACGGTGGGATGCGGGCCTTGGATTGCGCGCTGAATGGTCCTCCACCCAGCTCCCCGGAGAGCCGGTAGTCAACCACCATGCCCTTCTACCCCATCTGGGCATTGGCTTTCGTCCGGCGGCCAACCATCAGGTCCGTCTCAGCTGGAGGCGATCCCTGCGAAGGCCTTCCATCCGGCAACTGCATCCCGGGCCCGGCCTCGAGGACCCTTTCTCGGTTCAGTGGGGGAACCCCCTGCTCGAACCGGAATTGCAGGAAGAATGGACCGCCGGGTACAGCTTCCGCAGAAACAACGGGTTTTTCTCGGCAAGGCTTTTTGCCAGCACCACGAAAGGGGTCATCCACCAGATCAGCCTGCCCGGTGAGCCACCCACGACCGAATCCAGGGCACTCAATGCAGGAGACATCCGCACCAGGGGCATCCGGCTGGGTGCGGCCCTGAACCTCCACCCCAACCTGGCCCTGAATCCTTCTTTCAATGTGTGTCACACCCGCTCCACCCCGGGCACGGAAGCCGCCGGATCGGGTCTGCAGCCGCTGTCCGGCTGGTTTTATGAGGCCGGTCTTTCAGCCATCCTGCAAATCCGGGAGGGCACGACCCTTTCCTTTTCCGGACAATATACCAGTCCGCATGCCGATATGCAGCGCACCTGGTTCAGCGATGCGCTCTATTTTATATCTTTGGACCAGGCCATCGGGGCAGCCTTTAAACTGGGCATGACCACTGCCGTTCCTTTCCGGGGTTCATTCACCTACAACGGGATGGAGTACCAGGGACTGGGATACCACGGGCGGCATGAAGGGACCTTGCGCCTGCCTGCCTTTCCGGTGATGATCAGGCTGCAGTACCGGTTCAGCAGGGGCAAGCCGGTTAAAGCCCTGGAAAGGGAAAGGCTGGAAGTGGAGGAACGGCCCAAAATTGGATTCTGAAGACGACCAACCATCAAGCCATGGCAAGATACACAAACAAATACCGTGACAAGGTCGGGCGCGCCCCGGGCACCCTGATCCATGTAGGAAAGGCCAGCGGGGCCGGGAGCCGCATCACCCTGATCCGGTACGATGAACACACCCTGGAGGAAAAGCAGCCGGCATCTGCCGCGCAAGCAAAAAAGGAAGTGACCGGGCAGGGCGTGACCTGGATCAATGTGGACGGGGTCCACCAGACCGATTTGATCAGCGGCCTGGGAGAGGCCTTCGGCATCCACCCCCTGGTGCTGTCCGATATTGTCAACACCAACCAGCGGCCCAAGGGGGAGGATTACCGGGAGTACCTTTTCCTGGTCCTGAAAATGGTATATGCCGGGGAAGCCGACGGAGACCTGGTCTTTGAGCAGGTGTCCCTGGTCGTTGCCCCCGGGCTGGTGATCTCTTTCCAGGAAAAGGAGGGAGACCTGTTCGAACCGGTGCGCAACAGGATCCGCAACCCGGGAGGCAGGATCCGGAAGATGGGGGCGGATTACCTGGCCTATGCGCTGATGGACACCATCGTGGACCATTACTTCGTGATCCTGGAGGGCAAGGGGGAGCAGATCGAGGCACTGGAGGAAGAACTGCTTTCCCATCCGACGGAAAAAACGATGCATGCCATCCACTCGCACAAGCGGGACATGGTACACCTTAGAAGATCCATCTGGCCAATGCGGGAAGTGGCGTCGCTACTGGGCAAGGGGGAACCGCCCCTGGTGCAGAACGCCACATTGCTGTATGTCAGGGATCTTTATGACCATATTATTCAGGTCATGGACACGATCGAAAGTTCGCGGGACATCCTCTCCGGCATGCTGGACATATACCTTTCCAGCGTCAGCAACCGCATGAACGCCGTGATGAAGGTGCTGACCATCATCGCCACCATCTTCATGCCCCTGACCTTCCTTGCCGGCATCTACGGGATGAATTTCCTGCACATGCCGGAGCTGGGCTGGCGCTTCGGCTACCCCCTGGTCCTTCTGCTGATGGGCATCATGGCGGGCGGGATGCTGGCTTTCTTCAAGAGAAAAAAGTGGTTGTAAGGCCATCTTTTCGTAACTTGCCCTGGCAAGGGCGGGGCCCGCACACGGCCCGGGGCCGCCGGATCCACTAACATCAAAAACCGAACGGATGAAATGTATTTCCAGATCAGCGAGACACGGCAGGCGCGTCATCATCGCCAGCCTTGCCGTCATCTTGTTTTCCTGCCAGGCAGGTCCGGGACAGGAGGGCGAACAAGACCCCAATGATTTTCAGTTCCTGGAAACCGACATCTCCAGCCTGCAAGAGGGTTACCGGGCGGGAACCTATACCGTCGCGGAGGTGGTGCAGGCCTACCTGGACCGCATCCAGGCCATTGACAAGGGCGGTCCCGCCCTGGGATCCATCCTGTATGTGAATCCCGATGCCATGGAGATCGCCAGGGAGCTGGACAGGCAACGGGAAGAAGGCCTGCCGGCCGGCCCCCTGTTCGGCATTCCGGTGGTGCTGAAAGACAACATCGACACCCACGACAACATGCCCACCACCGCGGGCTCCAGGGCGTTGAAGGACTCCTACCCCTTGCAGGACAGCTGGGTGGCCATGAAACTGAGGGAGGCCGGAGCGGTCATCCTTGGCAAGGCCAACCTGAGCGAATGGGCCAATTTCCGGGGAGACCTGTCCACCAGCGGCTGGAGCGGCCTTGGGGGACAGACCAAGAACCCCTATGTGCTGGACCGCAATCCCTGTGGTTCCAGCTCGGGTTCGGGGGTGGCCGTCTCGGCCAACCTCACCGTGCTGGCCATCGGGACAGAGACCAACGGCTCCATTGTCTGCCCCTCCACGGCCAACGGGGTGGTGGGGATCAAACCGACCGTGGGACTGGTCAGCCGCTCCGGGGTGATTCCCATTTCGTACACCCAGGATTCCCCCGGGCCGATGGCGCGCACAGTCACAGATGCGGCCATTTGCCTGGGGGTGCTGACCGGGACGGATCCCTCCGACGAAAAGACCCTGGACAGTGAAGGCCGTTTCCCGGAGGACTACACCCGTTTTTTGAACGCGGACGGTATTCAGGGCAAGCGGATCGGATTCTTTACGGCGGCCATGGGCAGGAACTACAAGGTGGACACCCTGATGGTTGAAGCGATCGCTTTCCTGAAGGAGCAGGGCGCCGAGATCATTGAACTGGACCGCGTCACCCAGCCCGATACGGGCAACCACTCTTTCCAGGTGATGCTTTACGAATACAAGGACGGGCTGAACAATTACTTCCGCTCCCTGGGGCCCGGGGCGCCCATCAAAAGCCTGGAGGAGCTCATCGCGTTCAACCGGGAGGATCCCGTGGAGCTGCGGTATTTCAACCAGCGCTACCTGGAGATGGCCCAGGGGAAGGAAGGACTCGACTCGGACACTTACCGCCGCGCCCTGGAAGGCATGCTGCGGGGCAGCCGGGAGGAAGGCATCGACAAGGTCATGGATGAGCACCAGCTGGATGCCATCGTGGCGCCCACGGGAAGTCCCGCATGGAAAACGGACTGGGTCAACGGGGACAGCTTCCACCTGGGCAGCTCTTCCCCTTCCGCCCATGCCGGCTACCCGATCATCTCCCTGCCGATGGGATTTATCGACGGCTTGCCCGTGGGGATCAGCTTCTTCGGTCGGGCCTGGAGCGAACCCGTGCTGATCCAGGTCGCCTACGCCTATGAGCAGGGCACCCGGCACCGGAAGGCCCCCGCCTTCATCGAAACCATGGAGCAGCCCTGAGGGGCCGCGCACCGCGCGCAAGCCCGGCCCCTTGCCTGTCAACCGGATTCCGGGTCCCCCGGATCAGTTCCCGGGCAGGGGGATGATGCGGAACCCGTAAGACCATGTCTCCCTGTCGAGCCAGTATTTCGGCAAAGGATGGGCACCCCAGCTGTTGTCCCCTCCCAGCCCCGACTGGCGGTAGTCGATGTTGACCAGGGTGAGGTCGCGCCGGGGCACGTCCACCGTGTGCCGGTTGCGCACCACCTCCCCGTCCCGGTGCCAACCGTCTGTCCGGCCCGGGGATTCGAAATCGGATGCCAGCTGGTGGTAGGCGGAGGCCTCCAGCAACTGCAGGCCCTCGAACCGCAGGCCCCGTCCCCTATCATTGACCACTTCCACCCAGCGCACGTCGGTCTTATTGCCGTTTTCCTGGGGCCGGATGTAAGGGAAATACTGGTCTGCCACCCTGCCCGTATACAGGCCTACATAGGCGCTGGTTTTGCGGTCCTGGTAAGACTCGTGAGGCCCCCTTCCGAACCAGGTCATCCGGTCATATTCCCCCGGCAGGATCATGGCCATGCCGAAGCGCAGCATGCGCGGCAAATCCGGCTCCAGGGCACGGTAATGGTTTTGCACCGTCACGGACCCATCCCCGCCCACCAGGTACTTGCTGCTGTAGGTGGCCACGACACGTCCGCCTTCCAGGGCCGGCAGGTCGAAGTCGAAACGGATGACGGCCCCGGCGGGCGAGGGATGCACCCCTGCCTCCCGGAGTTGTAAACGCTGTCCTGCCTGCCGCCAGAGAGCGCCCCAGATATGGGTGTTGTTGCCGAAATCATTGTCGTTCGGCGGACGCCAGAAGTTGGGACGGGGACCCTGCATCAGCACCTCCTGCCCATGGACCTGCAGGGAGGTGATCACCCCCGTCCCGGTATCAAACACCACCCTTGTGGAAGAGGCGGACACCACGACATCCTGCCCATCGTGCTGCAGCATCACATCTGCCGGATCCTCCCTCGCTGCCGGTGACTCCGGCGGCAGGGACGGCAGGCGGAACTGCTCCGAGGCCAGCAGGGTTCCCGCCCCAAGGAGGCCTTCATCCTCCCGCAGGCGGGCATAGACTGTCAGAAAATACGCCACCCCTGGCTCCGGCTCCGGAAGGGGCCCCGTCGTCCAGGCAAAGGCCTCTCCGGGTGCAAGGTCCGGCGCAAGGGTCCGCCCTTCCCCCAACAACCTGCCATTGCCTTCGAAGCGGTACTCCAGGCTGAAACCATCCAGGCTCCGGAAGGCATATTGGTTGGATACGGACACCACCCCCCTGAGGGAGTCTGTCAGCTCAAAGCCGATGAACTGGTAGACCTTTCTGACTTCGTGCATGGCCGGCTTGATGCTGCGGTCGGGATGCACGATGCCGTTGATGCAGAAGTTGCCGGAGGAACGCACCGTATCCGGGCCGAAATCCCCCCCGTAAGCCCAGTAATGCCGGCCGGCATCATCTTTCTTGCTCAGGCCCTGGTCGACCCAGTCCCAGATAAAGCCACCCTGCAGGCTCTGATGCGCCTTGATCACCTCCCAGTAATCGCTGAAATTGCCGAGGCTGTTGCCCATTGCATGGGCATACTCACAAAGGATCAGGGGTTTTTCGGGTTGGCTGCCGGCATAGCCTTCCAGCCGGTCGATGCGCATATACATGGGGGCCATGATGTCCGTATTCTCTCCCCCGTGGGCCTGTTCATACTGCACGGGCCTTGTCGGATCGGCCGCCTTGAGGTAACGGTAGGTCTCCAGAAAATTGACCCCGTTGCCGGCTTCGTTGCCGAGGGACCAGATGATCACGGATGGCTGGTTTTTGTCGCGCTCATACAGATTCCGGGTACGGAACAGGTGGGCGTCCTGCCAAAGGGTGTCCTTTGCCAGGGACTCTTCCCCGTATCCCATGCCGTGGCTTTCGATATTGGCTTCGTCCACCACGTAGAGGCCATGGATGTTGCACAGCTCATACCATCGCTCCGGCTGGGGATAATGGGCTGTGCGGACCGCATTGATGTTATGGGATTTCATCAGTTCAATGTCCCTCAGCATGGTGGTCTCATCCACCACATGACCGGTTTCAGGGTGGTGTTCGTGCAGGTTGACCCCCTTGAGGTACACAGACTGCCCGTTGACCTGCAGGTTGCCCTCCCGGACCTCCACCCTGCGGAAGCCGACATCCTGTCGGATGGCTTCGATGCGGCGGCCATCCGGTCCGAGCAGTCCGATCGTCAGCCGGTACAGCTGCGGGAGCTCTGCACTCCAGGGGCTGACCCCGGGGACGGTCCCCTTGAAATGCAGGCGGTCACCTCCCCCGGCACCTGCCATCTGCTGTTCAAAATACAGCACCTGCCCGGCTTCCGAGTCCAGCGAAACAGCCACCTTGTGGCCGGGCTGAACAGCTGACTCCGGCAGGTTCAAATCGACCGCAAGGTCAAACAACCCGGTGGAAAAGGCATCGTCAAGGCCGGCCCTGACCACAAAATCCTTTACATGCAGCGGATTGCGCGCCACCAGGAAGACATCCCGGGTGATCCCGGCCATGCGCCAGAAATCCTGGTCCTCGAGGTAACTGCCGTCACTCCAGGTATACACCTCGACGGCAAGGGAGTTCCGGCCCGCCTTCAGGTAAGGAGTGATGCGGAAGCGGGAAGGGGTCTTGCTGTCCTGGCTGTAGCCAATTCTCTGGCCGTTGACCCATACGTGGAAGGCGGAACTGACCGCCCCGAACTGCAGGTAGACCTCTTTGCCTTTCCAGGAACGGGGCAGCCTGAAATGGCGTTTGTAGGAACCCACGGGATTGGCATCATGGGGAATGTTCGGGGGCTCCCTTCTGAAAACGTAGCCGGAGGTGATGTACACCTGATACCCATGCCCGTGAAGTGCCCAGTTGGCGGGAACCGGCAGGTCCTCCCAGTGGCGGGTGTCAAAATCGTCCATGAAAAAGTGGTGGGGCCTCCCGGCGGGATTGGGTGACAAATGAAACTTCCAGGTGCCATTGAGCATCTTCACCAGGTCGGAGTCTGCGGCCCTGGGGGGGTGACTGGCAGGCTCCCTTTCAAATGGGACAAACCAGGCCACCGGCTCCTCCCGTCCCTGTTGGTTGACCAGGGGGTTCTCCCAGACGGGCGGCATGGGCTCCTCGAAGGGAACGCCTTCGTAATCGGTGTAACGGTTGCAGGAAAAAAGCAAGGATAAAGCAAGAAGCAGGAACAAGGCACGGACCATCGGGTGATTCTTTATTAGATTATATTATCAAAAGCCGGAGGAAGAATTGCGACAAATTGCAAAAATAGAGAATAGATGACGGACTGCAGCGATAAAAATGGAAGTTTATTTCGCGGGATCCGCATTATTGAAAGAATTGTACTATCTTTGCACCAACTTATCGAGCTGGGTGTTTCCCTTGCCCAAGGCGCCAGTCGCCACGCAATATAATCTACTCCATCTCATTTTTCTTCAATTCAACCATCATTTCCCGCAATGAACGCGGGTCAATCACAGCATGACCATGACCCATTTCGAACGTCTTCACATGACGTCACCCCTACTTAAGGCATTATCCGCCCTGGGCTACACACAGCCCACGCCCATCCAGGAAATGGCCATTCCGGTTATTTTACAAGGCAGGGATATCTTTGGCAGCGCACAGACCGGCACCGGCAAAACCGCGGCCTTTGCCCTGCCGCTTCTTCAGCTGATGCATCAGAACCAATCCCCATCCAGGCAGGCCAGGACGCTTGTTCTGGCCCCGACCCGGGAACTCGCACAGCAGATCCATGAAAGCTTTCTGGCCTATGGAAAGCACCTCGGCTTCAGGCAGGTCGTCATCTATGGCGGGGTATCGCAGAAGCCCCAGGTGGACGCCCTTAGAAAAGGGGTCGACATCATCATTGCCACCCCCGGCAGGCTGCTCGACCTGATCCAGCAGGGGCATGCACGGCTTCAATACGTGCAGCACCTGGTTTTGGATGAAGCGGACCGTATGCTGGACATGGGATTCATCGCCGACATCAGGCGCCTCTGCGCCATGGTGCCCGACAAGCGACAGACCTTGTTCTTCTCGGCCACCCTGGCCCCGAATGTAAAAAAGCTGGCAGCAGACTTGCTTCACCAGCCGGTGAGCATTGACATAAAGCCCGATCTGCATCAGAAAGCCCATACCAGGGAGCAGGTATATTTTATCGAGCGCACATCCAAAACCTCCCTGCTGAGCCACCTCGTCCAGGAAGAACGCATCGACCGCTCGCTGGTCTTTACCCGGACAAAAAGGGGCGCCGACCGGCTGGTCAAGGCCCTGGCAAAAAAAGGGATCCAGGCCTGGGCCATTCACGGGGACAAATCCCAGGCCCAGCGCCTCAAAGCCTTGGAACAGTTTAAAAACTCCAGGGTGAGTATGCTCATTGCCACAGACGTGGCCGCCCGGGGCATCGACATCCGGGACCTGTCTCATGTGATCAACTACGACATTCCCGCCCAGTCAGACACCTACATCCACAGGATCGGCCGCACCGGACGCGCAGGACAGGATGGCATCGCCTATTCGTTTTGCAGCCCCGAGGAGATTGCCCAACTGAAGGACATCCAGAAATTTTCCGGCAGGAAGATTCCCGTGGGCAGGCACCCTTACCAGGAACAGTCTGCGGGGATGGCCTCTTAATCCGCCCCCGAACAATCCCCCGGCTGAAGCGTTGAATGTGTATAACGGCTGGGGCGGAGACCGTACAGATCCCCGCCCCAGCCCAAAATACCTGTGCCATGGCTGTCTTTAAGCGGTTTTTTCTTCCCTCCCTTCTGTTCATCCTGGCCTGGATCCTGCAGTTCGGCATCCGGACCCTGGACGGGATCCGGCCGGGCCTGCAGGCCGGCCTGGTAAAATCCGGCGAGGTGCTGCTGGTACTCAGCCTCACCTGGGCCCTGATCGCCATGATCCGCATGGCCAAGAACCAGCTGCTGAAAAAGTATGACATCGGACAGGCCGACAACCTGAAGGACCGCAAGGTGCATACCCAGTACAACATCCTGGAGAAAATCGTGGTGTTCATCATCATCGTGGTCGCTTCGGCCATCACCCTCATGCTCTTCGAAGGGGTCCGCAAGGTGGGCATCAGCCTGTTCGCCTCCGCCGGGGTGGCCGGACTGATCGTCGGACTGTCCGCACAAAAAGCCCTGGGATCCATCCTGGCCGGCCTGCAGATCGCCATCACCCAGCCCATCCGGCTGGACGACGTGGTCATTGTGGAGAACGAATGGGGCTGGATCGAGGAAATCAACCTGACCTATGTGGTGGTGCGCATCTGGGACAAGCGACGCCTGGTGGTGCCATCCACTTATTTTCTGGAACGGCCGTTCCAGAACTGGACGCGCACTTCGGCCGACATCCTCGGGACGGTATTCATCTACGCCGATTACACGGTCCCCGTGGAGGCCCTCCGCAAGGAGCTCACACGCATCCTGGAAGCCAGCCCCCACTGGGACGGACAGGTGAACGTGCTGCAGGTGACCGATGCCGGGGAACATACCCTGGAGCTCAGGGCCCTGATGAGTGCGGCCACCTCCCCGGCTGCCTGGGATCTGAGGGTCCATGTCCGGGAACACCTGATCGCCTTCCTGCAGAGGAAATACCCGGGCAGCCTGCCCCGCACCCGCGTGCTGGTGGATGGTCGTACCACAGACTCCGTGCTTACGCCTCCTGATGTTTCTCCAGCGTCCTGAGCAAACCGATGGCCTCTTCCTGGCTCCTGATGACAAAACGGGCATCTGTACGGATCAACCCCACCTTGATGGTCCATGCATGGGGCGGAAGGGTCTGAAACAACAGCTCGTCCGACAGGCCCGCCCCCATGGCCAGCACGAAGTCATAGTCCTTGCGCGACAGCCAGTGCATGGCCAGCTCCCCCTTGTTGATCCCGGAGTTGCATACCTCGATCACCTTTTTGCCGGTCAGGACCTGCACCCCGATGTTCGTGGTGATGCTCAGCAGGTGGTCGCTCACTTCCCGCGCCATGTAAGACGCCTGTTCGATGTCTGCCCTGTGGTAATGCCAGGACACCGAGTAATCCCGCTCCTCCACGTAGGATCCCGGGAGCCGGTCCACATACATTTCCAGGATGGGCAGGATTTCCCGTTTCCACTCCGAGGAGAGGGGCTTGAACAGGCGCCAATCCCTCTGGATGGCTTCCCGTATCCAGGTCCCGTGCTCGGCGGTCAGGTTCACGGGGGTGTCACCCAGCCAGGAATCCAGGTCCTCCTTCGATCGGCCGCTGATGATCACAATGTCTGTATGGTCGGCCGCGTTGAGGTTCTTCAGCAGGCGCAGCAGGTCCTGCCCGGGCCGGGCCTGGGACCGCATATTGGTGAAAGGAACCAGGGTCCCGTCGTAATTGACGATGATCAGGCGGTTGGCGGACTCACGGTAGTTGGCCACCAGCTGCCTGGTGGTGTCTTTGGCAAAGAGCTTCTTCCGGGAGGTATGGGTCGACAGCCGGCTGATGCCCAGCAGCTCCTTCACAAAATCCTGGGCCCATTTGGTGACGTCATAGCGGCGCAGGCGTTGCTGCATGACCGCGTTGCGGCGGATCTGGTCTTCTTCGGGAATGGAGAGGGCCTCCGCGATGCCTTCGGCAATCTCATCCACATTGTTCGGGTTGATGATCAGCGCCTCCCCCAGCTCTTTGGCCGCCCCGGTGAATTCACTCAGCACGAGCACCCCCTTCTTGTCCCGCAGGGAGGCGATGTATTCCTTGGCCACCAGGTTCATCCCGTCCCGCAAGGGGGTGATCAGCGACACATCGCTCATGCGGTACTGGGCGATCAGCTGCTTGTGCGGCAGGGAAGTGTACTGGTAGATGACGGGGGTCCAGTCGACCTTCCCGTAATTGCCATTGATGTTGCCGACCAGCTCGTCCAGCCGGCGTTTGATCTTCTGGTAGGAGGTCACCCCGGTGCGGGAAGGCACCACGATCATGTTCAGAAAGACCTTGCCGTGCCATTCGGGATGTTTCCGGAGAAACAACTCGAATCCCTGCAATCGGTTGACAATGCCCTTGGTGTAATCCAGGCGGTCGACCGACAGGACCACCCGGGGTTTTCCCGGGCCCGGCTTCTCAGAAGGAAACGAGTCGGTATCCATGCCATGGAACTTATCGAAAGCAATGCCCATGGGGAAGGTCGCCACCCGCGCGACCCGGTCTGTCAGGGTAATGGTTCCCATGTGGTTTTCCTTGCCCAGGATTCGCAGCACCGAGCGCAGAAAGTTCTGGGAATAATCATGGGTATGAAACCCGATCAGGTCCGACCCCATCAGTCCTTCCAGGATCCGGGTCCTGCTCTCGCGGGGAAACATCCGGTACATTTCGTAGGAGGGAAACGGAATGTGCAGGAAAAAGCCGATGGGGTTGCTGACCTTTTCGCGGAGCATGGCAGGCAGCAGCATCAGGTGGTAGTCGTGCACCCAGACGATGTCGTCCGGACGCACCACCTTCAGGATTTCGTCCCGGAAGATCTCGTTGACCCGATGGTACTCCGTCCAGAATTCCGGTTCGTAGGTGGCGTGGTTCGGAAAATAATGAAACAGGGGCCAGATGGTTTTATTGCAAAAGCCAAGGTACACCTTATCCATCAGCTTCTGGGACAAAAATACCGGAGAAGCCTGGTACTTTTCCCGTACCGCCGTCCTGACCAGCTCCTCATCCTCTTTTTCAATGGTGGTGCCGGGCCAGCCCATCCACAGGTATTCCTCAATACCGGATTTGGAACGGCCCAGCCCGGCCAGAAAATCACTCAGCCCTGATACCAGGCCGCCGGCACTCTTCTCGTACCTGAATGTCCCGTTCTCTTTACTCACGGCAACCGGCAACCGGTTGGATACAATCAGCAGTCTCATGAAGTCTTTGGTTTATTTCAGTTTAAACACTCTTTCATCGCTTGTGTTAAAACGCACTTTCTCTCCGCGTACTGCAATGGTCACCGGTTCCGCCCGGCCTTTATCAAAAAGGATGTGTATCTGCCGGTGGTTGATGCGGAACCGCATCCAATGGCCGCGGTACCGCAGGTGAAAGCGCATCTCCCGGACATCCTCCGGCAGCACCGGATTGACCCAGAGTACGTGTTCGCGGATTTCCAGCCCGGAATAGCAACGCTGTACCAGATCCAGCGTACCGGCCATGGCACCCAGGTGGATGCCTTCATGGGTGGTGCCCCCCTGGACGTCACGAAAGTCGCTCATCAGGGCCGTCCGGAAGCGCTTCCACGACTCATCCCTGTGGGAACGGGCGTAGACCCAGGCATGGATCACCTGGCTCAGGGTGGAGCCGTGGGCTGTCCGCTGCCGGTAATACTCGATGTTTTCCGGAATGGAATCCGGGGAGAAATCGTAGCCCATCTGCCCGAAAAGGGCCTGCAACTCCTCTGCCGAAAAAAGGTAGAACAGCATGAGCACATCTGCCTGCTTGCTGGCCTTGTACCGGTTGCAGCTGTCGCCTTCGCTCTCCAGGATGCGGTCCAGGCGCATCGACCGGCCATGCTTCTTTCTGTAACTGTCCCAGTCCAGTTCCACCAGCTTCTCATAGCCCTCGAACTGCCAGATCAGGCCGTTTTCCCCAAAAGGGACGAACATCCGCCTGCTGATGTCCTTCCACTTGTCCACGTCCCCGGACGAAAAGCCGACCCGTTGCTCCAGGGCACGGCAGCAGTCCTCATCCAGCATTTCCAGCACATCCAGGGCCCTGAGCAACACCCAGACGGCCATCACATTGGTATAGGCATTGTTGTCCAGCCCGGCTTCCTCCCGGTCCGGGTAGTGCGTATGGTATTCGTCGGGCCCCATCACGCCGCGGATCTCATAGCGCCGGCGCCCCTCATGAAAGCGGGCCTTGTCCGACCAGTACAGGGCCGTCGCCAGGATCAGCTCCGCCCCGTGGGACAGCAGAAAATCCGTATCTCCCGTGCTTTGGTAATAGTGCCACACATTGTAGGCAATGGCGGCATTGATATGAACCTGCAGGTGGGATACGTCCGGCAGCCAGCGGCCGGATTTTGGGTTGAGGTGGACCTTCTGGGTCTCCTCCCGTCCGTTGCTGCCGCTCTGCCAGGGAAAGCGCGCACCCCGGCAGCCTTCCTCCCGGGCTGCATGGCAGGCCTCAGCCAGCCGCCGGTACCGATACATCAGCAGAGAGCGCGACAAGGCGGGCTGGTGCAGGTTGAAAAAGGGCAGGATGTAGAGCTCATCCCAAAAAATATGTCCCCGGTAACCTTCCCCGTGCCAGCCCCGCGCCGGGATGCCCATATCCAAGTCGATGCTGTTGCCGGAGGCGGTCTGGCAAAGGTGAAACACATGCAGCCGGAGCACGAGCTGGTCTAACGGATCGCTGGTATCCAGCTGGATGTCGTTGTACTGCCAGATCTGCTGCCAGGCCATCGCGTGGCGCTGCTCCATGGCGTCAAAGGAGGGTGCCCTCGACAGGCGAAGCAAGGCATCGGTGAGCGGCTCGCTCACGGCAAAATCGCGGGAGGTGTGCAGGGCGATCCGCTTTTCCGCCAGAACAGGCACCCCTTCCCGGCCATCCACAAAGAAGTCCTGCCCGGCAAACGTGTCCCCCTCCGGCGGCGGGGCCTCCGAATCGGCCGGTTTGCCATCCGTGGTCACCAGGGTCCGGCAGGCCTGGGCCATGCGGATATGGGATTGTTTCGTCCGGCTGACCATCCAGGCCGTGGTGTCATCCGCCAGGCCGGTTCCTTCCACCAGGACATGGTCCTGGTTCAGCCCGCTGTACCGCGCCACATTGTTGTTGATCACCCCCCCGTCTATGCCCGACCGGATGGTCAGGCGGCCGGACCAGTTCACGGGGGTCAGCCGCCAGCTTATGCCTGCCAAATGCTTGTCGTACAGGCTGACCAGGCGCCGGCTTTCAATCGAAGTGACCCGGCCTTCCGCGTCCCGAAAACGCATCCGCCTTTCGAGCACGCCCCGTTTCATGTCCAGAATGGTATCCATCCCCAGGATCTCAGTATCCGACAATGAAAACCAGGACCCCTCTCCGATGCGGAAATTCAGGTACAGCCAGTTGGGCCAGTTGACCAGGTCCTCATTCTCGATGTCCCGGCCGGCCACACGGGATCTCATCCGGTTGTACCCACCCGCCAGGTACGTTGCCGGATAGTTTGTCCCGTCGTCCTTTTCCATCTCCAGGGCGGCCCGGGTGGCGAAATAGCCGTTGCCCAGGGTGCACAGGGCCTCCTGCAGGGGATGCGCCCCCGGATCCCATTTCTTATATTCGATCTGCCAGTTGTTTTCCTTGTCCGTCATCTTTGTTTTTTTTCGTCGGACGGGCCTGTACCCGTCCGCCCGGCACTACCCGTTATGGCAGCGGCGGACCAGTTCCCGGAAAAAAGCCTCTGCCTGGAACACGTTTTTCAGGGCGTAACGGGCCGCCGTGGGTTTTCCGTGCCCGCCCACCAGGATGCCGATTCCCTCCCGGCGCAGCGCCCTGAAGGCGTCTTCATCGGTGATATCGTCCCCGATGAACACCGGGATGCGGTCGTCCCGGCCGGACAACCCAAGCCTGTCCAGGATCCAGTGCACCGCCTTCCCCTTATGCCAGTCCAGGTCCGGCTTCACTTCCAGGATCTTCTTGCCTTCTCCCAGTTTGAATCCCCCGTATTCGTTTAGCACGGCCTCTGCCTCCCGGTACACCACTTTTTCGTCCCCGGGGCGGGCATTGCGGAAGTGCAGCCCGATGGCGTAGCGCTTCCGGTCGATCTGCACCCCATGCGTTTTTTCCTTTAGGGTTTTCCTCAGCTTGTCCTCCATGGCATTTAGCCCGGGAATGAGGCGCCGGCCCTGCTCATGCTCCATTTCCAGCCCGTCCGGCCCGCTGATGATGTAACCGTGACTGCCCGCATAGATGAGCCCGTCGAGTCCGACCAGCCGTTCCACGTCCTCCTTGTCCCGCCCGGTCACGACGGCCACGGTAAAATGCCGGGCCAGTTCCTTCAGGGAGTCCCTCATGGAATCCGTCAGGATGGCGTCCTCCGGCCTGCTGACGATGGGCGTGAGCGTGCCGTCGTAATCCAGGAAAACCACCGGCCGGCCATTATTGAAGCGTTTCCAGAAATCTTCGTTTTCGGGGAACAGGGGCTCCCCCTGCAAGGCAAACCATTCCTGCTGCAGGGCCGGGTCCCACAGATCAAACCCGTCAAAAGCAGGGATGCAAATGTCCGCCCCCTGTTTCAGCAAGCCCTCTTTGTTGCCGAACCGTGCCACGCCCACCACCAGAGCGAAAAAGCCGTTCTGCCCGGCGCGCACCCCGGAGATGGCGTCCTCGAAAACCACGGCGTTCAACGGACTGACTCCCAGGCGGCGGACGGCTTCCGTGAAAATGTCCGGATTGGGTTTTCCCTTGAGACCCAGGTCTGCAGCGACCAGCCCGTCCACGCGTACGTCGAACAGGTGGTCAATGCCGGCAACCTCCATGACCCTCTGGCAATTCCTGCTGGAAGAGACCACGGCGGTTTTCAGTCCCCGCCGGCGCCAGTCCTTCAGCCGGTCCACCGCATCCTGATAGACGCGCACGCCTTTCTCTTCCAGAACCCGGTGGAACAGTTCATTCTTTTTATTGCCCAGGGCACAAATGCTGCCCGTACCGGGCGCATCGTCCTCATGCCCGTAGGGGAGAGAAATCTGACGGCTCTCCAGAAAGCAACGGACGCCCTCGCAGCGGGGCCGGCCGTCTATAAATCGGTCATAATCCCCGTCGGACAAGGGACGCTCACCGGACTGTCCCTGTTGTTCAAAGTACCAGGAGAACAACTCCTTCCAGGCGCGCCTGTGGGTTTCCCTGGTCCGGGTAAGGACCCCGTCCAGGTCGAAGACCAGGGCCTCAACGGGCCGTTTGCCGGATCCGGACTGCCGGGCCCTTCCTTCCTTGACACTCATTCCTATTTTGTTTTTAATCCAATATTCCGACACACAGGTCGATGAAATATTTTTTCTTATTTGGGATTCATACAAATATACTAAAAAATACCGGAATTTCCCGGAAGTCCGCCTTCCGGCCCGGCCAGCATCAGGACAAAGGTTTGACCGGGCAGGTGAAGACAGGGCTTGCCGGAGGCATCCTGCCCCAGGGGGGACAATCCGTCCTTCTGGGGTCCCCCCCAGCGTGCATGGGCGGAAAAAAGAAGCAGCCGGGGCAAAGCCATGTCCGGGGGCAGCCTGACCAGGCCCGGTTCCTCCGAACAATTCGCGGCGGCCAGGAGGTGGTGGCCTTCCGCATGCCAGGACATCAGCAAGGAGGCATGAAACGATCCTTGCCCCGCCTTCCAGCTTTGCCTGCCCGGCAGCAGGTAACGCTTGCGCAGCCGGATCAGCTCCCGGTACCAGGAAAACAATGGCCGCTTCCTGCCCTCCTTTCCTGCAGACGGATCCGGGATGGATCGAAGAAAGCTTTCCGCTGATTGCGGGTCAGGCGCTTTACCTGCCCTGCCAGGCCCGGACATTTCCCGCCGGCGCCCCTTTTGCATGCGGTCGGTCACGAGCGGGTCGCTGTAATCGGTAAAAAACAGAAACGGTTTTTCCTCCCCGTACTCCTCCCCCATAAACAACAGGGGCGTGAAGGGGCTGAGCAACAGGAGGCCGGCAGCCAGCTTGAGGGCTTCGAATGGGAGAAGGGCGGTGAGGCGTTCGCCACCCGGACGGTTGCCTACCTGGTCGTGGTTCTGCAGAGACACAACCACCCGCCGGGCAGGGACAGACAGCGGGACCGTCTTTCCCGGGACAGGCTCTTCTGCAATGGGGCATGTGGCCTTTCCGGCGACCTGCACGAGCCGGTCCATGCTGCCGTAATCACGGTAGTATCCGTGCCTTTCCCCTGTCAACAGCGCATGCACTGCATGATGAAAGTCATCGTACCAGATGGCATCCAGGCCCATCCCCCCCTCTCCGGGAGGCAGGGCATAATGCATGCCGGGCGCTGCCGTCTCCGCCACCAGCAGGTAATCCCTGCCCGTTTTTTCTGACAGACGGTCCGCCTCCTGCCTGAGTTCCTGAAGAAAATGCAGGGGCCCATGGTCTCTGATGGCATGCACCGCATCCAGGCGCAGCCCGTCCATGTCAAAATCCCGCAGCCACATCAGGGCGTTTTCCAGGTAATAGCGGCGGACTCCCTCGCTGGAGGGGCCATCGAAGTTGATGGCCCTGCCCCAGGGGGTTCCCTTTCCCCTGGCGTGCCAGGGACCGAACTGTGGCAGCACATTGCCTTCGGGGCCCAGGTGGTTGTACACCACATCCAGCATCACCCCCATGCCCCTCCGGTGGCAGGCGGCCACCAGCTTCGCCAGTTCCTCCGCCCCCCCATACGTGTTCTGCACGGCAAAAGGAAACACCCCGTCATAGCCCCAGTTGCGGCGGCCGGGGAATTGACCCACCGGCATCAGCTCGATCATGGTGACACCCAGATCCGCCAGATGATCCAGTCTCTTATCCAGCCCCGCAAAGGTTCCCTCCGCCGAAGACACACCCACATGCAGTTCATAAAGGATCAGCCGGTCTGAAGGGATTCCCTTCCAGTTGTCAAGGTGGAGCCTGTGAAGCCTCCCCAGGTCGAAACAGGCAGAAGGCCCGTGAACCCCTTCCGGCTGCCAGAGGGAGGCCGGGTCGGGAAGGGACGTCCGGCCGTCCAGCAGGAAGTGGTAGCGGTCTCCGTGCCGGACCCCAGGGCATGCAGCATGCCAGTACCCGCCGGGCAGGGGGGTCATGGGCAGGGTCCCGCGCCATTCGAATGCCACGGACACCGATCCGGCCCAGGGTGCCCAGACCAGCGCTTCCGCAATGCCCCCAGGGGAAAAGTTGATGCCCAGGATCCGCCTGTTTACGGTCCGCTTCATGGCTGGCTATTGGCTGTTTTCTCCCATTCTGTTCCACACCCGCTGCAGGGCATGGATGGGAATGACCAGGGATCCCGGGTCGGAGAATAGGAACAGGCGGAGCTCTTCTATGGCTTTCTCCAGGAGGAACAATTGCAGGAGATCACCGGCCTGTCCGGCTTCGTCCGGCACAACGCCCCGGCCTGCCATGACCGGCATATACCCCTCCAGAAACACCGACGAAACCCTCTCATGCCACTGCTCCACCAGGGCATGCAAGGTCCCGTTCCGGGCCGGGAGGAACTCCCTCCGGTACAGCTGCCCTTTGCTGATGGCAAAATGAAAGGAACCCAACAAGGAAGCCACGTCTTTCAGCGGAGAGTGCCGCAGCTTTCTGACGCTTAAGGGGTGCTCCACCTCGCCTTCGAAATCGGTGATGATGAAATCCCTGCCGGTAAACAGCAATTTGTCCAGCTTGAAGTTGCCATGGATACGCGTCTTGAGAGCCGGCAACTTTTTGCGTTCCAATATCTTTTGAGCAAGGTTCAGGAACCCTTCCTCCAGCCCGAGCACTTCCTCCAGCCCCTCCTTCTTTAAGGGATCCAGTCTGCCGGCCTGTCCCCGGATCGCTGCAAACGACCGCCTGGTGAACGACCTGAACGACTGGTAAAGCGATTTCTGGTACAGCAGGGAGAAAGGTTCGGGCCTGAACCCATCCACTGCGGACAGCTCTGAAAGGGCCAGGTGCATTTCCGCGGTCCGCTGCCCCAGCAGGCGGACCATCTCCAGGAAATATTCCCCAATCAACCGGTCAGGGGTCCGTCCCCCATCCCCGGTCCTGGGGTCCGCATCGCCCTGACCGCTGAGTACCCTGTCGAAGAAGTCTTCTATGGCTGTCTGGGTCATCTCCCAGGCATTGCCCACGTTGGGAATGAAGTCGGCCAGCAACGACAGGGAGGTTTCTTCGGAACCCGGCCTGCGGTAGTCCAGCCGGCCCGCATAAGGAGAAATATTGGTAAATGACGTATGCCGCGTCAGGTTTTTCAGCACCTCCACATCCGGGTTTTCCCCCTCCTCCGGGTTGCGGTAGATTTTAAAGAAGCATTTGTCCCCCATGGAGATGGAGGTATTGGACCGCTTGGAAGCCAGCACATGGGCCTTCAGGTCGGGATTCCCAACCAATAACTGCCTGAGCCTGCTTCCCGAGGAGCCCTCCATTTCCCCATGCAGGCCTTTCAGCTTGGCCCTCTTGCTGATCAGGGCAAACAGGGACTCCAGCAGTTCGTTGTCCACCACGGCATCAAAAAGAAGGGCCTCCTCCCCGGCATAGCGAACCGGGGCGATGACGGATTCCGGGAACCGGGCCTTTACCTCCGCTGCCCGGGCGTTACGGGCCAGGGCCACCGGCATCAGGAACATGTCCTTATTGCTTTCAATCATGTCCAGCTGCACCAAAAACAGATGGGCCGTGCGCTTATGCAGGCCGACCGTAAAGCGGTCCAACAGGTTCAACCCCCTGATTTTCCTGGCATTGCCACGGAACCATTGGCTGCGAATGATGTAATCATGCAGCAGTCCCATGACCGCATCCTGCAGGGGGCGGGCCATGGTGTCCCACTGCCCCGGTTCCAGGTCGGGCATCCCCAGACTCCTCGGCTGCGGCAGCAGCTCCTTGCCGGGTTTGCGCAGCAACAGCCAGAAATAATTCTTGAATTGCATGGACAGGGGCCAGGGCTCTGCCGCAATGATCGGAAAGTCGTTCCGGCTGAACAGCTCCATAGGCACCGAACCGGCGTATTCATGCAGATCCAGTTCGGCATGCTGGGAGTAACGCGATAGGTTGACCACGACAAGGATGGTTTCCTCCCCGTGTTCCCGCACGAAGGCAAGCACCTTGGGATTGGAGGTGTTCACAAAACGAATGATTCCGTTCCCGAATGCCTTGTACTGCTTTCTTTTGGCAATCACCCTGCGGGTCCACCAAAGAAAGGATGAAGGATTTCGCTCCTGGTTTTCCACATTTACGGTCGTATAGTGGTGGTGGTGATCAATGATCACCGGCAGAAACAACCGCTGAGGGTCTGCGGTGGAAAAACCCGCATTCTTGTCGGGCGACCATTGCATGGGGGTACGCACCCCGTCGCGGTCACCCAGATAGTAATTATCCCCCATGCCGATCTCATCCCCGTAGTACACAATGGGGGTGCCTGGCATGGAAAAAAGCAGGAAGTTCAATAGCTCGATGTTGCGCAGGTTTCCCCCGAACAAGGGAAACAGCCTCCGGCGGATGCCCACATTGACCCGCTTCCGGGGGTCCCTGGCGAAGGTCTTGTACATGAAGTCCCGCTCCTCATCCGACACCATTTCCAGGGTGAGCTCGTCGTGGTTGCGCAGAAAAATGGCCCATTGGCAGTTATCCGGTATCCGGGGGGTCTGTTCAAGAATGTCCACGACCGGAAAGCGGTCCTCCATTTGCAGTGCCATATACAGGCGGGGCATGAGCGGAAAATGAAAGGCCATATGGCATTCATCTCCCTCTCCGAAATAGTCGGAGGCATCATTGGGCCACTGGTTGGCTTCGGCCAGCAGGAGCTTGTCCTCATAGTGGGTGTCCACATAGTGGCGCAGCTTCTTTAAAAAGTCGTGTGTTTCCGGCAGGTTCTCGCAGTTGGTGCCTTCAGCTTCAAAAAGGTAAGGAACGGCGTCCAGCCGGAACCCGTCCACTCCGGCCCGGAACCAGAAGTCAAGCACCTTGAATACCTCTTTCTGCACTGCCGGGTTTTCGAAATTCAGGTCGGGCTGGTGGGAATAGAAACGATGCCAGTAATAGGCCTCCGCCACATGATCGTAGGTCCAGTTCGACACTTCAAAGTCCTGGAAGATGATGCGGGCGTCCTTGTATTTGTCCGGGGTGTCACTCCATACATAGTAGTTCCGGTAAGTGCTTCCCGGTTTGGCTGCCCTGGCGCGCCGGAACCATTTGTGCTGTGAACTGGTATGGTTGAGTACCAGTTCAGTGATGATGCGCAGACCGCGCCGGTGCGCTTCCTTTACAAACCGTCTGAAGTCCGCCAGCGTGCCATAGTCCGGATGGATGCCGGTAAAATCGGCTATGTCGTAGCCCCCGTCCTTCAGGGGAGAGGGGTAAAAAGGCAGCAGCCAGAGGGTATTGACACCCAGGTTCTGAATATAGTCCAGTTTCTGGATCAGCCCGCGGAAATCCCCGATGCCATCCCCGTTGCTGTCAAAGAATGAGCGGACGTGGACCTGGTAAATGACGGCATCCTTATACCAAAGGGGGTTGCGGCTGTCGCCGCCGGAATGGGTATGCATGGTTTAATGATTATCTTTGGTTGAACGGCTGACAAAAGAAATGGGATGAACCTACCTGCCCGGCAGGCCCCGGCAGGAAAACCCTCCCCTCAGGCCGAGAGAATCTCGGCAATGGCTTTGAGTTCGGTGTTGAAACCCTTGTGGTGCTTGACCGACTGCCCCAGGGAGGTGAACACGATCTGCCGGTTTACCGAACCCACCATGACATCCCTTTTGCCTTCGGCAAGCCCCTTTACGGCTTGATAGCCCAGCCCACCGGCCAGAACCCGGTCGAAGGCAGAGGGGGATCCACCCCGTTGGATGTGTCCCAGAATGGACACCCGGGTATCGTAGCCAGGATGGTGCCGGTTGATGAGTTTTTCAACCTCCATGGCCCCGCCATAATCAGACCCTTCGGCCACGATGACAATGGCCGACTGGTCCTCATCCCACCACCTTTTCTTCAGGGCTTCGAGCAATTCATCCACATAGGTCTTCTTCTCCGGGATAAGGATCTTCTCTGCCCCGCTGGCCATGCCGCTGCGCAGGGCAATGAAGCCGGCATCCCGTCCCATGACCTCCACGATGAAGATGCGGTCGTGTGAGTGGGCCGTGTCCCTGATGCGGTCCACGGCCTCTACCACCGTATTCACGGCTGTATCATAACCAATGGTGTAGTCGGTGCCGTAGAGGTCATTATCAATGGTTCCCGGCAGGCCGATCACCGGAAAATCGAATTCCTTGCCGAAGAGGCTGGCCCCGGTAAAGGTGCCGTCTCCCCCGATCACCACCAGGGCATCGATGCCGGCATCCCTGAGATTCCGATAAGCCCTGCTGCGGCCCTCACTTGTCCGGAATTCCTCGCTGCGTGCGCTCTTGAGGATGGTGCCTCCCAGGTGGATGATGTTGTTCACCACCTTGCGGTCCATTCTCTGGAACCCACGATGTATCAGCCCGTGATAGCCTTTCAGCACCCCCGTCACTTCGAAACCGAAATGGATGGCGGCTTTGACCACCGCGCGGATGGCGGCGTTCATGCCGGGGGAATCCCCTCCTGAGGTCAGCAGGGCGATTTGTCTGATGTGTGTCATGTCCTTATGTTTGTTTGGCAGGAACGCGGCAACCTGCCGCTTTCCGCTATGACGGGGCGGCCTTTCCTGGTGAACAGGTGCTGCCTGCCGGACCTTGTCATACAAAGGTAAGCAATCCTGAAAAACGCCGCCCGGCAGGCCGGGGGCCGGATCCGCAAACCATCGCAGACGGCAATCACCAAGCGGGGGTTAGAGCGGCCAGAACCACAGGATCAGGGGAATGCCCAGAGCCACGATGATCACCTCCAGGGGCAACCCCATGCGCCAGTAGTCGGTGAACCTGTACCCTCCCGGCCCCATCACGAGGGTGTTGGACTGGTGGCCGATGGGTGTCAGGAAGGCGCATGAGCCCCCCACAGCCACGGCCATGAGGAAAGGATCCAGGGACAGGCCCATTCCTTCGGCCACCCCGATGGCCACAGGGGCCATAAGAACCACAGTGGCTGCATTGTTGATGATATCCGACAGGAACATGGTCACGACCAGGATGAGTCCGAGCAGGGCCCAGGCCGGCATCTGTGCGCCTGCTCCCATGATGGCACCTGCAATGCTGTCGGCGCCTCCCGAAGTTTCGAGTGCATTGCCCACCGGGATCATGGCGCCCAATAGAATGATGACCGGCCAATCGATGCTCGTGTAAACATCCTTGAGGGGCAGGACTCCCGCCAGCACCATGGCCACGGCAGCCATCGGGAAAACCGCCTGTACCGGAAGCAGGCCGGTGATGACCAGGATGATGGCGGTCATGAAGATGCCCAGAGCCAGGGGAATGCGTGTCTGATATCCCAGGCGCAGGCCCCGCCTGGCCAGGGGCAGGCATCCGATGGACCCGATGGTATCCCATAGGAGGTGTTCCCGGCCCTGAAGGAGCAGGACATCCCCGGGACGAAAAATCACATGATCCAGGCGGCGGTGGATCTTCTGCTCCCTTCGTGCCACAGCCAGCAGGTTGATGCCGTAACGGCTGCGCATGCGCAGGTCTGCAGCCGTGCGGCCGATCAGGGACGATCCGTCCATCACCACGGCTTCGGTGATGGCGATGTTTTTGGAGCCTTCCGCGTCCTTGCGGAACTTTTTTCCCCCGACCAGCTTCAAGCCGGTATCCGAGAGGAAGGCCTTAAGGCCCTCGGTGTCGGATTCCAGGATGAGGATGTCCTTTTCCGCGAGCACCTCGTCCTGTTCCGGCGCATGCATCCGCCGGTTGTTCCTGACCAGCCCGAGAACCTGCACGTCTGCATCCGATGAATCCAACAGGTCCCCGATGGTCCTGCCCCCCGCGCTGTCCTTCACTACCTCGACCTCCGTGATGTAATCCTCTATCTCAAACAGCCCCTCCCCGCTTTTTCCTCCCGAACGCCTGGGCAGCAAACGCCATCCGATCAGAACTATAAACAGCAAGCCGGCAACGGTCAGACCGGCCCCGACCGGGCTGAAGTCGAACATGCCGAATGGCTCGCCCGTGGCCTCTGCCCGGAACGTGGCAATGATGATGTTGGGAGGGGTTCCTATCAGGGTGGTCATCCCCCCCAGAAGAGAGGCAAAGGCAATGGGCATCAGAATATAGGAAGGCGGATGTCCGCCCTTTCGCGCCAGGTGGATGGCCACCGGCATCATGATGGCCAGGGCCCCCACATTGTTCATGAAGGCAGAGGCAACAGCTACCAGGGCAGACAGGACAAGGATCTGCCACAGCAGGTTCTTGCCGGCCTTCATCACCCATTTCCCGATCAGGTCAATCAGCCCACTGTATTCCAATGCCTTTCCAATGACCAATACGGCGGCCACCGTGATCACCGCCGGGTGGCCGAAGCCGAGGAATGCTTCGGATGAAGGGATGATGCCGGCAATGACCAGGACAAAAAGGGCGATCAGGGCCACGAAATCATGACGGATCCGGCCCCAGGCGAACAGAGCCAGGACGAATAAGAGGGTTGCGAATACGATGGACTGGGACATGGTTGTTGGCTGTTGGTTTTTGGCTGGTGGCTGTTGGCTTTTGGCTGTTGGCTGGTGGCTGTTGGCTGGTGGTTATTAGCCAATAGCCAGTGTCCATTAGCTATAAGCCAGTACCCAATACCCAACCCGGAAATAAAGTTAACCATTGTTTTTGAATGGCATCGCGGTCGGAGCAGGGCAAACCGGAATTTGTTCCTATCTTTAAAACACCAAATACCAAACCAAGGGGCTATGGCAACGACACATGAGGAACACAGGCAGGAATCCTGGCATGCAATGAAGGCCGGCGAAGTGGTCTCCGGGCTGGGGACCGATGCCGAAAAAGGGCTGAATACAGAGGTCGTTAAAAAACGGCAGGAAACCTCCGGCCGCAATGAAATTCCCCGGGGCAGGAAGCGCAGCACCTGGATGCGCCTGCTGCTGCAGTTTCACAACACACTGATCTACGTGCTGATTGCAGCGGCCATCATCACGGCGCTGATGGATCACTGGATCGATACCTGGGTGATCCTGGCCGTCATCCTGATCAATGCCCTGATCGGGTTCATTCAGGAAGGCAAGGCGGAAAAAGCCCTGGAAGGGATACGGGATATGTTGTCGCTGGAAGCCGTGGTGATCCGTGACGGCAAAAAACAGACCATTGAGGCGGAGGAACTCGTGCCCGGGGATGTGGTCATGCTGAAATCCGGAGACAAGGTGCCTGCTGATGTCCGCATCATCCGGTCGAAGGACCTCCGGGTGGAGGAATCCCCCCTTACCGGGGAGTCGATGGCCGTGGAGAAGAACGCGGAACCTGTCGAAGAGGATGCCGTGCTGGGGGACAGGAACTCCATGGCTTTTTCAGGAACGGTCGTGGTTTACGGAAAGGGCACAGCCGTGGTCACAGAGACCGGCGCACGGACCCAAATCGGGAAAATCAATCAGATGATGTCGGAGGTGGAACAAATCACCACCCCCCTGCTTCAGCAGATCGAACGCTTTGGCAAATGGCTTTCCCTGATCATCCTGGGGGTCACCGGGCTGTTTTTTGCTTTCGGCTATTTTTTCCGGGAATACAGCCTTCCGGAACTGTTCATCGCAGTCATCGGGCTGGTGGTGGCTTCCATCCCGGAGGGCCTGCCTGCCATCATGACCATCACCCTGGCCATCGGGGTGCAGCGAATGGCCGCCCGCAATGCCATCATCCGCAGATTGCCCTCGGTGGAGACCCTGGGGGCGGTGAACGTGATCTGTTCAGACAAGACCGGCACCCTGACCCGGAATGAGATGACAGCCAGAACCATCATCACCGCCGAAAACGATTACCAGGTGGAAGGCACAGGGTATGCGCCCGAGGGAAAAATCATCCGTGGGGAAGAAAAGGTGGAGCCGGAAAAGGACAAGGTGCTGTGGCAGCTCCTGCAAGCCATACGGACCAGCAACAATGCAGAGATCGGCCGGGACGGGGAAGGCGGGTGGAAGCTCACCGGGACACCCACCGAAGGGGCCCTGCTGACCCTGAGTTACAAGGCGGGACTGAAGGATTTCAAGCCGGAGCGGCTGGATACCATTCCTTTCGAATCGGACCACAAATACATGGCCACCCTGAACCGGGTGGAAGACGATGTCATCGTGTTCATGACCGGGGCTCCGGAGCGGGTGCTCGACATGTGCACCAGGCAGTGTGTCTCCGATGGGGAGCAGGAGCTGGACAGGGATTTCTGGGAAAACAAGATGGAGGAGGTGGCCGCCCGGGGCCAGCGCATGCTGGGGGCAGCATTCAACCGGACGGACAAGGACCGCCGGGAACTGGACAAGGAGGACCTGGAGAAGCAGAAGGTGTTTCTGGGCCTGATCGGCATCATCGACCCGCCCCGGGACGAGGCGGTGGAGGCCATCAGGGAATGCAGGCAAGCCGGGGTGGAGGTAAAAATGATCACGGGCGACCACCTGGTCACCGCACGTTCCATCGGCAAGGAGATCGGCATCGGGGACGGAGAGAAGGCCATCTCAGGCAGGGAGCTGGAATCCATGGACGACGAAGAATTGCGCAAAGTGGTCGTTGAATACGACGTCTACGCCCGGACGAGTCCGGAGCACAAACTGCGCCTGGTAAAGGCCCTGCAGGAGAACGGCAGATTGTGTGCCATGACGGGAGACGGAGTGAACGATGCCCCGGCCCTGAAGAAGGCAAATATTGGCATCGCCATGGGCATCAAAGGCACGGAAGTTTCCAAGGATGCCGCCGAGATGGTTCTGGCCGACGACAACTTTGCCTCCATCGTCCATGCCATTGAGGAAGGCAGGACTGTATACGACAACATCCGCAAGGCCCTGCTCTTCATTCTGCCGACCAACGGGGCCGAAGCCCTGGTGCTGATGGCCGCCATCCTGGCGGGCATGGTCATGCCCATCACCCCGGCCCAGATCCTCTGGGTCAACATGGTCACTGCGGTGACCCTTGCCCTGGCCCTGTCGTTCGAACCGATGGAGGAGAAGGTCATGGAGCGGCCGCCCAGAAAATCGTCCGACCCCATTCTGGGCAAGCTGTTTGTCTGGCGGATCGTTTTCGTGTCCTGCCTGATCGGGGGGATGACCCTGTTCGTTTTTCACCGCATGCAGTCACTCGGACTGGACATTTCCGGCGCCCGCACCGTCGCCGTGAACACCCTGGTGGCCGGACAATTGTTTTACCTCTTTAACTGCCGCCGCATCAAGGACCCCAGCATGGGGCCCGGCTTTTTCAGAAACCGGTATGCCTTCCTGGCGGCCGGGGCCCTGATCGTTTTGCAGCTCTTTTTTGCCTTTGTGCCATTCATGAACCGCTTTTTCGACACGGCCCCCGTAAAGGGGATATACTGGCTGGTCCCGCTGGCGGCCGGCTTGGTGGTGTTCCTTCTGGTGGAACTGGAGAAATACCTGGTGCAGCGCTTCGGGAAAAGTCAGAAAGAAGGAAAATCCTAGAAGGCACCAATGATGTGGCGCAGGCCGGTCAGCCGGTCGCGCGGCTGTTCCCAGGCAGTTGTTTTGACCGGTTGCTGGACGAACTCTCCTGTCCGGATATAGTGAAGGGCCGCCTTCAGGGAGGCCTCCTCCGGATCCCCGAACTGCCGGGTCAGGTCGTCCTGGGCCCTTCCGTCCGCGGGCAGTCCACCGAAATACTCCCCTTCGCCCAGGGAATTGGCGATCTTGAAGGTGATGGGCACGAAGGCATATTCATCCCCATAAGTCCATGCATTGGCCCCCATGGGCTTGCCGTAGGTATCGTCCCCGAAAATGAGGACCGGCATATAGGGACGCAAGCCATTGATCACCATCTCACTGGCAGAAGCGGTATTGCCCGTGGCGATGGTCAGCAGGCGGTCCAGCTCCAGTTGCCTGGAGACCACCAGGAAGGTGTCTGTTTGATTTGCTTGCTGCTGCTGTGCATTGTACATGGACTGGGAAAATACCTTCCCGGCCACCTTCCCCCCTCCGATCATGCTGCTGAGGTAATTGGCCACGCTGGTCTGTCCGCCCCCGTTGTAGCGCATGTCAAGCACCAACTCATCGATACCCTCCTGTACGAAGAGGTCCAGGGCATTGTTTAATTCGGCTACCGTCGGACTGGTAAAGCCCTGCAGAACCAGGTAACCCACTTTTTTATCCCCGGTTTCCAGCACGTCGGCGTGAAGGACCAGCTGCATGGTGATCTCCTTTTTGTCAAGACTCAGGGTAACGGTTTCCCCGTCGGGCTTACGGAATCGGAAGCTGTTGGTAACCCCTGTCTGGTTGGCTCCCAGCATCTGGCTGATATTCATCCCCGGAGCCAGGGTGGTGCCGTTGATGGCCTCGATGATCCAGCTGCGCCGCACCCCCGCCTCATGCAGGTCCGTTCCCTCGCTCACATAGAGAACCCGCAACCGTCCATCGGCATCCCAGCCTATGCCAAAACCGTACCCGATCATCCGGTTTTCAGCGTAATAGGCCTCGAAGGCTTCCCGGGATGTCACATAGCTCCAGCGGTCATCGGGACGGTGGCGGATGGCCTCCATCACCTCGTAAGGGGAAGGATAGGCCAGGGGGTTGATGTCCGGAATGGTTTCATTCCAGAAGTACCACTCGAGCATCAGGTTATAGAATTCACGGTTTTCAATTCCCCCGATGTTTTCGTCCTCCTCCTTGCCGCAGCCGGCAAAGGCGAGCAGGACCAACAACATGGCGAAAGGCAGCAGTTTATGTGTGATGGATCTGGCGATGGGGTTCATTTCCTGGGGGGTGTTACAATGACAAAATTAAGGAATTCTCCATATAACGCAGATTGTCCCGCCAGGGTTCAGCGGGCGGTGATTAAAAAAAAGTTCCCTATTTTTGTGGCTCAAACCAATGTCAACCAAAGCGATAAAACAATGCAACGGCTAAGTTTCCCCTTCACTTTGTTTTTTGTTTTTCTTTTCGCCGGGATGCAGGGTCCTTCCCGGGCCTGCACCAGCGTCCTGGTTTCTGCCGGGGCCAGCGCAGACGGCAGTGTCATGACCAGCTGGACCTATGATGTGGCCGGGTTCATGACCCCGCTTTATTTTTACCCGGGAGGACAGCATGAGCCGGGAGACTCCCTGGACCTCTACGGCTACCGGGATAAACAGTACCTGGGCCGGGTCGCCCAGCCCCGGCGCACCTGGAAGGTGGTCGGCAACATGAACGAGCACCAGGTGTCCATTGCCGAAACCACCTTTACCGGACGGAGGGAACTGCACGGAGGGGAAGGGGTATTCGACTACGGCAACCTGATATGGACCACCCTGCAGCGGGCCCGAACGGCCAGGGAAGCCATTCTGATCATGGACGAGCTGGCCAGGGAATACGGTTACCGGGACACCGGGGAGTCCTTCTCCATCGCCGACAAGCACGAGGCCTGGATCCTGGACTTTATTGGCAAGGGGACGCACGGCCCTGGCGCGGTCTGGGTGGCCGCCCGGGTTCCCGAAGGATATATCGCCGCCCATGCCAACCAGAGCAGGATCCGGCAGGTGGACTGGAGCGATAACGACCACTGGATGTGGGCGGAGGATGTCGTGGATTTCGCCCGGGAAATGGGCTGGTTTGACGGCAGGCGGGAGGAGTTCAGTTTTGCCGATGCTTACGCCCCCCCAACCCCACGTTCCTTGCTCCTGTGCGAAAGCCGGGTCTGGAGCATTTTCCGCAGGGCAGCTCCGTCCAAAGGGTTTTCTGCCGATTACTGGCGCTGTGTGGAAGGGGCCGAGCCTTATCCTTTGTTTGTGAAGCCGGATGAGAAAATTTCCGTGGAAGCGATGATCGCGTTCCACCGTGACCACTTCCACGACACCCCTTATTATACGGGACAGGGCATTGGCGCCGGACCATTCAACAATCCCTACCGCTGGCGTCCCGTGGTCTTTCAACTGGATGGAGACGAAACAAGCTATTCCTGGGAGCGGCCCATCTCCCAGCCACAGACCGCCTTTTCCTTCATTACCCAGGCACGCTCCTGGCTGCCTGACGCATTGGGCGGCATCGTCTGGTACGGTTTGGACGACAATTACTCCAATGCCTTCATGCCCCTGTACCAGGGGATGCACACCATGCCCCCCTCCCTGACGCGGGGCAACCCCATCGAATTCGACTGGGATTCCTCCTACTGGGTGTTCAGCCTGGTGGCCAATTATGCTTACGGATTGTACAGCCACAGGATCCAGGACATTCAGCAGGTTCAGCAGGAGGTGGAGCGCCGGGCCCACGTCATGGTGCCGGCCGTGGACATGGCGGCCCGGACGCTGTACGAAACCGACCCGGGGATCATGGCCGACTACCTGACCGACTTCAGCCTGAACTTCGCCGAAAACACCGTCGAGGCCTGGCGTCAACTCGGGCAGAAACTGTTCGTCAAATACAATGACGGCTACATCCGTGAGACGGAATCCCTTACTCCCTGGCCCGGGGTACTGGGCTATCCCCAGGAATTTCTACGCCGCGCGGTAGATGAAAGGCCGGGGTATTACGATGTCCGGTGGCGTCAGCCCGGCGAGCCCGTTGATTAGCCGGTTTACTCCCGCCTGTCATACCGGGCGGGCACCCCGGGTCCCGGAAGGCTTTGCCTGATAAACTCCCGGATGTGTTCATTGGAAGCCTCCAGGTCCTCCCGCCTCAGATACATCATGTGGCCGCTGCGGTAGGCCTCGTATCGCAGGCGGTCCTTCAGCCGGCCGGAGGGATCCAGATGCCACAGGGTGTACTTGGCATTGAAATAGGTGGTGGCCCCGTCATAATAACCTGATTGAATCATCACCTGAAGGTATGGATTCTGTGCCATGGCCTGGCGCAGGTTCTCCCCCGTACGGTCGCCCGAGGAATCCCACGGCCTGACCGGCCCGAACATATTGTATTTTACATCGGTTTCAAACCCCAGGATGTTTCTGAAGTAATGGTTGATGGCCGGTGTGAAGGAATGCAGCCAGGAAGTCAGTTCTGCACTGTAGTCCGGCCCCATCCCGGCTTCCATGCGGTCGATGCCCAGGTAGCGTGAATCCAGCCTGCCGACGGTATATCCCTCGTCCTGAAGCAGGTACTTCCAGAAATTGGCCGTACTCACGTCCAGGTTGTGCATCAGAATGGTTTCCTCGGCCAGCCCCGAATACCAGGCCATGCGGCGGGCCATTTCCCGCCGCCTCTCCGGCTCCAGGAAGCCCCCTCTTGCCAGGGCGGGCAGCAACTCATCGATGGCAAAGTTCTCCGCTTCCTCCAGGACCTCCATCAGGTCTTTCTCCTGCAAGGCAGCAGGCAGGGCCTTGTGATACCAGGCGGCGGCTGCGAAATAGGGCAGGCGGTTGGCCACCCCCACCGGGCCATCCCTTGAAATACCCAGCCCGGTGGGCGAGACCAGGATGACCCCGTTGAGGTACATCCAGTGGGCATTTTGCAGTTCCAGTGCCAGGCCGGACACCCGGGTGGTTCCATAACTCTCCCCGATCAGGTATTTGGGCGAAGCCCAGCGGTTCTGCCGGGTCACAAAGGTATTGATCCAGCTTGCCAGGTAGCGAATATCTGCATTTACTCCAAAGAAGTCTGAACGGTCCGCCCCCTCATCAATCAAACGGGAATACCCCGTATTGACCGGGTTCACGTAAACGATGTCGGCCACGTCCAGAACGGAATAGGGATTCTGGCTGACCCCGTAGGGTTGTAGTGGATACCCTTCGTCATCGATTCGCAGCACATAGGGGCCCGTATAGGCCAGGTGCATCCACACCGAACCCGAACCGGGCCCGCCATTGAATGAGACCATCAGGGGCCTTGACGCCCGGTCGGCGACTCCCTGGCGCTCATAATAGGTATAATGAACGGCCGCCACAGGCTCCCCTTTTTCATTCCAGACAGGCTGGGTCCCGGTGGTGGCTTCGTATTGGATCCGCTCCCCCTTGATGGTGGTCTGGTGTGTGGTCACTACCACGGTGTCGGGGGGCAGGCGGACGGCCTGGGACTGCACACACAAGGGGACACTCAATAAACACAGTGCAAGGCACAAAGGAATTGCTCCTGCAAGCCACGGACGTCCCTTCCCGGGAGATTCGGAGGCCGGAATGACAGCCGGCCATAAGTTTTTTAGAGTTGCATTCATGAGTCAATGGATTGATCCGACAACATTTTTTTTCTCGCAGGCGGGCATGGGATCACCGCCTGAAACAGGCTGTCAATATAGGATTTAATCGGGAATCGGGTGCATAAAACACCATGTAAATAATTTTTTGTTTAATTTTTTTTCTTTTTTCTTAAACATTTTACAACTGATGGCGTTTATGCTTCCGAAAACCAAATTCCAAATGCTCATTACAAACCAAAAACCTGTGTAAAATGAAAACCATCAAAACCTTCAAAAACGCCACCCGTTTTGCCCTGATCCTGGCCATCGGCCTGTTTGCCGTAAGCTGCAGCGAGAAGGAAGACCTTGTGATGCCGGAAATGGCAGAAACCAACAGCGGCACGATCATGGACGTGCTGGGCGCTTACGACACCACCACTCCCGTCAATGACTACCCCGAATTTGAAAAGTCAGGCCGCAGCCCCAGGCCAAGCTTCGCCACCCTGAACGTGGCCCTGGCCCGCACCGGCCTGGCCGGCGTGGTGTCACGCGAGCAACTTACGGTCTTCGCGCCCACCGATGAGGCCTTTGCCGCCCTTGGTCTGAACCAGCGCAACATTGCTTCCGTGCCCAACCTGAAGGAAATCCTGCTGTACCATGTGGTGGCCGGCATGGTTTATTCGAACCAACTCAGCAACGGCTACGTTCCCACCCTCAACGGAGCGGCCGTGAACATCATGATTGACGGTGGGGTGAAAGTCAACGATGCCAACGTCATCATCGCCGACATCAAAGCACGCAACGGCGTGATCCACGCCATCGATCAGGTATTGTTCCCACCCACCCAGAACATTGTGGAAATTGCCCTGGACAACGAGGAATTCTCCATCCTGGTGGACGCCGTGCTGGCAGCCGGCCTGGCCGAGACCCTGGCCACTGGCGGACCCTTCACCGTGTTTGCGCCCACCAACGATGCCTTCGTCAGCCTGTTGGGTGAATTCGGATGGAACGGGCTCGGAGACATCCCGGCCGAATTGCTGGACAGGGTGCTTAAGTACCACGTGGTCAGCGGACGTGTATTCTCCACCGACCTGCCCGCAGGGCCCCTGGAGGTCACCACCATTGGCGGGGAAACGTTCACCATCGATGTCACCATCCCCGGGATCACCGACGGTGAAGGACGCGAAGCCGGGATTATTGCCACGGACATTCAGGCCACGAACGGGGTGATCCACGTCATCAACAAGGTGATCGTTCCGGCCCTTTAAACCAAAAAGCTCCGGGGAATCCTGCAGGATCACACCTGCCCGGTGTCCCCAGCCTGGACTAAGGAGAAAGGCTCCCGGACCTGATGTCCGGGAGCCTTGTTATTTCCCCTTTTATTTGTCTGCTAAAATTAATATATTTGTATATACGCCATGCCCTACAGAAGGGGCACCGCCCAATTGATGATTGTCCCATGTTCAAGAAACTCGAACGAACCAACCACCCCCCCGCCGGCAAGCCACTGATGGCCTGGGACGGAAATTGCGGGTTTTGTCATTACTGGGTCATCAAATGGAAGAAAATGACCGGCGACCGTGTCCTTTACCGGCCCTTCCAGGAATCCCACCAGGACTTTCCCGATGTGGACCTGAAGTACTTCCGCCAGGCCATCCGTTTCATTGACCTGGACGGGAGCATCCACACAGGTCCGGCTGCTGTCTTCCAGGCCCTGCACCGCTACGGGGATACATGGCGTTGGGTGATGCCCCTGTACCGCAGGATCGGGATCTTCCGCTTCCTGTCGGACCGTTTCTATGCCTTCGTATCCAAAAACCGGTCCTGGATCTACCAGGTGACCATCCGCCTGTTCGGGCGCAACCCGGCACGGCCCAAATATTACTGGGCGGCTTACCTGGGGCTTCTCACGGCCCTTGTGCTGGCGTGGTTTATCATCTGATCGTGTTCCCAAAGAAGATGGCATTCATGAACAAACGGTTCGTCCCGAACCAGAAACCCCGGAAGTTGGGATTGTCCATGATGGATATCACCTGTCCCCTTCCCCGGGAGCTGGTAATCACCCCGGCCGATCCGTTGATCACGTCCAGGTAAGGTTCGAAAATGTACCCGCTCATCAGGGATTCCTTCTCAAACATCAGGGGGTTGTTGAACGGGCTGGCATCCGGTTTTGCCGAGGTGTTTCCGGACACATAGACGGGCAGCAGGTCGCGATGGTAGCCGTATCCCAGCGGATGCGTCCGGTCTATCCTGGCCCGGAAGATGCCTCCCGGAATCCGGCGTGCCCCGTAATGACGGGAACGCAGGTTGTAGGGAAGAAACTCCGGTTCTTCCAATGCGGGGGTGGGCATAAATTCAATCTTGGCAAAGTCGTGACGAACCAGCCAGTTGTTTGCCGACCCCAGGGCAATGAGGGTTCCCCCACCACGCAGCCAGCGGTCGACCGCCTGCCTGACCGGCTCCCCGATATCGCCATAGGAACCGCTGACCATGATCAGGGTGGTGTACCGCGACAAGTCCACCGAGCCGAGCCGCTCCGTCTCCACCATGGTGACCGGCATGCCAAAGCGCACATCCAGCAGGTGCCAGACCTCCCCGGCCTCCCGGCTGTTGGCACCCTGGCCAACCAAAAGCAGCACGCTTGGCGGCTGCAGGGTGGTGAACGAACTGCTGCCGGGGAAGATGCCGTCTTGCACCCAACCGCTGTCCGTTGCATGGAAATCCACCCCGGAGTCCCGGGCGGCTTCCTGCACCAGCGCATACAGACCCGCTTCATCGATTTCCTGGTAATGAACAGGCACCAGGATGCTGCCCTGGGTGAACGACACTTCCCCCTGCCCGGTCAAAGAAGCGAAAGGGGCTGTGGCGACGCGGGTGCGCACCCCGTGCCTTTGCAGGTAATGGAGCGCCCTGGGAGCATAGAAGTCGTCCCAGGGAAGGATGTAGGCATAGGCTGCCCCGCCTCCGATGACACGACCCCGGGCCTCAGGGAGCTGTTCCAACCGGCTTCCCATCAGGGTTTCAAGCTGGCGCGGCTGCATCACCTCCGCATACGGCATATTGAATGCCAGGGGCTTGGTCCAGGTGGACACATCATAAAACAGGCTGTCCTCAAATTCCAGAACGGTTTCGAACAGGGACCGGACCAGCCGGAATTGGGGCTGTCTTAAAGGGACGACCCATGCCGAACCCGGCACAAAACGGTCCTCCCCCTGGTTGAATCCGGAGGCCAGTTCGTAGACTTCCAACTGGTGGTTCATCAACAATTGCAGAAAATGCCGGTTCTTGGAGCGGTCATGGTTGTCCCCGAACACATAGGCCTTTACAGGATGGGAAGCAGCCTCATCCATGGCCGAGGCGTAAAACCACCTCAGGTGCCCCAGCAGCTTGTCGCGCATGTGGTAAGCAGCCTCCAGGGTGGACAAGGACACGATGACCTGGTTGCGGATGGTGTAGGCAAAATGGATCGTGCCATGGTCGGTCTCGCGGAGATGCCCGTTCAGACCGGCCTGTTCAAACAGGATGCCGATGCTGCCGTTGGCATCGGGATAAGAGGAGCCTTTGCCATAATAGAAATCATCAAAATCATCCTCGGTATAATACAATTGCCCGACCCGGTCGAAGGCCTCCCCGTGATAGCGGGCAATTTCCATGGTCAGCTCATCTGTCTGCCGGGGCGTCAGGTGGTTGGTTCTTCCCGGCATCCCTGGTTGAAAATAAAAGCTGGCATTGGCTCCGAATTCATGGTGGTCGGTGTTCACATTGGGTTTCCACCGGTGGTAATCCCGTACCCTTCCTTCACTCTCAGGATGCACCAAAGGCAGCCAGTCACGATTCAAATCAAACCAGTAGTGGTTGGTCCGGGAGCCCGGCCATACATCACGGAATTCACGGTTGGCGGGATCCGGATTGGGAGTCATCCCCTTGTGCCGGTTGACCCAGCTGGCAAAACGGTCCTGACCGTCCGGGTTCAGGGAAGGATCCAGGATCACGACGGCCTCCCGCAGGATCTTTTCCACTTCCGGACCCTGACCTGCGGCAAGGTAATAGGCCACCAGTGGGGCGGCGTTATGCGAGCTGGGTTCGTTTCCGTGAACCCCGTATCCCAGCCTGACCACCACCGGCATTCCTGTCACGTCCATCTGACCGGACACGGAGGGATCGGTCAATGCCAGGTGCTGCAAACGGATGTCCTCAATCCTGGACTGGTTTTCGGACGAGGTAATCACCATATGCACCAGCGGGCGGTTCTCATGCGTGCGGGCATACTCGTACAATGTGACACGGTCGGATTTTTCCGCCAACACCTCCATGTAACGGACCAGCTGTGCATGTCCCAGGTGCCATTCACCAACCTGGTGACCGAAAAAGGCCTCCGGGGTCGGGATGTCCGGATCGTAGACAATATCCGGCAGGAAATAGGTAATGGGCTGCCTGGCCTGAAGACTGCCGGCCAACAGCAGGGAAAGGAAAAGGACGAAGCCTTTTCTCAGACGGAAAACATTCATAGGAAGGGATTTGGACAGTTAAACAATGAGTTGCTGGGGACCATCGGGGGAGATGCCAGGCGGCCCGTTCCATGCGGTCCGCACAAATATAGTCAGATTTTGATTTAAACCAAGTTTCATCGGATAATTCTGTACCTGTCCGACAATAAATCCCCTTAAAGGTCCCGGAGGGAATAGCCGAGTCGGAGAAGGTTTTCCGGGCGCAGGCATTCCCGGAGTTTTTCCTCAGGCATCAGTCCGAGCCGGGCATTGGCCCCGAACACGTCCATCCCCCCCTCGTGCATCTCCCGGGCCATGCGGGCGGCCCCCCGGTAGCCGATATGGGGAATCAGGGCCGTGGTGATGGTCGGACTGTTCAGGAGGACTTTCTCCGATACCTGCCCGTGCACCTGCAGGCCCGGGATCAAAAATGTGGACAGGCTGTCGCAGGCATCCCGCAGCCATTTGATGCTATCCAGAAAGGCATGACCGATTACAGGAAGATAGGGATTCAGGTCCAGGCTGCCCTGACCGGCCAGCTGCCCCACCAGCATATCATTGGCATAAACCTGATGGGCCTGGCCGATCACAAATTCCGGAATGACCGGGTTGATCTTGCCCGGCATGATGCTGCTGCCCGTCTGCACCGCGGGCAGGCCAAGTTCCGGCCGGCCGGGGATATCGGAACCCAGGAGCCTCAGATCGCCCGACATTTTTTCCAGATTGACCGCCAGGGCCTTGAGCATGGCATGTACCTCCACGAGGCTGTCCAGGTTTTGGGTGGCATCGGCCAGGTTTTCGCTGCGCGTGAGGGGCAAGCCAGTGAGCCGTTGTAAGCGGGGCAGCACCTCCATGATGAAATACCGCGGCACGGCCAGCCCGGTTCCGGCGGCCCCGCCTCCCAGGTTCACCAGCTTCAGTCTTTCCAAACACCGGGACAACCTCCACCAGTCGCGCGACAGCATTTCGTTGTAAGCCCCGAACAACAGGCCGAAGGAAGAAGGCACCGCCCGCTGCATCTCGGTACTCCCCATGCGGAGGGTATGGCGGTGGTTGGATTCGAGGGCTTCCATGCCTTGCCGCAGGCGGTTGACCGACTCCTCCAGCCGGCCCAGCAATCCGGCGGCGGCCACCTTCAGTGCCGTGGGAATCACGTCGTTGGTACTCTGGAACACATTGGCATGGTGGAAAGGATCCACCAATTCATAATCTCCGGGCTGCCCTCCAAGCCCCAGAATAGCCAGATTGCTCAGAATCTCGTTCACATTCATGTTCAGGGAGGTACCGGCCCCGCCCTGCCTTGCCGGCACAATCAGCTGGTCATAATGCCTGCCCTCCGCGACCGCCTCCGCTGCCCGGCACAGGGACTCCAGGACCTTGACATCGGGCAGGGACTCCGGCAAGGGACGGTCCGGAAACTGTTCCCTGGCTTCTGCAAGGAATGACAGCACAGTCTGGTAACAGGCCAGCTTGACCTGGCCAATGGCCTGGTACCATTCCTTGTGGCAAAGCGTTTCGCCGGGAAAGTTCTGCCGTGCCCTCCAGGCATGGATGCCAAACAGGGCATCCTCCGGCAATGCCACCTCTCCCAGCCAGTCCGATTCCTTCCTCATGGCGAAGCAGTTTCTCCAAAAGTACGTCCGTCAATCCATTTGGGCAAATCCGGGGAACGGTATTTTAAAAATCCAGGTAAACTATTTGTTTTTCATACTGAACCTTTCCGCGGCAGGGTTGTTTCCTCAACAAACCTTTTCAAAAAAAGACAAAAAATATTCGTTTGATGCGGGTAAACCACCTCATCAAAGCACAATAATGGGGTTTTGTCTCCCCTTCATCCCGATGGCAACAATGTCCCAACCATCTTCCAAAAACACCTCCGCATGAACAACCTGACCCTCATCCTGGTCCCTTTGGCCGGAGTCATTGCCCTGGTATTTACGGCCCTGCGGGCCCAGTGGATTCGAAAACAAGACCAGGGTACCGAAAAAATGCAGCGAATTGCCGGCTATATTTCCGATGGCGCCATGGCATTCATCAAGGCAGAATACAGGATCCTGGCCATTTTCGTTTTGTCCATCGCCGTCTTGCTGGCAGCAGCCACCGGAACGGAGCACTCCTCCCCCCTGGTGGCTGTTTCCTTTGTCATGGGGGCGGTAAGTTCCGGGCTGGCCGGATTCATCGGGCTGCGCATCGCCACAAGGGCCAACGTCCGCACCACCCATGCAGCACGCAGCGGGCTGAACCAGGCCCTCAAGGTCGCCTTTACCGGGGGCAGTGTGATGGGATTGTCTGTCGTCGGACTGGGCATTCTCGGCCTGAGCGTACTGTTCATTGTGTACGGGCAGGTTTTCGGGACCGGAAGCTTTGACAGTGTCAACAAGGTGCTGACGGTGGTGACGGGATTCTCTTTCGGGGCATCCTCGATCGCCCTGTTCAGCCGCGTCGGCGGAGGCATTTTCACCAAGGCGGCCGATGTGGGGGCAGACCTGGTCGGCAAGGTGGAATCGGGCATCCCGGAGGACCATCCGCTGAATCCGGCCACGGTGGCCGACAATGTGGGCGACAACGTGGGGGATGTGGCCGGCATGGGAGCCGACCTGTTTGAATCCTATGTGGGCTCCATCATCGCTGCCATGGTCCTGGGAGCCACCTTTTTGACGGCCACCTATTCAGATGCATTCAACGGACTATCCCCGGTGGTACTCCCCATGTTCCTGGCGGTGGCCGGGATCTTCTCCTCCATCGTGGGGACCTTCTTCATTCGCGTCAAAGAAGGCGGCAACCCCCAGCATGCGCTCAACATCGGCCAGCTGGTCTCGGCCGCCCTCATGGTGGGGCTTTCCTACCTGGTCATCTCCTTCGTGTTCCCAACCTCCATTACCTTTACCGACACCCTTTACGGTGGGATCGTTCGTGAGATCAGTGGTTTCAACATCTTCCTTTCGTCGCTGATCGGCCTGATCGCCGGACTGGTGATCGGATACTCCACAGAGTTTTTTACCGGGCTGACCTATTTTCCGGTTCGCATCATTGCCAAACAGTCCACCTCCGGTTCGGCCACCAACATCATCAGCGGACTGGGGATCGGGATGCTGTCCACCATCATTCCCATCCTGACCATCGCCGTCACCATCGTGCTGGTATTTCATCTCAGCGGCCTGTACGGCATTGCCATCGCGGCGGTGGGCATGCTGTCCAATCTTGGGATCCAATTGTCGGTGGATGCTTATGGCCCCATATCGGACAATGCCGGCGGCATCGCCGAGATGGCTGAACTGCCCCCGGAAGTGCGGGACCGTACCGACAAACTGGATGCCGTGGGCAATACCACTGCGGCCATCGGCAAAGGCTTCGCCATCGGGTCGGCCGCCCTGACCGCCCTGGCATTGTTCGGGGCCTATATGACGGCCGCCGAGATCACCTCCATCGATGTATCCATGCCGGTGGTGATTGCGGCGGTGTTCATCGGGGCCCTGATGCCTTATGTCTTCTCGGCCCTGACCATCAAGGCCGTAAGCGACGCCGCTCAGTCCATGATCGAAGAGGTCAGGCGGCAGTTCAACACGATTGAACCCCTCAAAAAGGCCCTGGCTGTCATGAAGAAGAACTACGAGCAGGGCACCCACAAGAGCACCTGGAGCGACAAGGACGTTCAGGTCCTGGACGAGGCGGAGGGGAGTCCGGAGTACGACACCTGCGTGACCATCTCGACCCGGGCAGCACTCAGGGAAATGATCCTCCCGGGGATCATCGCCGTGGCCATTCCCGTGATCGTCGGATTGACCCTCGGGGCGGAGGCCCTGGGCGGGCTGCTTGCCGGAGTCACCGTATCAGGGGTGCTGCTGGCGATCTTCCAGTCCAATGCCGGGGGTTCCTGGGACAACGCCAAGAAACTCATAGAGCAGGGCATCACCCACAACGGCAAGCACTACGGGAAAGGGTCGGAGGCCCACAAGGCAGCGGTGGTGGGCGACACGGTCGGGGACCCCCTCAAGGACACCTCCGGACCCTCCCTCAATATATTGCTGAAACTGGTCAGCATCGTGGCCCTGGTATTGGCCGGGTCGGCCCTCTAGGCTGACCGGGGGGCTTTGGCAGGCCTCCTACCAGCGTGCGGTTTTCAGGTAAAGGTTCAGGCCCAGGTTTACACGGGCGGCCGGCTGCCGGTATAGTCCCCCGAAAAATCCGGTCCCCGAAAGGTCAAACTCCACACGCCCGGCACGGACCAACAGTCCCACGGTCGCGCTATGATAATACCGGCTGAAGGCCTCCTCCCCGGATCCGAAATACTGCCGACCGCGTCCCCCGCTGAGGCGCAGCCACTCCCTGACCAGGATCCCGGCCTCCACTTCCCAGTAGGGATGGTAATCAGCCCCGGCCACATCCGGCAGATCGTTTTGGCGGGCCAGTTGCACGGCGCCACGGGATGACAACGTCCCGACCTGCCCGAACAGGCCGGCGGCACTGCCCCTTTCACGGGGTCCGGGTTCTTTTACACGAAAACGGTAGACCACCATGGCCTGGGCAAAAGGCCTTATCCCTCCGGAGTCGAACCCTTCAACCAGCCTTGACAGGTCGCTCTGATGAAACTGGCCCCCCAGCCCGGGTCTCAGACCCAGCCTGGCGGGGCGCGGGCCTTTCTCCGGCGAAGGCCCTCTGGCCTGACGCGACCCTTCCCGGAGCCGCCGGGCTTCCTCCTGCGCCCGCCACTCCGCCTCGCGGGCCCTGCGCCCCTCTTCCCGCAGGCTGTCCGCACGCCTCTGTGACTCCTGACGGCGGACCTCCCAGCGCAATTCTTCCAGCCGTCTTTCCTGTGCCAACGCCCTGTCCAGGCTGTCCTGCCTCCTTCTTTCCCCTTCCTGGTACATCCGGGCCTCTATCCAGGCAATGGCTTCCATTTCAGAGAGGTTCTCCAGGAAAAAAAGCTCCTCATCAGGGATCAGCTTCCCTGTTTGGAAGCCCACCTCGTTGGCGCGCAGGAAAGAACGGATGCTGCCGGGTCTCAGGGCAAACCATGTGCCATCCATCCTGTGGGCCGCAAAGCTGCCCACCAGCATCCCTGCCACCTGTCCGTTGCGGTTCACAACAGGACCGGCCGTGGCCCCCTGCATGGCGGGAAACGAAACCTGCATCAGGAAATCGGGCAATGGCCCCCTGCCGTTTGAAACAGGGAAAACAGGGCCCGTCACCAGGCAAGCCTCCCAATCGTCGGCCGGGAACTGGGGAACGCCGACCGTGCTTCCGGGACCCGGGTCGCCGGCAGGCAACAGGGGAAGCACCTGTCTGCCGGGTTGGGCCTGAATCTGCAACAGGGCAAGATCCTCCCGCAACTGGCTGACCACATCGACGATGCGCAGGACAGGGAATACGGTGTTGTCGGGAAAACGGACCAGGATATCCGAAACGAAATTTCCGGTAATCACATGGTGGTTGGTCAACACAAACCCTTCCGGATTGACCAGAAAGCCGGGGCCTTCCCCCCCGGGGGTCTCGATGACCACCATACCGGGGGCGGCAGCACGACAAAGGTACTCAGGGTGAAGGGTCTGGGAAAGGGCGTCCGGGGCTGCCAGGACCAACCCCAGCAAGAAAAATTGCCGGAGCACCTTCCCGGATCCCGGAATGAAAAAATCGGACAATGACATGGACCTGCTCAGCAATAGGACCGGTTTGCAAACGGAACCGGTCATCAAAGATACGTATCCTTTCGACAAAACGACCCGGCCTGCGGCCTGGATTTGCACAAAGGGGGCGTTTTTCGTACCTTTACCTTCAGGATTGCACCATGGGATGGCTTTCAGGCAACCTGGCCTGATCCAAGAGAAGCATCCGGTCAACCAAAAAAAACAAAAAGATGAAAGTAAGAAATCTTGTTACCTGCTCCATCGTGGGCATCGGAGCCGCCTGGCTGTTCAGCTCATGTGCCAGCCCGGAAAGAAAAACGGGGGAAACCCCTTTGAGGGTGGCCATCCTGGTCGGAGAAGGATTTCACGACGGGGAAGCCTACCTGCCCCTTGGATACCTTACCAATAAGGGGATGGAGGTCACGGTCATCGGTCCCGAGACAGGTGTCGTTAAAGCCTACAACAGTGATTTCACGATCCGCATCGAGCGGGCCGTTGCCGGCCTCAGCGTGGGGGATTTTGATGCCCTGGTGCTTCCCGGCGGACATGCCCCTTCGAGGCTGCGTTTGCATGAGCCCACCGTGGCCTTTGTGAGGGACTTCTTCAATTCAGGCAAGCCCACAGCCGCCATTTGTCACGGACCGCAGGTGCTGATTACCGCCGGTGTGCTTACGGGAAGAACATCCACCGGGGTGGACGGCATCAGGGAAGAGCTGGAAGCAGCAGGAGTGACCTATCTGGACCAATCCCTGGTCATCGACGGCAACCTGATCACCTCAAGGGTTCCCTCCGACCTGAACGACTTTTCTTCGGCCATTGCCCAGGCGCTGCTGCCATAGTCCTTCCCTGCATTCCCTGCCTTTCACGGGGCAGGGAATGGCGGGAGAGCCTGTCGCCCCGGGGGCGGTCAGGCTGGTTTTGGCCCCTTTCAGGGGAATCACCACCCGGATTTACCGCAACGCCCTGGCCAGGCATATTGGTGGATTTGATGAGATGCTGGCCCCTTTTGTTTCAGGCACCGGCATCACGCGCATAAGCCCCTCCAAGCTGGCAGACCTGGTCCCGCCGGATGGAAATCAATGCCTCACCATCCCCCAGATCCTTTCCGGCTCGGCCAAAGAAATTATTCTTTTTGCCAGGGTGCTGGAAGAGTACGGTTTCGATCACCTCAACTGGAACCTGGGGTGCCCGTTCCAAAGGATTGCCGGCAAAGGCAGAGGTTGTGGCATGCTGAGGGAACCGGACAGGCTTCGCGCCATCCTGGATGAGGTATTCCGGGACCTACCCCTGGGGTTGTCTGTTAAAACCCGTCTGGGCTACCACAACCCGGAAGAAATTTTCCGGGCGATCAAGGTATTCAACGACTACCCTTTGCGCGAGCTGACGATCCATCCAAGGATCGGAACTCAGGTGTACAAAGGGGAAGTGAACCTGCAAGGGTTTGCAGCCTGCCTGTCGCATTCCAGAATCCCCCTTACCTACAACGGCGACCTCTACCACAGCAGCAAGTACAGGGAACTCCAAAGGCGTTTCCCTCAAATCCGGTCATGGATGCCTGGGCGGGGGGCCCTGATCAACCCTTTCCTGGCCCTTGAGATCAGGGGGAGGTCCCTTTCTGAGACAGAGAAACGAGCCCGGCTGCAAGACTTTCTCCAGGAATTGTTCGATGGCGTCACGGCGGTTATCCCCCACCAGGGGAAACGCCTGGGATACCTGAAGGCCATCTGGTACTATCTCTCCGGCATGTTCCAGGAAGGCGGGCCGTTGTTTGCCCATCTTAAAGGGGCTTGCAGCCCGGGCCAATACCTTTCCATTGTGGCTGAAGCCATACAGCAGCCCCTGGCCAGTGAGGAGCAGATGGAAGGCTATTTCCGGCACACCCTAAAGCATGCCGGCAGGGATGATGGGGAAACATCCTGAGGCGAACCCGGGGCCCAACAATTTCCACGGGCTTTTGGCCATGTAAAAAAAATGCCGTTACTTTACCCGTTTTTCATATCCATCCAGCACTACAGCGACCCCCATGGCAAAACGGCGGCCTAAACTGATTGTAGCCCTGATCCCGGTGATTTTCCTCACCGCCCTGATTTCCATCAATGTATTTATTTTCGGGGACGACTCCCTATCGGGCTCCAACCAGATCGTCCTGGTGCTGTCTGCCTCCGTGGCGGCCATTGTGGCCATGAGCCTGGGCATCCCGTGGGAGCATCTTCACAAGGGCATCGTGAAGAGCATCGGATCGGCCATGTCCGCCATCCTGATCCTGTTGCTGATCGGCTCCCTGGCAGGCACCTGGCTATTAAGTGGCATCGTGCCGTCCATGATCTATTACGGCCTGCAGATTCTCAATCCCACCATCTTTCTGGTGGCAGCCTGTACGGTCAGTGCCATCGTGTCCCTGGCCACGGGAAGCAGCTGGTCGACAGTGGCCACCATCGGGGTGGCACTGCTGGGTATCGGACGTGCATTGGGGCTTCCGGACGGGCTGATTGGCGGGGCCATCATCTCGGGCGCCTATTTCGGAGACAAGATGTCCCCCCTCTCGGATACCACCAACCTGGCACCGGCCATGGCCGGGACCGACCTGTTTACCCACATACGTTACATGGCCTGGACCACCGTGCCTTCGATTTCCATTACCCTGATTATTTTCCTGATCATGGGGCTGAGTCGCTCCCAGGACGGGGCCCTGGATGACATTGCCCCGGTGCTGGGGGCCATTGACGGCACCTTCAGGATCACGCCCTGGCTGTTCCTGGTGCCGGCCCTGGTCATCACCCTGATTGTCCGCAAGGTACCGGCCCTTCCAGCCTTGTTGACAGGGACCCTGGCCGGCGCATTCTGTGCCATCATATTCCAGCCGCAGATTATCGAACAGGTCAGCGGCATGGACGACCGCTTCCATGTGGCGGCCTATGTCTCCATCATGAAGGCCATGTATACCGACATCAGCGTGACCACCGACAATGCCATGGTCAACAGCCTGTTGGAAACCGGTGGCATGCGCGGCATGCTCAACACCGTCTGGCTG
>Ga0334898_1000335_pt1 | contig 80353 bp, 74 predicted proteins | sample GraSluR3_MG_10_FD_207228 | JGI IMG/M metagenome (GOLD analysis project Ga0334898, IMG submission 207228) | Sludge microbial communities from methane-producing bioreactor in Wageningen University, Netherlands - Granular Sludge_3_08-R3 | ecosystem: Engineered > Bioreactor > Anaerobic >... | reverse complement strand
TAAATCTCCCGATGGGGTTTTTGGCTTTGCTGTACTCAGATCAATTACTGACACCATCATCAAAAACAATCAAAACGTATTAAACTCCCTAAAAGTAATTGCTAACTTGCACACTGATTAGTTACCAAAGTTTTTTTATCGGTTCTTTTTCAGTGAACCATAAAGATACAAAAAAAAGGGGACTTTACCGGCTGGTGCGAAAAAATTCCATGGCTCTCAGCATGGTTTCGTCAATCTGGTGATAGATGGGATAAAACCCATTATCGTCGTAAAGGTTGCGCGCGATGAAAGCTTTCATCAGGGTTTTGATGCGTGCTGAGGATAAGCGGATGCCTTCATTGTCTGTTTCAACACCCTTTGTTGCAGCCCACTCAACAAAATCATTAAAAATGGCGGGGCCGATATGAAAATTGTTGTTGAAATCATCGAAGGAAGCATAGGCTGCAAGCTCCCCGCGGTGTGTATCGGTATAATTGAATGCGTACTGGAATATCAGGCCCCTGTCGAGCAGCTTGTTATAGTATTCCGGATAATCTGAAGCATTATAGGGGACGAAAATGTCGGGCATGATACCTCCGCCGCCATAAACGGTTTTCCCTCCCTTGGTGGTGTATTTGAGCGAATCATCGAAATGGATGCTGTCGGCTTCCGACATTTCTCCATTTACAAAACGATCGAAGAAATCGTCATAGTATTCCCGGCTTCCGTTTTGGTATGGCCGCTGTATGCTCCTGCCGCTGGGTGTGTAATACCTGGCAATGGTCAGGCGCACGGCGGAGCCGTCAGACAGGCTGAGCTGTTCCTGCACCAGGCCTTTCCCGAAGGATCTGCGGCCGATGATCAGGCCGCGGTCATTATCCTGAACGGCTCCGGCCACGATTTCGCTGGCCGAAGCGGAACCCTCATTGATCAGTATCAGCAGCGGCTGTGTTTCGAATATGCCTTTTCGGGTGGCGTAGGCATAGGTGCGGGGCCGGTTATTGCCTTCGGTATACACGATCAGGTCATCGGCCTGAAGGAATTCATCGGCCATTTGGGTGGCGGCCTGCATATAACCACCGGTATTCCCCCGCAGGTCGAGGATCAGGCTGCTCATGCCCTTGCTGAGGAGTGTTTTCAGTGCCAGCAGGAATTCTTCGTAGGTTGTATTGGAAAACTTGCTCACCTTGATATACCCGATCGTGTCGGCGGGCATGTAAAACATATCCACGCTGTATGTCGGGATCACGTCGCGGGTAATTGTGAATTCGAGCAGGCCCGTCACGCCTCTTCTGAATATGCTCACGTCAACCCTGGTTCCCCGTGGCCCCTTGAGCATGCTGATCACGTCCCGGTCGTGGATACCGGTACCTGCCACCAGGCTGTCGTCCACCTTAACAATGCGGTCGCCGGCCAGAAGCCCCATTTTTTCCGACGGACCCCCGCTGATGGTCTGTATCACGGTTATGGTGTCGCGCTCGATGCGGAACTGTATTCCGATACCCTCAAAATTACCCATCAGTTGTTCGTTCACTTCTGCCAGCGATTCGGCAGGGATGTACTGGCTGTGGGGGTCAAGGTTTTCAAGGAGGCCTTCTATGGCGCTTTCAGAAAGCTGTTCCTTTGAAACGGAATCGACATAGTTGCCGGTGATATAACGTATCAGGTCCGATACTTTGTCATAACGATCGGCTGAAGGTAAAAAAAGCCTCAGGGGCTGTTCATGATGCGGCGCCAGGCGGGTGCCCGCCCACATCCCTGTCAGCAGCACAAGTGCAAAAATGATCGGCAGGTAATACCTGAAATGAATGCCTTTGTTTCCCATGCCGGAATCTTTCCTAATTTACAGAATTACAAGAGGGCTGCAAAGTTACAAAAATTGATGGTTCGTAAAATAATCAGGGAATATCGGGCCCGTCCTGTGGCGCAGGATCGCTTTCTTTAAAGTTCAGGGCCGCCGAATTGATGCAATATCGCAGGCCGGTGGGAGGCGGACCGTCGTTGAATACATGGCCCAGGTGGCTGCCGCACCCCCCGCAGATCACTTCTGTCCTGATCATCCCGTATGTACGATCCTCCCTGTAAATGATGCTTTTTTCAGATGCGGGTTCGAAAAAGCTTGGCCATCCGCAACCCGAATCGAATTTTGTGTCGGAGCTGAAAAGATGATCACCGCAGGCGGCACAATGGTAATCACCTGTCCCGAACAGGGCGTAATATTCTCCTGTAAATGGCCTTTCGGTGGCACTTTCCCTCAGTATGCCGTACTGGAGGGGGCTGAGGAGTTTTTTCCACTCCTCATCTGTTTTTGCATTCGGAAAATCCATTTCAGATTGTTTTTTCATATGCATGGAATTACTGCAGGAACCAGCTGCCAGCAGGAACGCCAGCAGGGCTGTAAATATGATCACTGCAAAATTCGTCTGCATATAGTTTGTTTTTATAATTTTATAACAATCAGCAAGGGCCATTGTTGCAATAAGCAGGGTATATTATGAGTTATAATTCCGAAACCGCTACCAAACTCTTTTCACGGAATTTATGACCGCTAAAAAAACACTGGCATTGATACTGTTTTTGGCTGCCGGTTCCGGCCTGCATTCGCAAAGTTTCAGGGAAGAACAGATGGCGCATGTGCGTGTGGCCAAGGCCTATGAAGAAAAGTCGGGGATCGTGATGGCCAGGCTCGAAACCAGGTCTCTTGACCTGTCTTCGCTGGAGATCTTCATGCGGGCATTCAAAAAGGAGCGGAAGCTGGAGATATGGGGGCGCGACAGCCTGCAGCCGCAATTTGTGTTGTTGGGCGAATACCGCATCTGCCGGACTTCAGGAAATCCCGGGCCCAAAAGAAAGCGGGGGGATTTACAGATACCCGAAGGCTTCTACCATATTGACCGCTTCAATCCATGGAGCCAGTTTTATCTTTCGCTGGGGATCAACTATCCCAACAGGTCCGACAGCCTGCTTTCGGGAACCACGGACCTGGGCGGCGATATCTTCATCCATGGCGCCTGTGTGACCATCGGCTGCCTGCCAATGACCGACGACAGGATCAGGGAGATCTATCTATTGGCCGTGGAAGCCGTTAACAGCGGCCAGGAGAAGATCCCCGTACAAATATTCCCGGTCAGGATGCAGGGAGATGGCTACCAGGCACTTCTCGATGAATACGCAGGGGATGAGTCACTGCTTGCTTTCTGGAGAATGCTTGAAGAAGGTTTCCTGTATTTTGAAATGAATAAAACCCTTCCCCTAATCACCATCGATAAGGAAGGCAGGTACTGTTTTTACTGATCCCGCCGGCCTTCAGAACCGGCCGGCCATATGCCGCCGTATCCGGACTGCCGCCACTTCCTCGTGTGCGGAACAGCCTGATGCCGTAACTTTTTCTGCCGGATATATTAAATTTATTTAACTTTGTCGGCCTGTTTGGGCTTCGATAAACCCGGCAGCCAAACGACCTTAATCTATTGAAGTATGGTGACCATTGGCGGAAGGCCCTTAAATAGCAATGACTTTTACGACATATTGTTTGGAGGGAAGAAGGTTGCTCTTGACCCAGTTGCCCTGAAAGAGGTTGAAAAGAGTTATTCATTCCTTAAAAAGTTTGCCAGCGACAAGATCATCTACGGGATCAACACCGGGCTGGGCCCTATGGCCCAGTACAAGGTCAATAAGGAAGACCAGACGCAGTTACAGTATAACCTGATTCGCAGCCATGCATCGGGTTCGGGCAACAATATGCACTATATGGCCGTGAAAGCGCTGATGGTGGCCCGGCTCAACAATTTTATGCTTGGCTATTCGGGCATCCATCCGGAAATCGTATACCTCCTGAAGGATTTTATCAATTACGGTGTTTTTCCCCTGATCCCCGAGCACGGGGGCGTAGGTGCCAGCGGCGACCTGGTGCAACTGGCCCACCTGGCGCTTTGCATGATCGGCGAAGGGGAAATGTTTTACAAGAACTATACCCATCAGGCATCTACGGTCTTTGAGGATACGGGGCTGAAACCGGTCCGCATCCATATCCGTGAAGGCCTGGCCATGGTCAACGGAACCTCATGTATGTCGGGGATCGGCATGCTGAATGTCATCAAATCGCGGAAATTGCTCGACTGGACCCTGATGGCTTCGGCCATGATCAATGAAGTGGTTGAAACCTACGACGACCATTACTCATATGAACTGAACCGCGTTAAGCTGCACAAGGGACAGAACGAGATCACCGACCGCATGCAAAAGATACTGGCAGGCAGCAAACTGGTGAGAAAAAGAGCCGAATACCTATACAACGGCAATGGAAACGGGGAACAGGTGTTTAGCAGGAAAATCCAGGAGTATTATTCGCTTCGTTGTATCACACAGATCCTTGGCCCGGTGCTCGACACCGTTGACAATGCCGAAAAAGTGCTGATAGACGAGATCAATTCCGTGAACGATAACCCGGTGATCGACTACAGGCATGAAAGCGTGAATCATGGCGGGAATTTTCACGGCGATTATGTTTCGCTCGAAATGGATAAGTTAAAAATTGCCGTTACAAAATTGTCGATGCTCGCCGAACGGCAATTGAATTTTCTCATGAATGAAAAACTCAACAACAAATTGCCGCCATTCGTGAACCTCGGCACCCTCGGCCTGAACCTGGGCATGCAGGGCGTGCAGTTCACGGCCACTTCGACCGTAGCCGAAAACCAGGCATTGTCAACCTCCATGTACGTACACAGCATACCCACCAATAACGATAATCAGGACATTGTAAGCATGGGAACGAATTCGGCCCTTATGGCCATGAAGGTGATCGACAATTCCTTTGATGTGCTGGCCATTGAACTGATAGCGCTGCTGCAGGCCATCGACTACCTGGATTTCGAAACCAGGCTGTCGCCGCTGACACATACAGCCTATTCAACCCTTCGCAAGATCGTGCCCCGTTTTACCGACGATACACCGAAATACAAAGATATCAGGCGTGTGAGAAACCATATACAAGCCAACGATGCCATTTAAAATTATACAACCATGATGGATTTTGCTCTTGTTACCGGCGGATCGAGAGGAATTGGCAGGGCCGTTTGCATCAGCCTTGCCGCCATGGGTTACCATGTCCTTATCAATTACCTCAGCAATGAACAGGAAGCGCTGGCTACACTTGACGCCATAGGGCAGGCCGGGGGAAAGGCCGATTTGCTGCCTTTCGACGTTTCTGATCCCCTGGCCTCCGAAAAAGCCATCAGAACATGGCAGGAAGAGAACAAGGACAGCTATATCAGGGTGTTGGTGAACAATGCGGGTATTCGGCGGGACAACCTCATGGTATGGATGAATCACGACGAATGGCAATCGGTCATCAATACCAACCTGAATGCATTTTATTATGTGACCCGTTTACTGCTCCAGGACATGATCGTTAACAAGGCCGGCCGCATCGTTAATGTGGTTTCCTTATCGGGGGAAGACGGCATGCCCGGCCAAACCAATTATTCGGCAGCCAAGGCGGGTATTATCGGGGCTACCAAAGCCCTGGCCAAAGAAGTTGGCCGGAAAAAGGTGACGGTAAATGCGGTGGCTCCCGGTTTCATCAGGACCGACATGACCAAAGACCTTGATGAAAAACAGCATAAGGCACTGATTCCCGTTGGCAGGTTTGGTGAACCTGAAGAAGTGGCTTCAGTGGTAGCCTTTCTGGCCTCGGATGAGGCATCCTACATCACCGGTGAGGTGATCTCGGTAAATGGCGGCATCAGCACCTGAGGAAATATTGTTTTTACCCGCGGTGGATCGGAAAATTAGTATTTTTGCTGCCCTTAATCAGAAAAAAATGAAACGTGTTGTCATAACCGGCATGGGGATTTATTCCACGATCGGACGAAACCTTGATGAAGTTCGTGAATCTTTGTACCGTGGCAGGTCAGGCATTGGATTGGACCCTGGACGGAAAGATTACGGATATCGTTCATGCCTGGCCGGGATGATCGAAAGCCCCAATCTGAAAGGATTGCTCGACAGGCGTGCCCGCGTCGGGCTCCCCGAGCAGGGGAAATATGCCTATGTGGCCACACTCGAGGCCCTGAAAAATGCCGGGATCGACCAGGATTACCTGGAAAGAATACAGGCAGGCATTCTCTATGGTAACGACAGTTCTGCCGTTCCCGTGATTGAGGCGATAGACCTGATGCGTGATAAAAAAGACACCACCATGCTGGGATCGGGCTCCATTTTTCAGTCGATGAACTCCACCATCAGCATGAACCTTTCTGTCATCTTCAGGCTTCAGGGTATCAACCTTACCGTGAGCGGAGCCTGTGCCAGCGGATCACATGCTCTCGGGCTGGGGTATTTCCTGATCAGGCATGGCCTGCAGGAATGTATCATCGTTGGCGGCGGACAGGAGATCAATCCCGAATCGATGGGAAGTTTCGACGGTTTGAGCGCCTTTTCAACCAGGGAAGATGAACCCGGGAAAGCTTCCAGGCCTTTCGACCGCGACCGCGACGGCCTGGTGCCCAGCGGCGGCGCCGCAACGCTTATCATTGAAAGTTATGAAGGAGCCGTGAAAAGAGGAGCCACGATCCTGGGTGAAATGGCCGGCTACGGATTCTCCTCAAACGGCGACCATATCTCCGTTCCGAATATACAGGGTCCGGTCAGATCCATGCAAATGGCCCTTGACGATGCCGGGCTTAAAACCCGCGACATTGATTACATCAACGCCCATGCAACATCCACCCCCGTGGGTGACGGAAAGGAAGCAGAGGCAATTGATCAGGTGTTCGGTGATGTAAAACCCCTGGTGAGTTCCACGAAATCAATGACCGGCCATGAAATGTGGATGGGGGGCGCCAGTGAAGTGGTATATTCCATGCTGATGATGCAGAATGATTTTATCGCCCCCAACATCAACTTCGAAAACCCCGATGAATACTCGGCAAAACTAAACATTGCTCCCAAAACCCTCAATATGCCTTTTAAAGTTTTCCTCTCAAATGCTTTTGGGTTCGGCGGCACAAATTCAACCCTGATCGTAAAGAAAATATAATTTAATTACTACCTTTGCCACCTGAAACTACTTGCTTTAACCATTTATTTATGGATAAGACAGAAGTCGTTGATATCATTAACGGTTTTCTAACAGAAGAATTTGAAATTGAAGAAAATCTCATCCATCCCGATGCTACCTGGAGTGACCTTGGCATCGACAGTCTTGATTTTGTCGATATTGTTGTGATCATTGAAAAAGAATTTGGTTTTAAACTGAAGGGCGAAGACATGGTCAATGTCAGAACCCTCGGGCAGTTCCATGATTTAATATTCCAAAGGCAATTATCTAAACAATAAGCAATGTCATCCTGGGACGGTAAAACCCGGGGCGGACTGACAGGCTACCGGATCTTCATTTTTATTCTGAAAACCTTTGGGCTGCGTCCGGCCTATTTTTTGCTCAACTTTGTTGCCTTTTATTTTTTCCTTTTTTCCCGGAAACCGAACAGGCATATCTTTTTCTTTTACCGACGGGTACTCGGTTACGGGAATTGCAGGGCACGCCTGAGCGTATACCGGAACTACCGTTTGCTCGGACAGGTTTTGATCGATAAGGTTGCCGTGATGAGCGGCCTCGGGAAGCATTTTACCTACAATTGGGACGGCGAAGAACACTTGCTGGGTATGGAGGAAGGCGGGCTGCTGGTCAGCGCGCATATCGGAAGCTGGGAAATTGCAGGCAACTTCCTTCACAGGACAGGCAAAAGGTTCAACATCCTGATGTACGACGAAGAACACCAAAAGATAAAAAGCTATCTCGATGAGGTAATGCATGAGAAAAACCTTCACGTTATTCCGATCAGGGATGACCTAACGCATGTGCTTGCCATCAGGAAGGCCCTTGCCGGGCAAGAACTGATTGCCCTGCATGCCGACCGTTATATAAAAGGATCCAAGACCATCACCTGCCGGTTCATGGGCCGGGAAGCGCGCTTCCCCGAAGGCCCGTTTTACCTGGCCCTGAAATTCGGCGCCCCGGTGAGTTTTGTTTTTGCCGTGAAGGAAAGCAGGCGGCATTATCATTTTTATGCCACCCCGCCCAGTATTTACAGGGCTTCTTCCAAACATTCCATCCCGGAGCAGGAACTGCTTCCGGCCGTGGAAGATTATGTAAGCCGGCTGGAGAAACTCCTCGGGCAATACCCTTTGCAGTGGTTCAATTATCACCGGTTCTGGGATGATGAAGCGGAAGAAGGCTGAGTGGCAGCCGGCCTTTTACAGCACCGGATCAGGCCATACGGCTATGACACATGATATGTGTGAATGAAGTCAGGCCGGCCGTTTTCAATCCATGTTTCAACCGGATCATTGACGGCTCGGTGTTTTTCATTAAAATTGCAAAAAAAAATCAATATCAGGTTATGGCCAGAAACTACGGAAATGATGAAAAATCGGCATTGCAGGCAAAAAGCGATGCGCAAAAAATCGCGTTCGCGCCAATCATGTTCCAGGCCGCCAAAGCATTGCGCGATTTTGGGATACTGAGTTTTTTGAGAAAGCATAAAGGAGGAAAAACAGCCGGTGAAATTGCGCGTAACAGCGGCATCTCAGAGTATGGTGCCCTGGTGCTGCTTGAGGCCGGACTCAGCCTGGAAATGATCATGGTACAGGATGATAAATACCATCTCACCAAAACAGGCTATTTTATCTGCGTCGACCAGCTTACGCGGGTAAATATGGATTTTACGCACGATGTGAACTACAAAGGATTTTATCATTTGCAGGAGGCCATCCGCGAAGGTAAACCTGCGGGTTTGCACCGTGAATTCGGCCCCTGGCAAACCGTTTATGAAGCCTTATCGGAAATGTCGGCAGACTTTCGCAGGAGCTGGTTCGGCTTCGACCACTATTATTCCGATACCTCTTTTCCGCAGGTCATGCCGGTAATTTTCAGAAATAAACCTGCCAGGATCATGGATGTGGGCGGCAATACCGGGAAATTCGCCATCCATTGTACCCGGTATAACAAAGATGTACAGCTTACCATTCTCGACCTGCCGGGCCAGCTGAAAGATGCCGAAGAAAATATCAGGGAACTGGGCCTGGAAGAACGCATCAGCTGCTTCCCCGTTGATTTGCTCGATTTTTCTGTTGCCTGGCCGAAAAACCATGACGTGATCTGGATGAGCCAGTTCCTGGATTGTTTTTCGGAAGAACAGGTGGTCAAACTGGTTGCCAATGCCGCCGCTGCCATGGATGATCGTGCCGAATTGTTTATCATGGAAACCCTCTGGGATAAGCAGCGTTTTGATGCTTCCACACACTGCCTGCATGCCACTTCCCTGTATTTTACCTGTATAGCCAACGGCAACAGCCGTATGTACCATTCCGACGATATGGTCAGGCTGGTAAAGAAGGCCGGATTACAGGTGGTTGAAATATTTGAGGATATCGGCGTGAGCCATACTATACTGAGATGTAAAAAGTAAAATCCAGACCATGGCGCTCACCAGGAAAAAAGCCCTTCTGTTCTATTATACGCAAAGCGGTCAGCTAAAGAAGATCCTTGATGCGGTTTGCGATCCGCTGTCGGATGAATTTGACTTTGTTTATGCGGAATTGAAACCGGTACCGGCATATCCTTTTCCCTGGCCGGGAATGGACTTTTTCCAGGCTTTCCCCGAATCGGTAATGGGCATCCCCTGCACCCTGGAACCTCTGGCCATTGACCCCGACGAGAATTTTGATCTGGTCATCCTGGCATATCAGTCGTGGTACCTCTCCCCCTCCATTCCCATCACTTCATTCCTTAAATCCGAAGCCTCGGCTCTGCTGAAAGGCAAACCGGTCATCACCATCATCGGTTGCCGCAACATGTGGATCATGGCACAGGAAGAGGTAAAAAAGCATATTTTACATGCCGGGGGCAGGTTGGTCGGGAATATTGTGATGACCGACCGTCATCACAATCTTGTCAGCGTGATTACCATTATGAGGTGGTTGATGAAAGGGCGAAAGAAGGGAAGGGGCTTTTGGGGCCGGATCTTCCCCGAAGCCGGTGTGTCGGAAAAAGATATCACTGAAGCCGGCAGGTTTGCCGCACCCATTCGTGAAGCATTTCATGAGGGCAGCCCCGATACCCTGCAGGAAGCTTTGCTCGGAGAGGGCGCCGTCAGGATCAGCCCCGTATTGCTGACCATCGAAAAACGCGGCCTGATGATGTTCAGGATATGGGCAAGATTTATTCTCAGGAAAGGCCCGGCCGGTGACCCGAAACGGAATTGCAGGCTCAAATGGTTCAGGGCGTACCTGCTCACGGTCATCTACCTGGTTTCGGCACCCGCCGGCATCATCGTATGGCTGGTGCACAGGATCAACGCACGAAAGACCCGTGAAACGGTTTACCGTTACGAACGCAACGAATTGGTTACAAATTCGAAAAACCGTCACTCATGACTGCCGTATTATATTTTTTTCTCGCATGGGCCGCATGGTTGCTGGGAATCCCTTTCATCAACATCATATTGCGGAACCTGGGCCTTGTTGAAAGAAAGAAGACCGGATTTTCCGTTGAACTGATCGTGATCATCTGGGGCCTTATCTGCCTGGCTGTGGCAGGCGGGTTTTATTTTTCTTCGTCCCGGACTTCCCCCCCGGGTGCTTACCAAAAGGAAATATCACTTTACAGGGAGGAAATGAATAACAGATTTTCAGATCCGGCTATCAGCCCGCTTACCGGTGAGGATATCATTTATTTCACGGGGCTTGACTTTTTCCCGGTCAGTCGGGATTACCGAGTGGAGGCCCTTTTTGTCATGGATCCCGATCCGGAGGTCTTCGAAATGGAAACCACCACAAGCCGCCGTCCGCTCTATGTGAAGTACGGTGAAGCTTACTTTAACATCGGAGGCCATGACCTCATGCTTGAAGTATACAGATCTGCCACTGATGGCAAGGACACGGCACCGAAGCATCTTTTCCTTCCATTCAAAGACCTGACCAGCGGTATGGAAACATACGGAGGAGGCAGGTTCCTTGACCTGGAAGCCCCGGCGGGTGAAACCATCATCATCGATTTCAATAAAGCTTACAATCCCTATTGTGCATATAACCACAAGTATTCCTGCCCGGTTCCTCCAGCGGTGAACCATCTCAACATTGAAATACCAGCCGGAGAGAAAAAATTTCAGGATCCGGGCCGGGAAGCTCACTGATATTTTGTGCTCCCGATGGAATTAAATAACTGAAGATCGCGAAGCAGCCCAAGTTGTGCACTGTTTTCGGAAAACAGTTTATCTTTGCGCCACATGGAATATTTTCAGAGGTCATGTTAAACAAACAAACAGATAAAGTATATATTACCCGTTTATCCAAATTTCTTCCCAATGAGCCAGTTACGAATGAGCGAATGGAAGATTTTCTGGGGATGGTCGACGGGGTCCCTTCAAAGGCCAAGCCCCTAATTCTAAGAAACAACAGGATCAAGACACGCTATTATGCCATTGATGAGAATGGAAATTCTACCCACAGCAATGCCGCTTTAACGGCCGAAGCGATCAGGGGATTGTTCGGGAAAGGGTTTTCGGCATCCGATATCGACCTGCTGGCCTGCGGGACTACCTCTCCCGACCAGTTGCTTCCTTCTCATGCCGCCATGGTCCATGGCGAACTGCTTGATAAACCCGTTGAAATCGTTTCCATGGCCGGATCCTGCTGTTCGGGTATGCATGCCATGCGTTACGCTTATATGTCTGTTTTGAGCGGCGAACGAAAAAATGCCGTTTGTACAGGTTCTGAAAAACTGTCGACCTGGATGCTTGCCCGTAACTTTAAATCTGAACCCGACATCAAGGCGCGCATCGGAGACAAGCCCATTGTGGCCTTTGAGAAGGATTTCCTGCGCTGGATGTTATCCGACGGGGCCGGCGCGGCACTGCTTAACCCCGAACCCGCAAAGGATGGGGTCTCATTGAGGATCGACTGGATTGAAAGCGCTTCATTTGCCAATGAAATGGAAACCTGCATGTATGCCGGCGGTGAAAAGCTTGACGGCGGCGGCTTCAGGGGCTGGAGGGAGTTTGATGCCGAAGAGATCAAAGAAAAAACCCTCTTCTCGCTCCGGCAGGATGTAGGGCTGCTGGGAGAAAATATCGTTCCGAAAGGCACGGCCTATTTTATGGAGATCATCAAAAGAAGAGGGTTTGATGTTGGCAGGCTTAACTGGTTTCTGCCCCATCTTTCGTCAGAATACTTCAGGCAGCGCATTGCTGATGAACTGGTAAGATTCGGAATTGATATCCCACAGGAAAAGTGGTTCACCAACCTCACAAGGCTGGGCAATGTGGGTGCGGCATCCATTTATTTCATGCTCGAAGAATTATTCCATTCCGGCCGGCTTGAAAAGGGCCATACCATTCTTTGCATGATCCCCGAAAGTGCACGCTTCTCATATGTATATGCCCTGCTTACCGTGGTGTAAGCATGTGGCAACAAAAGCAAGTCAGCGGCAGGGGAATCCCTTTAACTTCGTATCTTTGCTGCCGGTAAATATCATGTCATGCTGGTAACAAAGGATAAAATACAGGGTTTCATTCCGCAACGACCACCCATGGTCATGGTCGATGCCCTGCTCAGCCACGATGGCGGGCAAAGCACCAGCAGCCTGAAGGTTGAGGCCAATAACCTGTTTTGCAGCGGGGGTGTATTGCGCGAAGCCGGGCTCATTGAGAACATGGCGCAAACTGCAGCCCTGCATACAGGCTGGGAGGCTATGCAGCAATACCGGGGGCAATCTGGTTTTAAACCTCCCGTGGGAATGATCGGAGCCGTTAAAAATTTTAATCTGTACCGCTTGCCGCATGTGGATACTGACCTGATCACCGAAATCAATATCCTGACAACGGTTTTCAATGCCACCATCATCAGTGGTAAAGTATTTTCGGGCCGTGAACTGCTGGCCGAATGCGAAATGCAGATATTTATCGTGGATAATTCATGATGTCGAACCAGAGTTGATTAAAGAATTGAAAAAACAGGAAGTACCCCAGGACAACGAAGGAATGCTGGAGGATAAGTTCCGGGAACTGTGCTATGCCGTGAATGGCGACGGGAAATACGTTACAGTACACAGCACAGGCTGGTCGCCCAAAAACGCCGCGCTCAGGCAGGCCTGGGAAGAAGTACTGGCGAAGGCTGATAAAGCCAGGCAGGCGGTATTGGCCGGAGAAAAAAGTGTTCTGGTATACTATATGGAATTGAGCATTATGGATGTCAGGCTGTTGTCGAAATATACGGGGATACCCGGCAGAAAGATCAAAAGGCATATGAAGCCGGCCGTATTTGAAAAGCTCGACCGGGAAACCCTTGAATTATATGCGGATGCATTCAGGATCAGTGTGGATGAAATGACTGACATCAGCCGAATTGAAAAAAAACATGAAGAAGAATAAGAACGACATCATCATAGATTTCAAACACCAGCAGTCGGCGCATTGTGAAAATGGCGTTACTTCGGGCCTCCTCAGGCACCATGGGGTCAACCTCAGCGAAGCCATGGTGTTCGGACTGGGCTCGGGCTTGTTCTTTTCGTATATGCCTTTCTACAAGTTGAATGGTTTGCCGGTGATCTCCTTCAGGCCTTATCCCGGGATGATCTTTAACAGGGTATGCCGCCTGCTCGGGGTGCAGATAAAAAGGCACAAATTTGCCCGCGATCCGCAAAAGGCCATGGACACACTCGATGAAACCATCGGCAGGGGCATCCCGGTCGGCTGCCTGGTGGGAGTCTATCACCTTACCTATTTTCCCACACCTTACCGTTTTCATTTCAATGCCCATAACCTCATCGTTTTTGGACGTAAGAACGATGAATACCTGATCAGCGATCCGGTGATGGAAGATACCGTGAGCCTGTCGTACAAAGACCTGAAGAAAGTCCGCTATGCCAGGGGCACCTATCCGCCCAAGGGCAGGATGTATTATATGACATCCGTTCCGGAACATTATGATCTGCGCACGGCCATCCTTAAGAGCATCAACAAAACCAGCCGGCACATGCTGAATATCCCCATCCCGCTCTTTGGCGTGAAAGGGATCAGGTACATGGCCCGGAGGATGAAGAAATGGCCGGAAAAATTCGGCGGGCGCAAGGCCTCCCTTTACCTGGGGCAGGTTGTGCGTATGCTCGAAGAAATCGGTACGGGCGGTGCGGGATTCCGCTTTATCTATGCCGCTTTTTTGCAGGAAGCGGCAAAAGAACTTGACAGGCCCGAACTGAATGATTGTTCATTGGAAATGACTGAAGCCGGCGACCGCTGGCGTGAATTTGCCCTGATTGCCGGACGCATCTTCAAAGGCCGCAGCAGCACGGAAGAATCGTATCATGCCGCTGCGGAAATTTTGCTTGACATCGCCCAACGGGAAGAAAGAATATTCAACCGGCTTAAAAAGATCTCTAAAAGCTGATGAAAACGGCCTCCCTCATAGAACTGGAAAATATCAGCAAGACATACCCGGGAAGCCTCGTCCCGGCGGTGGATGATCTCAGCCTGGCCATCCCGCTCAATGCCCGCTTCGGCCTGCTCGGACCCAACGGTGCCGGAAAAACAACCACCATCAATATCCTTTGCGGTTTACTGCAATACGACAACGGGCACATCCGCATCAACGGGATGAGCCTCGAGAGAAAATACAGGAAGATCAGGCGAATGATCGGCCTGGTGCCACAGGACATCGCCCTCTACGAAAGCCTGACCGCACGCGAAAACCTGCGCTTTATCGGTGAAATGTATGGTCTGAAAGGGAAAGCCCTTCGCCACAGGATTAATGAAAGCCTCGAAAAGGTTGGCCTTACCCAACATGCCGGCAAAGCCGTTAAAGCCTTTTCCGGTGGAATGAAAAGAAGGATCAACCTGGTGGCAGGTATACTGCATGAGCCCGAAATCCTGATCCTCGATGAGCCTACTTCAGGTGTCGATGTGCAATCGAGAAGCCTCATACTGCAGTTGCTGTTCGAGCTAAATGAAAAAGGGACCACCATTATCTATACATCCCATTATCTCGAAGAAGCGGAAGAACTATGTAACCACATTGCCATTATCGATGCCGGTCAAGTGATCATTAAGGGTGAAACAGCCGGAATTATTACCGGCCACCCAGGTTGTAACGACCTTGAAAGTGTATTCCTGCACCTTACCGGACGAAAGCTCAGAGACTGACGAATGCAAAAACTGAAAACATCCATCATCAAGGAACTGCTTGTGCTGACGCGGGACGTGGCCGGCCTGGCCATACTGTTCATCATGCCCGTGGTGCTGATCTTTGTGATGGCCCTGATACAGGACACCACCTTCAGGAAAATGGACGAAACCCGCCTTACGGTCCTGTTTATCGATGAAGACAGATCGGATGTGGGAGCGGCCATTGAAAGGGGATTGCTCGATTCGGAAATGATCAGCCTTGAAAAGACCTGGAATGGAAAGCCCCTGGATCAGGAAACACTGATCAGCCTGGTTGCCGGCGGACAATACCAGTTTGGGATCATCATCCCGGAGGGACTCACCGGAAAGATAAACCTCAAAGCCGGATACTTTGTAGACAAAGCCCTGGAAGACCCGGATTATCCGGTTGCGGAGCCGCCGGAGGAGTTTTCGCCGCTCATCATATATTTCGACCCGGTGATCAGCCATTCATACCGGGAAAGCATCCGGGGCGCCCTCGGCAAACTCACCTACGGCATTGAATCACGGATGATCTTCGACCTCTTTGCCCAGAAAGTCTCGGAACTGCTTGATGTTGAAGATGTGATGATCTACGATCCCGAGGGGATCATCGGGATAAAGGAAATGAGTGTGCGGAACAGGCATACCGAGGTGATCCCGAATTCGGTACAGCATAATGTGCCTGCCTGGGCCGTATTTGCCATTTTTTTTATCCTCATCCCGCTTACCGGGAACATCATCAGGGAAAGGAATACCGGCTCTATGCTCAGGATCCGGCTCATGCCCGGTTCCTATTGGGTCACCATCATGGCAAAGATCCTGGTCTATCTGCTTATCAGTGTCATCCAGTTTGTGCTGATGCTGATGGTGGGGGTCTTCCTGCTGCCCCTCCTGGGTTTGCCGGTACTCGAACTTGGCGGGCAGATACCGGCCATCCTGCTCATGGTGGTGGCCACCGGCCTGGCGGCAACGGGTTATGGCCTTGCCCTGGGATCCATTGCCGGCACACATGAACAGGCAGCTTCCTTCGGGTCGGTATCGGTGATCATCCTGGCCGCCATCGGCGGGATCTGGGTTCCCGTATTTGCCATGCCTCCCATGATGCAGAAGATTAGTGTGATATCTCCCCTGAACTGGGGACTGGAAGGCTTTTATGCCATCTTTCTCAGGGGCGGCGGCATCATGGACGTTTTGCCATGGGTGGCCCTGCTGATCACCTTTTGCCTCCTGTCGATGCTCGTGGCTTTCTATTTTCTCAATAAACGGAAAAACTGATAATAGCATTTCGCCGGCTTACCGGCGGTTTGGAATTACATCCCGATAATTTTTTATTTTAGCCGTCCGTTTTTTTCATATGAAAGAAGTATTTGCAGGAGCGGAAAACATCATATCTTCACTGGGCTTTACCTGTGAGGAGAATATCTGTGCCATCCTCGAAGGAAGACCGGGTATCGCCCCCGATGTGAAACATGAGTATTCTCCGGAAAGTCTTCCCCTGGCGCTTGTCGAACGGCAACGGTTCGGGGAATTGTCCGGGGGCCTCAACAGAAAATATACCAGGCTCGAAAAGATGTTCATCCTTTCGGTGAAGGATTCACTCGCCCGTTGTGGTGTTGATGCCTCCGCCCCGGATACGCTTTTTCTGATCACCACCACCAAGGGGAACATTGAATTGCTTGATCCGGCCCAAAAGGCAGCTTACGGGAAAGACAACATATACCTGCATGGGATGGCGGCTAAGATCACACGCTTTTTCGGTAACCCGAACCAGGCGGTCGTTGTCAGCAATGCCTGCGTTTCGGGGGTTTTGGGCCTCATATACGGACAGCGGCTCATCAGCTCGGGAAGGTACCGCAACATCATTGTAAGCGGTGGCGACCTTTTGTCGGAATTTATTGTTTCAGGCTTTTTATCGTTCCAGTCGCTGAGCCCCGATGCCTGCAGGCCTTTCGACCGTTCCCGCAACGGGCTCAGCCTTGGCGAGGGCTGTGGAACCATTGTACTTTCGGAAGATCCGGGGATTTTCGCCGAAGGGGAGCCCGTCAGGCTTGCCGGCGGTGCAGGCAGCAACGATGCAAACCATATTTCGGGTCCGTCGAGAACAGGGGAAGGGCTGTATCTTGCCATACGGCATGCGCTCAGGATTTCGGGGATGGATGCAAAGGCCATTGACAGCATCTCTGCCCACGGGACAGCCACCCTCTATAACGACGAAATGGAGTCGAAAGCATTTTGTGCAGCCGGGATGGAAAACATTCCCCTGAACAGCTATAAAGGTTATATCGGGCATACACTCGGTGCGGCCGGCGTAATAGAAGCAGCCATCTGCCTGCAATCCATGAAAAGAAACCTGCTCTTCAGATCCCTGGGTTACCATGATCATGGTGTTACGGGAAACATTCAGGTGATCAGGCAGACACAGGAAATGCCGGTTAACACATGCCTGAAAACAGGTTCGGGTTTTGGCGGCAGCAATGCCGCCCTAATATTTCAAAAAATGTAATCATGCCATTGCTGATCAGGAAATATTGTGATATCAGGAAGCAGCGCGTTGTTGTTGATGGAAAGAAGGTATTCGGGCAGGAAGACGATGCCGCCGCCAGATTGTTCCTGAAGTCGGTTTACCGGCATTTCCGGATCGATTATCCGAAATTCTTCAAGATGGACGGCCTCAGCAAGCTGGGGTTTTTAACCGCCGAAATCCTGCTGGGTGACCCCGCCCCGGCACAAATCCATGCCCCGGAAAATGGCGGCATCATCCTCACAAATGCCAGTTCATCCGTCGATATTGATAAAAAACATTTTGATACCATAAAAAGCCGCGAACAGTATTTCCCCAGCCCTTCAAACTTCGTTTATACACTTCCCAATATCATGGCCGGGGAGATCGCCATCAGGCATGGCATGAAAGGCGAGAATTCGGTGCTGATCAGCAGGCAATTCGATCCGGAACTGATCGTCGGTATTACCAGACTGGCCTTTGAAACCGAATCACTCACTTTCTGCATATGCGGCTGGGTGGAAATGAATGATGAGCATTACGAATCATTGCTCTTCCTCGTCGGGCAAGATGATGGGCTTTCTGATGGGGATAAATCCCGGGAAGATATTATCTTTGACCCCTTAAATCTTATGAAACGCTATAAAGCTGTAAATGAATGGAAGAATTAATTCAAAAACTGAAAGAAGAGATCATCGAGGTTTTAAACCTGGAAGAAATGGAACCCGGCGACATCGACTCCGATGCGCCCTTGTTCGGTGAAGGCCTCGGACTTGACTCCATCGATGCCCTGGAACTGATCGTGCTGCTTGAAAAGAACTACGGAATCAAGATCGAAGACCCCAAAGACGGAAGGAAGATATTTTTCTCGGTCAGGACCATGGCCGAATACATCACCGAGCATCAAAAATAAATGCATGGGCAGGATTGTTGTTACCGGCATGGGGATCATCACCGCCATCGGGAAAGATGCCGGTGAGAATTATGATGCCCTGCTGAACGGACGACATGGTATCGGGCCGGTCAGCCTGCTTGACACACGGCACCGTAATGAGATTCCCGCGGGAGAGATCAAGCTGACCAACGAAGAACTGGCTGCCCTCTGTGGTATCGGGAAACCGGAGCTTTACACAAGGACGGCCCTGCTGGGCATCATCGCTGCAAGGGAAGCCTTTGAGACCGGCATTGCCCGCTATGGCATTAACGACCATGCCCGGACAGCCCTGGTCTCTTCCAGTACGGTTGGGGGAATGGACAAGACCGAACAGCATTTCTATGATTTTCTCAGTAATAATGAATATGCGCACTATGTGCATACGCATTATTGCAGCGACAGCAGCATAAAGATATGCGATTACCTGGGTCTGAGGCATATGAATGTTACCATCAGCACGGCATGTTCTTCTTCGGTCAACGCAATACTGTTTGGTGCCAAGCTGATCAGGCATGGCCTTGCCGACAGGGTGATCGCCGGCGGCACCGATGCACTGTCGAAGTTTACCCTGAATGGCTTCAACACCCTGATGATCCTCGACCGGGAACATTGCCGCCCGCTGGATGCCCGCCGTCAGGGACTCAACCTCGGCGAGGGCGCCGCCTATATCGTCCTTGAATCGGAAAAAACGGCTCTGAAGCATCATAAGGAAATATTGTGCGAGATATCAGGCTATGCCAATGCCAATGACGCCTACCATCAAACGGCGAGTTCTCCCGATGGTTACGGACCCTATCTTTCCATGAAGGAAGCACTCGACATGAGCGGGCTGAAGCCATCGCAGATCGACTATATCAACGCCCACGGAACAGGAACCGATAACAACGACCTTACCGAAGGGCTTGCCATCGACAGGATCTTTGCCCCACGGGTACCCCTGGTATCCTCCACCAAACCCTTTACCGGCCATACGCTTGCCGCTGCAGGGGTTGTGGAAACGGTTTTTTCGATCCTGAGCATCCGAAACGGGATCATCTTTCCCAACCTGAACTTTTCGGAAAAGATCGCCGAACTGAGCTTTGAACCTGTTACGGAACTTCGCAGGGCAGACATCAATCATGTGATCACAAACTCATTCGGCTTCGGGGGCAATGACTCCAGCCTGGTTTTGTCAAAGTATTGATATGAAAGCATACATCAGGGGCATCGGGAATATTTCGCCACAACACAGCTGGGACAACAGGCTGAAAGAAATGGAAGTGACCGGGTACGACAACACGCACCTGCGTTGCATCGAACCCCATTATGCGGAGTATATCAAGCCCATACAGATGCGACGCATGAGCCGGATCCTGAAAATGGGCGTTGCGGCCGCCGGAAAATGCCTGCGCGATGCAGGAGTGGAGGTGCCCGATGCCATCATTACCGGCACCGGGCTGGGGATGATGGGCGATACCGAAAAATTCCTGGTCTCCATGCTCGAAAATGATGAAAGGCTGCTGACCCCCACAGCCTTCATACAATCAACCCATAACACGGTCGGTGCACATATTGCGGTAATGCTGAAATGCAATAAGTACAACTTCACCCATGTGAACGACACACTCTCTTTCGAGAACACTTTGCTCGACGGCCTGATCCGCGTAAACGAAAACCCGGCCGAAAAAGTGCTCATTGCCGGGATCGACGAAATGACCGATTCATACTTTACCATCGCCCGGAATGCCGGCTACTGGAAGGAGAACATTGATAACAGCCTTGAACTGCTCCGGCACGGGGGCCCCGGATCCATTGCAGGGGAGGGCGCGGCCTTTTTCATCATCAGCGGCGAGCAGCACCCCGAAAATTATGCCTGCTTCAGTGGTGTCAGGACCTTTTACAAACCCGTTTCGGAAGCCGAAACAGATCAGTTCATCATCGAATTCCTGTCTGCTCATGGCCTCGGATTACAGGATGTTGACATCCTTCTGTCGGGGATAAACGGTGACCCCCGTGGCGACCGCATCTACCGGCGGGTCCATGAAAAGCTGTTCGGCGATAATTGTATTGCCTATTACAAGCACCTCTGCGGAGAATATTATACCAGCAGTTCCTTTGCATCCTGGCTGGGCGCCCTGATTCTGCACGAACAGCATATCCCAGGGTACATCATCCTCAACGATAAACCCCTGCACAGCCCGCTTAAAAATGTCCTGATCTACAATTATCACCACGATACCAACCATGCACTAATCCTTTTATCGGCATGTTAACTTACAGGAAATTCCTGCTGATCATCCTGCTTTTGTCGGTATTGCTGCTGGCTGCGGGATGGCTCTTCCGCTTTCTTGATATATGGCTGGTATCGGTCCTGTTGTTGCTGAATGCAGCCCTGCTGGCCACCGGGTCATTTCTCGTCTGCTCGGGTTTATATGTTCATGCGCTGTGCTCGGCCGTGACGGATGAAAGAAAACTGGCGATAACTTTCGATGACGGCCCGCATCCCCTCTTCACACCCCGGGTGCTTGACCTGCTTAAGGAAAGGGGAGTGAAAGCCGGGTTTTTTGTTATCGGTGAAAAGCTTAAAGGCCATGAACATATAATACGGAGGATCATTGAAGAGGGACACATGATCGGCAATCATTCGTTTGCGCACGTGAACCATTACGGGTTTATGGGTACGCGGAAGATCATTGCCGATCTTGAAAAAAACCAAATGCTGATAGAAAATACCTGCGGGAAAAAGGTGAAGCTTTTCAGGCCTCCTTTCGGCGTGACGAATCCCAATATTGCCCGGGCCGTGAAGGTTTTGGACTATAGGGTGGCGGGCTGGAGCATCCGCTCATTCGATACGGTAAAACGGAAAGAGGCAAAGACAATAAATCGGGTTGTAAGGCGTATTAAACCCGGGGGGATCATCCTGTTCCACGACACCCACGAGAGGATACTCCCCTTACTAATCGCCGTTCTGGACGCCGCGCGGGAGAAAGGATATGAAATCATCCGCCCCGACCAGCTCCTCGGCATTAATGCCTACAGATAAATGAAAACATTCATTGCCTCATTCGTCATCTCACTTTTTCTGGCTTCCGGCATATATGCCGGTGAAAGGCTTTCGCTGCTCATTACCAATATAGATCCGGCCAAAGGCGAATTGTATGTTGCAGTGTATAATTCGGCCGGAAAATATATGGATCCCGATTCGGCCATCGCCCGGGAAATAATTCCCGTTACAGCCGATACGGCATTTGTAGTGTTTGAAAACCTTCCCGCCGGGGAATATGCCATAGCGGTATTTCTCGATCTGAACGGGAACGGCATGCTCGATACAAGAAAAAACGGGATCCCCGAAGAACCCTTCGGCTTTTCCAATGATGCCCGCAGCAAGCTTGGTCCGGCAAAGTTCAGGGATGCCTGCTTCCCCTTCCACGAAAGCCGGCAAATGACCATCAAACTGGTAAGTAATGTTAAAAAAAAGAAATAAAGTCATCATCGGGGGGGTTGTCTCATTACTACTGCTTGTCGTGTCAACGGGCCAGGCTATTGCCCAGGACGGCTATACCCCGGTGCAGGATACCGCCCTCTTTGCAGCAAAATTGAAAAAGGCATCAGGCCTCACCCGCAGCATCTCCAGCGATTTCCTGCAATTAAAACACCTTGGCTTCCTCGAAGAGGATGTTGAAAGCTCCGGAAGGTTTTATTTCCGGAGGGAAAAGCAGTTGCGCTGGGAATATACCGCCCCTTTCTTTTACCTGATCATCTTCAGCGGCGATTCCATCATGATCAGGGACGATGAAAGGACCCTCACCTATGATGCCACTTCCAGTGTTATGTTTCGCGAAATAAACGATGTGATGTTAAACATGGTCAGCGGTAACATCCTTGGCAGCGGGCATTATGAGTGGTCGGCTTTTGAAAACGACCTGAACTATATGATTGAACTAAGGCCTTTGAAGCCCGGCATGAAGGAGTTCCTGGAAAAGATCCGGCTATTTGTAAACAAAACGGATTTTTCGGTCGATGAACTGATGATGATCGAAGCTTCAGGCGATTATACCAGCATAAAATTCGTGAATAAACACCTGAATGAACCCATCCCGGATCATATATTTTATATGCATTAGTGTTTTATTGCTGCTGGCCGGTTGCCGGGCTTCTAAACACTGGCATGCTGCTGAAAGCGGTGCACCCGTTACAGCCATTGGCGAAAGAAAGGCTTTTGGCCCCGGCTTTGACAAGGTGCTCTTCAGGGCCAGGCTTTCGGTATACGGGCAGGACCTGAACGGGCTGATGATGATCAAGGCCCAGGATGACGGCAGCCATAAAGTGGCTTTTTTCAATGAGCTGGGGATGAACTTTTTTGATCTTATTCTGCTCCCGGGCGATAAGGCGAATCATCGCATCCTGCGTGTGAACAATATCTATTCATCCCTCAACAGGAAAAAACTGCTGAATGCATTTGAAAAGCAATTCAGCATGCTGCTGGGACCAGACCTGCTTCAGTCCCCGGCACCGGAATATGCGGATGATAAACACGGCGGGCGTTTCCTGAGGATCGATTCCTATCGTGGCAAAGACCATTATTACTTCGAAGGCCCCTCTGCGCGTTTTCGCATGATCACCAATGTGACCGGCCTGTGCCGGGATGAAAAGGTTGTGATCGGTATTTCTTATCAGGAAGATGAACCCGCCCCCGAAAAGATTTGGATCAGGCAGGCTGATATGAAAATGACATTCAGCCTCGAAAGGATCAGCAGGCAATGATTCCGCGCAATCCATTCCTATTATTGTTAACTTTGTGTTATGGGATTGCAAACCTTGTATCGTTTCGAAAAGAAAAGCCTTTCGGGTGATGAATTTGAAGCGCTCATCCGCTTCGACCCCGACCATGAGATATTTGCCGGCCATTTTCCCGGACAGGCGGTATTACCCGGTGTATGCCTGATACATATTTGCCGGGAAGTGGCTTCCCTGTTCGCGGGCAGGGATGTTTTGCTGAAGGAAACCGGAAATGTGAAATTCCTGAATTTCATCGATCCGCATAAAAACCCGCTGGTATCCTTCAAAGGCAGTTTTAAACAGGAAGAGGATAATGCTGTGTCGCTGAATGCAGCCGTATTCGCCGGCACACTCGTCTTTTTTAAGTTCAGGGGCGTATTTGTTTATGGGTAAAAACCTGCCGGGATGTAAATGGAGAAACCATCGGCCCGGGATCGTTCTCCCTGCTTCTTTGTTTTGGCATTTATTCCCTATTTTTGTTCCTGATTAACCAAATAATTTTGATTATGAAAAAACTCATTTTTATCAGCCTGGTACCGCTGCTTGCCTTCTTTGTCTTTATTGCAGCACAGAAACCGGAAACCACCGTGATCGTGCAGGAAGATATCGATCTTGGATGGCCTGAAGAGGTCATGGTCCTGCTCGAAAAGGCCTGTTTTGAATGTCATACCGCCGATGCATCAAACCTGAAGGCGAAAAGCAGGCTCAATTTTTCGAAATGGGAGGACTATAAGCTTTCCAAAAAGATCGGAAAACTCGGTGATATCAGCGAGGAGGTGAAGATTAAAAGCATGCCCCCGGAAAAATATGTGAAAGACTATCCCGACAGGGGATTGACGGATATTGAAATTGGCGTGATCACCAACTGGGCCAATGCTGAAGCGGAAAAGCTCCTGCAGGAATAAGGATTATATCTGAAGGGTTACGATACCCGTTCAACGGAAGCCCGCATAGATCCCGGCCTTATCCATATCTGCTGATGCGTTTATTGTACCGGAAATGTTGTTAATAAGGATCCATCAATCTCTTGAAACTTCGGTGCAGTATGTGCAAACACGATGATGTAATTCCCGCTTGGCTGAAGCCACTGTTATACCGATAATGTAAAACTGTTATATGATGAAAAGATTTGGTCGTACGAGCTTATATGTGATACTGGTTTCTTTTGCAGCCATTCAGTTTTTCCGTCCGGAGAAGAACCTGGGCGGGGATCCCGGTCCCAACGACCTGATCATGCAGCACGCCGGCATGCCCATGCCGTTGCAGGAGGTATTCAGGAATTCATGTTATGATTGTCATTCCGATCATACCCGATATCCCTGGTATGCCGGTATCTCGCCGTTTTCATGGATCATTGACAGGCATATCGCCGGCGGGAAGGCGGCCCTGAACCTGAACGAATACGGTTTGCTCGCGGATGTAAAAAAGCTGTCGGTACTCAATGATGTTTGCGATGTGGTGGCCGAAAAAAGCATGCCTCCGGCCAATTACCTGATGCTGCATTCAGATGCGGTGATTTCGGAAGATGATGCAGAGGCTCTCTGCGACTGGGCGGATGAGGCTGCGATGGACATTTTGCGGAAAAGGCAGAACCCCTGAATCAGGCATGAACAGCAACGAAAGACCATACCGTGAACTTTTTGACCGCCTGCGCTGTTGTGTCATCGTTCCCACCTATAATAACGGGAAAACCATTGCGGGAGTCCTGAACGACATTCTTGAATATACGCCTGACATCATCGTGGTCGACGACGGCTCAACCGATGAAACGCCAGCTCTACTCCAAAATTTTAAAAACATCACGCTTATCGGTTTCACCCGAAACAAGGGTAAAGGCTACGCTTTGCGCAAAGGATTCGAAAAGGCGCGTGAAATGAGGTTTGAACATGCCATCAGCATGGATTCCGACGGGCAGCATTTTGCCTCCGACTTACCCGGTTTTTTAAACTTTGCCGAAAAGGAACCGGGGAGCCTGCTGGTTGGCGCAAGGAACATGGCGCTTGCCGGCGCACCGTCGAAAAGCAATTTCGGGCTGCGGTTCTCAAATTTCTGGTTTACGGTTACCACCGGCCTCAGGCTTCCCGATACCCAATGCGGCTATCGTCTGTATCCGCTTGAAAAACTTAAAAGGATACGCTTCCTTACCCGGCGTTTCGAATTTGAGGTTGAGGTACTGGTGAGGGCTGCCTGGCGAAAGATCAGCATCAGGCCCGTTCCCGTTAAGGTTTATTACCCCGCAGGGGATGAGCGGGTCAGCCATTTCAGGCCTTTTACCGATTTTTTGAGGATCAGCCTGCTCAATACCGTACTGGTCTTGCTGGCTTTGCTCGTCTTCAGGCCATACCTGCTGTTTTCGGGATTGACCAGGGCTAAGATCAGGGCTTTTATCCGGCGCGAACTCTTTAACCCGCAGGAGTCGAACGGCGTTAAGGTTGCCTCTGTCATGGTGGGGGCCTTCATGGCGGTAGCCCCGGTATGGGGATGGCAGATGGCCATTGCACTGGGCATTGCCATCGCCTTCAGGCTGAATAAGATCATCGTGCTGGCAGTATCCAACATCAGCATCCCGCCCATGATACCGCTCCTCCTTTACCTCAGCTATATCAGTGGCGGGATCGTACTGGGCAAAGGCATCGGCCTTAGCCTTGAAGGCGGCATTACCTTCGAGTTCCTTACCGAAAACCTGTTCCAGTATGTAGTGGGTTCGATCGTTTTCGGTCTGGTACTGGCAGGCATACTGGGCATCATTACGTACGTGGCGCTGCTGCTGTTCCGCAAAAAACAGCCCGGCCGGCAGCAGGGCCTTAAACAGCATAATTCCGGATCGTGATGGGGAGTTTTTTTACTGCCATATATGATTTTTTTGTCAGGCGCCCCCTGGCTTTCGTTGCGGCACTGCTGCTCCTGCTGGCTTTCATTGGCTGGTTTGGCATCAGGATCGGGCTTGAGGAAGATATCAACAAGGTGATCCCCGCCACGGAAGCGAACAGCCGGATGATTACGGCCCTGCAGCATTCGAGCTTTTCCGACAGGCTGGTGATCTGCATCAGCCTGCACCCGGATGAGCAAAGTCCCGATGCCGGTTTGCTCATTAACTTTGCCGGTGCGCTTATCGATTCCCTGGCACTGCCCGAAGCACGGCAGTATATCGCCTCGGTGGAAGGGGTCGGATTGCAGGATGAGGCCACCGGCCTCTATGGCCTGTTTTACCGCTATCTGCCACTATTCCTCGACCGGGAAGATTATGAAACGCTATCGGGCCTCACATCGGATTCTGCCATCGGGCAATCGGTGAAGAGGAATTACGAAGCACTGCTCACACCGGGCGGATTTGCCATGCGCGATTTTATCCTGAAGGATCCGCTCGGCTTTACGCCCATCGCCCTCCGGAAACTTGAAAGCCTGAATGTGAGCAGCGATTTCAGCCTGTATAAGGATCATATTGTATCTGCCGACAAGCGGAATCTCCTGATGTTTGTGATCCCTGCCCGCCCGCCCACCGAAACAAAGGAAAATGCCAGGCTGCTTGCGCTTATCGACCATTACGGCGATAAGCTCTCGGCACATTTTAACGAAAAGGCAAAACTCATTTATTTCGGGTCGGTTGCCGCCTCGGTCAGCAATGCATCGCGCATCAAGGCCGACATCATCATCAGCGTGGGCATTGCCGGCATTCTGCTGATCATCCTGCTTGGCCTTTATTTCAGGAAAAGGTTCCGTTTCCTCTTCATCTTTCTGCCTGCCTTGCTTGGCGGGGGCTTTGCACTGGCCATGCTCTATCTTATCAGAACGGAAGTCTCGGCCATCTCCCTCGGGCTGGGATCGGTCATGCTGGGCATCTCGGTTGATTATGCCATACATTTTCTTTCGCACCTCAGGCATACCGGTTCCGTAAGAACCGTGATCAGCGATATTGCAGGGCCTGTCATGATGAGCAGCATCACTACGGCATCGGCCTTCCTGTGCCTGATGGTGATGGATTCGGAAGCCCTGCGCGACCTCGGCCTCTTTGCCGCCATCAGCGTGTTCTCCTCAGCCCTGTTCACCCTGGGCATTCTGCCCCGCTTCCTTCATGACATCCCCCCGCATAAAACAAACGTAAAGCCCAACGCCCTGGTCAGCATCATTAACAAAATAGCCACTTATCCCTGGCACCGGAAAAGAAAGCTCATTTTGCTGATCATCGGCATGCTGGTACTATTTGTTTTTACTTCCCGCCAGGTAAAGTTCGACAGCAACATGGACCGTATGAACTACCTGGATGGCGAGCTGCGCCAGGCCGAGAATTTTCTCGACAGCATCTCTTCCTATAAGCTGCGGTCGGTATTTGTTGTTTCCGCTGCGCCCCGCCTCGACGAAGCCCTGCAGGCGAACGAACGGCTGGTGCCGCTAATCGACAGCCTGCATGCACTGGGTGTGGTGAAGTCATACAGTTCGGTCCATCCATTCTTCCCGGGAAGCGGGATGATGCAGGAAAGAAGACAGGCATGGGATGAATACTGGACGGAAGGAAGAATTGACAGCCTCAGGTCGGCCCTCACCGAAGCCTCCGGGCAATACCGTTTCAGGAAAGATGCCTTTGATGGTTTTTTTGATTGGCTGGAGAAGGGAGCAACACCGGCGGAACATGATCAGCTTGGTGAACTCCGGCAGGCATACCTCGACGAATTCATTGTTGAAACCGACAGCCTGGCTTTCGTTACCACTTTGCTGAAAGTAAGCCCCGAAGATAAACCTGCCGTTTACAGGGCCTTTGAAGGCCATGAGGAAGTGATCGTATACGACCGGCAGTCGGTGACCGCAGCCTTCATGGAAGGACTGCAGGATAATTTCGACAGGCTGGTACTGCTGTCGCTGCTGCTGGTGTTTATCATCCTGACCCTTTCCTTCGGAAGACTGGAATTAAGCATCATCACTTTCATACCGCTGGTAGTCAGCTGGGTTTGGACATTGGGGATCATGGGCCTGTTTGGCATCAGTTTTAACATCTTCAATGTGGTGATCTCGACTTTCGTTTTCGGGCTGGGCATTGACTACGCCATTTTTGGCATGCGCGGCCTCCTGCAGGAATACCAGTATGGCCGCAAAAAACTCAACTCCTACAAGACATCCATACTGCTTTCGGGCATCACTACCATTGTGGGCATTGGCGCCCTGATATTTGCCCGGCATCCCGCCCTTCATTCAATTGCCATATCAGCCATTACCGGTATCGCCTCCGTGGTGCTGATCACCTTTACCCTGCTGCCGCTGCTGTTCGGCTTTCTGGTGAGGCACGAAGGCAGGATTAGAAAATGGCCCGTCACCCTGAAGGATTTTATTTTTTCCGTCAATACCTTTTTGATATTCCTGTTCGGGGTCATTGTCCTGAACATTGCCGGCCTGCTGCTGAAATACCTTGTGCCGATAAGAACGAAAAGGAAAAAACTGATCTTTCATCAAATGTTTTCTCTGGCCTGCTGGACCATTGTATATGGATCGGTCAACATCAGAAAGACATTTTGGAACAGGAGCCGGGAGGACTTTAAGAAACCTGCGGTGGTCATATGCAACCACCAGTCGCACCTCGACACCGTTCTCAATATCATGCAAAATCCAAGGATGGTACTGCTTACGCATGGCTGGGTCCAGAAAAGCATTTTCTTTGGCTGGTTTGTGCGGTTTGCCGACTTTTATTCAGTGAGTTCGGGGCTTGGCCCCATCATGGACGACCTGCGGAAAATCACCGCAAACGGGTATTCGGTTTTTATATTTCCGGAAGGCACCCGTTCCAGGAGTTTGGAAATAGGACGTTTCCACCAGGGGGCTTTTTACCTCGCAAAGACCCTCAATATGGATATTCTTCCCGTGATATCATATGGTTCGGGCAATGCCATGCCCAAGTACGAACCTTTTCTGAAAACATCGCCCACCACCATGACCATCCTGCCAAGGATCACGCCTGACGACCCCCTGATAAAAGAAAATACCCTGGCAACATCCAGGGCCGTGCGCCATCATATGAAAAAGGAATATGCCGCCATCAGGGAAAAAATTGAAACGCCGGCTTTCTACCGGAAGTTGGTGGTAAGGAATTACCTTTTCAGGGGGCCCGTGCTTGAATGGTACATGAAGATAAAGATCAGGATGGAGAAGAATTATGTGCTTTTCCATGATATACTGCCACGCGAAGGGCTGATCACCGATATTGGCTGCGGATACGGCTTTATGGCGTATATGTTGCTGTTGATGGCTCCCGGAAGGAGGTTCATTGCCTGCGACTATGATGCCGACAAGATTGATACCGCCAGCCATTGCGCCCTCAAAAACGACCGTATCAACTTTATCAGGGGTGACATAACGATGATTGAGCCCGAAGCCAGCGATGCCTTCATTATGGCCGACGTTTTGCATTATTTGCGTTTTGAAGAGCAGGAAAAGCTTATTGCGCGTTGTGTTGAAAAGCTGAATAAAAACGGGGTGATCATTATCCGCGATGCGGATCCCGGCATGAAACGCAGGCAAAGGGGAACCGCCCTCTCGGAGTTTTTCTCCACCCGCCTGTCTTTCAATTTAACGCGCGATGGGCATAAAAAACTGTATTTTACGCCCAGGGAGGCATATGAAAAGATCTTTGCCGGGCTTGGCCTGGATGTGGAGATCATCGATGAAACAAGCCTGACGTCGAACCTTGTTTATGTGTTAAGAAAAAAGCATGGATAATATTGATGTGCTGATCATCGGCAGTGGCCTGGGCGGCCTCGAATGCGCCCTGATCCTGAGCAGGGAAGGCATGAAGGTTTGCGTGCTGGAACAACATCACAGCATAGGCGGCAACCTGCAGACCTTTACACGCAACGGCTGTGTGTTTGATACCGGCATGCATTATCTGGGGAGCCTTGGCGAAGGAGAATATCTTCATAAGTATTTTTCATTCCTGGGCCTGGCCGGAAAACTGAAATTGCGCCGGCTCGATGTGGATGCCAGCGATGTGCTGAGCTTTGAGGGCGACGATACCCTCTACACCCTTGCGCAGGGCCACGAAAATTTCGTAAACCGTTTGTCGGCCCAATTCCCGGATGAAAGCAAGGCCGTAGAAACATATATGCGGGAAGTGCGCACACTGGCGCAAAGTTTTCCGCTCTACCGCGCCGGGCCTGCCGGCTCCTATCACCTGCCCGTGGCCTTGCTCGAACGATGTGCCACCGGGTTTGTCAGGGGCCTGACGAACAATGAACGCCTGCGCAATATCCTTTCTGGCTCGCTCACCCTCTATGCCGGGAACCCGGAAATAACGCCCCTCTATATCCATGCCTGCATGCGCGAATCACTTACTCAAAGCTGCTGGCGGCCGGTCGACGGCAGTGCGCAGATCGCCGGGCTACTGGCGGCAGGGATTGCTGATAACGGCGGTACGATCATAACCTCGGCAAAGGTGAAGGAGATCGTGGTGGAAACGGGCTGCGCCCGGGGGGTGTTGCTTGAAAACGGGGAGAAGATCCTTGCCCGGAGGATCATCTCAAATGCCCATCCGGCTGCAACCATGGAAATGATACCCGAAGGCGGGGTAAGAAAGATATACCGTAAACGGATTAACTCCCTCAGCAATACCTGGGGTGTGTTCAGCCTCTATGCCGTACTCAGCAAGGGGACTTTCCCATACCTCAACAGCAATTATTTTCATTACAATAAAAAAGGTATCCTGCATGCCGGTCATCATGCGGCAAACTGGCCCGATAATTACTATTTTTACACCCCGGCTGTTTCAGACGGCGGTGAATTTGCCGAATCGCTGGTGATGATGGCCGATATGCCTTTTTCGGAAGTGGCTGCCTGGCGGGATACAAAGCTTCATCAAAGAGGCAGTGACTACAGTGATTTTAAACGGCAAAAGGCCGAAAAAATGCTGGATGCCCTGGAAAGAAGGCTGCCGGGAATAAAGGGAAAGATCAGCAGGTTTTACACCTCAACACCTCTGACTTTCCGTGATTATACAGGGACCTTCGAGGGTTCGGCATATGGCATTATGAAAGACTGCAACAACCCCCTTCGATCCATCATACTGCCTGCGACAAAGGTCCGGAACCTGTTTTTTACGGGTCAAAACCTGAACCTTTACGGAGCGCTGGGGGTGAGCGCCGCAGCCGTGATCACCTGTTCGGAGATCCTCGGGTTGGAATACCTGACAAAAAAAATTGCAAATGACTGACAGAAAAAAAAGAAGGCGGCGGTGGTTGTATGTACCCGGGGTGATCATCCTGCTCATCCTCATATTTATCATCTGGTTCCGGGCAGTTACCAGTATCAGCCCTCCTACCGGGATGGATCCGCTCAGCATGGGTTATGAGCGGCAGGCGGTCGGGCCAAACCATTTTATCAGCAATGGCAACCGCCTGCTGAAAAACGACCATGGCTTGTGGGAATTGTATATACGTGGCGATGCCTTCGAAATGGGTATCGTGAACGGCCTGTTGTGCAGCGAACTTATCCGAAGCCAGGAAGATGCTTTTGTGGACCAGATCAGGGTGATGGTGCCATCCGAACGCTGGCTCCGCTTCCTGAAATATTTTATCGCCTGGTTCAACAGGAACCTCGACAGCCATATCAGGCAGGAATACCTGCTTGAGATATACGGCCTTTCGGCCTTCGCTTCGGACGATTATGGCTTTATCGGGCCTAAATACAACCGCATTCTGAACTACCATGCCGCCCATGATATCGGCCACGCCCTCCAGAATATGAACCTGGTGAAATGCACGGCCTTCGGTTTATGGGACGACAGATCGGCCGGAGGGGAACTGCTCATTGGCCGTAATTTTGATTTTTATGTGGGGGACGATTTTGCCAGGGACAAGATCATTGTTTTTGCCGCTCCCGAAAAAGGGTATAAGTATGCCAGCATCAGCTGGGCCGGCATGACCGGGGTGGTGTCGGGCATGAATGAGAAAGGGCTCACGCTGAGCCTGAACTCTGCCAAATCAGACATCCCCTACGGGGCAAGGACACCGGTATCGATCATTGGCCGGGAAATATTGCAATATGCTTCGAACATTGAAGAAGCCCTGGCCATTGCCGAAAAAAGGGGATCATTCGTTTCGGAAAGCTTCCTGGTGGGATCGGCGGCCGATCATAAAGTGGTGGTCATTGAAAAAACACCCGACACTACGGCATTGTATGATCCCGATACGAATTTTATCATCCTGACCAACCACTTTCAGTCGGAAATACTGAAGGATGACCCCCTCAACCTCGAGAACCTCGAAAATGAAACGTCGCTCTACAGATACAGGCGCGTGGAGGAATTACTTTCGGCAGCCCGGCAAAGCGGTCGCCGGGATGCTGCCGGCATGCTTCGCGATACCAGGGGAATGGGTGGCAGTGACATCGGGCTGGGCAATGAAAAAGCCATCAACCAGCTTATTGCGCATCATTCGGTTATCTTCGAACCCGCCGCCCGGCGGATGTGGGTCAGTACCGCACCCTGGCAGCTTGGCGAATATCTTTGCTACGACCTCGACACGGCATTCGCATATTTTGGCAAAAGGGCCGAAGGGCATGCCAACTACCTGGAAGAACTCAGCATTCCGGCCGATACCTTCCTTGAAACGGATGCTTTTTCAAAATTCATTGAATACCGGGCACTGCTGGCGGAATTTCAGCAGGCGGTAAAGGAAGGCCGGCAGATGGATGATGAAGAGGCCAAAGTAGAGCAATTTTTGCTGTCGAACCCGGGATTCTTTCTGGTGCACGATGTGCTGGGCCAATACTACCGGGAACTGGGTCGCTGCGAACCCGCCCTGTATCATTACAGGAAGGCCCTGGCCCTGGAAACAGCTTCCGCCGACGAACGCCGGAAGATCATGCAACAAATGGAGTTATGTACTCATGAATGATAAACATAAGAATATCCCCCTTATAGAAACACTGCCGCAGGAAGATATCCGGAAATACCAGGATGCGGCCCTGAAGGAAATGCTGGCCTATGTCGGTGAAAACTCGAAATTCTATAGCCTGCTGTTCAAAGAATATGGAACCGACTGCGGGAAGATACGCGGCCTCGACGACCTGCCGCTGCTTCCGGTAACCACCAAGGAAGACCTGCATGCGCGAAATGAGGATTTCATTTGCGTGCCACGCGGGAAGATCATCGACCTGATCACCACTTCGGGAACCATGGGCGACCCGGTGACCTTTGTCATGACCGACAATGACCTCGACAGGCTGGCCTATAATGAATGCCTTTCGCTGTCGTGTGCGGGTGCCGGCGAACAGGACGTGTTTCAACTGATGACGACCATCGACCGGCGTTTCATGGCCGGGCTGGCATATTTTTTGGGAGCCAGGCGGCTCGGGGCAGGCATTGTCAGGGTAGGCAACGGCATGCCGGAACTGCAATGGGATACCATCCGGAGGATGAAGCCTACCGCCTTTATCGTGGTTCCCTCATTTCTGCTGAAACTGATCGAATATGCCGAAAACAACGGCATCAACTACCACCAATCGGGGGTGCGTAAAGCCATCTGCATAGGGGAGACTTTGCGAAAGCCCGACTTCTCGCCAACAACCCTTGGCAGGAAGATCCTCGAAAAATGGGATCTCGACCTTTATTCAACCTATGCATCAACGGAAATGAGCACGGCCTTTACCGAATGTGAACATAAATGTGGGGGGCACCAGCACCCCGAACTGATCATCGTGGAATTTCTCGACGACAACAACCAGCCGGTTGGCGGCAATGAGGCGGGTGAGGTGACCATCACAACCCTCGGGGTGGAAGGGATGCCGCTGCTGCGATTCAAGACCGGCGACATCTGCTACCATTATACCGCCCCCTGTGCCTGCGGACGAACCACCACCCGGCTCGGCCCCGTGATCGGGCGCAAGCAGCAAATGATCAAGTTCAAGGGCACAACCCTTTACCCACCGGCCCTTTTCGACATCCTCGACAATTTTGACGGCCTCCACAGCTACCTGGTAGAGGTGTTTACAGGCGAGCTGGGTACCGACGAGATACTGATCAGGATCAGCAGCAGGCATGCCGGCGATGCCTTCGCAGCGAAACTGAAAGATCACTTCAGGGCAAAACTGCGCGTTGCGCCCTCCATCGTTTTTGAAAGCAGTGAAGAAATTGAAAAGCTTCGCTTCCCCGAAGAGAACAGGAAAGCCAACCACTTTATCGACAGGCGAAAGAAATAATTTGCCTCACCGGACAGGCAAAAACCCGACAGGCACTTTACAAAATTTTAAAATAGATATACCTTTGCAATAGATTCTTATTCCAAATTGATATGTTGAATTAAAACCGGAACATCATGAAAAAAATTATTCTTCTGGCAACAGCGGTTATGGTCTTTTCTGCTGCGCCCAAAGCGCAGTATACAACGGCCGACGTCTTTAAAACAGAGTACATCACCTTTTACGGGCTTGATTTTTCGAACATCAGGCTGATCGGCACGGATGGGTTTTCAAACCCCTATGTGATCAAAACGCAGTTATTCGATTCATGGAACAACCTTTTCCTGTCGGAATCCGACAAATACGACATTGCGAAAACCTTTTACAAATCGGGGGTAAAGACCAGCCTGGATTTGGTTTCGGAACGTAATACCATGCCTGATCCGCTGGAGCTGGTCATCAATAAGGATTATTCATTTGGGGAGGACAAGGTCCGGGCAATCATCCGCGAATATGATACCGGCGTGGATGAAGGGATCGGCCTGGTATTCATCATGGAAAGTTTCGACAAGCGGGCGGAAATGGGATATTTCTGGGTGACCTTCTTCGACCAGTCGAACAATGAGGTGTTGTTTGCCAAACATGTTGGCGGCAAGGCAGGCGGTTTCGGCATACGCAATTACTGGGCCAAGAGCTATTATAATGTGATGAAGGATATAGGCAAGAAGCTGTGGAATGAATGGTCGAAGGCTTACTGATCAACGCCCGGCCCGGCATAAATCAAAGCCTGCCGTGCAATTTGCAGCCGGTATTTCCGTTGTCGTGAAATCATCTTCACTATTAGAAAAACCTTGCAAGATGCAGAAATTTTCTACTTATTTATTGCTGCTGCTCATCGGCATGCTGCCCTTCCGTGCTTATGCCCAGGATACTGATGTATTACTCGACAGCAGGGACGGAAATATTTACCTGGTTTTGCGTTTTAACAACCAGTGGTGGATGTGCCAGAACCTGCGGTATGATGCCGGCCCCGGAAGTTCATGCTATGAGGATGACGAGATCAACTGCATGCTTGCAGGCCGCTGGTACACCTGGGAAACCGCCGGCAAGGCCTGCCCTGCCGGCTATCGCCTGCCAACCGACGACGACTGGAAGGCCCTCGAGTCGTTCCTGGGAATGGACAAGGCCGACCTGGACAAGAAATATAACCGTGATTCGGGCACCATCGGGAAATTCCTGAAAGCCGGCGGCGGACTGGGGTTTGATGCAGAGTTTGCCGGGGTGGTCAACCCCCATGGAAATGATTCATACTTTACCACCCATGCCTATTTCTGGACAGCCACCGAATATGATACCAGCAACGGCTGGGCAAGGGTGATGGAAAAAACCAAAAACGGCATCGACCGGCAGGTCATAACGAAAAACTACGGTCTCACGGTGCGCTGCGTGAAAGATGCGGAATAGCGCGCTTATCAATATAGCTTTTCAAATTTAACCGACACATTGGCCGTCTGGAAATTGATCCCTCCGCCCGGGAGCGGATCCCCCACCGGAATGGAGGTGTCGTAAGGCATGGGCAGGGACGGGATGTTTCCGTTAAGCGCATTTTCCAGCAATTCAATGGTGGTAATGTTCACCAGGAAGTTGGCGGGGTTTGAAATGTTCAGCTTCAGCAGGGCGATGTTTTCCACGTATTCCCAGGTTCCCTGCTGGGCTTCATTGTTTTCGCCAACACAAACATAATAGGAAGTAAAGTTCTGACGCAGTTCAAGGGCTGCATTGCCGGCATCATCGCAGGGCGCTGCCCCGAGCAGTCCGCCGCCGACAAACAAATAGGCATCGTCGCCTGCCAGGTAATGGTTGGTGTCGCCGTTCACGATCACGGTAATGGGATCGTTGAAGCGTGATTCGATAAAGGCGTAAGTGCCCACCAGGGGGTGAACGGAAGGCGGTTGCCCGTTGCCGTTGTCGTCTTTGTCTTTTTTGCATCCCGGGGCAATGATTATCAGCAGGATGATGGCCAGCAGGCCGGCGAAAAATGAATCGGTGTTTACTTTGTTCACGGCGATAGCTTTTTTACAAATATATGCAATAAGATCTCTTTATCATCTTTTATGGGGATTGTTTTTTGTTTCCCCCCGCCGGCGATAGTATTTTAATATGATTTTGACCCGAAGGCCGGCAGCCCATGCCCACATAAGGGCTGCTATGTTGCAGCATGGGATCAGGGACGTGCCATCTTCCGTAACGCCCCCTCCCAACCTCCCCCACCCGGGGGAGGAGCAGGGAATTGCCAATGCCGTTTTCTGTTTGTGGGATGTTCAAGTCGGGGGTTTATGCATGGTAAAATTTATGAAAACTTCTTAAGTCTATTTTTTTGCTTCTACGAAGAGATGAATATGCTTTTTCCATTCGTGCATTCGTGGCTGTTTTTCCCCCCGCCGGCGATAGTATTTTAATATGATTTTGACCCGAAGGCCGGCTGCCCATGCCCACATAAGGGCTGTTATGTTGCAGCATGGGATCAGGGACGTGCCATCTTCCGTAACGCCCCCTCCCAACCTCCCCCACCCGGGGGAGGAGCAGGGAATTGCCAATGCCGTTTTCTGTTTGTGGGATGTTCAAGTCGGGGGTTTATGCATGGTAAAATTTATGAAAACTTCTTAAGTCTATTTTTTTGCTTCTACGAAGAGATGAATATGCTTTTTCCATTCGTGCATTCGTGGCTGTTTTCCCCCCGCCGGCGATAGTATTTTAATATGATTTTGACCCGAAGGCCGGCAGCCTATGCCCACATAAGGGCTGCTATGTTGCAGCATGGGATCAGGGACGTGCCATCTTCCGTAACGCCCCGGAGGAGTTCGGGAGGGGGCGTTTCCCGCCCCGCCGGCGCGCACCAGCCGGGGTCACCGACCTTGAGAATAATGAAGGTAAACCGGCCGGCACAACGGTGGTTGTTAGAATTCCCGGATAATTTCTTATCTTGCTCAGCGTTTTCGGGCAAATGAAAGAGTAATATTTAAATGAAGCCGGATCATTATTACCAGCGTTGTATTGTTTTACTGTTTTGCCTGGCAATGCCGGTTTTACTGCTTTCGCAGGAAACCCTTGTCAGCGGACGGCTATTGGAAGCCGGAACCGGCGAACCCCTTCCCGGTGTGAACATCAGTGTGCAGGGGACCACTCAGGGAACGGTAAGCGACGAGAACGGCCTGTTCAGCCTGCAGACTTCCGTACGTCCTCCCTTTGTGCTTTTATGTTCGTTTGTGGGTTACGGGAGGGAGGAGGTGCAGATCAGCAGGAGCGTTGCAGATTTGCTGATCACCCTTGAGCCAAGGCCCATCCTCGGGCAGGAGGTGGTAATATCCGCTTCGCGCGTCGAGGAGAACATCATGGCATCGCCGGTAACCATCGAAAAAATGAGCTCGCGCGATATTGCCCAGTTGCCGGCCGCCAACTTCTACGACGGACTGTATACCATCAAGGGGGTCGACATGAATGTGCACAGCCTTATCTTCCGCTTTCCGAATACCCGCGGCTTTACGGGCGAAACAAACGTGCGCATGAACCAGTTGGTGGATGGGGTTGACAACAGCTCGCCAGGCCTGAGCTTTCCGGCCGGTAACATCTTCGGCCTGTCGAACCTCGACGTGGAGGATGTGGAACTGCTGGTTGGCGCTTCCTCGGCATTATATGGCCCCGGGGGGATGAACGGGGTGCTGCTGATGAAAAGCAAAAACCCCTTCGACCATCAAGGTCTTGGCGTTTCACTGCAAAGCGGCCTGATGCATCTTGGCGATGAATATGCAACGGGGCCCGCCCCCATGCTCAACCTCGATATGCGCTATGCCAAGAGTTTCAGCAACCGCCTGGCGTTTAAGGTTACCGGTACGCTGCTGAAAGCGACCGACTGGTATGCCAACGATTACCGGGATAAATACAATCTGGATGACCCCTCTATAACACGTGAAAGCAACCAGGGTTACGACGGGGTGAATGTTTACGGCGACGATATCGTGGTTCCGGTTAACCTGGCTGAACTGGCACCCTCCATACTGGCCGGGGTGGCCGAGGCACGCGGCCTTGTCCCCGGCTCCCCCGAATACGAATCATTCATCAATGATAACCTCCACCTCTTCCCCGACCAGGTGATCACCCGCACGGGCTGGAAAGAGAGCGACCTTGCCGGTTATGATACGCATATTGCAAGGATGAATGCCGCCCTGCATTACCGTTTCCTTAACGACTGGGAAGCGATCATCCGCGGGGGATACGGCAATGGCAGCAGCGTGTATACGGCACAGAACCGTTTTGCCTTCCGCAATTTCAGCATGTCGAACCTGCAGGCCGAAATCAATAACCCCGACTTCTTTATCCGCTCCTACTATATTTGGGAACATTCAGGCGACACCTACAATGCCGGCGGCGCAGGCGCCATGATCAACGAAGCGTGGAAACCCAGCGCCGATTGGTACGAAGATTATATTTCGGCCTATACACAAACCATTTTACTTAACCCCGCCGACCGGCAGGGCGCCTTCAACTTTGCCCGCCTGGTGGCCGAGAACAGGGATGAACACGGCAATGTCTTCAATACCTCCGAAAATGCCTTCCCTTATGCGGGGACCGAAGAATTCAACGAGTATTTCAACAGGGTGATCAATACACCCATCCATGATGGTGGTGCAAAAGTGCTGGACAAAAGCAGGATGTTTCACACCGAAGGTATGTATAACCTGAACCGGCATATCCCATGGTTCGACATGCAGGCGGGAGCCAGCTACCGGCTTTACAGTATCAACAGCGAAGGCACCGTTTTTGCCGACAGCCCGGGGCATCCGGTCATGATTAACCAGTTTGGCGGATTTGTACAGCTAAACAAGGAATTCCTGAACGACCACCTGCGTGTGACCCTGGCCGCCAGGTACGACAAAAACGAATATTTCAAAGGCAGGGCCACGCCGAGGATCTCACTGGTCTATTCGGTCGACAAAGACCTGAACCACACCATCAGAAGTTCGGTACAGACCGCATACCGCTTTCCTTCCATTGCCGATCAGTGGGTAAACCTTGATGTAGGCGCATACCGGGTGATCGGGGGGCTGCCCGAAGTACATGATTTATATGATTTTGAAAATAATCCGGTTTATCCGCTCAGCAGCGCCAACCCGGTTACCGGTGAACCGGTTATGGATGAGGGCCCCTTTGAAATACCCGAATTTGAACCCGAAAGGGTTACGGCCTATGAGATCGGATACAAGGGTTTGTTCCTGAACAGGCTGCTCTTTCTCGATTCTTATGTCTTCGTTAACCGCTTTAACGGATTCCTGGCCTCCCAGGTGCTGGTTCAAAACCCATACCAGGAGGATGAAAGAAGGTTCATGACCACCATCAGCACCGGCGAGCCTGTGGTGGCCTGGGGTTGGGCGCTGGGCATGGAGATGCTGCTGATCAAAGGTTTTTTTGCAAGCGGCAACCTTGCCTACAATGCACTGGAATCGATCGAAGATCGTCCGCCCGGTTTCCAGTCGCGCTTCAACACGCCCAGATACCGCTTCAACCTGAGCATTGGCAAAAAGCAGTTCAGGGATCAGATCGGGTTCAGGGTCAGTTACCGCTGGCAGGAGGATTTTCTCTGGGAATCGGCTTTCGGGGTGGCACAAATGCCTGCTTTCGCCACACTCGACGCACAGTTCAGCTATACCTTCGAAGCCCTTTCCACAACCGTGAAGATTGGCGGGTCGAATGTGCTGAACAAATATTATAACACCAGCTTCGGGAGCGCCCGTGTGGGCGGGCTGTATTACCTGACACTGGTTTATGAAGGCCTGGCGGGAGGGGAATGATTTTTTCCTGATCATGCAGCCTGATATGGTAAAAACTCAATTTTTTCGGTCTTGTTCCGTTTATCTGTAAATCCGGTTTTGTTGTGATCCTGTTTCCTCACATACCTGCCATGCTTTCCCTGCTGTTTTGTTTATGCATTCCGGTGGATATGGGTGGTCAGCTGCCTGAAGGTGTCGTCGTTCATCCTTCTGCCAATACCCTTGCCGGCCGGTTCAGTCCCCCGCAGGGATATGAACGGTCTGAAACCGACAGCAGCAGTTTTGCCTTTTACCTTCGCCATCTTCCGCTTCGGCCGTACCATAGTCAGGTATTGCTCTATAACGGGAACCCGAAAGCCTGGCAGGGGGGAGCCGCCGCTGTCATCGATATCAGCGTTGGCAATAAAGACCTGCAGCAGTGTGCCGATGCGGTGATCAGGCTGCGGGCCGAATACCTGCGCAAAACGGGCCGCGAAAGAGAGATCGTCTTTAATTTTACCAGTGGAAGCCCGGCATCGTGGGAACGCTGGAAAGAGGGTTACCGCTGCCGGGTTAACGGAAACAATGTAAGATGGGAACACTCGGCAGCCTTTTCGGAAAGCGACCTTACCTTTTGGGATTACCTCGAAACGGTTTTTATGTACGCCGGCACCTGGTCGCTTGAAAAGGAATTGGTTCCGGTGGAAATTACCGCCCTGATGCCCGGTGATGTATTCATTGAAGGAGGGAGCCCGGGACATGCCGTTATCGTGGTGGATGTTGCCGAAAACCGGGCGGGGCATAGGGTATTTATGCTGGCGCAGAGTTTTATGCCCGCACAGGACATCCATGTGTTAACCAACCCGGCCGACCCGGATCTAAGCCCCTGGTACCGCATACCCGTCGAAGGGCAACTCCATACACCCGAATGGAAGTTCAGTGCCGGAAGCCTCAGGCGTTTTCCCTGATAAAGTCTGCAATGTCCTGCCTTAACTTTTTCTTATATGTATTTCAGGAATTCTTCGCGTACCTTCGGGTCATTGAATTTTCCCGAATAGGAAGCGGTGACGGTAGAACTGCTTTCGTCCTGTATGCCGCGCGAAGAAACGCATAAGTGTTTCGCATCGATCACTACTGCCACATCTTCGGTCTTCAGCACTTTTTTCAGCTCTTCGGCTATCTGTACCGTCAGCCGCTCCTGTACCTGTGGCCTGCGTGCAAAATGATCCACAATGCGGTTGATCTTCGATAAGCCGATCACCTTGCCTTTGGCCATATATGCAACGTGGGCTTTGCCAATGATGGGCAGAAAATGATGTTCGCAGGTCGAATTCAGGTTAATGTCCCTTTCAACCAGCATTTCACCGTATTTGAATTTATTGTCGAAAACCGATATCTTAGGCATGTTTTGCGGGTTTAAGCCGCTGAAGATCTCCTTTACGAACATCTTGGCAACCCGGCGGGGAGTCCCGCGCAGGCTGTCGTCAGTCAGGTCAAGCCCCAGGGTTTGCATGATCTTTTCGAAATGCTCCGCTATGATAAACATCTTCTCTTCATCCTTCAGATCAAAGGCATCGCTCCGCATGGGCGTGTCAATCGACGTTCCAGCGTGGCTGTCGCCGATCAGCTCAAAAATATCCTGATCCGGTTCCCGGGTGAATACATCCCTGCCGTTGGTCCTGGTATTTATTTTCCCTGTCGGGATTAATTCGTATTTCATTTTAAACAGTTTTTTGGTTTATTTGTCGTTGCTTTATGTTGAAACTTACAGGTCATTATATTTTGGTTCAACAACCAATCAACAAGTGGAACGGATAATTGTTTAAACAATAGTCGAAAAAATTAAACAAAACACAAGGGTTTACTGCCGCATATGTTTTCGGATGATTGATCTCTGCGATTGCTTCAGGCCTGTACGCTGTTGATAACTATCGAATAACTATGGGCCTGCAGGGTCTTGATCCTTTTTCCAATATGGATTAACTTAGGGGGATAAATAAAAATAGCATGAAGGCAGTTGTTTACGAAAAGTTTGGAGGTTCTGATGTCCTTCAGTTCAGGGACATGCCGGATCCGGTACCTCTTGACGGAGAGGTGCTGGTTGAAGTATTTGCTTCCAGTGTCAATCCCATCGACATCAAGGTGCGCAGCGGTTCCCTGCGGGCTGTCAGCGGGAAGCGGTTTCCCCGCATCCCCGGTGCCGACCTGTCGGGGAGGGTTCTGGAGTCGCGGCATCCGCGCTTTAAGGCCGGCGATAAGGTATATGGCATGAGCCGGGTTTTCCGGGGCGGATGTCATGCGGAAAAGATTGCCCTGCCGGCCAATTATTTATCGCCTAAACCTGCTACACTGAGCCATAATACGGCGGCGATCCTCCCGCTTACCGGCCTCACATGTATACAGGCCCTGGTCAGGAAATGTAATCTCAGGGCCCGGCAGGAAGTGCTTATTAACGGATGCACGGGGGGTGTGGGCAGCATGGCGGTGCAGCTTGCCGCTGCAAAACAGGCCATGGTTACGGGTGTTTGCAGTGAAAAGAATGCAGGCCTGGCAATGAAACTCGGGGCCGATCATGTGGTCAGCTATGAACATGAAGACCTTTACCGCCTCGGCAGGTTCGACATCATCTTCGATGCCGCAGGGAAAATGGACATACGCGGAGCGAAAAAAATGCTGAAGGACGGCGGAAAGTATATCACTACCGAGGTGGGGTTGCGCATAATGATATGGTCGGCCTTTTCTGCCGCCATCAATTTTGTGAACGTAAAGCCCGATGCGGATGATCTCATTTATCTCAGCAAAATGGTTGAAGAAAAAATGGTCACGCCACTGATCGACCGTGATTACCCGCTTGATCAGCTCGCCAGGGCGCACGATTACGTTGAAAAGGGACATAGCAGGGGCAAGGTGCTCATACGTATCAGGCAGGCCGGCAAGGGCTGATTCAAACAATTATGTATCCCTCATTGTTAGAATAAGCTCACGCTTATTGTCTGACACGATACATATTGTTATGAAAGCAAACAAAAATCAGTCGCCAGTGCTGGTAACAGGGGGCAGCGGATATCTTGCCTCGCACATCACCGCACGCCTCCTCGAACTGGGCTATACGGTGCATATCACGGTAAGGGATCCCGAAAAGCGGGAAACATACGCGCACCTGGAAGACCTTTCACGGGCCTTACCCGGAAAACTCAGGGTTTTTGCAGCCGATATGCTTACACACGATGCTTTTGCCGCGGCCATGGAAGGTTGTTCACACGTCTTTCATACGGCATCCCCCTTCCGTATCACCGGTATCAGGGACGCCAGGGCAGAGCTGGTCGATCCTGCCGTGGAAGGAACCCGTAATGTTCTCAATACCGTAAATAATACCGCTTCCGTTAAAAGGGTGGTGCTTACATCAAGTGTGGTTGCCATCATGGGCGATGCCGCTGACGTGAAGTATCTTGACGGAGGGGTTTTTACCGAAGCGCAGTGGAATACCAGCAGCACGCTTTCGTACCAGCCCTATGCCTATTCCAAGACCATGGCTGAAAAAACAGCATGGGAAATGGCCAATGCACAAAAACGATGGTCGATGGTGGTGATGAACCCCGGTTTTATCCTTGGCCCGTCATTGAGTAAAAGAACATCATCAACCAGCATCGATTTCATGTTATCCATGGGTAAGGGAACCTACAAAACCGGTGTGCCGGCCATGCATGTGGCCATTGTGGATGTACGCGACGTAGCAGAGGCGCATGTAGCAGGGGCTTTCAGGGAAACGGCTTCGGGGCGGCATATCATTGCCCGTGAAGTGGTCTCTTTCAGCGACCTGGCCGGGATGCTCCGTAAGGAATTCCCGCAATACCCCCTTCCGTCACGGCAGATCCCCAAATGGCTGTTTATGATCATGGGGCCGCTCTTTGGGTTGGGCAGAAAATATATCCGAAGGAATACGGGCATCCCGTTCCGGGTCGATAACACTTACGGTATTCGCGATCTTGGCATTGAATACACTCCCGCGGAAAAGACCCTTACCGACCATTTCAGGCAATTGATAGACGATGGCCTGCTGCCGGCGCGATAACGGCCATTCGTAGCCCTGCATTTTATCCCGCCATCATTCCATGAACACAGTGATCTGAAATTCAACGTTTGAATGCCCGGTTCTTTGTCCGCCGGGGGCGATAAAGGATAATGCAGTACTTTGTAAAACTTCGTTCGCCCACCGGTGTTTGTTTATTAAAGGGCCGCACTTCCGCTTCAGGCATTTTCATACCTTTGGATCATCAATTTAACATCCCTGGCCATGAAGAAATCAATTGCATTCATCCTGATGTCTGTGCTTGCCCTGGGCCTCTCTGCACAGGTGAAGATTGGCTATGCCAACCTGGAATTCATACTCAAGAACATGCCTGAGGCGCAACAGATGAACCTGGAGATAGAAAAGTACCGCAAAAGCCTGGAAGAACAGATCAGTGCCAAGCAGCTGTATTACCAGTCGCTGCAGGCCGACTATATCAACAAACAAAAGGAGGGTTATGCCGAAAGTTTGCTGAACAGCATGATCCGGCAGCTTTCCGACCTTGAACAGGAAATACAGACCGACATCTATCTTGCCGATGAGAAACTGGCTTCCATGTCGGCCAAAAAGCTCGAACCCATCACGCAGAAGATCATCGGGGCCATCAACAGTATTTACGAGCGCGAGGAATACACCTACATATTCAACAGTGCCGACGGCACGGGCAACTCCATCGTTTTACGAGGACCCGAGGCTGATAACCTGACCTTCGTCATTCTTAAGGAACTCGGTGTTGAGGTGGAAGAATAAGGCGCTTGTTAAGGTATCCTATTGGTTATTATTTGGGTTTCACCTTATCAATGCCCGTTCTGAATGCTGTGTGCCGATAATCCCTAAAGCGGTTTAACGGGAACACAGATGTCAACAATGAACTTCCCGTTTTTCGGTTCCTCCGGGTACATTTCGAAACAGGGTTTATCGTCAGGCTCATATCCGCTTGCAGGCATCCATTGTCCGTAAACCCAGTCCCATGCCTCCTGAAATTCCGATGCATTGACTTCAAAACGTGCGATGACATATTGCGCCTCCCCGATCACATTTTCCCTGTTTCGCCATCGACCTTTGTTTCGGACGGTACAGTAATGCATACGCTCATCCGTAACTTTTCCTCACCGGTAACATTGGGATCGTCGTGATAGATCACCAGCGATTTAAAATCATTTCCGCCCAGTAAACCGCGCGGTCCGGCCCAGGAAAACAACTTGTTCCAAAGCTGTTCAAAAAGCTTTTCATTGCCCTTGTACGGGCCGATGTGCCTGAGGTAGGCAACGGTCATTTCAGGAAGTACCCTGACTTCCGCGTTTTTGTTAAGTTTCATATTTGTCCTCCATTTAATGGTTTTTGTTTCGGGACAAAAATAAGCTGCGGGCCTGTCGCCGGCTTGTTGATTATTGCGATCTGTTTGACTGATATTGCTTTTTTCATGGCTCATTTTCCTGTACAGGGATGCACTCAGGCGGAAGTATTTCCTGAAATTTCTTGCAAACACCGAAAGGTCGGAAAAGCCGCATTTATAAGCAATTTCAGTAATGCTTTGATTTTTGTTTGCCCGTATGAGCGTAGCCGCTTTTTCTATTCTCAGGCGCATGATGAACTGGAAAGGCGATTCGCCGAGCAGGGCATGGAAGATGCGGTTAAAATGAAATTTCGAAAAATTCGCCACACCTGCCAGTTCGTCTAGGCTCATCGGATTTTCGAGATTAGATTCGATGTAATCGAGGGTTTTGTTGATCCTGAAGATGTATTCAGGGTTCGCTTGTCTGTTTTCATTCATGGGATAAACATCAGATTACCGGGATTTGCCGGGGGAAAATACGACAATTATCAATATTGCGTCATTCCGAACGGGGTTTCCCGTTATGAAATGATACAGGTCGGGGCCGGCAAACTGCCTTCAAAGGATCACTATTTCCAATGTATGCCGGCCTTACAAGGTTATTGCCAGTCTGTGTTTTACTTACTGATCGCGGATACAGCGTACGGATACACCGATTGTTTTTTTATTGGACAGGTCGGGCCTGATTCCCGGGTTGTTGAATATCAGGCTGCGATTATAGGAATAGTTTGCCAGATATTCGGTTGATGACCACCAGTATCCGCTGTTTCCAATCAGATCGAATACGGAACCGGAACTGCGATATCCGGCCGGCATTGCCGTAAAACCGAATAAATCCGTGCCATTTCCGTTTTCTGTCCAGCCACTGGTTGCCCTGAGATTGGTGCCGGCGTTATAACCCCTGTAACCGGTATTGTTCCAGGCCGGGTTGCCGATTTTGTACAGACTGTCGACGGCCCCTTCCATGATCTTCCATTCATCATGATCAGGGATGTGCCAGCCCGGCGGGCAAATGCCCTGTACGCCCGGAAGGCTGGTGTATTGCATCATTTCATCCCACTGGTAAAGTCCGCCGTATTTTGTGCAACTGTCGGGTTCGTCGTTGTAACAATATTTTTCGATAATGCCGTTATCATTCTGCTCCTGGCCGCCGCTGATCATTATTCCTGCATTCAGGTTCTCCTTCAGCCAGCATTGGCTGAAGATCTGAATGGTATGGTAGGTTTGCCCTTCATATTCAATGGTAGCCATTCCCGGACAGGGGATGTTGGTGGCAAACTGCAAAGTATACAGGTGGTTTTCGTCAGGTTCATCCGTCATGCCTGACTGCAGGTCGCCTGCGTATCCAATGTAAAGCAGCTTGTCGCCGGGCGTGAAAGGGAATGCCTGCAAAGCTTCCGTTGATTTTGCATGTATCTGCGGGCTTTGCATTCCCAGGTATATCAGCGATGCTTCACCGGGCTCATGGCTGCCGGCCCTGAGCACCTTAATGCTGCTGGTTCTGCCCCGCCACTGTGCCGTGAAGAAATTAAGCTTTTCATTTCCCGGGATGAAGCGGAACGAATGGAGCCCCCTTTCAAGCTCCGGTTCTGATATGAAGAGCCGGCGTCCGGCGGCATCCGTAACCATGATGCGCACATGATCCTTTTCCGGTATGGAAATGGAAACGACGGTATGTTCCGAAAACGGGTTGGGGTAATTCTGCAACACCCTGAAGGCATTCTCCGCTTCCCCGGTCTCATTGATGCCGGTAAAGAAGATACTCAGCACCGTGTCGGGCCAGTGTAAAACCGTATCGCCCGCCTGTGTGAGGTTCATCACCCGGATGCTGTCGAGGGGGAGGTGGGATTCGTTTTCGATGGCAGTAAAACCCAGGTCAAGCGTGGGTTTCTGGCCTGCTGCGCCCAAAACAAGGAACAGCGCTGCCATAAGTACAATGCTTCTTTTTTCCATCATATGATCTTTTGGTTTGAAATATTTAAAACTTGATGATTCCCTTTAAAGGGTCGATAATTCTTTTATTGCCGGATCCGGACACAAGTATACATCTGCCGGCCCGTAAACAGAACCGTTTACTGGCTGAAATATTCAAGACTTTTATGATTTCGTGATCATTAAATCAGTATAAAGATACATCAATTGGGTCGATTTTGCAAATGATGACCGGTTGTGCCGCTATTCTTTCCGGTAAATTTCTTTACTTATTCTTTTTTTGTGATATGTATTGCCGTTTTTTTTTCCGGCTTTATCATAAATGTCTGTCATCGATGGTCCATGAACGGATGTATTTTTATAAATTTATCTTTTTTTAAGGAACGGCTATGGAGAAACCGAATTTGATCAGGCTCTCAGAAACCCTCAGCCTTTCGCGTATCGTTCACGGGCATTGGCGCCTGGCGGGATGGGAAATGGACCCGCAACGGCTTTCGGGCTTCATTCAACAGCTCCTTGAACGGGGAGTGAGCAGTTTTGACCACGCCGATATTTACGGAGATTACACCTGCGAAAAGCTTTTTGGGAAAGCCCTTGCAATGAATCCCCCGCTCAGGAATCAGATCCAGATCATTACCAAGTGCGGGATCAAACCCTTGTCAGATAAATTTCCCGGCCGCAGGGTGAAAACCTATGACTACAGCAAGGGCCACATCCTGGATTCGGTTGAACGATCACTTGAAAATTTCGGCACCGACCGTATCGATCTGCTTTTACTGCACAGGCCTGCTCCTTTTTTTGAACCGGATGAAGTATGTGAAGCTTTTCAGATTTTGAAAAAGGAAGGTAAAGTACTCAATTTTGGCGTTTCGAATTTCCTTCCTGCACAGATCGGATTGTTACAAAAGCATTGCAGCGAAAAACTGCTTGCAAACCAGGTGGAAATATCGCCGCTTTGCCTCGGGTTTTTTGAAAATGGCAATATGGAATTTTGCATGCGGGAGCGGATCATCCCCATGGCATGGTCGCCGCTGGCAGGTGGAAGGATCTTAAATCCCGAAACTGATAAAGGGAAGAAGTTACTGGCCGTGATTTCCGAAATTGCTGAAGAAATGAATGCCGGGTCGCCGGAAAGTGTCGTATTTGCATGGCTGCTCAGGCATCCTTCAGGTATCATCCCGGTGGTGGGTTCGGGTAAGGCTGAAAGGGTTAAACGGGCGGTTGATTCCCTTTCCCTTTCCATGAGCCATGAACAATGGTACAGGATCTTCATTGCCGCCAGGGGGAAGGATTTGCCATGACCGGCCCCCCGATTCCGCAGCCCGAAATTTCCGCACCAATTTATCCGGATGATGCATGATCAAGATGCCCCTTCAGTCAGGCGGCTGTCTTTTTCATGGGTATCCGTTTGAAATAGGTCAGGCTGCGCCACAGCCATTCCAGCGGACCGAAGCGGAAACGACTCAGCCACCAGCGGCTGAATAAAACCTGAACAGAGAAGATCAACACGGTAAGCATCATTCCCTGCCATGTGGTAATCTTCCCGAAAAGACCAAGTCCGTATGAGTGAAAGAGAAACGCACAGATCACCGACTGCATCAGGTAATTGGTAAGGGCCATACGTCCGACCGGAGCGAGCATGCTACCCAGCCAATTACATTTTCCCTTTGCAAATATGAGTACCAGCGCTGAGATAAAAAAGAAGCCCAGACTGATACCTCCAAGCGTGTGCATGGAAGTTGCCAGAAGAGACCAGCCCGAGGGGATGCTCATTACGGCATGCCGGAAAGCTATAATATATAGGCTGTTGGCAATGAGCCCAATGCCAAGGCTCCACCAGAATAAGTTGCGGAAGAACGGCAACTTCGATGAAAAATCAGCCAGAAGTTCTTTTCGCGCCGCCCATAAACCCAGCAAGAATACGCCCAGTACAACGGGGTAAAAGAAGATAATGGCCGGCAAAAGTGCCTGGTATTCCTTTAACCTCATCATGACCATTTCAAAAAAAGAACCCTGCGAGTATATTAAAGAAGCTTCAACAACCATTTGATGCATTTCCCTTATCCCCTGCATCATATTTGCATCTATGGCTGCCTTCGCTTCAGGGTTTTGGCTGACCAAACCGATAAAGCCCATCAGCACGGCAGTAACCAGACTCGGGATCAGCATCAACCATACCGACCATTTCAATATTTTTCTCCCTGACGAGCGCCTGAACAATATCAATACGAAACCAAACAGGGCATAAAAGACCAGTATGTCGCCTGACCACAATAACAGTACATGTGCGATCCCGAATATCAGCAGAATTATTAGCCGGCGGCGAAATACCGGTATGATGCTGCTGCCGTCGGGAGTTGTCTTGTTCATGAACAACCAGAAACCATACCCGAATAAAAATGAGAAGATCACGTAAAACTTCCCTTCAAAGAAAAACTTAATGATTGATTCTGATATTAACTGGCTTGTCGTGGCATCGGGGTTGGCCCCCGCCAAAATTTTAACCATCGGTTCATACATCAACGGCATGTTAACCATCAGGATGCCGAATATGGCCAGTCCGCGAAGAACATCGAGTAAAACGATCCTTTCTGAAATTTTGACGGGTGAATAGTTCGCTTTCATCATTATAAGGATTTATAGTATATCAGGTTTTAAAGTTTTTGTGTTCCGGCAGCATGCAGGCTGCGATGATCGTACACCTTGCTTCAGGAAAACCGGATTCTATTAATTTCAGCGCTACCCTGAAGCCGGTAATGCAAATGCAAGCTACAACATAATTCTTAAATATGCGTTAAGCCACCATTAATTTTTTCAGATTGCCCCACTCATTAAAGCTTTATGCTTATTATGAATATTCCTGTTTTCAGGAGGGAGGTTACACATCAACAGCAATGCCGCTTCATGCCGGCTGAAGGAGTATCATGTTTTATTTCAGGATTTTACGAATAAAGAAGAATAAATGGAAAAGTTTGCCCAAACTATTGTTCAATATGTGTCCTCCCGCATAATTGTTCAGGCGTTCACTGAATTGGTGCGAGCCCGCGCTACTATTACAACGTTTCTATACTGTGGCATGTTGGTTTGGAGATTATATTCATTACATTTGTTTATGTTATCCGCTTATTTCCGGATAATGTGCATAATATTGCCAACCAATAATCATTGATATGGAAATAACACGCCTGTTCGATATCCTTGAACTTTACCGCACCGATTATGCCGGCAAGGATGATGCTTTTGCAAGGAATGAAGATGGAAAATGGATAAAACTCACTGCAGGGGATTATGTGAACTTTTCAACCCTTGTAAGCTATGGCCTGCTGGAACTGGGTTTAGCTAAAGGCGATCGCGTGGCTACCATTTCCCAGAACCGTCCGGAGTGGAATATCATGGACATGGGCATCGCCCAGGCAGGTATGGTGCATGTACCCGTTTACCCTACCATCAGCTCCGCTGAACAGGAATATATCCTTAATCATTGTGAAGCAAGGGTATTGTTCGTTTCCGACCTCAGCCTGCTTAAGAAAGTGAAAAAGGTGCTGAAAAAGATACCATCGGTCATGGCCGTGTATACCTTTAATAAAACAGATGTAGAAAAGCACTGGTCGGATCTGGCAAAGCTGGGCGAAGAGGTGGCCGGTAAACAAAAACCGGTACTGGAAAAGCTGAAGGAAGATATCAAACCCCACGACCTGCTTACCATTATCTATACTTCCGGCACCACCGGCAACCCGAAAGGGGTGATGCTTTCACATCATAACCTCCTGAGCAATACACTGGCCACCCGGCCCTTGCTGCCGATCCGCCACCCGGGAAAAGCCATCAGTTTCCTGCCCCTTTGCCATGTATACGAGCGCATGGTGAACTACATCTTCCAACTGAACGGACTGGGGATTTATTATGTTGAGAACCTGGCAAAGATCGGCGATTATGTGCGCGAAATAAAACCCCATATCTTTAATACCGTACCCCGCCTGCTTGAACGGGTGTACGATAATTTTATTAAAAAGGGTAAAGACCTGGGCGGGATGAAAAAGGCCATCTATTTCTGGGCGGTCAACCTGGCGCACCAATACAAAAGGCCGGGAAAGAACAACTGGTGGTACGAAAAGAAACGGGGCCTGGCCGATAAACTGGTTTACAGGCACTGGCGTGCAGGACTGGGCGGCAACATCCGGATGATCGTTTCGGGCGGATCGGCCCTGCAGGAAAGGCTGATCAGGGTTTTCTGGGCAGCCGGGATGCCCGTTTACGAAGGCTATGGCCTCACCGAAACATCACCGGTTATTGCCGTGAACGATCCTACCGACGTCCGGCGTGTCAGGTTCGGGACCGTAGGCCCTATCCTTTCAAACCTGATGGTGAAAATCGACGATGACGGGGAAATCCTTTGCAAAGGGCCCAGCGTGATGATGGGCTACTATAAAGATGAGCAACTTACACGGGAAACCATCGATGAAGGCGGATGGCTGCACACCGGCGACATCGGCATGATCCGGGAAAACATCTTCCTGAAGATCACCGACAGGAAAAAGGAAATATTCAAGACTTCGGCAGGGAAATACATCGCTCCACAGATGATCGAAAATATCCTGAAAGAATCATCCCTCATCGAACAGGCCATGGTGGTAGGGGAAAATGAAAAATTTGCCAGCGCACTGATCGCCCCAAACTTTGACTACCTTCACTTCTGGGCCGGTAAATATAAAATCCACTATGACGACAATCACGATCTTATTACCGGAAAAGAGGTGATTGCAAGGATGCAGAAAGAAGTGAACCAGGCAAATAAACGCCTGGGACAGGTCGAACAGATCAAACGCTTCCGTATGGTTTGCGATAGCTGGTCGCCCGAAACAGGGGAATTGTCGCCTACCCTCAAACTGAAGCGTAAAGAACTGTACGCAAAATATGATCATATTCTGAGGGAGATCTACCGGGTGAAAGACTGACCCTGCTGCTTCCATTTATCCTTCCGGACTTTAACCGGTTTGCAAACAAAGCCGGTGAATTGTTTGTTGATTTTGTATTATCAATCATACCAACAATGAAAACAATATACCACAGCGCATCCTCCAGGGGCTATGCCGATCATGGCTGGCTGCAGGCCAGGCACTCATTCAGCTTCGCTGATTATTATAACCCGGAGAGGATCCATTTTGGCAAACTTCGCGTGTTGAACGACGACATCGTGGCCCCCGGCAGGGGATTCGGAACGCATCCGCACGATAATATGGAAATCATTACCATCCCGCTTCGCGGCAGCCTCGAACATCGCGATAATATGGGCAATGGATCGGTGATCAGCCCCGGTGAGGTTCAGGTGATGTCGGCCGGTACCGGCATCACCCATTCCGAATATAATCCGTCTGATACAACGGAAGTAAACCTTCTTCAGATATGGATATACCCGGAAAAAACGAATGTTGAACCACGCTATGATCAGCGCCGCTTCGATCCCGCTGCCCTAACCGATAATATCAGGGTTATCGTTAACAATAGGGAAGATGCCAACAGCCTCTTTATCCACCAGAAAGCCGTGATCTCGCTCGGCAAGCCTTCGAAAGGTACAGAACTGGAATACAAAACTGAATACCCGGGCAACGGAGTATACATCTTTTTGATCGATGGCCGGATCGCCATCGGGCAGGAATCCCTTTCAGAACGGGATGCCATTGGCGTGCCCGAGCCGGGTACAATTAATATAAGGACAATGGAAGATGCCCATGTCCTGTTCATCGAAGTACCCATGAATTGATCGGATTACCCGCTTAATTAAAAATTATTCAATTTATTTTAGCTTATAACACCTTGTTAAAGAGGTGTTTATTTTTGCCCGAAAGCAAAATGTTTAAGAAAAACAAAAAAAGATTAAACAAAAATTCATCAAGCTTGTTACTATTGCAAATCTCCTAATTGGAAAACTTAAAAAAAACAAACATGAAAACAACAATGAAATTATTTGCAGGACTGATCGCACTGGCTATCATCGCCGGTACGGGAACAAATCTGATGGCAGGCAACGAGCCCTCAGAAAAGTCACCGTCTACCATGAACATCGTGGAAATCGCCGTTGCTGATGAACGCTTTAGCATCCTGGTCGAAGCAGTTGGCAAAGCCGGTCTGGTGGATGCACTCAGCGCCGAAGGCCCCTACACGGTCTTTGCCCCGACCAACGAGGCTTTTGAAATGCTATTCAAAGAGCTTGGCGTTACCGGCGTAGACGATTTAACTGCCGGTCAGCTGACTCCTATCCTCCTTTACCACGTATTAAGCGGAAAAGTGATGGCTGCCGATGTTAAAAGTGGTAAAGTTGAAACCCTCAACGAAAAAGCCTGGCTCACGATAGACGCAGGCCAGTCGGGGGTAACCCTCAACGGATCTTCGAACGTGGTGATTGCCGATGTGGAAGGCAGTAATGGCGTGATCCATGCGATCGACAGGGTCCTTGTGCCTGAAACCAAAACGGCTCAATCAAAAAATGGCTGCAACTAGCAGCTTAGTTAAAGCCGGGGCTTCGTGTTTTCATGATTGCCCCGGTCTTTTTCGATCATTCAAAACCTTTGGATCAAACAAGTAAACTCAATTATTCAAGTAATATTTTAAAACAAGAAAACATGAAAACACGAAAGATCAATTTTAAATTCAAAAGCATGATCATGCTGATGGCCGCGGTCATCGTACTGGCAGCATGCAAAAAGGATGACGACGACAATCCGGCTCCCGTCAATCCTGTCGAGGACAAGAATATTGTAGAAACAGCCATGGCTGACGCGCAGTTCAGTATTCTGGTTGAGGCTGTGACCAAAGCCGGCTTGGCGGATGCTTTGCAGGCTGACGGACCATTTACCGTTTTTGCCCCCACCAATGATGCGTTTAATGCACTCTTTGGCCAGCTTGGCGTTAGCGGGGTTTCAGACCTTACCGCAGAGCAATTGGCACCCATCCTGCTTTACCATGTGGTAAGCGGAAAGGTAATGTCGTCCGATGTCAGCAGTGGATATATTCCCAGTCTGAATACCACGGCTCCGGGCAACAACAGCGTGCTGATACTGGCCGACGTAAGCAAAGGGGTTCAGCTTAATGGCGGCTCCAATGTGATCGCAGCCGATGTGGAAGCCTCAAACGGGGTGATCCATGTGATCGACAAGGTGCTGTTGCCTCCCGACGTGGTCGACATGGCCATCAACAATAAAAGTTTCAGCATACTGGTAGAAGCCGTTGTGAAGGCAGGACTGGTTGATGCATTGAAAGCTGACGGACCGTTTACCATCTTTGCCCCGACCAACACCGCTTTCGACGCTTTGTTTGCAGACCTTGGCGTTGGCGGTATTGCCGATCTGACAGCCGATCAGCTTACCCCCATTCTTCTTTACCATGTTGTGAGCGGAAATGTAAGGGCAGAAGACGTGGGCAGCGGAATGGTTCCTACTTTGAACCCTGATGCCATGCTCAGCATTGAAGTTTCACAGTCGGGTGTGAGGATCAACGAATCAGCAGATGTCGTTGCCACCGACGTACAGGGTACGAACGGGGTGATCCATGTCATCGACAAGGTGCTTCTTCCCTAAGCTTAGCATGAGTTTGATCATACACTGTCAGGCAATATCCTGACAGTAAAAGACGCCTTCGGGGCGTCTTTTTTTTTGCCCGTGTTTCCCTTGGGCAAAGCGGATCTTATAAATGGATGTACCGGCGGGCTGCTGCTTTTGTCAGCGACTGATCAAAAATCTGCCTGCCTGTTCTCCGGGTTTGCCGGAAAAGCGGACACGGTAAAAATACAGACCTCCGTTCAATTTCCCGATGTCTGGTTTAAGCTGCCGGCTGTGGCTGAAAGGTTCCGTGATCAGCATTCTGCCTGTGGGGTCATAGATACTGATGTTTCCGCTGCGAAAATCATTCCATGAAAATGTAATCTCCGAATTGGCCGGATTTGGGAAAACGGAAACTGCCGGAAAGGATGTTGGCTCGGGCAGGGAAACGGTTTCATCCAGCAGGTAGCGGATGCCGCTGTATTCGCTTCCTGCCGTATCGGATTGAAATTCAAGTACAGAATAACCGGCATCATTGGCCACATATCGGTAGCTGAGAGATGCATTGGTTGAAGTTTCCAGGAACACCCAGAAAAACCCGACTTTCATCCATATGGAGTCAGTTACGATCCTTGTTTGTTTCATGCGCAACACCTCATAGGAGCTAAGGGGCGTTGAAAGGCTTCCCCATGCGTCGACCACGGTCGTGATATCGTTCACAAGCTTGTAGCGGAGCGAATCGACAAAAGGTTCGTCGCTTTTTATGGTCACATCCTGTATAACGGTTTGATCCAGGCTGTCGAGGTAATTCATCGGAAAGTTCATCAATATCTCGGGGGGATTGAAGGGTACCACCAGGTCGTCGAATCCTGCAAATATCCCGGCAAAACCATCGATCTTGAAATGGAAGCTGTTGCGGATCGTATAAAGGTAAACCGAGTCCATCATCCCGATCACTACCATGTTCGATGCCGGAAAGCTGCCGGCGAAAGGCGTTGTGGCCGGGTCAACGAAGTAGAGGTACTGGTTGGTATCCATTACCAGGTTTGTAAAATCCCATGTCTGGCCTGGTCCGGGTGAACCCGGTTTGAAATTCGGGGGGGCGGTGCCGACCACAGCCAGGTTAACGGTATCGCCAACCCCTGCCAGGTCATCCAGTGTAATGGTGATCTGTGTCTGGCCCCGGAAGAAGGCAAAAACAAGAATGATGATAAAGAAAGCTTTCATGTTGGATGATATATGATTGTTGTTTCCCGGGTTTCCGGATCAGGCTTATGATGCCTTTATTTCCCTGATGGCTGTGATGAGTTCGGGAAGGACTTTGTGAACATCCCCGACCACGCCATAGTCGGCCGCCTCGAAAATGGGTGCGTCCTTATCGGTATTAACAGCCACTATACACTTGCTTGAACTTACACCTCCCAGGTGCTGTATGGCTCCGGAAATACCCATGGCAAAGTACAGGTTGGGGGCGATGATCTTTCCTGTTTGCCCCACATGTTCTTCATGGGGTCGCCAGCCTTCGTCCGAAACCGGACGTGAACAGGCAAGGGCGGCGCCCAGCTCTGAGGCCAGCTCTTCCAGCGGTGCCCAGTTCTCGGCATTCTTCATGCCGCGGCCCCCCGAAACAACCACTTCGGCATCGGTCAGCAATACCTTCCCGCTCACTTTGTTTACTTCCAGTACACGGGTGGCAAATTCTGCATCGCTGAGTTCAGGCGTAAAGGCTTCGATCTCTGTCTTACCTTCTTTTTCGACAATCTCAACGGAATTCTGGAAGAGGGTCAGGATCTTCCTGTCGGTTTTTATCTCCACGCCGGCGATGGCTTTTCCGGTAAATACTTTCTTGCTGACCGTAAAGGGATCGTAGGAAGAAGGAATGGCATTTACCCCTGAAGCAATGCCGGCTTTCAGTTTAACCGAAACCCTTGGAGCAATGGCTTTTCCGGTGAAGTTATTGGCAAATATCACCAGTTTCGATCCTTCTTTTTCCGCAACCTGTGAAATAATGGATGAATAAGCTTTGTTGATGAGGACCCCGAGCCGCGGGTCATTGACTGTCAATATTTTGTCGGCTCCGTAACGCCCCAGTCTGTCCAATTCTTCTTCTGCTACATTCCCGATGGAAACAACAGTAACGGAGGTACCCGTCTGGTCGGCAATGCGTCGGGCATAAGATACCAGCTCAAAACTCAGTTTCTTGAATTTGCCGTCCCAGTTTTCAGTATATACTAATACAGACATTTTATTCAGTTTTTTTTGTTTTTGGTTAAGTTTTTATATCACTTTGGCTTCGTTATGAAGCAGGTCGACCAGTTCGCTGATGTTTTCGGCATCGACCATTTTACATGCCGCCTTGGCGGGCGGCAGCTCAAAGCTGACAAATCCGGTCAGTGCTTCTTCGCCGGCGGCAGGTACCACGTTCAGGCTTTTCTGCCTGGCCATCATGATGCCGCGCATGGAGGGGATCCTGGGTTCAAAGGCGATCCCTTTCTGAACAATGGCCACGAAGGGTACAGGGGTGGTGATCACTTCGGTACCCCCGTCGATCTCGCGGTTCATCTTGATCGTTTCGCCCTCGATGTCAAGTTTCGATACGGATGAAACAGACGGCAGTTGCAGGAATTCGGCCAGCATGCCACCAACCAGAGAGCCATTGTAATCGCTCGAATCAATCCCACAGAGGATGATGTCATAAGGATTGTCTTTCAGGTAGGCGGCCAGGTTCGAAGCCACTGCATAGGCGTCTTCGGGAGTGGCGTCGATCCTTACGGCATCGTCGGCACCGATGGCAAGTGCTTTCCTGATGGTGGGCTCAGAGCCCTGGGGCCCTACGTTGATTACGGTGATCTTTTCAATCTTTCCTCCCGGACTTTCCTTAAGTTCCAGTGCACGGGTCAACGCGAGTTCGTCCCAGGGATTGATGATCCATTGTACCCCCGTGCTGTCGAAAGCCGTGTTGTTATCCGTAAACCGGATCTTGGTGGTGGTATCCGGTACATTGCTGATACAAACTAGGATTTTCATGTTGCTATTGATTGTTTTATAATATTGAATTGTCGTTTATTGCCGGTAATACTGATCTACGGATGCTGCCCCGGCATTTTCTCAGTCTTTAAGGATAGCACGCGAAATTACGATTTTTTGTATTTCCGATGTCCCTTCATAGATCTGGGTGAGTTTGGCTTCCCGCATCAGCCTTTCAACGTGGTATTCCTTCACATAGCCGTATCCGCCGAGCACCTGTACGGCTTCGGTGGTAACTTCCATGGCAATATCGGCGGCATACTGCTTGGCCATGGCACTGGCCAGCCCGTAAGGCAGATTGTTGTCTTTCAGCCAGGCGGCCTTGTATACAAAGTTTTTGGCAGCTTCCACTTTAACGGCCATATCGGCGAGTTTGAAGGCAATGGCCTGGTGTTCGCTGATCAACTTGCCAAAGGCTTTTCTTTCTTTCGAGTACTGTATGGCCCTTTCCATGGCGCCGGCTGCAATACCGGTTGCCTGCGCAGCGATGCCGATCCTGCCCCCTTCAAGTGCTTTCATCGCAAACCTGAAGCCAAAGCCGTCTTCCCCTATCCTGTTTTCCTTAGGCACTTTCACATCGCTGAACATGACCGAGTGTGTATCGGAACTGCGCATGCCCATTTTGTTTTCATGGGGTGCAAGCGTAATGCCGGGTGTGTCTTTGTCAACGATCAGTACGTTGATGCCATGGTGTTTCTTTTCGGGATGGGTCTGAACGATGAGCAGGTATACCGATCCGAGCCTGGCGCTGCTGATCCAGTTTTTCGTACCGTTTACCAGGTAATGGTCCCCTTTGTCCTCACCGGTAGTTTTCTGGGAGGTGGCATCAGATCCGGCTTCCGGCTCCGACAGGAGGAAAGCGCCGATCTTCTCACCCCTGGCCAGGGGGCGCAGGTATTTTTCTTTCTGAAAATCATCCCCGTACTTTTCTATGCCATAGCAAACCAGCGAATTATGTACAGAAAGGATCACGCTGGTGGCGGCATCGGCCTTTGATAGCTCTTCCATGGCCAGCACATAGGAAAGGGTGTCCATGCCGCCTCCGCCCCATTGGGGGTCGACCATCATGCCGAAAAATCCGAGTTCAACGAGGTTCTTAACGTGGTGAAGGGGCATCTCGGCCTTTTCATCCCTTTCAAGGACATCTTTTATCAGTTCTCTTTCAGCATAATCCCGTGCGGCCTGGCGGATCATCTGTTGTTCTTCGGTAAAATTAAAATCCATGGTTTGGCGTTAGGTATGACAATTGATGGGTTAAACCGGCAAAGATATTAAAATCAGTGAAATTTACATGCCCGTCACAAATGTTGACGGTGCCTTACAAAGCCATGTTCAGCAATTGTTTTCGTGTTTCCTCGTATCCGGCGATGATTTCTTCAAGAATTTTCGCAGCGGGCCTGATATCGCGGATCATACCGGCTACCTGTCCGATTTCCAGTTCCCCCTCATTCAGCTCACCTTCGAACATGCCCAGTTTGGCCCTTCCCCTGCCAAGCAGCCCGGCCAGTTCTTCCCTGCCGGCTCCCTGTTCTTCCAATTCTTTCACACGCCTGTAGAAATCATTCTTCATTAACCTGACCGGGATCAGTTTCTTCAGCACCAGGGCGGTATCGCCATCCATGGCGTTAACGATGCTTTGTTTGAAGGCAGGGTGGGCCGATGATTCTTCCGAGGCTGCAAAGCGGCTGCCGATCTGTACGCCGTCGGCACCGAGGGCCATGGCTGCCAGCATGCTTTTGCCGGAAGCGATCCCCCCGGCGGCAATCAGCGGCAGCGTAATGGCTTCGCGCACCATCGGGATCAGGGCCATGGTGGTGGTCTCTTCAATGCCGTTATGCCCGCCGGCTTCAAAGCCTTCGGCTACCACGGCATCAACGCCGGCTTCCCCGCACTTTTGGGCAAATTTTACATTCGCCACCACGTGCGCCACCCGGATTCCGTGATCATGAAAATGCTGCGTCCATTTTTTCGGATTGCCGGCCGAAGTGAATACGATCTTTACGCCTTCTTCGATCACGATCTGAACGATCTCGTCCATTTGTGGATATATCAGCGGCATGTTCACGCCAAAGGGCTTTGCGGTGGCTGCCTTGCATTTCCTGATGTGCTCGCGCAGCACTTCGGGATACATGGACCCGGAACCGATCAGCCCCAATCCGCCGGCGTTGCTGACGGCCGATGCCAGTTTCCATCCGCTGCACCAGATCATGCCGGCCTGTATCACCGGGTACCGGATCCCGAATAATTCTGTTATCCTGTTCATGTCATTGTATTGGTGCGATAAATTTAAGATTTGTTATTACATGACCTTCAGCATGGCCTGTACGATGTTTTCGGCTCCGTCTCCGATTTGCAGGATATTGGCATCGAGCATGTAACAGGGGGTGCTGAAGAGGTTGAGGCGGTCGTCGTAAACCACGTCGCCGTGCCCGGTGCCGATATGCGTGCCGCCCATCTTTTCGATGGCTTCGATGGTGCCGGGATCCTGCCCGATGGTAACGGTTGCCTGGTCGAGGATCTTTGCCATCATGGCCGGGGCGATGCATAATGCACCAATGGCCTTTCCATGTTCACTGGTTTCCTTTACAGCCCTGACCACCTCTTCATTTACGGTGGCACCGGGCCCATCAAAGGCAATGGTCGACAGGTTTTTGGCTACGCCAAAGCCTCCCGGGAAAATGATGGCATCGTAATCATCTGCCTTGTAATCCTTTAGGTCTCTGATGGCTCCCCTGGCAATCCGGGCCGATTCAACGAGAACGTTTCTCGATTCCTGCATTTCTTCCCCGCTGATGTGGTTGATCACGTGATGATGGTCAATATCCGGCGCAAAAATATCGTAGGCAGCACCATTTTTCGCAATGGCATAAAGGGTGAGTGTGGCTTCGTGTATCTCTGCGCCATCGTAAACGCCACATCCGGATAATACTACTGCAAACTTTTTCATTTTTTCGTTATTAATTGTTACAATTCGTCTTGTCATCTGCTAATTTACAAATTTTTATGATGGGGCGTGCCACGGCAGGCATAAAAAAAACCCGGAAGCTGCTTCCGGGTTTAATAATGATTTGCCGGCCGGCAATAGTTGTTTTCCCTTGTCGCACTAAGCTTTTTTGCATACAACGGAAATTACCGTAACATCGTCGCCGCCCATGTTGATGAGCATGCCGTAAGGTTTTTCGGGTTTAAAAGATAGCTGTGCCGCACCTGCATTGCCGGATAACTGTTCCCAGATGGTAACGGCCATGTGCACGCCGGTGGCTCCCGTGGGGTGCCCCCAGCCAATGAGGCCGCCGGTCGAATTCATCGGGATCATGCCGTTGCGGGCGGTATTTCCTTCGGCTACGAACCTGGCACCTTCACCGGCTTTGGCAAAGCCCAGCGCTTCCGTGGCCAGCACTCCGGCAATGGAAAAGCAGTCGTGGGTTTCGATGGTTCCAAGCTGATCAATGCCGATGCCTGCCGATTCAAGGGCCTCGCGGGCAGTGGCCTTGATGCAACTCAATTCAACGGGGTCGGGCGGATCTTCCGCAATATTTCTGACCTTATGCCCGAATGAGATGATCTCTACGGCCTGTTCGCGCGGGATGCCGGTACGTTTCAGCCCTTCTTCCGATACGATGGCAATGGCCGATGCCCCGTCAGAAACCTTTGAGCAGTCGAGCACGTTCAGGTTGTCGACAAAAGCCGCTCCGTTGGGCTTTAGCTTTTTGTAAAGGGCATCCAGGTCTCCCACCTTGTTTTCATATTCCTGTGCAGTGGGGCAGAGCCTGGCATTTTCCACGGCATTCCTGAACCACCTGCCCATGCCTTCCCTGGCATAATCGTAGCCGTATTTTTCGTAATAGGCTCCTGCCCGGTCGCTGAACTGCCCGGGAAAAAAATAGGCATGGCCGTTTTTGCGCTTCTGGAACCAGCCGGCCCCGGCAAGCACATCGGCGCCATAAATGGCTTTTACGGTGTTTTGAACTTCGATGCCCATGGCCAGCACAACATCGGCAGTACCCGACATGACATTCTTGATGGCCGTTACCACGGCCAGCCCTCCCGAAGCACAGGCTCCTTCCACCCTGATGGCAGGCTTGTATTGCAGACGCTCATCGATCATCGGAAAAAATCCACCCAGGTGGGCCTGCTTGTTGAAACGGGCAGCCATGAAATTGCCCAATACGCATTCATCAACATGATCGGCCCCGCCAATGGCATCAAGGGTTTTTTGCCCGGCTTCGAGCAGGTAATGTTCCAGCCCCGGCCTTGACTTTTTCGGATTGAACTCACTTCTTCCGGTACCCATTGATACGGTATTGTACCCGGCTACCATGTATATTTTCTTATTCAGTTTCATCGTATATTGATTTTATTTCAGCGGTATGACTTATGCTCCGTAAACATTGTAATGTTGTGTTTTCTTATCTTGAAATACGAAGTATTTGTCATGCCTTTTCGGTTAAAAATATAAAAGGGTGATTAATTAAAATAGTTGTTGATGGGCCCGTAAGCGTGGAAGAAACCAGTCAGCAGCACAGTGTTCACATCCTCTTTGCTGAGGGCAACGCCGGAATCAACGAGGGCATTGCCGATTTCATCGGATCTTTTGCCGTAGGCGATGGCCAATCTGGCGCCCAGGGTATCGAGCGATTTCATGTCGTTGAAGAATTTTGCCAGGACTTCATCCTTGTTCTTCATCCTTACTACACTTTTCCAGGCAATGCCACTGTCGGGGGTGTTGCCGGCTTTTTCAAGGGCATGACCAAGCTTGTCGAATGGAACGTACTGGTTGTTTTCAGGATTGATGACCGCTACCGGCCTTCCCCTCTCATATTTCAGGAATCCGTCTTTTTGTGATCCGTCGGAATGTTGCCCTCCCCTGATGCCTGCATCAAAAAGCTTATCAAGGAGGGGGCTGTGCAGGTTCTCACTGTCAAGGAATGGGTTCATCACGCCCATGATGAAGCGTACCACGTCAATGCCTACATAGTCGATCAACTGAAAGATCCCCATGGGCCTGATAAGGAAGTCCTGTGTAACCTTGTTGACGATATAAATGGCTTCGTAAAGGGGCATTTCGGCCGAAAGCCTTTCGGCTTCATGGATGCCGTGAAGGGCGTCGCGCATGAAGTGGCCGTTGCCGATGAACCCGGCGAAATCGTTCGAAGGCACCACGATCTTGCCCAGGTTTTTGGCATAGGCGAGGGCAAAATCTTTCATCTCCGGCAGGGTTTCATCCGTGCAGATCAGCTCGACCAGCTTTTGTATGGCCGGGGGGTTGTAAAAATGAAATCCCAGCACCCTGCCTTTTAATCCGGCTTCCCTGTCGAGGATATTGATCGGTACCGAGGAGGTGTTGGTAAAGAACCAGGGTTTGTGTTCGTTATTTTCATCAATTTGCCTGAAAAGCCGCACCTTGAGATCTTTGTTTTCATTCACGGCCTCGAAGATCAGGCTCGATTCGTACGCTGCTTCCAGCCTGGTGGTGGGCCTGACCAGGGAGATGACGTCATTGATGTACTGGTTGATGATATCGGAGTTTTCGATCAGGTCTTCGCGGTCATGATAGATCTTGCGCAGGGCCACTGTCTTCTTTTCTGCAACCTTCAGCACCTGGGCGCGCATGTATTGCATGAGTCCTGCCAGTCCTTCGTCGGAGAGGTCCATGGCGTTGAGCACGAAAGTGACGGATTCGTTCCCGGGCTTCAGTTTCAGTTCGGCCATTTCCAGGGCCGTCAGCAGGAGTATCCCGCTGCCCATCTTCCCGGCTGCCCCCATGACCGTTACATTTTGCAGTCTTTCTTCGTATGTCATAATGATATGGTTATTATTTATAAAATGAATGATGATTGTTTACCATTGGGCCTTTCTTTTTTCAAGGAAGGCGCGCATCCCTTCTTCCCCTTCATCCCTGAAGAGTGTCCCGAACATTTGTGCTTCCAGCTCGGAGCCTTTTTCAAAGCTTTCTGCCATACCCTGGCGTACTACCTTTTTGATCAGTTTAACGGCTTTGGGTCCTTTGGAGATGATGTTGCGGGCAATGTCCAGTACTGTTTCCATGAGTTGTTCCGGCTCAACCACTTTTTGAACCAGTCCGATCCTGAGGGCTTCGGCGGCATCGATCATTTCAGCGGTCATCAGCAGGTACAGGGCATCGCCAAGGCTGGTGAGGCGCGGCAGGCGTTGCGTGCCCGCGTAACCGGGTATCAGACCGAGGTTGACCTCTGGTTGTCCGAAACGGGCCTTGCTGCTGGCAATCCTGAAATCGCAACCCATGGCCAGTTCGAGGCCCCCGCCAAGGACGAAGCCGTTGATGGCCGCTATAACCGGAATCTCCATCCTGCCCAGGCTGCTAAAGGTGTTTTGCCCCAGCCGGCTGAATGCCGATCCTTCTTCCTGTGTCTTGTCAACCATCTCGGCAATGTCGGCACCGGCCACAAAGGCTTTTCCCTCACCGGTTATTATCATCACCTTTACGGAGGGGCTTGCATTTAAATGTGCCACCACCTGGTCCATCTCATTGAAAAAACGCGTGTTTAACGCATTGAGCGCCTCGGGACGGCTGATGGTCACCATAGCAATGTCTTCGTCGATCCCGAGCTTTAAAACCTGTAAATCCTTCATTTGACGGCCTTTTAAATTAGAGCTACCAAATTTATAAAAATTTGCTTAACCCTTTCCCGTCAAAGCGAATTATTTGGTTAGGGCGCATTCTGCCTGATGAACCAAACCTTCATCCATGCAGGAAATTTGTTGCGATGGTAAACAAATTCATATCTTTGCATGTTTCTTTTTAAATAATGGGACCTTTGTGAAAAAACTGGCTTTAAATAGTATGGGGATCGTTCTGGCACTCGTTGTTTTTATTACAACGAGCGGGTTTACCGTTCATCGCCATTCATGCAGCCAGGCGCGCACAACGGAATTATCCTTCCTGATCGAAAAATTCAGTTGCGAACATCATGCCACCGGGCATAAGGCCGGCCAGTCGTGCTGCAGCATTGCCCATGAAGAAGAAAATACGGTCTGCGGCACCACCGAATGCTGTAACACTGAAAGCTTCCTGCTTAAACTTGATTTGCCCTTCCAGATGCAGGATAACTTAAAGTTAACGGTATATCAGGCTTTGATACAAACGTTCAGGATTGCATTTGATGAAGACCTTGCATTAACCGAACAATCTTTTATACTCATCAGCAATGACCTTCCGCCGCCCCTGTCGGGCCGGGAACTCCTGATCAGCCTCCATCAACTTAATATTCCCCCCTTCATGGTTTGACCCTTCCGGACACACATTGTCCGAAATAATTCTGTTTTTTTAAGGGATCAAACGATTTATCATGAAAACAATTAAGATCATTTTATTATCAATATTGCTATGCCTGGTAATTTTTCCGCTCCGGGCGCAGCAGGCCAAAGGTGTGGTCTATCACCTGACCGAACATTCCGGCGATGGTCACGGCCATGAAATACATACACATAAAACACCGCTGCCCGGGGCCAATGTTTATTGGGCCGGTACGCAATCGGGTACCTTCACGGGACCGGAAGGCAGGTTTGTGCTTGAACTTCCCGACGGGGTCGATCCCCAACTGGTTGTGAGTTTTGTCGGCTATATGAACGATACGGTCCGGGTAGCCAGCGAAGGCTCACTGCTTGAGATCACGCTCTCGGCAAGCCATTACCTGGATGAACTGGTGGTTAGTGAAAAGGCCCCGGGCACTTTTATCTCGCGCCTCGACCCAGTATATACCCAGAATATCACTGGCGCAGAACTGCATCGTGCGGCATGCTGCAACCTTTCCGAAAGTTTCGAGACCAATGCTTCGGTCGACGCTTCCTACAGCGATGCCATTACAGGCGCCAAACAGATCCAATTGCTCGGACTGCGCGGTACATACAGCCAGATCATGACCGAGAATATGCCCAACCTTCGCGGGCTGGCCACTTCATACGGGTTGGGCTATATCCCGGGAAGCTGGATGGAATCCATACAGATTTCGAAAGGAACGGCTGCGGTGATCAATGGTTTCGAATCCATCGCAGGTCAGATCAATGTCGAATACCTTAAACCGGATCTGGCCGACAGACTTTTTCTGAATGCATACGGAAACTCCCATGGAAAGATTGAAGGCAATGCCATCACGGCCCATAAAATCGGTGAACGCTGGAGTACTGCCGTTTTTGCCCATGCCGAAAATTTGTCGCACAAGCTTGACGATAACGGCGATGGTTTTCTTGACATGCCGTTGGGCAGGCAGTTCAATGTTTTCAACCGATGGAAATGCGAGAACCATGATAATGTTATGACGCAATTCGGATTCAAGGTGCTGGATGAAGAGCGAAATGGCGGACAGATGGATTTCTCGCCCGGCATGAAGCGGGATACACTCCATCCGTATGGCACCGGGATTAACACCAGACGTTATGAAGCCTTCTGGAAAGGCGGTTATCTGTTCAAAAGCCGCCCTTCAACAAGCATCGGTATGCTCCAGTCATTTACACATCACCGGCAGAATTCCTTCTTCGGACTGAATGATTATGATGCCCGTGAGAACAGCTATTACCTGAACCTGATCTTTCAGTCGTACATCCTCGATACACGGCATAATTTCAGTGCCGGGCTGAGCCTGGAACTGAATGATTTTGAAGAAACCCTGAACGACAGCATTTTCAATCGTTACGAAAGGATCCCCGGCATGTTCTTTCAGTACACTTTCATTCCCGGCGAACACCTCACGATGATCGCAGGCATCAGGGGCGATCACCACAACCTTTTCGGCGCCTTTATCACACCGAGGTTCCATGTGAAGTATATGCCGGCCGAACATACGGTACTGAGGGCTTCTGCAGGGATGGGCTACCGCACTGCCAATATCATAGCTGAAAACAATTCGATTCTCGCCACCTCCAGGAGTATTTTTATCTCAGAGGAACCCAGGCAGGAAAGGGCCGTGAATGCCGGTATCAACATTACGCAATACGTAGATATACTGGGAAAGGAATTGCGTGTGAGCGCCGAAGCATACCATACACGCTTCCTGAACCAGGTAATCCTCGATTTTGACCGGAGCCCGCGGGCTGTGTATATCTATAACCTCAATGGCGAATCCTATTCAACCGCCTTGCAGATCGAGGCAGCCTGGGAGGTCATCCGCAGGCTGGATGCGCTGGTGGCGTTCAGGTATAATGATGTTCAGATGACCACTGACGACAAATTGCAATTCAAACCCCTGCTTCACCGGTATAAGGGACTGGTAACGCTTTCGTATGCGACAAACCTGAAAAAATGGCAATTCGATCTCACGGGTCAGTTTAACGGTCCCGGTCGGATCCCTTCCACCGATGGAAACCCGGAGGAATACCGGCGCAGTGAAACCTCCCCGGCCTACACGATCATCAATGCCCAGGTCAGCCGGTATTTTAAAAAGTGGAATATATATCTGGGCGGGGAAAACCTGACGGGATACAAGCAAAAGGATCCCATTATCGCAGCCGATCAACCTTTCAGTGAATATTTTGATGCATCATTGATCTGGGGACCTTTATCGGGTGTGAACATTTACGCCGGTATTAGGTTTACATTATAGGAAAGAAGAGTCAAAACAACGGGGAAAAATGAAATAATAATAAAGCAAGCAAGCATGAAAACAGAAAAGATCGAAATTGACAACCTGAAATGCAACGGATGCGCCAACACCATCCGTCGAGAACTAACCTGGATCGGGGAAGTGATCGATGTTGAAGTCGACATTCCGGGGTCTGTGGTTATTGTTAATTACACGGGCAAGAATAATATGCGGGCTGATTTTGTGAAACTTCTCAGGAAACTGGGATACCCCGAAAAGGGGACGGGAAATTTTGGCCGCAAGGTAAAATCCTATGCCAGTTGCATGATTGGAAGAATGGGCCACTGACCGCACTTCGCCCAGCTTTTTTAAACTTAAAAATGGCTGTTATGAAAACAATGTTTAAAACCACTTTTCTACTTTTGTTCCTGGCTGCCGTAACGCAGTTTTCCATGGCCCGGGAGCCTTTGTCAAAAGAAAAGGAGATCAAAATACAGACATCCGCAGTTTGTGGCATGTGTAAGGAAAAGATCGAATCGAACATGGCCTTCGAAAAAGGCGTGAAGTCGGTAGAGCTTGATGAGGATACCAAGGTGCTCAGTATTGTTTACAAGACCTCGAAAACCACACCTGAAAAACTGAGGAAGGCCGTTTCGGAATTGGGTTATGATGCCGATGATGTCGACGCCGACCCGGTGGCGTACGAAAAGTTGCCCCCCTGTTGTAAAAAGGGCGTTGACCCGCATTAAACCATAATTTTATCAGGATCACCTGCAGGATCCACCGGCTTGTTTACTGATGGGAAGCAATATGCATAAAAGCGATGCCCATGGCAACCGCAGCCTGTTGGCGGCGGTGGTGCTGAATGTGCTCATCACCGTTGCGGAAGTGATCGGCGGGTTGTTGTCCAACAGCCTTGCCCTGCTATCCGATGCCCTGCATAATCTGGGCGACACCATGGCCATCCTCTTTGCCTACCTGGCCCGCCGGATGAGCCGCAAAGCCTCCAATGACCATAAGACGTTTGGTTATAAAAGAGCCGAGATACTGGCTGCTTTCATCAATGGGCTTTTGCTGCTGGGGGTGTCTGCTTATCTGCTCGTTGAGGCAGCCTGGCGTTTTTCGTCTCCCGAGCCGGTTAAAGGATTAATTGTTTTCATGGTAGCTTCGGCCGGATTGCTTTTAAACCTTGCGGCCATGCTGCTGCTCAGGAAGCATACGAAAGGAAACCTGAATATCAGAACTGCATATCTCCACCTGCTGGGCGATACATTTTCTTCGCTGGCGGTGATCCTCGGAGGCCTCCTGGTATACTGGTATCAGATTTACTGGATTGATCCGCTTATCACCATACTGGTGAGCCTTTATATTATGCATGCTGCCTGGAAGGTTCTGAGGCCGGTATGGAATATTCTCATGCAGGCTACACCCAAAGGCATTGATATGGCATTGCTGAAAGAGGAGCTGGAAAAGATTGAGGGAATCGATAACATACACCATGTGCATGTGTGGGCGCTTAATGAAAAGGAAATACATTTTGAATGCCATGCCGGCCTCGATTCCAACCGGGAGCTGATCCATACCAACGGCATCAGGTCGAGGATGCAGAACCTGCTCCGCCAGAAGTTCGGGATCGGGCATGTAACCGTACAATTCGAATATCAGGGATGCGGGGAGGATGACACGGAAATCGTGAAATAAAACCTGTAGGGCCTCCCTATACCGGCGGCTACAATGATCCTGCCTGTTCGTTCAAATGCCGCTGATAAGCTTTCCAGCCGGGGCACCAGCGGGTGTGCCAGCGCCAGAAACGCGCCATGAACGATCCGGGTTTCTCTTCGGCTTTCCTTTTCATCCTGCAGTTTTCGCAGGGGTATTCCTTCTCCTTCTTCATCTTTTTTTTTTTTGACACTATGATCATTCAAGGCCCTTCACCCTGGGCTTGCCGGCAATAAAATCTTTCAGGTAATAGGGCTCAAAGTAGGCGGGGTCTTCGAATTCCCCCAAACGGAATTTCTTTTCCGACAGCCTGGCCAGGCTCTTTGCCGAAGGGTGGATATGGCCGGAAAAGATCAGCTGTTCATGGCTTAATACCTGCCTGCACTTTTCAGCGCCGTCGCCAAAGTAACAGATGGTGTGCTTTTTCAATTCTTCATCAAATGATCCGGTTTCGATGATCATCGCTTCGGTATCCTTTACCTGCCTGAGGGCCGGGTCAAACAATGCCGTATATACTTCCATCCTCCTGGCGTCGATCATCGGGCAAAGCAGGATATTTTCAGTATTATCCATTTTATCCTGTATGGCCGGAAGGGCTTCCAGGGCCAGCGATTGCAATGTTGGCACGGCAATCAGCGGGATGTCAAGCGCATAACAAAAACCTTTGGCCGTGGAAACCCCGATTCGCAGGCCGGTATAGGAACCCGGCCCCATGCTTACCGAAACGGCATCCAGCATCTTCATTTTTATGCCTGCTTCCCTGCAGACTTCTTCAGCAAAAATGCTGACCAGTGCAGCATGCACATTCTTTTCCCGGCTTTCGCGTATGGCCATAATGTTTCCGCCTTCCGACAGGCCAACAGAGCACATCCGGGTTGCCGTTTCTATGTTTAAAAGGTACATTGGGCAGTCTGACAGTTTATTGGCCGGCCTATGGTTGTTTATCGCTGAAAATATCCCGCCGGTCGGTCTTTTTCAATTCATCCCCGTCACTGAGGGTCTTCGAAACCAGGCTATACGGGCCCGTAACAACTTCCTGGCCCTCTTCAAGCCCATTCCTGATCTCGATGTTCGTGTTGTCCTGTATGCCGATCTCAACGGCCTGCATACGGGCAATACCATTGTCGTAAACAAAAACCACCTCGAGAAAATCCTTTTTCGGTTTTTCCGCGACACCGCTTGTATTGTCCTTTGTTTTCATTCCGGCCGTATCGCTTCTTGTCGTGACAGCGCCAATGGGGATGTTTAGCACATTTCTGGCATGCTCGGTCTGTATCTCCACCGTGGCCGACATTCCGGGCCGCAGCGGGGAAAATTCAGGCTTGTTTTCGGGGATCAGGCTGGCGTAGGACTCAGGCAGTATCCTGATCTTTACATCGAAGTTGGTTACCTGTTCGGCACTCACGCCCAGGGTGTTGGCCGAAGTGGCAATCTCCGTCACCACACCGGTGAATTCTTCGTTCAGGTAAGCATCCACCTCGATAATACAGGTATCATAAAGGGATACCCTGACAATATCGTTCTCATTCACTTCAACATTGACTTCCATTTCCTGCAGGTTGGCAATGCGCATGATCTCCGTCCCGCTCGAGAATTGTGACGCCCCGGTAACCCGCTCACCCTTTTCTACGTTCAGCTTGGATACCGTTCCCGAATTGGGCGCCTTTACGGTAGTCTTTTGCAGGTTGTCTTTCGCTTCGCGAAGCGTTGCCTCGGCACTTTTAATGGCATAACCGGCGCTTGTAACGGTTTGACGGGCCGCTTCCACCTCGGCTTTTGCCACTTCGTAAGCGGCATTGGCTGCATCGTACTCTGACTGCGAGATCACATTCTGTTCCCAGAGTTTTTTGTTCCGTTCGTAACTTACTTTTGTGTTGTATAACTGGGCTTCGGTTTGTGCCTGGCGTGCCCTGGCATTGGCCAGGTTGGCCTGTTGGGAATTCAGGTTGGCTTCGGCCCGTTCGAAGGCGGAGATGTAGATCTCAGGGTCGATGCGGGCAAGCAGATCCCCCTGCTTGACCTCGTCACCCTCCTTAACGTATAATTCAACCACTTCGCCCGATATATAAGGACTGATCATCACGTTCTGCGCAGGCTGTATTTTGCCATTGGCCGAAACGGTTTCAATAATGTCGCCAACAACTACCTTTTCAACGGTAACAGACAGGCCCCTGTTCGACTGGCCCTTGTTTACCGCAAAAATGATCAGGACCACCAGCAGGATGACCACAATGATGATCCAGGTTTTCTTTTTCTTGAACATTTTCTTCATGGAGTTACAGGTTTATGGTTAAACAGCGGTAATCGGCAACCCATGACCCGGCATGCAAATTATGGTTAAGTATGCTGCAGGGCCGGAATGGGATATCATTCGATCGACAAAGGTTTACCCATATAAAAACTTAAAATGGTTGTTTTGAAAATATAATCATATTTGGCCTGGAGCAGGTCTGACTGCGCCAGGGTCAGTTCCTTTTTGATTTCATTGTATTCGACCGAGGTGATCATCCCAACATTAAATTTTTGTTCGGCGTATTTGAACGATTCGAGTTGTGCTTCAACCTGCCGTTCCGAAGCCCCGAATTTTTTCAGGGCTGCAACAGCGTCGGCATAAGCCTGTTCAATCATTTTACGAAGGTTGTTCCTGGTCAGTTGCAGGTCAAAGGCCGCACTTTCCCTGGCAATCTTTGCCCTTGTTATTGAATTGCGTACCTGCCAGCCGTTAAAGATCGGTATGTTCAGGAAAAGGCCTACCGTGCGGTTGTTGTTGTCGTTGAGCTGTGCACTCCAGTCCTTTACCCTGGTATCTCTGTAGTTCTGGTAGATCGATAAAACCGGTTCAAAGGAATTTTGCGTAAAGCCGATCGGGATGGTGTCGTAATATGGGTTGACTCCCTCCATGTTCAACCCGGAATAACCGCTGCCCCAGCTTCCGCTAAGACTTAAAACCGGGCTCTGGGAACTTTGGGCAATGGAAACGTCTTTTTGTGCAATATCAACATTCAGTTCGGCCAGTTTTATTTCGGGCCGGTTTTGCAGTGCGTAGTTGTATACCTGATCGGAAGTAACTTCGATCGATGGCTCTTCGACCGAACGCAGGCGCGGCACCTGTATGTCAAACGGCTCGTGGGCAGGGTAATCGATCAGTTGCCTGAGGCTCAGGATCGAGATCTCAAGCCGGTTCTCTGCTTCAATCACCCTGAGCTCTTCCAGGGCCTCCTGTGCACGGATGTTCAGTAAGTCGCCTTTGGCAAGCGAGCCCGCCTCAACCATTTTTTCCATTCTTTTTACCTGCTGCTGCGTTACGGTAAGCTGCTCGCTGGCAATCATTACCAGTTCCCTGTTAAACAGGATATCCAGGTAATAACCTGCAACGGTCAGCGAAATATCATCCATCAGGTTGTCGAGAGAATACTGCGAAAATTCCAGCGAAAGCTGGTTCCTTTTTATCAAATTCACTTTTTGCAGGCCGCTGAACAGGGTTAAACCACCTTGCAGGTAAAGGTTATCAGACCGAACCCTGGTTGTGGCAAAGGTGTTGGTATACCGGTCAATGGTTTTTCCCCAGTTATTAACGGTGCTGGCGCCCGCATTGATACTTGGCAGGGTATTCAACTTGCTTTGAAGCAAATTGGCCTTGCTGGCTTCCACAGCCAAAACCTGCTTTTTTATATCCAGGTTGTGATCAAGCGCGTAAGTGATGCAGTCCTGCAACGACCACTGCTGCGCCTTGATCTCCCTTAAACCTGTCAATATCAGGAACAGGCCGATCAGAAATGCCGAAAGAATGATCCTGTGGAATGATTCTGTTTTAATTGTGGCTGAATTCATCATATTCGCTATTATTTTTTCCCGGCAGGATTTCCAAAAATATGCCAGTTTGATAAAGTCTTATATACCAGTTAAAAACAAATAATTCATTAAACGGCCAATATGAAAAGTGTTCGTTTTTTGCACCTTGCTTGTCCAAATACGGACATACAACCCATATTGGCATTAATTCGCCCAAATGTATGAATAATTTAGTACATTTGTTTCCAAACGATATGTTTGTTGTAAAATTCTGTAGTATGATGAAAAATAATTACGGTTTTATGCCATTTCTGGTGGTGGTATTGTTATTGCTCTCCGTGTCTGTAAAGGATGTCATTGCCGCATCGTCGCCCGGCGACAGCCTGCATGCGGTTAAATATGTCATCGAAGTGCAGGAGGTTGACATGACGGCCAAAACAATTACGGCAGCTGCTACCGTCAGCCTTACACCGCTGCATAACGGAATTAATACGCTCAGGCTGCAACTGCTTGACCTTACCGTCGATTCGGTCTTTGTTGAAGAGGCTGAAATATACAATTTTGCCCATCAGCAGGGCATGCTGGAGATCCCCCTGGCCGTTCCGGCCAATGTGGGGGATACTTTAGATGTAAAGGTTTATTATCACGGGCTTCCTTTTCATGAAAGCTGGGGTGGTTTTCACTTTTCGGGATCCTATGCTTTCAGCCTGGGCGTTGGCATCAGCACCATCCCCCATAATCTGGGCAAGGCCTGGTTCCCGTGCATCGATGACTTTACGGATCGCGCCCTGTATGAGGTCAGGGCTACGGTTCCCCTCAATATGACCGCCGTGGGCGGTGGGGAACTGCTGGAAGTTGTCGACAACGGCAATGGGACGCATACCTTTTCATGGTATATCGATAACCCCATCCCAACGTACCTGGTATCTGTTGCCATTGGTGAATATTCCCTGCTTGAAGACCTCTACGAAGGACTTGAAAGGGATATCCCGATAACCTATTATGTCAGGCCTGTCGATACCTCCAAGGTTTACGGTTCCTTTGTGAAACTGAAAGATATCGCGGCCCTGTTTGAAGAAAGCTTCGGTCCTTACGACTGGCACAGGATCGGATACACTGGCACGGCCATCGGTGCCATGGAACATGCAACCAATATTGCATATCCCTATTTCTGCATCACGGGAAACAATACTTACGAATGGCTTTATGCACATGAAATTTCGCATATGTGGTTTGGGAATAAGGTTACCTGCGACAAGGCAGAGGAGATGTGGATCAATGAGGGCTGGGCAACATTCTGCCAGTATTATTATGCAGAAAAGCTGTACGGCGAGGAAACCTTTAAAGTCCAGATGCGTGATATGCATGCCGACGTGCTTGCCAGTTGCCATATTGAGGAGAATGGCTACCACCCGCTGAACGATATTCCGCAGGAATACACCTATGGGACCAGCGCTTACGATAAAGGCGCCACCGTGGTACAGGCCATGCGCGCTTATCTCGGCGATTCGCTCTTCTTTGCGGCTTGTAAATCTTTCCTCAGCGATCTTGCCTTCACTTCTGTATCATCATACGACATGGAGGCCAGTTTCACGGCCAATACGGGCGTTGACATGAATGGCTTTTTCAATAACTGGGTTTACCATGGGGGTACACCGCATTATTCCATCGATTCGTTCTCGGTGATCCCCCACATGGGTACCAGCGAAGTAACGGTTTACCTCAGGCAGAAGCGCAAAGGGCCCGCCTATACGGGATCCGGTAATATCATTGAAGTGAGCATGATGGATGCAAACTGGAACATCTATACCGATACGGTCCTTTTTTCGGGTCCCACCGGTTCTGCAACCAGGATCGTGCCCTTTTATCCGCTTGAAGTTTTTCTCGATCTTGAGGAACGATACTTTGATGCTACGGTCGACAATTACAAGGTGTTGAAGGAAACGGGCGAAAACAATTTCCCCGATACCCACTTCAACCTGAATGTTACCGGAATAACCGATTCGGCTTTTGTGCAGGTTACGCATCATTATGCCCCGCCCGACACTTTTGCCGTTCCGGTCCCCGGGCTTCGCCTGTCGGATTACCGCTACTGGACCATCAGGGGAATACTTCCGGAAACCTTTTCTTCGACCGGCCGGTTTTTTTACAGCAAAAGCAACCTCGACAATACACTGATCCTTAGCCAGACCGATTCTGTCGTGATCTTCTACCGGGAAAATGCAGGGATGGAATGGCAGGCAGTTGATTTTTCCGTTGTCGGTGTATGGTCGATCGGTTATCTTTATGTCGAAAACCTGCAAATGGGCGATTATACGCTGGGTGTGTGGGATATTTCGGTGAATACCGGCAAGGAAACGGATGAGAAGCCGGCAGGCATCGAATCGCTGCGCGTTTACCCCAACCCCTCCAAAGGGATATTTAATTTCCATATCGACAGCCCCCGGGCTGAGTTCCTGGAGGTTTACACCATCAGCGGTAAACTGGTTAGCCGTATTGACCTGGCCGGGATGGCCCATCCGGTTGGCTGGGATCCCGGCGGGCATCGGCATGGCACTTATGTTGCCCTCCTGATGGATAAAAACCGGCAGACGCTGGGCCGGCAAAAAATACTGTATATCCCATAACCACTGACCGGGTATTGCAGGAACATTCCGGCACCAAACCGGCTTTTTCAGCTGTTTTCGCAATGATCATCCCCTCCCCGGGCTGAGCCTGAAAACGGCCTGGTGCAAAACATTATCCCCTGCCGGGATAAGAGTTAAATTTTTCGTTTATTTTTGTACCGCAGATTATGTTTTTCCCGGGAACACATTATTTTTGATGAATATGACCTTGAGGCTGATATTGCTGTACCTGCTGTTTTTTCTTATCTCCCTGTCATGTAACCATACACCTGCGGGTGATGAGCTCGGGAAAGAGGAATATGTGCTGGTGCCGGCCCTGGCATTCGATGATGCTTCGGCAAAGGTAAAAGCCGAATGGATCGACAGCATCTTCACAAAACTATCGAATGGCTATTGGTTTAACGGTGCCGTGGCCTATCTCGAACACGGCTGCCTGATCTATCAGGGGGTATTTGGCCTGGCGGATTTCAGAACGAAAGACACCCTGTGTGCCCTTTCAGCCTTTCAACTGGCTTCCGTATCCAAAATGTTTACGGCCATAGCCGCCCTGATGCTGGCTGAGGATGAGCTGCTTGATCTTGATGCGGATATCCGGCAGTACCTGCCCGGGTTTCCTTATGAGGGCATCAGTTCCCGCATGCTGCTGACCCACCGTTCGGGCCTGAGCAGATATATGACGCTGGCGCACGAAAAATGGAATAACAAGGGCATCCCCCTTACCAATAAAGATGTGATTGCACTTTTTGCGGAGTATAAACCCGATCCCTATTTCAAGCCTGATCAGGGCTTTCATTATTGCAATACCAATTATGCCGTGATGGCAGGTATTGTTGAATCCCTGAGCGGAATGCGCTTTGCCGATTTCGTGGGGCAACGCATCTTTGAACCGGCCGGAATGGAACATGCATACGTATATCATATGGATGGCGATACGGCTGTTCCCTTTTATGTAAATGCCGGTGTAACTGGCCATACATACAGGGGCTGGAAGCCACAACGGGTGAGAAATGAATACCTGAACGGCGTTACCGGCGACAAGGGAGTGTATGCAAGTATCACCGACCTTGTGAAATTTGAGCAGGCCCTTCATGCCAACCTCCTGCTTTCGGAAGCCTCCATGCGCGAAATGTTCAGCAAGGGAAGCCCCAGGTACTGGCGCAGGGAAGACAATTACGGTTTTGGCTGGCGGATCCGCGAAAATGAAGACAGCACCGCCTTTCATTTCGGGTGGTGGAAGGGATTCAGGAATTATTACATCCGCGACATAAAAAACGGGAAAACCCTGATCGTGTTGACCAATAAGGACAAAGGCCCGGGATCAGCCATATACTGGGACATTATCCGTGACAGCACCCATGTGGTTGAATTTTTTGAAAGCAGCAGGTATGCCATGGCTGGGGAAGAGGAGAAATGGTATGCGCCAATACCCGTAACGGCAGGCTCATCGGCTGACCAGCTTAAAGCCTACCCCGTGCACGTTCAGTAGCTCAACCTCAGGATCCTTTTTCAGGTATTTCCTGAGTTTGGTGATGTAAACATCCATGCTCCGGGCATTGAAATAGGAATCGTCATACCATATCCTGTTCAGGGCCACGCTGCGGTCAACAACCTCATTCATGTTCTGGCAGAGCAATTTCAGCAAAGCCGCCTCCTTGGATGTGAGCTTGATCTCCTCATCCTTGTAGAGCAATGTCTGGCGGACATAATTGAATTCCATCTGCCCCAGTTTGTAAATATCCCCTTCGGGGCCTTGTTTCTCATCATTCCGGCTACGGCGAAGGATCGCTTCCATTCGGGCTAGCAGCTCTTCCATGTTAAAGGGTTTTGTAAGGTAATCGTCGGCCCCGATCTCGAAACCCCTTAATTTGTCTTCCTGCATCGACTTGGCAGTGAGAAACAAAACCGGCACTTTTTCATCGATCTTTCGAATGTCGCGCGCAAGCGCGAAGCCGTCTTTTACCGGCATCATCACATCGATGATACAAAAGTCGTAATCACTCCGTGTAAATTCCGTATATGCTTCCTGCCCGTTCACGCAAAGCGTGGCGGGATAGCCCTTGGCCGCAAGATATGATTTCAGGATGCTGCCCAGGTTCTTGTCATCCTCTGCCAGTAATACCTTTACCTTTTCGTTATCCATGCCTGATGAATGCTTTATGATTGGTATGGTAAATATACTTCAAATTTTGTTCCCTTTTTCAACTCGCTTTCCAGCCTGATGCTGCCGCGGTGGTATTCAACAATGGCTTTGACATAACTCAGCCCAAGGCCGAAGCCCTTGAAATCATGTATATCTCCCATTGGTACGCGGTACAGCTTATCAAAAATCTTCTTCTGGTTCTTTTTACTGATTCCGATACCGTTATCTTCGATAAAAATAAGGATGCCCTTGCCTGTATTGGCGGTAGAAACCTTAATGATCGGCTTTTGCGGGCTGTATTTGTTTGCATTGTCGAGCAGGTTGTTCACCAGGTTGGTGATGTGTACCTTGTCGGCATTGATCACCGGGGAGTCGGCCCTGAAATCGGTGATGATCTCACCGTCCTTGATCCGGACCTGAATGCCGATTTTGCTGATCACATCGCGCAGTACCCCGTGTATGTCAAAAGCCTCCTTATTGAGTTCAAGTTGTTTTTTATCCAGGACTGCCGACTGCAGTATCTTTTCGGCCATGGTCCCGAGCCGTTGGTTTTCCTCGCCGATCACCCCGATGTAATTATCGTACAGTTCCGGCGACCTGTCCATGTCTTCGTCGCGCAATGCCTGGCAGGCAAGGGATATGGTCGATATCGGCGTTTTAAATTCGTGTGTCATGTTGTTGATGAAGTCGTTCTTCATCTCCGAAAGCCGCTTTTGCCGGTAAATGGTGAAGATGGTATAGGTAAAGGAAATGATAATAATGATGATCAGAAAGAATGAGATGGCTGTCAGGCCAGCCATCTGCCTGAGCAGGAATTTTTTTTCGGCGGGGAAATGGATCATGAGGTAGTCAGGCTTGTCGGCCAGGTCATCGGGGAATAAGGTAAAGGCATAGGCCTTTTCGAGCAGCTCAAGCGGGTTGATGCCGCTGGTATGGAAGATCAGGCTTCCGCGGGCAGTGCTGAACACCCCGAATTCAAAATCGGTCAGAATACTTTTTTTATTTAATTCGTCCCTGAGCAGGGAGTCGAGCAAATGATACGAAAGCCTTTTCTCGATCAGGGGAAAACCTTCAGGTGCCTGCAGGCCGTGAAACTTGTTCAAAAAGCTGTATTTGCCGTATAGTTGCATCAATTCTGTACGGTTACTGACATCCTTCAACTCATAACTGACCGCATGGTAGGTTGAATCGCCGGGAATCCTGATGCTGTGCGGGCCGCCCTGATAAGTCATGGCCGACTCAAGTTGTCCGGCCAGTTCTGATTTTTCAAGACGGAACACAACGATATCCACCGCTTCGTTCAGGGATCGTACAAAGTTGGCCTGCCTCACCGCAACCGCATTGTTGAGCATGTATACCTGCAGGGCAACCAGTGCCAGCAACGACAAGCCCATCAGGCCGATAATAAAGATGATCGCCTTTCTGTTCATTATTGCAAATTTAGGCTTTGGAAGGGTTCCGGAACCCGCTTTAACTTTTTTTAACGTTCCTTAGATTTTGTTAACAAATTTGGCATGAAATTCGATATATTTTTGTAACGGATTTATGATCCAATAGACGTACCATCATTTCATGTTAGTTAAACACTGTGCAAAAAGTCTATTTTCATGAATTTGGTTTTTGGTTTAACAGTGCGGCCCTGAAAAGCCGCACTGTTTTTTTTACGCCGATTTTTAGCTGCTGACTTCTGGCTTACCCGCCGGCGGCGGTGTCTTCGCTTCACTTCGCTTCGACGGGTGCTTCCGCTGCGCGGAAGATTGGCCATTCGGTGTTGTCAATTGTCAATTTTTCATTGTTTTCATGCACCTCACCCCCTTAACCCCCCGCCCCCTTTTCCCCCTCTTCCCTCGCCTTCGCTCGGGACAGGCTCTCCAGGAGAGGGGGCCAGGGGGTGCTTCCGCTGCGCGGAAGATTGTCCAATTTTGAAATCTGAAATCTGAACTGTAGCAGAAACGGTTATTATCACAAACCGAATAGAAATTGCATATAAAATCAGGTTCGAGTTGCGGGGTATGAGGTTCGGAGTGTCCCGAGCACCAAATTCGACCCACGAATAAATTCGTGGGCTATGATATTTATCATTTAACCCCCTATTCCCGGGGCAGGCACTGAAACACTGAAACACTGAAACACTGAAACACTGAAACCCACGAGGTCTCGGGGCAGGCACTGAAACACTGTTGATTCGGTGATTCCCCGAGTTCTCCATTAGGTTTGCAGTTATTAACAATAGAGATTAAAAGAAAAATATAATAATGTATTTGATTGATTTTCTTTCTTTTTGCTT
>Ga0334898_1000334_pt1 | contig 80482 bp, 70 predicted proteins | sample GraSluR3_MG_10_FD_207228 | JGI IMG/M metagenome (GOLD analysis project Ga0334898, IMG submission 207228) | Sludge microbial communities from methane-producing bioreactor in Wageningen University, Netherlands - Granular Sludge_3_08-R3 | ecosystem: Engineered > Bioreactor > Anaerobic >... | reverse complement strand
CATGAGTGGGCACTTAAAACCCACTGATTTTTAGTTGTTTATTTTCTTGTTCTTTGACATCTTTGTAATCGCATTTAGTAAGTATCTCTCTTATAGGCGTTTTGTCGAGTAGGGAAATGCTGAGAATCTGTAAAATTTCGTAGATTGGACGATTAACTTTTAACTTGTTACCCATTATTGCCACGAGGCAGTATGCAATGATGGCACAATAGACTTGGATTTTGACTGCATTCAAAGAAGTTCCCCAGAAGGATTTAATACGCAAATGCTGTTTCATCCATTTAAAGAAAAGTTCAACTTCCCAGCGTTTCTTGTACAGGTAGGCAATTTCTAGAGCCTCCAAATCAGTATTGTTGGTTAGGAAGACGAATAGGGTATCATTCTCCCCATCATAGTACTTGATCCTTCGGAGCTTATCGGAAAACTTCTCTCGGGATTTCGATTTTTCAAGCCTTCCAATCTGGTCGTAAATCAATCCTGTCCCTTTGTCAACTGGTCTGGAGTACATACGCTTAAAGCGTATATTTTCCTTGGCTCTGGTAACAAAGAAAGCTCCCTGTTGATGAAGCCTAAAAAGCCGAAGAAAGTCAATGTACGCCTTGTCCATGATGTAGAAGCTACCCGCCTCGAAGGGAAGGATGTCTAGTACATTTACATCGTGCAGGCTGGCTTCAGATATGTACAGAAAGCTGGGGATGGATGTTACCACATCGAACAGGGTATGCATTTTTACACCCCCTTTGGTTTTTCTAAACTCAGCCCACCAGAATACGCTCAGGCAGAGATCAATCGTAGTTGAATCAAGAGCATAGACGTTGCCATCAACCTTAACCTCAAAATCCGTTAGGTAGCAGCTCTTCCTCGCCTCCTCGATTAAGATGTAGGCAAATTCCTCAAATATCACTGAACTACGATTCTCGTTGGCCTTACCAAGGTTCCTTCTGGAGATAGCGGATCCAAGCCCCAAATGGTAGTATTTGGTTTGGTGTGCTTCCAGGCTGAGCATCAGGTCGCGCATGCTATCCCTTGCTGTCAATTGCCCGAACACCATGCAAAGCATCTGATTCCAGCAAGTAAAAAATCTTACATACTTATTGCCTTGGTGTTTGCTTACTATTCGATCGAATACCCTACGGGGCAAAAATTCAGTGATCTGAGCGAAGATGTATTTGCCTTGATTCATGACTTTTGAGTTTTGCATCAAAAGTCCGATTTTCAATTCAAATCGTCACGCTACTAAAACCACACTTAAGTGCGATGAACAAAGAATTTCAAAGAACTATTATTAACTTTTAGTGCCCACTAGTGATGGCAAAACTATAAAAATTCGGCCAACTTTAAAATAAAAAACTTTAGCTGCTATACCTAATCCACTTCCACATTTCGGCCCAGGTATGCTTTTTACCATACAGCAAAATTCCAGTTCGGTATATTTTACCAGCCAACCAGGTAATAGCAATAAAGGTAATAATTAGCAAACTACCCGACAGTATTAGTTCCCATGTTGGAACGCCATAAGGCAAACGGGTTATCATTACTATTGGCGAGGTGAACGGAATCATTGAGAACCAGAACGAAATACTGCCGTCGGGCGAACGCAAACCACTAACCATAACAATTATAGCAAGAATAAGAGGAATGGTTATTGGCATAACCAGCTGCTGAGTATCGGCTTCGTTATCAACTGCCGATCCTACCGCTGCAAACATTGCGGCATAAAGCAAATACCCACCAATAAAGAAGAAGATAAACCCGCCAATTATAAGCACAAAGTTCACGTTTGATAATGCTGTCATTAGCTCATTCACAAAGCTATTATCGGCAACTTCGGCAGGCACAACTTGCGATGCTCCTTGCTGCTCCATTAGGCTAGTAACCGTTTCTTGGCTCATTTTGTCCGATCCCGAGCTAAGCAATAGCGTGCTGGCTGCTGTTACCAAACCAAACGTTAGCACAATCCAAAGCACAATTTGCACAAGGCTTACAGCAGCAATCCCTAATATTTTGCCCATCATTAGCTGGAATGGCTTCACCGACGATACGATAACCTCAACAATTCGGCTACTCTTCTCCTCAATTACGCCGCGCATTACCTGCGTACCGAAAAGGAAAATAAGCATATAAACCAAAAAGCTAAGAATGTAGGCCATACCCATTGCCAGCTCTGTTGAGCTCTCCTTGGCTTCGCCATCTTTTGTCCATTTAACCGTACGCACCCGAACCGATGTTTTAATGCTACTCAAAATCTCATCGAGATTTTCAATATCGTATGCGAGTAGCTTCTGCGATTCAATCTCGTTCTTTAGTGCGCTCGAAATGTGCGAAGTAATATCGATTGATGGCTGCTTATTGGAATAAAGCACCACTGCATCGGGCGAAGTAGCCACCATTTTTCCGATATAAAGAACGGCATAGTAATTCGACTCGTGGAACGTTTCTTTGAGGTCATCAACGTCAACATCCTCTAGAAAGGAGAACTTAAGGTATTCTGTCTCTGGTATTTTTCCTTCAAAAATTCCAGTATCGTCAACCACGGCTATATGGCGCTCGTTCTTGTCCTCCATGGTAGCAATAAGCGCGGGGACAACCATTAAACCTGCAAAAAGAATGGGGGTAAGCACGGTCATTATTATGAATGACTTCTTTCTAACCCTTGTTAGAAACTCCCTCTCAATAACTAGTAATATTTTTTTCATAGCTTATAATTTTCAATTTCAAACAATTGGCCTACTTGTGCCCATGTGCTTTATTGTACTCCTGCACAACCTGTATGAAAATATCGTTCATACTAGGAACAACCTGCTTAAAACCAACCACTTCGGCAACTGGAATTACCTGCTTTAAAAGCCGGTTATCGGTTGAAAACTGATGAACCTTAACTTGAGCTTTCACAATACCTGCATCCTCTTTATGGCTTACAACCTCGTAGTTGCCATCGAGAGCAATGGTTACCTCATCAACCTGACCTTTAAAAGCCAGCTCAAAAACATTGCTGCCATAGTCGAGCCTAACCTTATCGATTGGGCCACTGAGGATGTTTTTCGATTTGTTGATTAGGGTTATGTGGTCGCACATCTCCTCAACGCTCCCCATGTTATGGGTAGAGAAAATTACGGTTGCGCCATTCTTTTTTAGGTCAAGAATTTCATTTTTTATAAGATTCGCGTTTATGGGATCGAAACCGCTAAAAGGCTCATCGAAAATAAGCAGCTTGGGCTCGTGAATAACGGTAACCACAAACTGAATTTTTTGCGCCATACCCTTCGAAAGCTCTTCAATCTTCTTATCCCACCAACCCTGAATCTCCATACGCTCAAACCAATATTTGAGTTTTTTTAGGGCATCGTTACGGCTTAACCCTTTTAGGCGTGCCAGGTATAGCGCATGCTCGCCAACCTTCATTTTTTTGTATAGCCCACGCTCTTCGGGTAAGTAGCCAATGCTATAAATATCATCGGCTTTTATGGGTCGGCCCATAAACTCAACTTGCCCCTTATCGGGTCCAGTGATTTGATTGACAATGCGGATTAGAGTTGTTTTACCTGCCCCGTTTGGTCCGAGCAATCCGTAAATGCTTCCCTCTGGTACTGTAACGCTTACATCGTCGAGTGCAAGATGATTTGCAAAACGCTTCTCAATGTTACTAGTTGTTAGTATATTCATAACCTATAAAATGATGTGGTTGTTTTAAAGACACCAAATTTAATGGGAATTTGACTAACAATCTACAAAACAGCGAAAAATTAACAGAAATTTGCGAATACATATATTTCAACAACAAACAGCAAAGCTAAACCCTAGCATGGCTATTGTGTCTATTTGATTATAAAGCGAAAGCAATTCAATTTTTAACCTATACCCTAAACCTACATGAAAAGATTTTTAAGCCTTGCACTTTTTACCATTGCTACCTCGTTGCAAATTACAGTGGCTCAAAGCATATTCGATCAGGTAAACGATCCTTTTTTTGGCGAATCGTGCACAAGCATCCTAGTTGGTAAAAATGCATCAACCGATGGCTCGGTAATAACAAGCCACACCTGCGACGGCCGTTACCGAACCTGGGTTACCATTGAAAAAGGACAAACATTCGAGCGCGATACGGTTACCGCCATTTACAAAGGCTTACTTAAAACCGAAACTCCATGGGATATGCGCAACGTAAAAAAGGTTGGAGAAATACCACAGGCTAAGCAAACATTCGCTTTCCTAAACACCGCATACCCCAGCATGAATGAAAAGCAGCTTGCCATTGGCGAAACAACCATTACTGGACGAAAAGAACTTGTGAATGATGATGGCATGTTTTTAATTGAGGAGCTACAGCGCATAGCGTTACAACGATGCTCCACAGCGAGGCAAGCCATTACCCTAATTGGTGAACTCATAAAGAATTATGGCTACGGCGATTGGGGCGAATGCATTACCATTGCCGACACTAAAGAGGTTTGGCAAATGGAAATATTTGGCGAAGGACCCGATAAAATTGGTGGCGTTTGGGCTGCGCAGCGCATTCCCGACGATCATGTAGGCATTTCGGCAAATATCTCGCGAATTGGAGAGATCGACCAAAAGGACAAGGACCACTTTATGGCATCGGAAAATATTTTTGAAGTGGCAAAAGCAATGGGCTTTTGGGATGGCAAATCAACCTTTAAGTTTTGGCAGGCCTATGGCAATGCCAAAAAACCTTTTGCCATTCGCGATTTCTTTGTGCTTAACGCATTGGCACCCTCGCTTAACCTGAGCTACAATGCCGACGAGCTTCCGTTCTCAGTTAAACCCGACAACAAAGTTTCGGTACACGATGTTATTGCGCTCTACCGCGAAACCTATGAGGGAACAGAATACGATATAACTAAAAACCTCAAGTCAATTAAAAAATCGTACAACGAAGATCGCGAAGTAATTAGCGTTGACACGATACTCTCGCCAATAGCTCATCCGTGGTTAACACGAAATGACCAAAATTTATACAACTACCTTAACGAAAATGCTACCGAGTTCTACCGCACCGTTGCTGTTGCATGGTGCTCGTACTCGCACATAATTCAGCTTCGCGATTGGCTACCCGATGAAATTGGCGGTGTGGCTTGGTTCTCGTTCGACAATCCAGGACAAAGCCCACGAATACCCATTTTTTCTGGCACAGCTGAACTTCCCGAAAGCTTTAACTACTGCGGTCAAAAACGTCATCGCACCGATGCTGCTATTTGGCAATACCGTAAGGCCAATAAGCTAGCTACGCTAGCTTGGCAAGATACCAGAGAAGGAATGATGAAAGAGGTTGCCCACTTTGAGAACAAGGCAGCAATGGAAATTGAGCTAATGGAGGATAATGTAAAAAAACTCTCGGACGAAGGCGATAAAGAGGCCATTCAAGAAATGCTAACCCGCTATACTCATGATTTTACTGGAGCAACTATGCTTCGGTGGAACGAGCTCAAAAACGAGTACTGGAGCCGATTTGGACTAGGTTTCTAAACTTGAAAACCTTTCAATTAAATGCTCTTAAAGACAATTGGCTCTTTAAGAGCATTTACTTTTTATATCGGTGGATAAGATCGTTTGCTATTACCTCAGCATTGAAATGGTCATAAGATTTTTCATATTCAACAAGATTTTGGCGCTCATCAATGCTTCGGTTGTAGGCCTTATCGTAGTACCAGAGGAGTATGCGTGTAGCTTCGTGAAAATCACCCTCCTCAATTGCTTGCACAGCGCTTTTTGCATTATTTCCGCCCAACCTTTTTGTTATTTTGCTTATGGCATGTGCAAGCTCGTCGGTTTGAAATTGGGCGTATTCGCCAACCAACCGGTCAATACGTTCGCTTAATGCAAGGTCAATTTTAACCAATGGGCTAAAATGCATCCTGTTATAAAAACTTTGTGGGATGAAAACATGGCCAATACACATCGATTCGTCCTCGACCCAAACAGTATGGCTAATATCAAAATCCTTCATTACCCAAAAGAGGTTGTTCTCAAACTGCTCGGTAGTTGGCTGTGGCGCATGACCCAATCCGCCAAAAACAGAGCCTTTATGGTTTGCCAATCCCTCTAAATCAACCACCTGCTCGCCTAGCTCTTTTAGCTTTAGCAGAAGTTCGGTTTTACCGCTTCCGGTACAAGACGTAATCACCTTAAATTTCCAATTCTGTCCAAGAATCGATGCTGCGAATCGCCTAAACCCTTTATATCCTCCGCTCACTGTTTCTGCTGGCAATCCAGCAGTTCTAAAAAGCCATGCCATTGATGCCGAACGCATTCCACCTCTCCAACAATGCACCACAAGCTTATCGCGGTACGATAAATTGCTCGCTTGCCTTACAAACCCCGACATTTTAGGTCCAACAATATCGAGCGCCTTGAGCATTGCTTCGTTACGGCTAACCTGCTTATACAAAGTTCCCACCTCGGCTCTTTCGTTGTTTGAAAAGATGGGGATATTTATGGCACCTGGAATGTGCCCTTGGGCAAATTCTGCTGGCGTTCGAACGTCAATTAAGGGGTTATGCTCAATGTGCTTTAGAAGCTCGCTGGGTTCAATGCTTTTCAAAATTGGATAATTGGTAAAGTAAGATTTGTAAAGTTAACGATAATATTAAAAGCCATTAACGCAAACACGGACTATTGCAAAGGCCAATAATCCGTATTAACGCAGTTAATAAACCAGTCAATTGCTACTCGAAAAAGTTTTTCATCCTTTCGAAGAAGCTCTTATCACCCGAGTCGGGTGCAGGGGTAAAATTCTCCGATTTCGAAAGTTTTTCAACCGTAGCCTTTTCGTCCTTAGAAAGATTTTTGGGTACCCAAACATTTATACTAACCAGCAAATCGCCACGGCCATATCCATTAACATCGGGTAACCCCTTTCCTCTTAACCTAAGCACTTTCCCAGGTTGCGTTCCGGGTTCAATTTTTATCTTCACCTTACCCTCAACTGTCGGAATTTCAACAGGTGCGCCTAAAGCAGCATCGGGAAAACTTATGTAAAGGTTATAGATTAAATCGTTGCCATCGCGAATTAGCTCAGGATGTTTCTCCTCCTCAATAAGCACAAGCAAATCGCCGTTTACACCTCCCCGTCGGGCAGCATTTCCCTTTCCCGAAACCGACATCTGCATACCTTCGGCTACACCAGCAGGAATTTTAAGCGTTATAACCTCAGCATCGCGAACAACGCCTTCGCCTGAGCAGCTAGTACACTTATCGGTAATCATTTTACCCTCGCCATTACAGGTAGGACAAGGCGAAGTGGTTTGCATTTGCCCAAGCAATGTGTTAGTTACACGGGTTACGTAACCCGACCCTCGGCATGTTGAACAAGTTGAGTACGACGAACCATTAGCGGCACCTGTTCCTGAACACGATTTACAGGTTATATACTTATTAACCTTTATCTTCTTCTCAACGCCATTGGCAATTTCTTTCAGCGTAAGCTTAACCTTTACCCGCAAATCGGAGCCCTTATTTACCCTGCGAGAACCTCCTCGGCTACCTCCAAATCCACCAAACCCACCAAAACTGCCGAAATGGCCGCCAAAAATATCGCCAAACTGCGAGAAGATATCCTCCATGGTCATGCCACCACCACCAAAACCTCCAGAACCTCCGTTCATGCCTGCGTGGCCAAACTGATCGTAGCGAGCACGCTTATTATCATCGCTTAGCACTTCATATGCCTCGGCAGCCTCTTTAAACTTCTCCTCAGCGGTATGGTCGCCTGGATTTTTGTCGGGGTGAAATTGCAAAGCCATTTTGCGGTAGGCTTTTTTTATCTCGTCCTTCCCTGCGCTTTTAGAAACGCCCAATACCTCGTAGTAATCTCTTTTTGCCATCAATACTAATTATAAAATGCTACTCTCCAATTACAACCTTTGAGAACCGTATTACCTTGTCGTTTAGTTTATACCCTTTCTCAACCACGTCTACAATTTTCCCTTTAAGCTCATCGCTGGGAGCAGGAATTTTGGTGATTGCCTCGTGCATATCTGTATCTAGCTCTTTGCCTTCGGCCTCAATCACGTGTACACCATTATTTTTCAGAAATTCAGCAAACTTTCCATGTATTAAAACGAGTCCTTGCTTCAACGCATCAACATCGGTTGCTGTTTGGCTATGCTTAATGGCCCTTTCAAAATCGTCAACTAGCGGAAGTATTGCTTTCATTACATCTTCCGATCCGTATTTAATCAGGTCCATCTTTTCGCGCTGGGTCCGCTTACGGTAGTTATCAAACTCGGCCGACAATCGTATGTACTTATCCTTAGCCTCATCAAGCTGATTTTGCAGCTCAACAAGTGGATTAACCTCCTGCTCAACTTCTTCTTTAACTTTTTGCGACTCTTCCCCATTTTGATTTGGATCAGCTGTCTTCTCGTTGCCCTTTTTAACCTCTACTGGTTCTGCTTTTGCCTGTTCTGCTTTTTGCGTATTTTTCTTTGCCATATTTGTAATAAAAAAAATTTCTAATTTGCCCTAAAGGGCAAACAAACCGTTTGCCAACTGCTTGCGTTAAGCCAAATTGGCACACCCGAAAGCTATTGCATGATTATTTGACAACCTCTAAGCTGAGGATTAGTCATGTCTAATAATTTGTGCTCCAATTGCGTTAAGTCGTCCCTCAATGTTCTGGTACCCTCTGTCAATTTGCTCAATGTTATGAATAATGCTTGTTCCATTTGCCGAAAGAGCGGCAATTAGAAGAGCAACACCTGCTCTGATATCGGGTGACACCATTGAGGTTGAACGAAGCTGCATTTTATGGTTGTGCCCAATAACGGTTGCTCGGTGCGGGTCGCAAAGTATAATCTGAGCACCCATATCGATCAGCTTATCAACAAAAAACAGCCTGCTCTCAAACATTTTTTGATGGATGAGAACTGACCCTTTAGCCTGTGTTGCCACTACAAGAAACACGCTAAGCAAATCGGGAGTGAGGCCTGGCCAAGGAGCGTCGGCAATAGTCATGATTGACCCGTCGATAAAAGTTTCAATCTCGTAGCTATCCTGCTTTGGGATATAGATATCATCGTTAATCCTTTCGAACTCAATGCCAAGTCGTTGGAATGAGCTAGGGATTATGCCAAGATCGTCATACGATACATTTTTTATGGTAATCTCACTTCGGGTCATGGCTGCCAACCCAATAAACGAGCCTACCTCAATCATATCGGGCAAAATGGTGTGCTCAGTACCGCCAAGAGAATCAACCCCTTCAATGGTAAGCAGGTTCGATCCTACCCCAGTAATCTTTGCGCCCATGCGGTTTAGCATTTTGCAAAGCTGCTGAAGATATGGCTCGCAAGCTGCATTAAAAATGGTAGTTTTACCTGGAGTAAGCACTGCAGCCATAACAATATTTGCTGTTCCGGTTACCGATGCTTCGTCGAGCAACATGTATGCTCCCTTTAAATTATCGCCTTTTACCTCGTAGAAGTTCTCCTTGGCATCGAAAGTAAATTTTGCCCCCAACTTTTGGAAACCTACAAAATGGGTATCGAGCCTTCGGCGACCAATTTTATCGCCACCAGGCTGGGGAATATAACCCACACCATAGCGAGCCAGTAGTGGGCCAACAATCATAATTGAACCCCTAAGAGCTGCAGCTTTTGACTTAAACTCCTCACTTTTTAGGTAATCGATATTTACATTTTTTGCCCTAAAAGTGCATTCCGAAGTGGAGTGTCGATTAACCTCGACACCCATACTTTCAATAAGTTCAATGAGCTTGTTCACATCGCGAATATTCGGAATATTCTTAATTGTAACCTCATCGGGTGTTAGCAATACAGCACAGATAATCTGCAAAGCTTCGTTTTTTGCACCTTGGGGTGTAATCTCTCCGCTTAGGGTTTTGCCCCCATTAATTTCGAAGGTAGCCATGAAAAAAACTATTTTTTACGTGGTTGAAATTTCTTTCTTGGTTTGTGTGAATGCGAAGTATTCTCTCTTACCTCATTAAACTTAAACTCGGGAGATAATGTTAGCTTTCCATCGCTGAGTTCTTTAATGTCTCTCATAATATCCTCATCGGAAACCGAATCCTTATTCCAAATGAGGTATGATTTCTTCATATGGTTAGCAATTAGGCTAGTCAATGCATCCTTCTCCTCACCTGGCTCCATGGCTATTGCCTTATCAATCATCATGCTAATTGACCTGCCATAATGCTTATACTTAATTGGCTGCGAAGGGTAGGGTACTTTTTGGGGCTTTTCGTAAATAACCGATGCCTCAGGTTTCGGGTATGTTGAGTCGATATCGAGGTTAAACTCGGCCATAATATGCAAGTGATCCCAAAGCTTATGCTTAAAATCGTTTATGTCGCGCAGATGAGGGTTCATATTTCCCATAACCGCAATAATTGATTTTGCCATTCGGTTACGATCATCCCTGTCGCTAACCTCAAGTAGCTGATCGACCATTTGTTGGATATGCCTTCCATACTCAGGCAAAACCAAATGCTTCCGCTGGGTGTTATAGTCCATGTATATAGTTTATGTTAAAAAAGTGTATAAAGCAAAGGCAGTAAACTCTTTGTGAAGTAAAAAATGGTTGGTTCTTAATTTGCAAAACTAGCTGATTATTGGGTAAAAACCAAATGGCAAAAAACTACTAGCTATTGCCATTTATCATGCGCCAAATGGCACCCTCTTTAAGGGCATATGCCGATTGAAACATGCGGCTAATTCCGAAGCGCTTAATTAAAAAGTTAGTAAAAATAGTTGCAAGCACAATCATCTCAACGCGCATGGGATCCATCCCTGGAATTTGGCTTCGCTCTTCCTTGGTTGATTGAATAAGCTGTGTATGCAAATTAAAATACTCATCAAGCGGAATTTCTACACTTGCATTACCATTTGCGCTGATAAGTGACTTTTGGCTGAGTATGCTTCTATAGGTGTCGAACGAGCCAGAACTGCCTATTATGGTTTTCGGATTATACTTACTAATTGGGCTTACAATATCATCAAGCTGTGCTTCAAGATACTGTTCTATCTTTTCAATTTCGGATGGTTGAATTGGATCGGATGGGTTAAACATTTGGAGCAGTCGCGAAATTCCCAAATCATAGCTTTTACGCCAGAGGCAACTAGCTGCGTTACCAATTATTAGCTCATTGCTACCTCCACCAATGTCAAGCATCAAAACATTATCGCTGCCAATCTCAACGGCCTGTCTAATACCTAAATAGATGAGTTCAGCCTCCTCGTCTCCTCCAATTACGCTTACACTAATTCCATAATTACTTTTGATATCGGCTACAAAATCGCTACCATTTACTGCGTTTCGAGTAGCCGATGTAGCAAAAGCAAAAATATCGGGTGATCCGTGTAGAAGTATTGTCCGGAGATGCTCACCAATTGCATTTAATCCTCGTTGGTATGCTTGCGGGGTAATTACCTTGCTATTAATGCCCCCTTCGCCAAGTTTAACAGGCAGCTTACCGGTGTGGATTATTCTATACGACAAATCTCCATTCACCTCAGCTATTAGCAAGTTAAATGTGTTGGTGCCCATATCGATAATAGCAATTCTTCTCATCAGTTATTAGTTTTGCTTTTGGTTGATGCGTTTAATTCACAGGCGAACTGATTCGTCCTCAAAATTCCATTCTGCCAAAAATTGCTCCACAAATCCTTTCATATACTTATGCCGCGAAGCGGCAATTCTCATTGCAGTTGGTGTATTTAGCTTTTCTTTAAGCAAAAACAGCTTTTCGTAAAAATGATTAAGTGTGCACCCCTTGGAGTTTTTGTACTCTTCGAAAGTTGCATGCATGCTTGGAGTTTCGTTGGGATTATACAACTCACGTTGTTTTGATCCTCCATAGGCAAATGCACGAGCAACACCTATGGCTCCAATGGCATCGAGCCTGTCGGCATCCTGCACTACGCATGCTTCGTTTGTTGTGGGCTTTGTGTCAACATTTGCTCCCTTAAACGAAACCTCGCCAATAACAGCAACAACCCTTTCTGTCTGTTCTCTGTTAATACCAACACTTTCAAGCACTTTACGGGCATTAGGTAAGTTCTGCCAATCGGCTCCATCAATTTTATGATCGTCCATATCGTGAAGCAAGGCAGCCATTTCAACTATTTCACGATCGGCTCCCTCGTTATCAGCAATGTATTTAGCCAAATTCCATACTCGAAAAATATGCCACCAATCGTGTCCTGTAGTGTCGGATGAATGAAAATCTTTGGCAAGACGAAATACCTTGCAAATAATTGTCTGACTATTTTTTTCTAATTGCACTAATGCCATTGCTAATAATTGAAAGTAGTATGTAGGCCAGTATTATAATTGAAACCGATGCTAAACCGAGAAACGTAATTGCAACAACTCCCCCTAAAATAAGCATTACCTGCGCCCAAAGATCTTTAATGCCAGCACCCTTTTTAACTTTTAACGAGAACATTGGTATTGGCGATACCAGCAGAGCGGAAAGAATAATTACCATAACCACTAACGCAGTTGACGAAGCAGTTAAAACATCAAAGAAATGGCTAAATGAGCTATTTTGCCCTAGAACCAAACCAACAATAAAAATTGCATTGGCTGGCGTAGGCAATCCAATAAAGGAGGTTGTTTGACGAGTATCAATATTAAAAATTGCCAAGCGCAATGCGGAAAAAACCGCAATAAGAAATGGGATTGCAAGGATAGCGTTTCCTTCGGTAAACCCTTGGCTTGCGGACAAACCATGCGCACTTTTAAGTAAATGAAAAACAATTACCGACGGAGCTACGCCAAAGCTAACTAGATCCGACAGCGAATCGAGCTCTTTTCCTAAAGGCGAATAGGCTTTTAAAAGGCGTGCCGAAAACCCATCAAGAAAATCGAAAACAGCAGCAAACAGAATTAAATAACCTGCTAAGAGCAAATTTCCTTCAAAAGATGAAACAATGGATAAGCAACCCAATAAAAGATTAGCTAACGTAAGGGTATTTGGTATGTGCTTTACTGGATTTGGAATGCGCATGATAAAATTTTGGTTATGCAATATTTAGAGCAAAAGTAAGTTATTTGAAATGAAAAACGGCTAAACTTTTTTCTATTTGTATTAAGTTTGCTCAGCCAAATAAACAATAGTGCCCTCATAAAATGATGAATAGATATATTTTCGCAGCACTTCTAGTCAGCATTGGCCTTAGCCTTAATGCACAAACAGCAAAGTACAGCAACGACTTTTTAAACATTGGTGTTGGTGCACAAGGTTTAGCCATGGGCAACACAGGTGTATCGCTTAGCAACAGTGTTGAATCGGCCTATTGGAATCCTTCCACTCTGGTTAATCTTAAAAGTAATTATGAAATTGGGGCAATGCATGCCAGCTACTTTGCCGGAATGGCAAGCTATAACTATATTGGTGTAGCCCACAAACCCGACTCATCATCGGCACTGGCATTCACAGCCATCCGTTTTGGCGTTGATGATATACCTAATACAACTGACCTAATTGATGCTGATGGCAACTTTAGCTACGATAGGCTTAAGCTATTTTCTGTTGCCGACTACGCCTTCCTCCTATCCTACGCTCGCAAGCTACCCGTTGAAGGGCTAACGGTTGGCGGAAACGCCAAAGTTATTTATCGAAACATCGGTAAATTTGCCAATGCATGGGGTTTTGGTATCGACGTAGCCGCAAGCTACAAGCATAACGATTGGGTATTCGGAGCAAACTTCCGAGACATTACAACAACCCTCAACATTTGGAGTTTTAATGCTGAAGAACTTGAGATTACCATTGCCGATAGCACTTTTAACCGTGCACCCAGCAATAATCTCGAGGTTACGCTTCCGCAGCTTACGCTTGGTGTTGCACGCTCATTCTCGCTTAGCAGTGATATTAATCTAAGCGCTGAGTTTAACAGCGTTTTATACTTCGATGGTCAACGCAACACGCCAATAACAACCAGTTTTGCCAGCATTGAACCCCGACTCGGAATTGAGGTTAGCTACATCGACCTGATATTCGTTCGTGCAGGCGTTAACAACTTACAGAAAATTAGAGATTTCGATAACAAATCGGCTATAATAATCCAACCAAACCTAGGGCTTGGCATAAAGCACAAAGGCATATCGGTAGATTATGCCTTAACCAACGTTGGTAACGTGGGATTCTCTCGCTACTCCAACATATTTAGCCTAAAATGGGCTTTCAATAGCCTAAAGCTAGCCAAAGCAAAATAGCGATTCCCTTAGCAACAATCGATTTCATCAATTTTAAAGAAATTTTCTTACCGTTTCACCTCTTCATTAACGCATTTTTTACCAATCAATTAACGCCATACACAAAGCGCATGCTGTTCATTTCCTGTTGATAAACAATTTTCGCAAGCCCCAATTAATTTTCTATTTTTGTGGGTTAATTAGGAGATAGCATATGATGGACGGAACGTATTCAGAAGATAGCATTAGAACGCTGGAGTGGAACGAGCATATTCGCCTGCGCCCTGGCATGTACGTGGGTAAACTTGGCGATGGTTCGCAACCCGACGATGGAATTTACGTGCTACTTAAAGAGGTTTTCGATAACTCGGTGGATGAGTACATGATGGGCAATGGTAAAACCATTGAGCTAAACATTACAGAGCATAAGGTTTCTGTTAGAGATTTTGGTCGCGGAATACCACTTGGAAAACTAGTTGATGTATCGTCAAAAATGAATACCGGAGCCAAGTACGACTCGAAGGTGTTCAAAAAATCAGTTGGACTTAACGGCGTGGGTATCAAAGCGGTTAATGCCCTTTCAACCTCATTTCGCATACAAAGTTTCCGCGAGGGTAAATCCAAACTAGTTGAGTACTCCTGCGGACGAATAACAAATCAGCAAGATTTCGACAACGCAAAAGAAGCAAACGGTACCTACGTTGAGTTTCTTCCTGATGAAACTCTATTCGGAAAGTTCGATTTCCAAAACGAGTATATCGAGACCATGGTGCGCAACTACACCTACCTTAACACTGGTCTGGTAATCAAGTATAATGGCGTTTCATACGTTTCGAAAAACGGATTACTCGACTTACTAAACGAGCTGCTTACCGGACAACAGCTATACGCACCAATACACCTTAAAGGCCCTGACATTGAGCTTGCCATAACACACGGTAGCGGTTATGGAGAAGATTACTACGCATTTGTAAACGGTCAGCATACTACGCAAGGAGGAACACACCTAACCGCATTTCGCGAAGCATTCGTAAAAACCATTCGCGAATTTTATAAAAAAGATTTCGACGCTTCCGATATTCGAACCTCAATAATTGCGGCCATTAGCGTTAGGGTTGAAGAACCCGTTTTCGAAAGCCAAACCAAAACAAAACTTGGAAGCAAGGATATTGGCCCTAACGGACCTTCAGTTCGTCAGTTTATTGGCGATTTTGTAAAAACATCGCTAGATAACTATCTACACAAAAACCCTGAAGTTGCCGATGCAATTCTCCGAAAGATCCTTGAGTCGGAGAAGGAACGAAAAGCCATTTCGGGCATTAAAAAGCTTGCCCGCGATCGGGCAAAAAAAGCAAGCCTCCACAATCGCAAATTGCGCGACTGCCGAATTCACTATGGCGATAAGGATGAGCGAAGCGTAAACACAACCCTATTCATAACCGAGGGTGACTCGGCCAGTGGTTCAATAACCAAAAGCCGCGATGTGAATACCCAGGGTGTATTTTCACTCCGAGGGAAACCGCTTAACTGCTACGGCTTAACCAAAAAAGTGGTTTACGAGAATGAAGAGTTCAACCTGCTTCAGGCAGCGCTCAACATTGAAGAGGATATTGAGAATATTCGTTACAACAAAGTGGTTATTGCCACCGATGCCGATGTTGACGGCATGCACATTCGCTTATTGCTCATAACCTTCTTCCTACAATTCTTCCCCGACCTAATCCGTCAGGAGCATCTTTTCATTCTTCAAACTCCTCTTTTTAGAGTCCGTAATAAGAAAGCCACAAGGTATTGCTACAGCTACGATGAGAAGGAAAAAGCCTTAAAGGAACTTGGCAGTACCGCTGAAATAACCCGATTTAAAGGTTTAGGTGAAATTTCGCCCGACGAGTTTAAAAATTTTATTGGCGAAGATATCCGGCTCGATCCCGTACGTATCTCTAACAATGATCAAGTGGCCGATTTGCTAGCATTTTACATGGGCAAAAACACCCCCGAAAGGCAAGAGTTTATAATAGAAAACCTAAAGGTTGAAGGCGATATACTCGAAGATGTTGTTGAATCAGAAACAGCCGAAGCAAACGAATCGGTTTTAGAGATTGAGGAAGAGGCTGTGGTATAACTACTTATAACTAGCAAGTAAAAAGATACAATGCAATACGACGATTTTGAAGCGGAAGATTTACTTAATGGTGATGGAACCCGAAAAACCTCACCTGAGGAGCACAACCGTATAGCAAAAATTACTGGTGAAGGAGCCAAAAAGGTTCAAGTATCAGGCATGTACAAGGAATGGTTTCTCGACTACGCTTCGTACGTAATACTCGAGAGAGCCGTACCACACCTCGATGATGGGCTAAAGCCCGTGCAACGCCGCATACTTCACGCCATGAAACGGCTCGACGACGGACGATACAACAAGGTTGCCAACATCATAGGCCATACCATGCAGTATCACCCACATGGCGATGCATCAATTGGTGATGCGCTGGTTCAACTTGGCCAAAAGGACCTACTCATCGACATGCAAGGAAACTGGGGTAACATTCTAACTGGCGACGGATCAGCAGCCCCGCGTTACATCGAAGCACGTTTATCGAAATTCGCCCTCGACGTGGTTTTCAACCCCAAGACCACCGAATGGATGCCCAGCTACGATGGCCGAAATCAGGAACCCGTTACCCTGCCCATAAAATTTCCATTGCTACTTGCACAAGGGGTTGAAGGTATTGCGGTAGGGTTAGCATCAAAAATACTCCCACACAATTTCAATGAACTCATTGATGCTGCAATTCTTCACCTAAAAGGGAAAGACTTTGAGCTTTACCCCGATTTTCCAACTGGAGGTTATATTGATTGCTCAAGATACAACGATGGGCTCCGTGGAGGAGCGGTAAAAATTAGGGCTAAAATTGAGAAGCTCGATCGCAAAACGCTTGTAATAAAGGAAATCCCTTTTAGCAAGACAACCACAACCCTCATTGATTCGATACTAAAAGCCAACGATAAGGGTAAGATTAAGATTAAAAAAATTGACGATAACACTGCCGAAAACGTGGAAATTCACATCCACCTTTCTGCTGATATATCGCCTGATAAAACCATCGATGCGCTTTACGCATTTACCGATTGTGAAATTTCGCTCTCGCCTAACTCGTGTATTATTTTCGACAAGAAACCCCGATTCATGGGCGTTAAAGAGGTTCTCCGAACCTCGGTTGAGCGCACAAAGCATTTGCTTACCCGCGAGCTAGAGATTAGGCTAAACGAGCTTGAAGAGGGATGGCACATGTCATCACTCGAAAAGATTTTTATTGAGAATAGAATTTACATCACCATTGAGGAGTGCGAAACGTGGGAATCGGTAATTAAAACCATCAATAAAGGCCTCGATCCTTTCAAAAAACTGCTTCGCCGTGAGGTTACCCGCGACGACATCATCAAGCTTACCGAGATAAAGATTAAGCGAATATCGAAGTACGATAGCTTTAAAGCCGACGAACATATTAAGAGTATTGAGGGCGAAATGGAAGAAGTAAAGAACCATTTGGCCAATATTGTTGCTTACGCCATCAACTATTTCCAGCAAATTAAGAAGAAGTATGGCAAAGGACGAGAGCGCAAAACCGAAATCCGCAGCTTCGATACCATTGAAGCCACCAAGGTGGTTGTTGCCAACGAAAAGCTATACGTAAACCGCGAAGAGGGTTTCTTTGGCACTGCCCTTAAAAAGGATGAGTTTGTAAGCGAATGCTCTGACATTGACGATGTAATTGTTATCCTTAAAAATGGGAAGTACATCATCACCAAGGTGTCCGACAAGGCTTTCTTTGGCAAGAGAATACAGCATATATCCGTATTTAAGCGAAACGACACGCGAACAATTTACAATGTACTATACCGCGATGGCCGAAATGGCGCAATTATGATGAAACGTTGCGCAATAACTGGTATTACCCGCGACAAGGAGTACAATCTAACAAAGGGAACCGAAGGGTCGGAAATACTTTACTTTAGCCATAACCCAAACGGCGAAGCCGAAGTGCTAAAAGTTTTTCTTAAACCTCGCCCACGCCTGCGTAACCTAATTATGGAGTTAGATTTTAGCCAAATTGCCATTAAAGGACGCCAATCGCAGGGTAATATTTTTACACGCTACGCCATACATAAGGTTCAGCTTAAAGAAAAAATTGGCAGTACGCTTGGTGGCATAAAAGTTTGGTTCGATTGGGACGTATTCCGCCTAAACAACGATGAGCGAGGAGAGTATATTGGTGAATTCCTGTCGAACGAAAGGCTTCTGGTTGTTAATAAAGATGGCGAGTACTACCTCTCAGGCATCGATCCAACCACACACTTCTCCGACAACATACTGCTGCTCGAAAAGTATAACGAGGAAAAGGTTTTTACTGCAGCCTACTTCGATGGCGAACAAGAGCTATTCTACGTAAAACGCTTTACGCTTGAACCATCGGAAAAGCCTCAAAGTTTTATCTCTAACGGTGGCAAATCGTACCTAGTGGAAGTTAACGATGATGATTATCCTTGCCTACAAGTTACTTTTGGGGGGAAACACGCCGAAAGACAACCTGAGCAAATTGATGCCGAAGAGTTTATTGGCGTTAAGAGCTTTAAGGCAAAAGGGAAAAGAGTTTCGAACTACCAGGTAAAATCGGTTAAGTTTATTGAGCCCCTCGAAAAAGAACCAAGAGAAGAAGAGAAAGAAGCAGAGGCCACAAATAGCCACGAGCAACAAGAGAGTAATAGCGATAAGGAATCGCCATCGCAAATGACCCTCGAGCTATAAGGTGTTTTTTCGAAGCATTGCATTTTAGGTTTCAAATTGGTATATTTATGCCCGTTCAACCTAACCCATCTCTAGCATGAAGGTATTCCTAATTGGTTTCATGGCCAGCGGAAAATCAACCATTGGTGAGGAATTAGCAAGTGTACTTGGTTATAAGTTTATCGATCTCGACACCTACATTGAAGACAAGCACAAAAAATCGGTTAAAATGATTTTTGAGATTTATGGCGAAGATCACTTTAGAAGTGTTGAGAACGAAGCGCTTAAAGAGGTATCGCAAATAGAAGGCAATATTATTGTTGCCTCCGGTGGAGGCACATCATGCTTTTACAATAGCGTTGATTTTATGAACGAGGTTGGTCTGACCATCTACCTTAGGGTTGAAGTTGGTGAGCTACTCGCTCGGCTAATCGAATCGAAAAAGGATAGGCCTTTACTCTGGGGAAAATCAAAAGAAGAGCTCAACAAGTATATAATTCGAGTACTCGACGAAAGGAAGAAATACTACGAACAGGCAAAAATAACCGTACAAATGGATAAGATTAACATAAACCAGCTTGCCAACACAATCAGGGCAATTAGCGCGTAATGTCCTCAAATAATCAACAAGATAATAAGGCTCTCCTAGTTATTGGAGAGCTTTTCCTTTTTTAGGAAGCCATAAAAAACCATTGTATACGTTGTTGTGTTCTCTACAATAACCCGTCCGTCAGGTGAGGAAACAGTATCAACTTCAACGGTTCTATTTTCCCACGGCTCACCAACCTTAAGTAAAATTGGCTGATTATCCCACACAACATTAACGCCCTCAGGCGAAATACCTTCAACCCTCAACTTCCCTTCTTCAAACGGCAGCGTTGAATGAGGGATTAAGCGGCTATGCAAACCGCCTCCTTGCGTTCCTCGTAAAACCAGGCCCCTTCCGAGCATAACTCTAAGCGAATCGGCATTATACTCTACCCCAGCATACGAGTTTAGCTCACCAGTTTCGGGGTTAAAGGCATAAGTAGGCCCATCAATTCGGCGACCTGGAAATGGTTTGCCCTCCAATGCACGTCCGTCGTTGGTTTGGTAGTACTCAATAAAAGCATACTCATCAGCTGGTATTTGCCAAGCGGCCACTTTACTGCTTACCTTACATGCATTAAATAGTGGCAGCATTATGGCCAGCGCCAAAATTTTTACCATAAAATTCTTCATAATCTTATCTTAACCTCTCAATTACAAAATGAATAGGATTTAGAATGCTCTCTCCAAGCTTCATCGACCTAACCGACGACCAACCGAAATGCTTATCGGGTAGGTTTGCGTTATCCTTAAAAGGCATTTCAATGGTCATTGACATGCACTTAAAATGCTCGCCAACAAATTTGGAACCTATATTGAGGTTTGCTTTACCAGGCTCGTTTTTGGGATAACCATGCTCGGTCTGAAAATCGGGGGTATACTCGGCCCACTTGGCCAGAAAAGTTTCTTGCAACCACTTTAGCCTATCGTCGTACGATGGAATTCCCTCAATGCCCGAGGCAAAGCTGTAGGGCAAACCCTCATCGGCATGAATGTCGAGGAACATGTCAACGCCCGTTTGCTCCATTTTCTTACGCACATAGTAAACCTCGGGACTTAACGATTTATCGGGATTTCCCCACTCACGGTTTAAGTTTTTACCCGATGCGTTAACCCTTAAATTACCCAGAATACTACCATCAATATTCATGTTTGGCACAAGGTAAAAAACGGCATTTGACAGCAGTGTTCTCGATATTGGATCGCTCTCGTCGAGTAATCGCTCAATAAGCCCTTGCATAAACCACTCCGACTGGGGCTCACCCGGATGCTGACGTGCTACAACCCAAATTTTGCGTTTGCTCTCATCAGGCTCACCAACTACTAGTAAATCAATATCACGGCCCTCAACGGTTTCGCCTAAAAGTTCGAGTACACAAAGGGGCGAAAGCTGTGCAGCGCTTACCATATCTAAATGCTGGTCGTACGAGTAAGGTGCCGAATAGGCAAAAAACAACGAATTCTCCAGAGGAGTGTACTCAAATGATAGTACACCATTACTATAGGATGTTGGAACGCAAAACCACGTTACTCGGTCGTACGAGGCGTATACGCTATATTCAGGCCATCCCTCGGGATAACTCGCTTTGCCAGCATTCTCAATACTAAATTTACAGGGGAAGCCTTCGGCTCCGTGCAAACGGAAATAAAACCACTGAAAAGTATCGGCATAGGAATCGACCCTAATTTTAAGCCTTATGTTATCATGCTTTTCGGCGTTAACTATTTCGATGTTACCGCTATCAAAATTCGATGAAATTTTCATATTATTCGCAATTTTTCGAACGGAAAGGTACAAAATTGAGCGCTGAAAAAAAACACCAAACCATCCTTTGAGTTAAGCCAAGAAGTTTGATTAAAACCTAAAGTAAATAAATGGCTGTATGTCGGAGGCTTTAACCTGAAAAATTAGAATTGCCAAAAGAACAGCCAGGATAAGTTTAACAAAAGCAGGTGTTTCAATAAATTTTCCGCGATAAAACTCTTTCCACTTTACAGGAAACCAGTGAACACCGAGTGCAAGCACCATTAGCAACAACACGGGTAAATAGGAGTTAACTACCTGAGCAAACGATTGCCAACCAAAACGGCTCACTATCTGTCGAATCATGGCTGTGGCGTTCTCCATGCTGTTGGCTCTGAAAAAAATCCACGAAAAACAAACGACATGGAACGTAAAAACCGCCGAAAGAATCCTTTTCCACAATGCCGATCGTTGTTGGCTAGCAGGAAACACACTCAGCCAAAGTTTATGCAGCGCCAATGATATACCATGTATCCCTCCCCAAATTACAAAACGGAAATTTGCTCCGTGCCACAAACCACCTAAAAGCATTGTTACCATTAGGTTTATGTATGTACGAAGTGTGCCCTTCTTACTCCCACCTATGGGAATGTAGAGGTAATCGCGTAACCACGATGAGAGAGAAATATGCCAACGATGCCAAAAATCGGTAATATTTACTGCTTTGTAGGGTGAGTTAAAATTTATTGGTAACCTAAAGCCCAGCAAAAGGGCTAACCCTATGGCCATATCGGTATAGCCCGAAAAATCGCAGTATATTTGCACTGAGTATCCGTAGGTTGCCAGCAAGTTCTCGAAACCTGAGTAGCTCAACGGGCTTTGAAAAACCCTATCCACAAAGTTTATTGAGATATAGTCGGAAATAATCACCTTTTTTATCATGCCATTCATTATTAAAAAGATGGCATGCCCAAACTCACGCTTAGTAAGGCTATACTTTCGGTACAGCTGCGGAATAAACTCGGCTGCTCTAACAATTGGCCCAGCCACTAGCTGCGGAAAAAATGACACGTAAAAACCAAAATCAACAATATTCTTCACTGGATCGACCTTCCGTCGGTATACATCAACCGTATAGCTAATGGTTTGAAAGGTGAAGAACGAGATACCTACCGGTAGAACTATTGAGGAAACATCGAAATTTGTGTTGGCAAGGGAGTTTGACCAGCTGGCCAAAAAGTTATAGGCCTGAAATTTTGTTCCAAATAACGAATTAACCGAGTCGGCAAAAAAGTAGCTGTACTTAAAAAACGAAAGAACCGAAAGGTTGATAATAACGCTTACTGCCACATATGCCTTCCGCTTCCACTTTGTGCTCGTTGTGCTAATAAGCAATCCTAAGAAATAATCGCAAATGGTTGAAAAAATTAGAAGCACAAAAAAATACCCGCTCGATTTGAAGTAAAAGAAAAGGCTAAAAAGCAAAAGGTAAGCGCTTCGCAGGTAACGGGTTTTATATACTAGCGAATAGCCTAACAGCAAAACAGCAAAGAAGAGCCAGAAAGAACCCTCGGTAAAAATCAAAGGACGGCTTTCGCTGTAGGTAAAAAAAACTTTAATATACTCCCAGGCGTTTATCATTGGGTCTTATTTCTTTTCTCTGATTCGTTAGCAGCTAATTTACTCAGAGCATCGTAAAGCAATGCTCCTTTAACGGCATACCCCTTTCGGTTCAGATGAAGCTTATCCTGAGCCGTTAGTCCAAGTTCAAACCACGCCTCAATGCTTCCATCGCCTCCCATTACCTTGTTGAAATCCCACACGCCACAATCCATATCATTTGCAACAGAAATTATTTGCGCATTTGCCTCAGCAATAAACGGATTGGCTTCGGTTTTTCCAACCAAATGATCGCCAGGCGTAGTAAGGACAACAATGGCCTCGGGAAGTGCTGATTTTATTCCGCTCACCAACTCCTTTAGGTTGGCCCTAAAGACTGTTTTATTAAAGTTTGGATCGTACGCATCGTTGGTTCCAAGCGATAGTATTACAAAGTTTGGATTAACCTGCCTAAGCTGAGCAGTAAAGTTACGAGAGTTTAAAAAGGTTCTAACTGATGCGCCGTTAACACCAGCAGCGTGGTAAATAAACTTAGCAGCTGAATTTACCAGCTCAAATCCATATAGAGTAAACATTCCTGAGTCAAGTCCGTTGGAGTTTATTCCTATCTTAACTGAATCGGTTGGCTCAATAAGTTTAAAAACAACGAATCCATCGCCTATATACTGATAGGTAAGGTTTGCGCTAACCTTGGGTTCAATAATGCTGCTATCCGAGTCAAAGTAAACCTTAACCATATCGAATGCTGCACCTTGAAGCAATTTCAGGGTAAGCGAACTTTCCAATTCGGTTGTTGATACAGCAATACCCGCTAGCCCAAAATCGGTAGCTGTGTTCCCATCAGTTTTCTTGCGCATCCAATTGCCTTTCCAAGTAACATCATAATCGTCGGGGTTATTCGAGCCAACAACCTGATATGGAAAAGTAAATCCCCTTGAGCAGTTTACATCATTTAGCGTTTGCGAAAGCAGCATTCGGGTTTTTCCGGTAAAAAAATCGGCCTGAACATGCGAATCGCCAATATGCAAAATGCTTAGCGGGGCCTCTTCTTCATTAGCATTTGTAAAAAGAAGCTTACTCCGCTTGCTTAGGCTATCGTTCTTGCCAAAAAAGATGATGTTATCATCAATGCTTATCACACTAAAAAGTTCAGCATCAAAATTGGCAAAAACATCTACAGTTTTTGCTTTTTGTTTAAGCGAAACAATAACAGCAGCAAGCGAAAGCACTGTTAGCAAAGCTACAAGTGCTATTTTACAAGCCATATGTCGAAGTGTCTTCATCAGTTAACCTCTCCAATATTTTGTTGAGCAAACCTATTGTAGCTTTCCATTAGCGATGAGTAGAACATCTCAGCAATAATGTTTGAGCCTCGAAGCGTGAAATGAACAAAATCCTTTGAAGCCAATGGTGGTGAGGCATAAACCCAAGCTGGCATCGAATTATGCCCACCCATTGCAGTATAGCAATCCCAAAACGCAGCACCTGCCCTAAAGGCAGCATTACGCTGAGCATCGCGTATCCTCTCTATATTTGGGTACGATTCGAACCTACCATTTACTTTTCGCGACATATCCGACACACCAACAAGTATAACCGAAGCCCCAGGGTTTACCTTTTTTAGCGCCAAAATTTGCTGATATAGCTGATTCTCGTAGTACGTGTAGCTATCAACTATGTGCGGAACAATATTTACCCCGAACTGTAGAATTATGAGATTAGGTTTAACAAGCTGCATCACCCGTTTTAGTGAAGCATTATCGGAACGAGTAAAATCGGTACCCGAACTTCCTCTTATTGCAATGTTATCAACAATAATACCCGTAGGAGTTTCGAGCGATATAGCATAAACCATTGGACTCTCATCGCCTTTAAATCCAAGCCTAAACTGCCGTACCGATTTTGGAACGCTCCAACTAACCGATTTACTATCAGCTGTAGGTGCTAGAAGTTCGGCATCTTGAGTGGTTTCTTGGTAGCTTAACGAAAGCATTATGGGCTCGGGTACATGGCCAAAAAGCATCCTACAACGGGTAAAATTTCGAGCCAACGAGGAGTGCGAGCCACGACGTTCTAAATCAATCCAAGCCTCAGTAAAGCCACCTCTACTTGCTCGTCGACTACTTTTAAAAATTGAGTATCCTCCCATAATACCAAACCTGTTACCAACTGCACCTTTTCCCAAATCGGCAATGGACACATACTGCCAGTTACTTGAAACTGTTTGGTATACGGCTCCAGGTTGATAGCTATGCGGAACTGCATTTAGCAGACCAACACCTCCTCCACCAAAACGCGATTGCAATCGCGATCGCAAAAACGAGGTTATCCGATCGCCCTCAATTTGCGAATCGCCATAGTGCATTATCCTAACCTGACTTCTGCTGGCATCGCCATTTTGCAGTGCGTTATAGAACGATTGCAATGCTTTGAAATTCGAATCGGGCATTTCAATATGCACCAATCTACTCTTAAGAATCTCGGCTGTTATACGTTCGTTTTTTGTGGTTATTATTGAATGAGCATCAGCGTTTAGCGAATCGGGTTTGGTTAAACCTAAGGAGTCTTGAGTTACGGAAAGTGAATCGACCACAACTGTTGTACCCGTAATGCTATCGAGCATCATCTCAAGTTCTGCAATCTCGGGGCTTAACGTAAAATGTGAGGGATGGCCAACCGAATCGAAGCTAAAAAGCGACCTTACCGTTGGATACTTTACGGTAACTGACCCCAACCTTAAGCCTTCGGGTGGGATAAAAAGGCTAACTAGAGTCAGCAAAAGAATAGTAATGGCTATATACGCAAAAACTTTAAAAGGCTTCACCATAAAACATTAGGAACTTGGTAAGCATAAAACCGTTGTCCTAAAGGTAAAAAAAAGTTAAGAAATTCAACTAGCCATGCCATATAATGCAAAAAAGGTAAAGCAAATGCTCTACCTTTTCATTGTTATGCTAGTTATTTTATGATGATTTTGGCTTAATCTTCAGAACTTGCCCAGGAGTTAACCTGTCGGTGCTAAGGTTATTTATCCGCTTCAGGTCGGTTGAGCTAACACCAGGGTAAAGCTTTGCAATATCCCAAAGGGTATCGCCACGGCGAACCTGATAGTAGATATAGTTTGGATCGGCATTATTTGGGACAGGTGCATTGCTATAGCCCGAACGTGCCGCAACATTCGCCGGCACGTAAATGGTTAACCTTTGCCCTATACGAATAAGGTTACCCCTTATATTGTTCCATCCTCGCAGCTGCGAAACCCTAACCCCATGCCGTTCGGCAATGGTTCCCAGCACATCGCCTTCCTTAACAATGTAAACAATTCGCTGGCTGCCTGAAGGAACTTCATGCCTGTACGAAGCAGTGTATTTGCTTGGGTTCACCACATTGTTAGGGTTAAAGTACACCGAATCCTTATAGGCAAATATTTCGTGTTGCCTATCGATAAACGAGCTAACATTATCGAGAGGTAGCCTAAGCGACATTTGCTTTGACTGGGCAGGAATAATATCTTGCTTATAGTGAGGGTTCAAATCGCGAAGCACTTTAACGGGGACACCAAGCACTTCAGAAACCTGATTGAAATGCAGCATTCCCGAAATCATAAGCGTGTCAACAGTAGCGGGCAGGCTCATGGGAACCGGCTTCAGCTTATGCTCGTTGTGGTAGTGAAAAGCATACGTTGCAGCAATAAATGCAGGAACGTAACCCCTAGTCTCACGGGGCAAGTAGTAGTATATATCCCAGTAATTTCTCTTACCTCCAGCCCTTCGGATAGCCTTGTTAACGTTTCCAGGGCCGCAGTTATACGCTGCTATAACCAGTGTCCAATCGCCATACATTTTGTATAAATCTTTGAGAAAGCGAGCGGCAGCATGGCTCGAAGCAATTGGATCGCGTCGTTCATCGATATATGAATTTACCGTAAGGTTATACATTCTGCCTGTTCCGTACATAAACTGCCAAAGGCCAGTTGCTCCTGCACGTGAAACGGCTCTGGGGTTTAAAGCCGATTCAACCACCGGAAGGATTCGCAGCTCAATTGGCAGCTGGTAGTAATCGAGAACCTCCTCAAAAATAGGGAGGTAATAGTCGGCAACACCAAGCATAATTTCAACCTTGTCGCGCTGCCTCTCGGTATAAACGCTAATAAAGTTGCGAACAATGCTGTTGTATGGCAAATCGATTAGCGAGTTAATTGCCGCCAAGCGTTGAATGTAAACCGAATCGGGCAAGTTGGTTTGCTGCTCCAAGGTATCAGGCTCAAGTAGCGATACAATATTTGAAGTATCAATGCCATTTTGCACATACCACAAGCTAAGCAAGCTATCGAGGTTATTTCCGTAGTTAGAAATAATGCCAACCCCCTCAAGCAGCGAATCGCGAATAACAGGAACGGTGTCGCGCTTTATGTTAGCATACACTCCACTGGAGAATAAAACAACAAAACTCAACAAGATAAATCTCTTCATAATTTCTATCTACTTTAGGCTACATTGCAATTTAAAACCAACAACTGGCTGAAAGGTTGAGCTTGGATTAAACGAAAATGCATCGGTATTAAGCATTGGCTCAACCTTAAGCGCTAGATCGTCGCTTATATCCCAATCAAAAAAATGGGCATCAACATTAGCATCGATAATATTAAGTGCGTAAAAACCAGCAAGTATCATTATGGATAGATCGCGATTTCTTCGGTAACCATCGCGAAGGTATAGCAGCTCATTCCTGTCCCTCGTACCGCCATACTCATCATTAGGAAATTGCTGGTAAGCAGTTCCAAACTTTTTGTAACCACGCTGTTTAAAATCAACAATATAGCACAACGATGCAATGCCACCCCAAACAACGGGAACTTTCCAAAGCTTTTGATTGTACACCTGTCCTAACCCCGGAAGTATGGCCGAGAGTACTGTTGCCGTTGTTGGCGAGTGCGAACCTTTGGAGTTAACAATAAGCGCATCGGCAACACTAGCTATGTAGAACAATGCTGCATTTGCATAAAAAATGTTCCGCTGCACTCGGTAGTTGGTCCATCGCTCCTCAAAAATTAGCTTTTCTTCGGGGCCATAAAAAAGCGGATCGTACTGGTTAAGCGTTTTGTGGTAGTTATCGTTTGCCTGAAGGCCAAGGTATAACATCGATCCCATTCCTGCATAAAAAAATGGGACTTTCCAGTACTGCCTGTTTATTACCTGTCCGGAACCAGGTAAAACCTGTGAGGCTAGCCACACCTGTTTTGTTGATAAGGAATCGAGCTTAAAGCCGCTGGCAAATCCTGCTTGCGATATAAACAAAAATAAAAGCAGGGCTATCAAAAAATGATGCCCTTTGCCCCTAATCGTTGCGATATTACCAATTGGATATTGCAAAATAAAAACGTTAACTAGATGGAAAACGATGGTTTGTAAAAAAAATTACTGTGCAAACTTATTAATTCTTTCCATTAGTTCGTCTAGTTCCCCTTGAGTTCGGTACGAAATTACAATTTTTCCGCTTCCGCTTTTACCGTGTTTTACCTGTACACCCCAACCAAAAACCTGCTGCAGCTTGTCCTCAAGTCCGTTAAGCATTTCGGGTTGCTCACTGTTCGCTTCAACTGTGTCTTCATCTGCTTGCTTTGCCTTGGGTTGCTGGGTAAGCTTACGAATCAACTCCTCAGCCTTACGTACGGATAGGTCTTGCTCTAAAATTTTACTATATGCGGTAAGCTGTAGTTCTGAATTTTCGAGCGACAGAATAGCCCTAGCGTGTCCCATTGACAATTTTCGCTCTCTGATGCCTAACTGAATTTCGGCGGGCAGCTTAAGCAACCTTAGGTAATTTGTAACCGTTGCCCTTTTTTTTCCAACCCTTTCGGAAAGGTTGTCGTGAGTAAGGCTACACTCGTCAACCAAGCGCTGATAGCTAATTGCCACTTCAATGGCATCCAAATCTTCGCGCTGAATATTTTCAACCAAGGCCATCTCGAGCATTCCTTGGTCGTTAGCCGTTCGTATGTAGGCAGGTACAGTTTTTAGCCCAGCCAATTTTGCGGCTCTAAGCCTTCGTTCTCCCGATATTAGCTGGTACTCGCCATTTAAGCTTCTAACCGTAAGCGGTTGAATAATACCAAGCTCTTTTATTGAGTGGGAAAGTTCTTTCAGTGCTTCCTCATCGAAAGTTGTGCGAGGCTGAAACGGATTAGCTTTAATTTTTGTAATATCAATCTCGTTAACTAGCTCTACGGAAGAACGTTCTTGCTTGTTCTCTGCTCTTTGCTGTGTAGAGTCAGCATCTTCAATTAAGGCCCCTAATCCACGGCCTAATGCCATTTTCTTTGTCATCTCTCTATGTATACCGTTACGTGTTAAATCTTACTTCTCCTCCTTATTAGTGGCATCGGCCATTTCTGTCATACTATTCTTTTGAAGCATCTCACGTGCTAGGTTAAGGTAATTAGCCGAACCGGTTGAAGCAGCATCGTAAAGAATTACAGGTTTGCCATAGCTAGGCGCTTCGCTAAGCTTAATATTACGCTGGATTATTGTATCGAAAACCATTTGCTGGAAGTGCTTCTTAACCTCATCTACCACTTGGTTCGAAAGCCTCAAACGAGCATCGTACATGGTAAGCAGGAATCCCTCAATTTTAAGATCGGGATTTAAGCGAGTTTGAATTATTTTGATAGTATTAAGGAGTTTTCCTAATCCTTCGAGAGCGAAGTACTCGCACTGTACGGGAATAACAACCGAATCGGCTGCCGAAAGGGCATTTACTGTAATTAAACCGAGCGATGGTGAGCAGTCGATAAGAATAAAATCGTACTGATCGCGAACCTTTTCTATTACCGACTTGAGCATCTTCTCCCTATTGGGCATGTTAAGCATTTCAATCTCAGCACCAACCAAATCGATATGCGAAGGGATAAGGTCGAGGCCATCAATCTCACTTTTGAGGATAATATCCTGCGGATTAACCTCCTCAATAAGGCACTCGTAAATACTTGTTTTTATGTTTCTAAGGTCGAACCCAGTTCCCGAGGTTGCATTAGCCTGTGGATCGGCATCAATAAGTAATACCTTCTTTTCGAGCACTGCTAAACTTGCTGCCAAATTTATTGCTGTTGTGGTTTTACCTACGCCACCTTTTTGGTTTGCTAAAGCTACTACTTTTCCCATATCATAAGAGTGATTAATGAAATCTGCATTTAAGGCCACAAAGTTACTTTTTGCAAAAAAGGATACCTTTTTTTACAGGCCTCTAATATAAACATTCGGCTCAAACTTACCAACACGTTATTAACAGCCCCAGTCTAAAACGCCCATTAAAACTGAAAAACTATTGTGTTTTTTTTTGTTAAAAAAGCAGACCTATTTCGTTATCGTCAATTATTGCATATTTTAGCATAAAAAACTTGTGGAGACAAGCAGCCGTTGGTACACCATTGTTAACCCTGAAGCGGGAAGCAGAAGAGGCCATAAAGATTGGCCCAAAATTGAGTTTCTGCTCAACGAAATGGGAGTTTCGTTTCAGCATGCCCTTACCCAACGAAAGTACCACGCCGTTGAACTTGCAGTTAGCGCAATTCGCAAAGGATTTAGAAAGATTATTGTAGTTGGAGGCGATGGTACCCTAAACGAGGTTGTTAACGGAATGTTTATTCAAAACATATGCAAGCCCAGCGATATTACAATTGGCGTTATTGGAGTAGGTACAGGTAACGACTGGCAGCGAACATTTAGCCTACCAAGCAATTACAAAGGAAAAATTTTAGCTATTAAAAATGAGCGAACAATACTTCAAGATATTGGAAAGGCCGATTTTTTCGAAGCTCGCATTAAGCAATCGCGCTATTTTGCCAATGCTGCTGGAGTAGGTTTCGATGCAAAGGTGGCCATGGCCACAAATAGGCTCAAAGAAAGTGGCCGAAGAGGAAAGATTCTATATTTTTTTAGCCTGCTAAAAACGCTTTACTACTACCGATCGACCATGGCTAAAATATCCATTGATGGGCATGAGCTTAGCGGAAAAATATTTAGCGCCACTCTGGGCATTGGCAAGTACAACGGAGGAGGAATGCTACAGGTCCCAAACGCCCTCCCCGATGATGGCCTATTTGACATCACCATAATTAACAAGATTAGGCGAATAAACGTGCTTCGAAATATTTTTAAACTTTACAACGGCTCAATTCTCAAGCACCCCAGAATATTTGGATACCAAGGCAAGAGCATTACTGTTTCGTCTAAACCACCGCTTAGCCTTGAGGCCGATGGCGAATCGTTGGGCACATCGCCTTTTACTTTCTCCATTGTACCCCAAAGCATAAGAGTAATTGTTGGTGCCGATTTTACATCGGTTGATAATCCCATTGGGAAAATATACAATTAGTTTTTTTTTGAAGATCAACAAATCCCGAAAGCACAAATGAAACTTGAAAGTTTAGGGTATAACAAAACAATCGAAAAGTTTTGGCTAGAGAATACTCCAAAGGGATTCTTGCTTGGTAGAGTTATTGCTGAGCACAAGGAGAGATATGTTGTTAACGCTGAACAAGGAGAGTTTGACGCTGAAATTACTGGCAATTTACGTTTTACTGCAAAAAATCGAGACGATTTTCCAGCCGTTGGCGATTGGGTTGCGTTTATGGGTTACGACTCAAATTCTGCCATAATTCAAAGCATTCTCCCCAGACAGTCGACCCTTGCTAGGCAAGCCGTTGGCAAATTTGGAGAAAAGCAGATAATTGCTGCCAACGTTGATTATGCACTAATCCTGCAATCTCTAGACAGGGACTTTAACCTAAACAGACTGGAACGATACCTTACCATTTGTCACACATCACAAGTAAGTCCAGTGGTGGTTCTCACAAAAACCGACTTAGCAGCACAAGAGAGGCTTGATGAAACGATTAACACAATTCGGTCTCAGATAAAAAACACACCTATCCTAAGTATCAGCAGCATCACCAAGCAGGGTTACGATACATTAATGAATGAGCTACACACAGGGAAAACCTACTGCTTGCTGGGTTCATCGGGAGTTGGAAAATCAACTTTGGTTAACATGCTTTTAGGAAAGGCAACCATGAAAACCGGCACAATTAGCGAAACCTCAAATAGAGGGAAGCATATAACAAGTCATCGCGAGCTTTTTATTCTCGAAAACGGAGCGATAGTTATTGATAATCCAGGCATGCGCGAGGTTGGAATAGCCGACTCATCCGATGGGCTTAAAACCACATTTGATGAAATTATGATGCTAGCCGAGAATTGTAGGTTTACCGATTGCACCCATACCAACGAAAGAGGTTGCGCTATTATTGAAGCCGTTGAGAATGGAGAAATTGACAGAATTGCCTACGAGAACTACCTGAAACTGCAAAGAGAAGAATTGCGGTTTGAGCAAACAACATCAGAGAAAAGGAGAAAGGATAAGGAATTTGGGAAAATGGTAAAGAATATAAAAAACGATTTAAAAAAGGTTAACTCCAAATACGCAAAGGATAACTAACACTCCAACAAACAAATCGTACAGCAATTATTTACATTGGGTCAACATCGGGCAAAACCATAAGCCCCCGAAAGGGGCCATATTCCATTAGCACCCTCACCTGATCGGCAATTATCTCTTTAACCTTTGGCAGATTGGCATTTCGCTCAAGCTTAATTAAAATATCCTTTATGTAATAATTCTGTACCCTGCTAATTATTGGCTCCTCAGGGCCAAGCACTCTACTCTTAAAAACTGCGCGTAAGTTTCGGCCAAGCTGCACCGATGCAACATCGAGAACACTAGCATTCCGATGCTTTAGCGAAAGTTTTATCAACCTATAGTATGGGGGATAATTATACTGTTTGCGCTCAGCTAGCTGCGATTTAAAATGCCCATCGAAATCGTTATTAACCACCTGCTTAATCACAGGATGATCGGGGTTAGCCGTTTGAATTATCACCTTACCGGGCTCACCCTTCCGACCAGCCCTTCCGCTAACCTGTGCCATTAGCTGAAAGCTTCGCTCGAAAGCTCTGAAATCGGGAAAATTAAGCATGTTATCGGCATTGAGTATTCCCACAAGTTTAACCCGATCAAAATCTAACCCCTTTGTAACCATTTGCGTTCCAACGAGTACGTCAACATCTCCTTGCTCAAAGCTGGCAATAATTCGCTCGTATGAATTACGCGAACGGGTTGTATCCATATCCATTCGGGCAATACGAGCAGTGGGGAAGAATATGGCCAGTTCATCCTCAACCTTTTCGGTACCGAAACCTTTTGTTGATAAGCGATGGCTACCACATGCCAAGCACGAGGTTAGGTTTTGTATGGCATAACCGCAGTAGTGACAAACCAGCTGATTGCTTTGCTTGTGCAAGGTAAGGCTTACAGCGCAATGCTCGCATTGCGGAACCCAAGCACACTCGTCGCACTCAACAAATGGCGAGTACCCCCTACGATTCTGAAAAAGAATTACCTGATTACCCTCGGCCAAAACCCTCCCAATTTCATCGAGAAGTTTATCGGAAAAAAGCGATTTCATCTCCTTGCGCTTTCGTGCAAGCAGCGTATCAACCACCTCAATTGTAGGCAGGCTAATATCTGAATACCGCTTGGTTAGCTGAGCAAAGCCAAACTTACCCGTTTGTGCATTATAGTATGTCTCTACCGAAGGTGTAGCTGTTCCAAGCAACACTTTAGCCCCATGCATCCCAGCCAATACAATAGCCGAATCGCGAGCATGATATCGAGGCGATGGGCTAAACTGCTTAAACGTATTCTCATGCTCCTCATCAACAATAATAAGCCCCAAGCGCTTAAAAGGTAAAAATATTGATGAGCGAACACCCAAAACTACATCATACTTTGGCCCCGAATTACCATTACCCTCGCTAAGTAAACTATTGTACACTTCAACCCGTTGGTTATCGCTAAACTTGCTGTGGTAAATGCCAACCCTGCTTCCAAAGAAACGTTTTAACCTATTAATAATTTGCGCCGTAAGCGCAATTTCGGGTAACAGGTAAAGTACCTGTTTTCCTTTAGCAATCTGCTCCTGAATTAAGCTAATATATATCTCCGTTTTCCCACTTGAGGTTACACCATGAAGCAGAACAACATTTTTCTCCCGAAAATCATCCTGTACTTTATTAACCGCTTCAAGCTGAGCATCTGAAAGAGTAAGCGACACCTCCTCATTGCTGTCTTCGCTCAGCAAACGAGAAACCTCTCGGGATTCTACTTCAAATATCTCTTTCTTAATAAGTGCATTAAATGCTGCTGGCGAAGCATTCGACTTCTCGGCTAGCAATTTTTTGGGCACCCAATCCGTAAAAGTTTTTTTATCGGAGGCAGTTAATGCCAAAAAGGCCATTAACCATTTTTGCTGCGCATCGGCTCTCGATAGCTCCTCGAAAAGTTGGTTTACGTCCTTATCGGTTTTGAGGCGCGAATGCAAACGCACAAACGTTTCGTACTTAGGTTTAAATGCCGATTGAATATTCTCGTGTATAGCTAGCGCCTGCCTATCGAGCAACCCTTTAATAACCCCCATGGGGTTATTCACCTGCACCTTTGAAATAAGCTGCTGAATTGAAAGCGGGGAGCTACTTGTTTCAACGGCAGCCATAACCTCTCTCTCCGATTCGTTTAAAAGATCAGTTATTGCATATTCCGCTCCCTGCGACAGCTGCGTTTCGCTCTCCATTTTTAAGCCCGAGGGCAAAGCTGCTTTCATTACCTCGCCAAGGGTACACATGTAGTAGCTTGCCATCCAGTCCCAAAACTTTAGCTGCACAGCCGAAACCAAAGGTTCGTCGTCAATTAGCTGAACAATATCCTTGGTTTTGTATGCGCTTGGCGCATTTGAGTGGATACTGTAAACTATAGCCGAGTAAAGCTTTTTTTTACCAAACTGCACAACCACCCTTGCACCAACTCTTAGCTGCTTTTGCAAATTACTGGGCACAGAATAGGTGTATAGCTTTGGCAATGCCAACGGAAGGATAACCTCAACAAATTGCGATTCTGACATAGTACGCTGCCGGCTAGTTTTGGTCAGCTAAGGTAGTAAAGATTGGGGGGATTAGGCCAACGTTTTTTCCAAAACTACCCATTTGCCCTTATCCACGCAGCAACTTCCTCCATTAACCAAAGGGGGGTTGACGTAGCACCACATACGCCAACGCGATTAACGCTTTGAAACCACTGAGGTTTGAGCTCGAGGGTTGAGCTAATAAAATAAGTATTAGGGTTTACTTGCTTGCAAACTTCGTAGAGCATTTTTCCATTTGAGCTATTCTTCCCGCTCACAAAAGCTACAGCATCAAATTTAGAGGCAAATGTTTTTAGCTCATCTTTTCGGTTGGCCACCTGTCCGCATATTGAGTTATATGCATGAAAAGTGTTATGACTATTACTAGCGGCTTCAGCCCTACGACCTATTTCGTTGGAGATTTTTTTATACTCATCGGCACTCATAGTAGTTTGGGAAAAAAGTTCAATGGGTTTTGTAAAATCGAGATTATTAATATCCTCAATTCGCTCAACTACCATGGCATTACCCTGAGTTTGACCAACCAGACCAAGCACCTCGGCGTGTCCCTTCTTCCCATAGATTACCACCTGTCCGCCAACCTGTGCCATTCGCTGACATGCTTCGCGCACCTTTACTTGCAACTTTAGCACAACCGGACAGGATGCATCAATAATATTCAGCCCTTTTTCGAGGGCTTTCCTGTATGTTTCGGGCGGTTCGCCATGAGCACGAAAAAGCACTGTACTCCCCTGCAACTTATCTAAATCGGAATGCCAAATAGTTTGTAAACCAAGCGACTTTAGCCTTTCCACCTCCATATTGTTATGAACTATCTCGCCAATACAATACAGTCTTTCTTGGCTTTGCAACTCCTTTTCGGCCTGCGAAATTGCATTCACAACACCAAAGCAAAAGCCTGAGCTTTTATCAATCTCAACATGTATGCTTTTTGCTTGGCCCATAAATAAAAAAAGGGATTTAGGAGATTTTCGAAATTACATCGGCGTAAACAGCATCAAACCAATCCATCTGCTCATCAACCGTCATATGTGAATTATCGAGCACAATGGCATCGGGTGCTTGGCGCAAAGGGGCTACTTTACGATTACGATCAATATGGTCGCGCTCTTCAATATTCCTAAGCACCTCTTCTAGAGTAGCGCTTTCGCCTTTGCCTTCCATCTCGTTAAGCCTACGCTGCGCACGAATTGTTGGATCGGCGGTCATAAATATTTTTAGTTCTGCTTTAGGGAACACAACCGTGCCAATATCCCTACCATCCATAACTATTCCCTTATGCTCACCCATTTCCTGCTGTTGCTGGGTCATTTTAGCCCGAACCATTGGGATAGCCGAAACGGGGCTCACCAGCCCCGAAACCTCGAGGGTACGAATGCTGCGTTCAACCACCTCGCCGTTTAGCGTTGTAAGCCAACCTTCACCTTCGGTGTTCTTTACAAATCCAACCTTTAAACCGTTTAATAAATCGTCTAGCCTATTTTCATCAACCCCCAATGGTGTTGCAATACCCTCGCGAATGCAGGCAAGTGTAACAGCTCTATACATGGCGCCGCTATCAATATAAATAAAGCTTACCCTATTGGCTATGGCTTTTGCAAAGGTGCTTTTCCCACACGACGAATAGCCATCAACGGCAATGGTAATTAGTATTTTATCCACAGTAAACTCAATTAAACAAGTTAGCCAACAACCACAAAACAGCAGTTGAGCATGGCAAAGGTAGCTGAAAAAAAGGGGATTTTCTTTACAAATTCTTCTTCACAAAAAAGTCGTCGAGATTGGTGCTAAGAGAGAAATGGTTAGAACCACCAACCAAATGGTAAGTTGCACGGCTATAATTTATATAGAATCGTTTTATTTTAATACCAACACCCCAGCTAAACCCAACCGTTGATACCCGTTCTTCGAGTTTTAGCTCGTTACGCCTTTGGAAGTTATAGCCTCCCCTAACGTAAAAATTGGTAATTGGAACAAACTCAACTCCGAGTATTAAGTGGCTCAGTACCTCGCTTCCGAGTTTGTCAAGCAAAGTAGGATCCTGAGGTTCCTCATCGCCAAATAGCGAAACAGTGCTGCTCTGGCGCCTAAAGTAAAGGCTACTGGTTTGTACCTGCTGAAAAGTAGCAACCAACCGAAATGGGGCATGCCTTAGTTTTTGGCTAAAACCAAATATCAACTCAAATGGTAATGCTTCCCATGAATCGGGGGTATACGGCTTTAGCATGGAGCCAATGTTACGAGCAACAACGCCTGCTGAGAAAAGGCTATCGCGACTATGGTAAGCAAGACCAATATCGGCAGCAAAGCCAAAAGAGGTATACTGCTCCAAATGCGAATAGATTGGCTTAAGCGTTACGCCAAAAGTAAAAAGGCTATCAATAGAACGGGCATACGACAAATGGAGAGCCATATCGTAGCCAGAAAAACTACCCGTTATCAATCCGGCTACATTAGCCTCAGTAAAATCGCCATAACCAACATGCTGCATCCCAATGCCAAATGTCCCAACACCCTCAACATGTCGCGAGTAATTAACAAATGCATACTTTATATCGGCAAAGTATGAAACATACGAAAGCGAAAGCTGGTTGTGAAGCTGGCTAGATAAATGGGCTGGATTGGTAAGCGCAACCCCTTGGTCGGCCTCATCCAAAGCAACAACCTTACTCCCCAGTGCTGCACTACGAGGGGTTATGGTCAGGTTTAAAAAACTATAGGTACTCTCTCCGCCAAGTTGCGCTTGTAGGTTGAGTACTAAAAGTAATAGAAGAAATGAGATTACAAAAACCCGTTTAACCATCAAAACATAAATATGAGTATGCAATTACAAAAGTACACTTTGAAAACATAAAAAAAGTATTTTTAGTATAACGGCCTACCAAATTTTTAATTACTACCCAAAACATCACAAGTGCAAAAGGATAATATAAGGGTAATTAGCTTTTGAGAAGTAAAATTTAGGTTAACTTTGCCGCTCGTTAGTAAATAATGTAAAAACTCGTAATACAGCTTGTGGTAAAAGAGAGAGAAAATATTCTTTTTATCGTTAACCCCATTTCGGGAAGAGGCGTACTAAAAAACCTTGAAAAAAAGATAAACAAATCTTTAAACAACAAGAGGTTTAACACCATAATTGAACACACTCAACAAGCAAAACACGCCACAACATTGGCCCATGAATATCTGCAAAATGGGGTAAAAAAATTTGTTGCAGTAGGTGGCGATGGAACTGTGAACGAAGTTGCTTCGGCACTAATGCACACCGATGCAACCCTCGGAATAATCCCTGTTGGATCGGGCAATGGTTTTGCTAGACACCTTCGCATTCCATTTGATGTTGACAAAGCGATTAAAGTAATTAATAAAGAAAAAATTGCGCTAATAGATGTTGGAGAAGTGAATAAGCAACCATTTGTTTGCACCGCAGGTGTTGGTTTCGATGCTCAAGTAGGCAATTCGTTTGCCCAAGGAACTAAACGAGGTTTTACCAACTACGTTAAAGCAACTATACAGGAGTTTTTAGGCTACAAGCCAAATAGATATAAGATTACCATAAACAACCAAACCTTTGAAAAGGTAGCCTTTTTAATTACCATTGCCAATGCGGCTCAATATGGCAACAACGCCTTCATTGCTCCAAACGCCGATATTACCGATGGAAAACTCGACGTTACAATCCTATCACCATTTCCAAAGTACATATCACCTTTAATTGGGATTAAGCTTTTTAGCAAGCAAATTGGTAAAAGCCGATTTGTGGAAACATTTAAAGTTAAGGAAATTGCCATTGAGCAGCTCGACTCGAACGTTTTACACTACGATGGAGAACCAATTGAAACAAACGTTCCTCTAAACTTCTCAATAAAACCTCTCGCCCTAAAAGTTTTCGTTCCCTAACTTCTTGGCCGATTCAGCCATTACGCTTGTCTTCTTCCGCATGAAACTTTCAAAACCAACCATCATCTGTTTCTGATATCATCCTTAAAGCCTTCTAAACCCCTTTGCATAATCACTTTGAAGCATCTATTTAAAAGTCATTTTTCTATCCCCTTTTAAAAAGACCCTTAAACATGCCTTTTCGAATTTGCGAAAGGAATAGCCCCAAAACAACAACCAGTATACCGGCCATTTTCAATGGCGTTATCTGTTCCTTAAGAATAAAATATGCAAATATTGCTGTAAGCACAGGAATGGCATTTGTAAAAATATTGGCTTTTGAGATACCCAAATTTTTAATGGCATAGGTAAAAAAGATGAAAGCGAATGTTGATGCAAAAACCCCAAGATTAAGCAAAGGCACAATCACATCCCATGTAGGAGTTACCGAAACAAACTGCTTAAAATCGAGAAAAAAGAAGAGCGGGAGGAAAAAGAATATTCCAATTAGATTTTGGTAGGCAACTATTGAAAAAACGTTATACCTATCGGCCAATCTTTTAATAATGATAGAATACCCAAGCGCAGAAACTACTGCCAACAGCATGAAACCCAAGCCTATTGGATGCACATCGGTAATATTAAACCCTTGGTGAAATACAACAAGCGCAACGCCTACTACCGACACTACAATTCCCACAAAATTCATCATCGAGATTCGCTCTTTAAGGTAGTAGTATGCACCAATTGGGCTAAACAGCGGAATGGTTGCAATAATTACAGCAGCGAGCGTTGACGACATGTAGCTTACGCCATAACTCTCGCCTAAGAAGTAAAGGAATGGCGACAGAAAACTCAAAAACACAAACGATTTTATATCCTTTCTTTCAATCCTATCGAGCCGGCCCAAAGAGGCTGTAACAGTAAGCAGCAAAATACTCGAAATTATCAATCGCATTAACACCAACGATACGGGTTTATAAAGCACTAGAACCTCTTTATACCAAATAAACGAGAGCGCCCAGAAAACCATAGCGAGTATTGCACTAAGGTAAACAGCAAAGCTTTTTTTAGTCATAAAAAAATTGGTTAAACTATTAAACCATTTGACTTCACTAGCCTAAAAGGTTTGATTGAAGCGGGGCGAAATTACGCTAAAATTTCAAGATGCCAATAAAAAACGTTTGCAGTGTAATGCTAAAGCATAAGTTTTTATACTTTTACGGTAGAAAAAAGCGGATAAAATGGACGAGCTAATTCGACTTAGGCACGAGCTTCACCGGAATCCTGAATTATCGGGTAAAGAGCGTGCTACAGGAAAGCGAATCCGTTTTTACCTTAACCGCTATAGACCCGATGAACTTTTCACTGGAATAGCAGGCGAAGGCATGGCAGCGGTTTTTAACGCTCCCGAACCCGGTCCTACAACCCTTTTTCGTTGCGACCTTGACGCTCTGCCAATTCACGAAACCATACGCCGTCCTTACAGTTCAACCGTACCCGGGGTTGCTCATGTTTGTGGTCACGATGGACATATGGCCATGGTTTCAGGGCTGGCGGCATTAATTAAGAACAATCCTCTAAAAAAGGGAAGAGTAATCCTTTTTTATCAACCCGAAGAGGAAAATGGGCAAGGTGCTGAAAAATCGTTGAACAGGTTAAAAGAGCTCAACCTACTTCCCGATTATGCCTTTGCAATTCACAATATGCCTAAGTTTCCCCTGGGAAGCGTCGTACTTCCAAAAAATGTTTTTGCTTCGGCATCAAAAGGGCTTATTATTAAGCTCATTGGCAAAGCATCGCATGCAGCCTTTCCCGAGATGGGAATTAACCCTGCTCTTGCGATCTCTGAAATAATTAAGGGATTATATGGCATTGCGAATCAAAAAGATTTTTCCGACTTTGTGTTGCTCACAATAATCCATGTGCGAGTTGGCGACATTGCCTTTGGCACATCTCCTGGTTTTGGAGAGATTATGGTTACCCTTCGTTCGGTTGCCAATGCCGACATGGACACCCTATATAAAAAATCGGTAGAGCTTGCACGAAAAATTGGCACAAGCCACAAATTAGCCGTTGAAATATCGGTTGCCGATGACTTCCCCGCAGCTGTTTGCAATCCCGAAGTAATTGAAACAGTTAGAGAAATAGCCATTGAGCAAAACCGAACAATAGCCGAACTCGACAAGCCAAATAGATGGTCGGAGGATTTTGCTCATTTCACCCTAGCAAAACCATCGGTAATTTTTGGGCTAGGAATTGGCGAAGACAAACCCGAACTGCACAGCCCCGAATACGATTTCCCCGACGAAGCCATTGAACATGGCGTGCAAATACTCGATGCAATTATTAATAAGTACAACAGATAACATACAGATTTCATGAAACCAGTTTCTTTTACATTTTATCGTTATCTACAGGTTAATGCCCTCGTTATATTTTAGTACTTTTGCCAACTGAAAAAACTTGCCAAACCCAACTGTATAATTTCAAAAAAATCAACTTTAGCATGAAAACCGTTAAGCTGTGGGATAAAGAGTTCAGGATTAGCTATCCGGCTAGTGAAATACAAGCTGATATTGCAACAATGGCTAAAATCATGAGCACTGATCTTGAAAAAGAGGACAAACCACTCTTCATAAGCGTTCTTAACGGATCGTTTATTTTTACAGCCGATATAGTTCGCCATTTTAACTTTCCCTGCGAAGTGTCGTTTGTTAAGCTTTCGTCGTACGAGGGCACTTCAACAACCGGTACTGTTAACGAGCTAATTGGCCTAACTGAGAGCATAAAAGACAGAACGGTGGTTATTTTGGAGGACATTGTAGATACAGGGATAACCTTGGGTAAGCTCGTAGAAACGCTCAAATCGTACCAACCCAAAGCCGTAAAAGTTGCTACCCTTCTTTACAAACCCGAATCGTATAAAGGATCAATAAAAATTGATTATATTGGCAAAACAATTCCTAACGATTTCATTGTAGGTTACGGTTTAGACTACAATGGCATAGGCAGAAATTTAGCTGACATTTACACCCTAGTATAGTACTATGATGTTTATTTAACCTAAAACAAAATGCTTAACATCGTTCTATTTGGCCCTCCTGGTGCTGGCAAGGGCACCCAATCGCAAAACATTATCCAAAAGTACAACCTCATGCACCTTTCAACCGGCGATATTCTTCGCAATGCCATTGAGAGGCAAACACCCAGAGGTATTGAAGCAAAAAAGTACATGGACAGAGGGGAACTTGTTCCAGATGAGGTAGTAGTTGGGATAATTGGAAGAAGACTTGATGAGTTTCGCGACAAAACCAACGGTTTTGTTTTCGATGGCTTTCCTCGAACAACCATACAAGCTCGCGAGTTGGATGATATGCTTACCGAAAAAGGCGTATCAATTACCCTAATGATAGCCCTTGAGGTTGATTACAATGAGCTGGTAGAACGGCTAGTTAACCGAGGAAAATTCAGCGGACGCCCCGACGACCAAAACATCGATATCATTAAAAATCGCATTACTATCTATAACGAAACAACAAAAAACGTTATGGATTACTACAAAGCGCAACAGAAGTACTTCGGCATTAATGGGATGGGAACTATAGAAGAAATATTCGAAAGAATTAGCAACACCATCAACCAGCATATGTCGAGCATAGGTTAGCTTTTTGCGCTACCAAAGCAATACTACAATTCCTAAGGCAATTGTGCCAAAAGGGGAATTGTATCATACAAGTAAAACATAAATGGCAGCATCAAACTTTGTTGATTACGTAAAGATATTTTGCCGATCGGGAAACGGCGGACCTGGTAGCACTCACCTGCGCAGAGAAAAGTTTGTACCCAAAGGAGGCCCCGATGGTGGTGATGGCGGTAGAGGTGGGCACATTTACCTCAAAGGGAACAACCAGCTTTGGACACTTATTCACCTAAAGTATCAACGACATATTTTTGCTACACATGGCGAATCGGGCAGCAGGAGCCGAAGCACAGGAGCCGACGGAAAAGATATTACCATTGAGGTTCCGCTTGGAACAGTTGCCATTGACTCCGAAACGGGTGAAAAACTCTGTGAAATAACCGAGCACAACCAAACCGAGATTTTAATGCAAGGTGGTAGAGGCGGACTTGGTAACTGGCACTTTAAAAGTGCTACCATGCAAACCCCCCGATTTGCACAGCCTGGAGAGGAAGGCACGGAAGGATGGGTAACACTTGAACTGAAAATCCTTGCCGACGTTGGTCTTGTAGGCTTTCCAAATGCAGGAAAATCAACCCTTCTATCGACCATAACTGCTGCCAAACCAAAAATTGCCGATTATCCGTTCACAACGCTTGTTCCAAACATCGGAATTGTTCCCTATCGCGATCATCGATCGTTTGTTGTTGCCGATATACCAGGCATAATTGAGGGAGCTCACGAGGGAAAAGGGTTGGGTACACGTTTTCTAAGGCATATTGAGCGAAACTCGATGCTACTTTTTATGATACCCGCTGATGCCAAAAGTATTAAGGAGGAATACGAAACTCTTCTTAACGAGCTAACCCAGTTTAATCCTGAGCTGCTCGATAAACAACGCTTACTTGCTGTTACCAAATGCGACATGGCCGATGACGAGATTAAGAATGCGCTTAAAAAAGAAATGCCCGATGTAAACTACATCTTCATTTCCTCGGTAACCGGAGAGGGCATTATGCAGCTTAAAGATATGCTGTGGGAGGAACTTAACAAATAGGATTAATAAACTATGGTTAATTGGCTTGTAGCTATCGATACGCAGCTGTTCCTTTTTCTAAACGGATTGCACACCCCATTTCTCGATCCAATAATGGTATTTTTTTCGGGTAAAATTACCTGGGTACCCTTATACCTTATTATCATCTTTTTTATGTATAAGCAATTTGGATGGCGATTGCTTTGGCCTCTTTTGGGGGTTGCACTTGTTGTTGTGCTAGCCGATCAAACTTCGGTACACCTATTTAAAAATGTTTTTGAAAGATTGCGGCCGTGCCACAATCCGGATATTAAGGAAATGGTTCATCTGGCAGCCAGTAGGTGTGGCGGGAAATTTGGTTTTGTATCGTCGCACGCAGCCAACACTTTTGGGGTGGCAACATTCCTTGCACTGCTTTTTAAACGTAGATGGTTTACGGTATCAATTCTATTGTGGGCAGCCATAGTATCGTACAGCCGTATTTATCTTGGCGTACACTACCCTGGAGATGTGTTAGCTGGTGGATTGCTTGGCTACATTTGTGGCATAGCCGTATGGAACCTTTACTATGGGCTTAATGCCACCTTTAACCTTGTGCGCAGCCCAGCTAGTAAATAAACTCGCCTTTTTCGCTTTTAATTACGAGCTTGTTCCCTTTCTCGCGCTTATGGCATGAACCTACAATTTGCGCATCAACACCAAACTCTTTGGCAATAGCTATAATATCATCAGCATATTCGGGGAAAACGTATATCTCAAACCGATGCCCCATGTTAAATACCTTATACATCTCCTGCCAAGGGGTTTGCGATTCCTTTTGGATTATGCTATAAAGAGGTGGCACAGGAAACAGATTATCTTTCACCACCATCAGGTTGTCAACAAAATTCATCACCTTAGTTTGCGCTCCGCCTGAGCAGTGAACCATACCGTGAATAACAGGACGATAGTTTGCAAGCACTTCCTTAATTATTGGGGCATATGTTCGGGTTGGGCTCAAAACCAGCTTCCCAGCGGTTACACCAACCTCGGAAACCATGTCGGTAAGCCTATAGCTGCCTGAGTATACCAAATCAGGATCAACTATATGATCGTAGCTTTCTGGATATTTATCGGCCAAATATTTCCCGAAAACATCGTGGCGAGCCGAAGTTAAACCGTTGCTACCCATTCCACCGTTGTACTCATCCTCGTAGGTTGCCTTTCCAAATGAGCTTAGCCCAACAATCATATCGCCATCGCGTATGTTGGCGTTATCAATAACCTCACTACGACGCATACGCGCTGTAACGGTAGAGTCAACTATCACCGTTCGCACAAGGTCGCCAACATCGGCAGTTTCTCCGCCCGTTAGCTGAATATCGACGCCTAAACTGCGCATACGCTGGCAGAATTCTTCTGTCCCACCAATAATCTCAGAAATAACCTCACCAGGAATTAGGTTTTTATTCCGACCAATTGTTGAAGAAAGAAGAATATTCTCGGTGGCTCCAACGCAAAGCAAATCGTCAATATTCATAACAATAGCATCCTGTGCAATTCCTTTCCAAACCGACAAGTCGCCAGTTTCGCGCCAGTACATGTAGGCAAGCGACGATTTTGTTCCTGCTCCATCGGCATGCATTGCTATGCAATGATCGGGACTACCTGTTAAGGTATCGGGAACAATTTTGCAGAATGCTTTTGGGAAAATACCCTTATCGAGGTTGCTTATTGCTGCATGTACATCTTCCTTGGAGGCAGAAACCCCTCTTTGTGAGTATCGAAAATTATCAGACATTTTTGTGAAGCGGTATTGCTTATGGTTTGGTTTTAATCTCAAGTAATTTCTTTTTGCTCTCGTTAAGCCACTTGCTTTCCTCGGGCGTGTCAACCAGCCAAATTTTCAAATCCGATTGGCTTTCATCGTCGACAAAGAAAATGATAATGTCAGCTTCATGGTCGTAACGCATATCCATCCAAAGCCCAGTTCGAGTGAGTTCTTCCTCTTCCCAAACAAAGCAAACCCAAAGGTCGGCCTGATCGGGCTCATCAACCGGATAAACTTTAACGCTAGCCTCCTCGGCAAAATCTGCTTGAAATATTTTTTGCCCAAAACTAGCGTGAGCTAGTAGCGTTAGAAGAACGGCTATAAGGGTTAATCGTAGCATTTTACAAAACAGTAAAGGGTTATTCGGCCTGATAATCGGTGCTTAACACCCTGAACTCTGTTCTACGGTTAATTTGATGAACGGTTTCCTTTTGCTCCTCGGACGATAGCTGATCAATAAATTTCTCATCGAGCTTAGCGCCAACGCTGAGGAATGGATACTGTTGTTGCAGCTGCTCATCAACCACCTTGGGTTGCGATTGGGCGTAACCTTTGGCACGCAAACGTTCTGCTGGAATTCCCCTTTCGATGAGATAGTTTACAACCGATTGTGCTCTTTTTTGTGATAAATCGTAGTTATAGTCGAGCGTACCACGGCTATCGGTATGAGCGCCAAGCTCAATAACAATGGTTGGGTTCTCGTTTAGCACCTCAACAAGCCTATCGAGTGCAGCCATCGACTCGGGACGTAGTTCCCACCTATCATAGTCGTAGAAAATATTGGGCAACTCAATTGGACGAGCAGTAGAGGTAAGCTCAATGGTCATTTCAAAATCGGTACTTTCGCTAACCTCCTTGGTTGTTTCTCTTCCCCTACCATTTAGGTATCCGTCTTTTGATGCAACCAAAACATAATCGGTATTAGGATTTAGCATAAAGCGGAAAGCGCCATCGTCGCCAGTTGTAGCGTTAGCAATTAATCCGTCGCTTCCAACTAGCTGTACATTTGCATTGGCAAGCAAGCCTCCTGTTTTATCGTCGCGAACCTCACCAATAATATTAAATATAATTTCAGGTAGATAGAAAAGGTAGATATTATCACCACCTCTTGAACCTAGGTCTCTGCGTCTTGATGAGAAATAGCCTGCCTCCCGTTCCTTTTCGAAGATGATACCAAAATCATCGGAAGGAGAGTTTATTGGATATCGCATATTTGTGACCTCCCATCCGCCTCCATCTTCTATTGGAGCTGCTCGAAAAATATCTAATCCGCCCATGCCGGGGTGACCATCGGAAGCAAAATACAGCGTACCATCGGGATGAATGTAAGGAAACATCTCGTTCATGGGCGTATTAATTTCGGGACCAAGGTTTACGGGTTCGCCCCAGCTATCGCTTGGAGAAGTGCGTGTAACTTTCCAAATATCGTTTCCACCAAACCCACCGGGTATGTTGCTAACGAAGTACAGTGTAAGCTCATCTTCGGAAATTGATGGATGAGCAACAACCATACTATCGGCTGCAATGGGGACAGGTTCGGGCGATAGCCAACCCTGCTCACGGCGTTCGCTAATGTATATTTCACATCCAAGCTTGTTTCGCTTGCTGGTTCGGCATCGGGTAAAGTAAAGCTTGTTATAGTCGGAGGTAAGCGATGGTGTACCCTCATCGTCGGGAGTGTTTATGCTTTCGTCAATTGGGCGAGGTTTGCTCCAGTTGCCTTGCCTATCGCGTTGCGAAATGAAGATGTCGGTAAATTTTTCGCCAGTACCAGCATGATTCTTCGAACCAGTTGCATCTTCGCGAGAAGTGGTAAAGAAAAGCATGGTATAATCGTCGGATGCAAAAGTAGGGCTAAAGTCGCTTTGCCTACTGTTAATTGCTCTCAGGTTAACAATTTCGTAACCTGCGGGAGATTCCATCCATTTTTTGGCAAGTTCGCACGATTCGATCCCAACCTCGGAAAGGGGATCGTTTGGTACAAGCTCATTGTATTTTTGATATTGCTCAATTGCCTCATCATACTTTTCGGCCATTTTTAGCATTTCGGCGTAGTAAAAAAATACTTTTGGATCGGGAGCATCGCGCATAATGGCTTTTGCATACCAAATTTCGGCTTGCCTTGCATCACCCATCAACCTATAACACTCGGCAATTCGTTGCAGATAAAGGCCCATCTCCTCTTTTTCAACCTTATCCAAATCGCGACGGTACAGCTCAACTGCCTCAAAATACCCACCTGCTTCGTAAAATGCGTTGGCGCGTTTTAATCGAGCAGTTTGCGATATACCATCAAAACATATGCTTATTAGCGCTACTGCAAATACTACCTTGGCTATCAGTTTCATGCGTAAAAATTTTATTTTCAAAGGTCACTCGATATATCTATGTAAATCTTTGTATTAGTATAGTCACAAAGAAATAATATTTCTGAATTTAATACATAAACCCACATTGGCTTTGTACGTTAATCTAGGTATTTTATTGTATGCTCACAATGCCAATTCCCCTAAACCATGTAAAAGTAAACATAATTTCTAAAACTATCTATTTAAGCAAACGAAAATGAGCAGTTGACAACACCAACTACTCATTTTTCGATACTTAACAAACAAAACCATGCTTTTTATCTCATGAATAAAAGCTCGCGATATTTTGGCAATGGCCACATTTGGTTGTCTACAATTAGCTCGAGCTTATCAATGTGGTACCTTATCTCCTCGATAAAAGGCTTTATCTCGTTGGAATAGCTCTGTGCTTTAGTTGAAATATCGGCAATTACGTTGATTTCCTTCCGCTTATCAACCATCTCCTTAACCTTTTCGCGAACTTCTCGCAAATGCTCGGCAATTTTTCGTATGGTTTGAATTTGGGGATTAGCAAGCGGCTCAAACTCATCGCTATCGGGAAAAAGTTCCTTTATTCCTTTAACATTTTGTATTAGTACATTTTGGTAGGCAATAACCGTTGGCACAATGTGGTTTATTGCCAAATCGGCCAACACACGAGATTCTATCTGTACTTTCTTAACAAATATTTCATTCCTAATTTCGAAACGCGCATGCAGCTCGCGCTCGCTAAGCACACCATTACCAACCATCAGTTGCAACGATTCGGGCAGCAGAAAGGTTTTAAAGGCCATTGGAGCATTTGGGATATTGGGCAGTTTGCGTTTTTCTGCCTCATCAACCCACTCTTGGCTATAGCCATTACCTTCAAATCGAATTCGTTTTGACGCAACAATTACCTTACGAATACACTGAAAAATGGCTTCATCCTTTTTCACGCCTGATGCTATTAGCGCATCCACATCTGCCCTAAACTCATTTAGTTGACTTGCAAGTGCAGTATTCAAAACAATCATTGGCGAGGCACAGCTGGCCGATGAGCCAACGGCTCTAAACTCAAAACGATTACCTGTAAAGGCAAAGGGCGAGGTTCGGTTACGATCGGTATTATCAAGAAGTATTTCTGGAATTTTCCCAATGATATCGAGCTTCAGCTCGGTTTTCTCATCGGGGGTCATCTTCTTATCGTGAACCTTCTCCTCAAGCTCATCGAGAACTCGGCTAAGAGTTTTGCCTATAAAAACCGACATGATTGCTGGTGGCGCCTCATTTGCGCCTAGCCTATGCGTATTTGGTTCGCTTGCAATGCTTCCTATTAGCAATGCTGCGTGGTCGTGAACTGCTTTAATTGAGTTAACCAGAAAAGTAAGAAACTGAAGGTTATTTTTGGGCGTTCCACCTGGCGAAAGCAAATTAACCCCTGTATTTGTTAGCAACGACCAGTTACAATGCTTTCCCGAACCGTTAACCCCTTTAAATGGTTTCTCGTGAAAGAGTACTCTAAAGCCATGATTTCGAGCAACCCTATCCATTACCGACATTAACAGCTGGTTATGATCGACAGCCAAGTTGGCCTCCTCGAAAATTGGGGCACACTCAAATTGATTTGGCGCAACCTCGTTATGTCGAGTCTTTATTGGAATACCTAACTTGAAACACTCATATTCAAGATTGCGCATAAAGCTGCTTACCCGTTGAGGGATTGCACCAAAGTAATGATCCTCGAGTTGCTGATCTTTTGCCGCCGCATGCCCCATGAGCGTCCGGCCAGTTAAAGCCAAATCGGGACGCGCATTAAATAGCGCATCGTCAACCAAAAAATACTCTTGCTCCCAACCCAAAGTAGCCTGCACCTTTTTAACCTCCTTATCAAAGTATGCACAAACTGCCGATGCCGCTTTATCTAGCGCATTAAGCGACTTAAGGTGAGGTGTTTTAAAATCGAGTGCCTCACCGGTGTACGACACGAAAATTGTAGGAATGCAAAGAGTTTGCTCCAGTATAAATGCAGGAGACGATGGATCCCACGCGCTGTATCCTCTTGCCTCAAAAGTATTACGTATTCCTCCACTTGGGAAACTCGATGCATCGGGCTCTTGCTGAACAAGTAAATCGCCGCTAAAGCTCTCAATTGCTTCACCTGCCTCACCAAACGAAAAAAAAGCATCGTGCTTTTCAGCCGTTGAACCGTTTAATGGATGAAACCAGTGAGTGTAATGCGTTGCTCCTCGCTCCATTGCCCAAGCTTTCATCCCTGTTGCAACTTGGGCCGCAACTTTTCTGTCAATTCGCCTACCTTCGTCAATTGCGCTAACCACGCTTGCATAGGCTTCGTTCGATAGGTAACGCTGCATTTTGTTTCTATCAAAAACGTTGACACCAAATATATCGGATACTCGTTTACCCGAAATTTCAAACGAAGGAACTGATCGCCGGAGTGCTTCCTCAACAGCTCGAAAACGTAAATGTGGCATAGTATTGTTTTTGGGGGTATTGTTTTCCAAATATATATATTTTTACAATACCCCCCCCATTTTTTGTCTTTGTGAAAATATTTTTAACCTTTTCTGAAATCTCACCCCCATATATTTAACCCTATCGTACCATATAAAACACATTCGGTAAAGACTAATTCGTTTGCTGTAATTTTCCCAAACCAAAAAGAATCATCGAATGAATTGCGCATATTTTTAAGTACTTTTGCAGCATACAACAAAACCTTACGTTGGTTAAAGTGTTACTATTCTAGTGTTAACAGTAAGAACATAATAATGCAGATAAAAAGTAAAGTACTTCTAATGATCCTCGACGGATGGGGAATAGGCAAAGGCGACAAAAGCGATGTAATATCATCGGTTAAGCCAAAAAACATGACCGCACTTCAGCAACAATACCCAAGCGCACAGCTGCTAACTAGTGGTGAAAAGGTGGGACTACCTGAAGGCCAAATGGGAAACTCCGAAGTTGGTCACTTAAACATTGGCGCGGGTAGAGTTGTATATCAGGATCTTGTTCGCATTAACAAGGAGATAAAAGAGGGTAAAATTGCCAGCAATCCAACCCTAACAGATGCATTTAAATACGCAAAAAGTAATAACGTATCAGTTCATTTTCTTGGACTAGTTTCCGATGGGGGCGTTCACTCAATGGATACCCATCTGTATAAACTTTGCGACTTAACCAAAGAGTATGGGCTTGATAAAGTATTCATTCACGCCCTAACCGATGGCCGCGACACTGATCCGCAAAGTGGATTGGGCTTTATTCGCAATTTGGAAAAACACCTCCAAACCAGCAATGGAACCATCGCTTCGCTGGTTGGCCGCTACTACACTATGGATCGCGATAAGCGTTGGGAGCGTATTAAGGTTGGATACGACCTTATGGTTAAGGGCGAAGGTGAACCTACAAAAAGCATAGTTAATGCCGTTGAGAAATCATACGCCCAAGGCGTTACCGATGAGTTTATAAAGCCTATCGTAAGGGTTGATGCCAGCGGAAACCCTGTTGGAAAAATTAAAGAAGGCGATGTGGTTATATGCTTTAATTTCCGTACCGATAGGCTAAGGGAAATAACAATTGCTCTAACTCAAACCAACATGCCCGATTACGGTATGCAAACCATACCGTTACACTACGTAACCATGACCAACTACGACGACACCTTTAATGGCGTTAATGTGGCTTACGGAAAAGATAACCTATTAAATACTTTAGGCGAAGTAGTGGCAAACGCTGGGCTCAAGCAGCTTCGTATTGCCGAAACCGAAAAATATGCCCACGTAACCTTCTTCTTCTCCGGAGGAAGAGAAAAAGAGTTTGAGGGCGAAAATCGTATCCTTATCCCATCACCTAAGGTTGCTACATACGACCTTCAGCCCGAGATGAGCGCATATGAAGTAAAAAATGCTATTATTAATGACTTGAAAACAAATCAGCCAGATTTTGTTTGCCTTAACTTTGCCAATGGCGATATGGTTGGGCACACCGGAATTTATAGCGCAATTGAAAAAGCCATTAATGCAGTTGACCAATGCGTTGGCGAAGTAGTTGATACCGCAAAGGCCAATGACTATACCGTAATGATAATTGCCGATCATGGTAATGCCGACAACGCAGTAAACACCGATGGATCTCCAAATACGGCTCACTCACTTAATCCTGTTCCACTTGTGCTTGTAACCGATCAGTACAAAAAGGTTAACAATGGCATATTGGCCGATGTGGCTCCAACTATACTAAGCATAATGGGGCTTCCAATTCCAGCAGAAATGACTGGCAAGGTACTTTGCGAGTAACAAATGAATACCATAAGCTTTAAATGATACAGATAGATGACAAGCTGATTAGCTTCGATGTTTTTGAAAAGCACTTTTGCTGCGACTTACCAAAATGCTTAGGCTCATGCTGCGTTCATGGGCAATCGGGAGCACCCGTTGAAAACGAAGAGGTTGAACTTCTGAAGAATGAGATAGAGCGAATTAAACCGTACCTAAAACCTGAAGGGTTAAAATCGATAAACGAACAAGGTGTTGCTGTTGAGGATATTGATGGAGACATAGTTACTCCGCTCATTAACAACGAAGAGTGCGCCTATTCAATTGAAGAAAATGGCATTACAATATGCGCTATCGAAAAGGCATGGCTAAACGGTAAGGTTAAATTCCGAAAACCAATTTCGTGTCATTTGTACCCAATTAGAGCGAAAAAGTATCCGACATTTACGGCACTAAACTACGATCAGTGGAGCATATGCGAACCCGCCAGACAGCTTGGCGAAAAAGAGGGAATAGTCGTGTTTCGTTTCTTAAAAGATGCCATAACCAGAGCCTACGGTAAAAAATTCTATGCCGAAATGGAAGAGGCGTTCAAGTATCTACAAAACCAGCAAAACGAATAGCAACAAGCAACCCTTACATTAAGATAACCCTGTGGCAAAAGCGCACTACCTTTAACATACATTAACAAAACTACTTTAACCAAACACTACTTCTTGGTGTTGCTTACTTTGCAGCAAATGATGGCTTTGGATTAAAACCAATCCGTTTATGCTTATTAGCATTTGCTCATGGAGTACTCCCTTTTTTTTGCTATTATTACAGCACGAAAATTAGTAACCAAAATAAAATAGCAGCTATGGAACACATTAAGAAGTATGTTGAGGAGAACAAAGACCGCTTTCTCGATGAGCTTTTTGGGCTACTCCGTATCCCATCAATAAGCTCAATAGCCGATCACAAACCCGACATGTACAAATGCGCCGAATACTGGAAAGAGCAAATGCTTAAAGCCGGTGCCGACAAGGCACAAGTAATGGAAACCGAAGGGCATCCAGTGGTATATGGCGAAAAAATTATCGACCCTTCTGCACCCACAGTTCTCGTTTACGCTCATTACGATGTAATGCCCGTTGACCCAATTGAACTCTGGAACACAAAACCCTTTGAGCCTGTTATTAAGGACGGAAAAATTTGGGGAAGAGGAGCCGACGACGACAAAGGGCAAGGATTTATGCATGCCAAAGCATTTGAGCTTATGCTCAAAACCAACACACTACCTTGCAACGTTAAGTTTATGATTGAAGGCGAAGAAGAGGTTGGATCGCCAAACCTTGGTAAATGGCTAGATCAGAACAAGGAAATGCTAAAGGCTGATGTGATTCTTGTTTCAGACACTTCACTACTTGGCAAAGACGAACCATCGATAACTACTGGGTTAAGAGGGTTAGCCTATGTTGAGGTAGAGGTAACCGGACCAAACCGCGACCTTCATTCTGGCCTGTTTGGCGGTGCCGTTGCAAACCCCATCAATATCCTTAGCAAGCTAATCGCTTCGCTACATGACGAAAACAACCATATTACCATCCCTGGTTTTTACGATGATGTTCAAGATGTAAATCCTACTGAAAGAACTGAAATGAACAAGGCTCCTTTTAGCGAAGATGATTATAAGAAATCGCTTGACATTAAAGAGGTTTGGGGTGAAAAAGGATATACTACGCTTGAGCGAGTTGGCATTAGACCCACACTCGATGTAAACGGAATTTGGGGAGGCTACATTGGCGAAGGAGCCAAAACTGTTCTCCCCTCAAAAGCATATGCAAAAATATCGATGAGGCTTGTACCAAATCAGGAGCACAACAAAATTGCCGAGCTTTTTGCTAAGCACTTCGAAGCAATTGCCCCTCCATATGTTACAGTTAAGGTTAGGCCTTTGCATGGCGGACAAGGATACGTTTCGCCTACCGATAGCCCAGCATATCAGGCAGCGAGCAAAGCTATGGAAGAAACCTTTGGCAAAAAGCCAATCCCTTACCGTAGCGGTGGAAGCATACCAATTATTAGCACATTTGAGGAAAAGTTAGGGATAAAATCAATTCTGATTGGCTTTGGACTTGAATCGGATGCCATTCACTCTCCTAATGAGAACTATCCGCTGGAACAATTCTTTAAAGGGATTGAAACCATTCCGCTTTTCTATAAGTATTTTGCCGAAGCACACAAATAATAGCGCAAAAGCAATTGCAAAAAAATCCCAATGAAAGTATCGTTGGGATTTTTTCGTTTAAAGCTATGCGTTATTGCTTCTGTTTTACTAAATTGCATTACAATTAAAAAACTACCCCCATGCCTAAACAGATAGCAACCACAAGCATTATTTGCATACTACTAATTATTGGGACAAGCTGCCAAAGAGACAAAAACCAAACAGAGAAGCCTATAACAAAACAACAAGTTGCCGAGGATGCAATTAAAACCTGGATGATCAATAGCAAAGAGTATCCACACTACAAACCAATTGTATTTGGCGACCTAACCCCCAGGTATGAAAAATCATCCAGAACACTACAATTATCAATAGAAATTGGCGACGAAGAGGCAAAAACACAAGGCGAGCAGAACGAGCAAAGACTCGACAGCCTTAAAAATGAGCTTAACAAATACCAAGGCGACCTATTAGGCTATATTATTCCTCACAAATTTCAGGAAAAAAACATTGCAGGTGAAACATTAAGTCGCGAACTTCTCTTCTTTCTAGACACAACCCTAAGAGTAGCCTCGGCCCTAAGCCCCGAGTCGTTCGATTATATTCTTGATGAGAAAGTTTTCTTCAGGTTAGATTCAGTTTTTGAGGAGGATACAATCCCTTTAGAATAGTTCAGACATAAGCGCTTTAACTAGCTGCGGATCAAGCTTAGCATTTTCTAAAGATTTCTGTGTAGGGATTATGCTGTGGGGGGTTCCTACCAAACCGGCTTCAATTGATTTTTTGTAGGAGTTTGACAGTTCTCCCTTTATATTAAACAACGAGATAATCCCTTTTTCAACATGCACTTCAAACTCAATAGTTTTATTCTGAAATTGAGTTTTTCGTTTAAGCGAATAAAAAGGGGAATAGCCATAGTTCCATTCCCACTTACCATACTTCTCACTAACAAGCCGCTCAATCTCTAGTAAATCTTCATTTGAAAAGATGTATTCAGTTGCACCATTGGTTCTACTAATATATTCGAAAAGATATAGGGCAAACTCCTCAACCTGCATTCCGTTAGGTAAAAAACCGGACAGGTTAGCTGTAGATGCCCTTACGGATTTTACAGCTCTTTCGCTTATAAATCTATCATCTCTAACATACAATACATTTGCCAGCGCTGATAGATCGGTCTGGAAAAGCAAAGTACCGTGATGCATTACCCTTTGTTTATACACATGCTCGGCGTTACCCGAAACCTTAAGCCCATTTACCGTTAGGCTATTGTTGCCCTCAAATTTAGCATCAACACCAAGTGTGCCAAGCATTTCAACAACAGGTTTGGTAAACCCTTTAAAATCGACCAACGCTCCTTGCTTACCGTTACGAATAAAGGTAAAATTTACGTTACCATAATCGTGGTATACCGCTCCCCCTCCCGACATTCGGCGCACTACGTCTATTCCATTTTTTTGGGTGTAAACGAAATCAATTTCCCCCATGGTATTCTGGTGCTTACCAACAATTACCGATGGGCTATTTCGATAGGTAAAAAATATATCCTCACTAAAACTCTTAAGCAAATACTCTTCGGCAGCTATATTAAAGTATGGATTATGGTTTGGGGATTTGATGGAGAGCATATGTTGAAATTTTGAGTAATTAAAAATAACAAAAAAAGCCAACCCCAGTATTCAGGGTTGGCCTTAATCGGGAATTTAAAATACTATTTGAGGTTGTGCTTTTTTACAAAATCTTCAATAACCCCTTTAAGATCAGGCTTTCCAATTTCAGCCAAATCGTAGTATACTCTTGTTGTGGGTTTCTTAATATTGATAATGCGAGAAAGATCAATTGGAGTACCAATAATTACAACATCGCAATCGGTATTGTTAATGGTAGCCTCAAGGTCTTTAAGCTGCTGCTCGCCATATCCCATTGCTGGAAGAATATTTCCAATCTCAGGGTATATTTCGTAGGTTTCCTTAAGCTTACCAACAAGGTATGGACGAGCGTCAATCTCCTCGCTGCAACCAAATTTGCGTGCAGCAACGGTTCCTGCGCCAATCTTCATGTTTCCGTGAGTTAGCGTAGGACCATCCTCAACAATTAAGCAGCGCTTACCTTTAATTAGCTCAGGCTTATCAACGGTAATTGGCGAAGCACCATCAACAACAATTGCATTAGGGTTACGACTTGCAATGCTTTCGCGAACGGTTTGGATTCCTTCAGGTGATGCTGAATCCATTTTATTGATAACCACAACATCGGCTAGGCGAAGGTTAACCTCGCCAGGGTAGTAGCTAATTTCATTACCCGGACGATGTGGGTCGGCTACAGTGATAGTTAAATCAGGCTTATAGAAAGAAAAGTCGTTGTTTCCACCATCCCATAGGATAACGTCACAGCCATCGGGATCTTTCTCTGCTTCACGAACAATTGCCTCATAGTCAACTCCAGCATAAATTACATTACCGCGTACTACGTGTGGTTCGTACTCCTCCATCTCCTCGATGGTACATTTGTGCTTAGCTAAATCTTCAACAACAGCATAGCGCTGAACCTTTTGCGCAACCAAATCGCCATAAGGCATTGGGTGTCGAACGGCAACAACCTTTAATCCTTGGGCCATTAGGTGCTCAATTACCTTGCGAGATGTTTGCGATTTTCCACATCCGGTACGAGTGGCAACAACTGCAATAACTGGCTTAGTACTTTTCACCATTGTTTCATTTGGACCCAAAAGCATAAAGTTTGCTCCTGCTGCATTTACTATTGAGCTGAGGCGCATTACATGCTGGTAATTTACGTCGCTATATGAGAAAACACATTCGTGTACATTCTTCTCCTTTATAAGTGTTACCAACTCCTCTTCAGCAACGATAGGAATGCCAGCAGGGTAAAGTTTACCAGCAAGTTCGGCTGGATACTTACGACCATCAATGTCGGGAATTTGTGCCGCAGTGAAAGCAACTACGTTATACTGCTCGTTATCGCGAAAAAAAGTATTGAAGTTATGAAAATCTCGTCCAGCTGCTCCAATAATTACTACATTACGTTTACTCATAAACTTTTTGTTTTATGTTAGGTTAAACAATATAATTAGATGAAAATGAATGATTACTAAAAAAATACCTGACAAAATTAATTTTTTACTCTTCTGTCCGAAGTCCTATTGCAAAAAAAAATGAACCATCAAAGCATTCCTGCCATACAACACCTTGTATTCACCTGTTTTTTTGAATGTTATACGGCATATGTTAAGAAACATAAACGCACACTTAATGGTTTAGCGTCGAGAACAATAATTAACCTACCCGAATTGTTTTAGAGATAGTATTGTTCCGTTTTTTTATACTTTTACAGCAGCGTATTTAACAGCATAATCATGAAACTATATACTAAAAACCTAGTAAAGAAGTACAAATCCAGAACAGTGGTTAAAGGTGCTTCGGTTGAGGTAAATCAGGGGGAAATTGTTGGCCTTTTGGGTCCAAATGGTGCAGGCAAAACAACAACATTCTACATGATGGTAGGATTGGTAACCCCAAATGCTGGTAAAATCTTCCTCGACAACGAGGAGATAACCAAAGAACCCGTTTACAAAAGAGCTCAACGCGGCATTGGCTACCTTGCACAGGAGGCATCAGTTTTCAGGAAATTAAGCGTTGAGGACAATCTTAAGGCTGTGCTGGAGATGACAAAATTCTCCAAAGAGTACCAAAAGGAAAAAGTAGAGTCATTAATTAACGAGTTTGGGCTTCAAAAAATTCGTAAAAGCCTCGGCATTCAACTTAGCGGTGGTGAAAGACGAAGAACTGAAATTGCAAGAGCATTGGCACTTGAGCCAAAATTTATACTTCTTGACGAGCCTTTTGCAGGCGTTGACCCAATTGCCGTTGAGGACATCCAATCGATTGTTGCAAAGCTAAAAGACAAGAATATTGGGATACTCATTACCGACCACAATGTTCACGAAACGCTGAGCATTACCGATAGGGCATACCTACTATTTGAGGGCGATATTCTGAAAGCTGGCACTGCCGAAGAGCTTGCTGAAGATCCTGAGGTAAGAAAGGTTTACCTTGGGCAAAACTTTGAGCTACGCAAATAGCGCACTTCCAAGCATTATTGCTCATCTAAAAGTTGCTGCTTTCTATATATTCTAGACGAAAGCATAATACTTAGCTCAAAAAGCAACCAAAGCGGAAGCGTTACCAAAAGAAGGCTAAGCACATCGGGGGGAGTAATAATTGCAGCAACGGTCATTATCACTATGAATGTATGTCTTCGGTATTTTCGTAAAAACATAGGGGTTGCTATGCCCGCTTTAGTTAAAAACACGATAAGTACAGGAAGTTCAAATAACAACCCCGCAGCTAGCGTAACCGAGGCCACAGAAGCAATATAAGAGCTGAGGTTAATCTGGTTTGTTACCTCATTGGACACGTTATACCCCCCCAAAAAATGAATAGTAAGTGGCGAAATAACAAAATAGCCAAATAGAACACCAATCATAAACAGAAGGGAAATGTAGAACACCGCTCCCCTAGCCCTCCGACGTTCATTATCGTATAAAGCAGGTTTAATAAACCGCCAAAACTGCCAAACTACAAACGGAAAGGCAACGATTACGCCAAGGTACACCGAAACCTGTATGTGCGTATTGAACTGCCCTGCCATGTTTATATTGATAATTTTCAGCGGACTATAATTAATGCAAAGGTTTGGCGAATTGAGTCTTTCGGCCAAATCACATAGCACTCGGTTGGTAAAAAAACTGGTCGACTTTGGGCTTAGGATTAGGCTATCAAAAACAAAATCGGACATTACAAAAGCGAGGAGTGCGATGAGAATAACTGCAATAAAAGAGCGCACCAAAACCCACCTTAACTCTTCAAGGTGATCCAAGAAGCCCATCTCATCATTCTTTGCCATACTAACCAAAAGTCAATATAAATCGCAAGCTACACAATCCCTTCTCGTAAAATATCGTGAAGATGAATCATCCCAACATATTTGCCATTATTCAGCACAAGCAGCTGTGTTATCTTGTTTGCCTCCATAAGGTTAAAGGCATTTATTGCCAGCTCATCAACATCGATAGTTTTTGGCGATTTCGACATAATTGCTCCTGCAGTTAGGCTGCTAGTATCAGCATTATTCTGAAGCATTCTTCTCAGGTCACCATCAGTAACAATACCCACTATGCTGCCATTGTTATCAACTACTGCTGTTGCGCCCATTCGCTTCGAAGAAATCTCAATAATAACATTCTGTATTACCTCATCGGGGCTTACTTTGGGTAAAAGCTGCTCGTCAAAAATATCAGAAACCCTCATATATAACTTTTTACCTAATGAGCCTCCTGGATGAAAGCGAGCAAAATCGGCAGGTGTAAACCCTCGGAGTTTAAGCAGGCAAACAGCCAAAGCATCGCCAATAACAAGCTGTGCAGTTGTACTCGAGGTTGGGGCTAAATTATTCGGACAGGCCTCATTTTCAACGGTAGCCTTAAGCACAAAATCGGCCTTTTGCCCCAAATAGCTATTTACGTTTGATACAATACCAACTAGCTTGTTGCCCAAGTTTTTTATGAGAGGAACCAACACCTTAATCTCTGGCGTATTCCCGCTCTTCGAAAGGCAAAGTATAACATCGTCGTGCTGAATAATGCCCAAATCGCCATGAATTGCGTCGGCCGCATGCATAAAAATTGCAGGCGTTCCAGTTGAGTTAAAGGTTGCAACAATTTTTTCAGCAATAATAGCACTCTTTCCTATTCCAGTAACAATCACTCTCCCCTCCGACTCGTATAGCAGCCTTACGGTTTGCTCAAAATCCGCATCAATATAGCTCACTAACTTTTCTATCGCTTTGGCCTCAGCCTCTATGGTTTGTTTTGCTAGATGATTTATATCAATTACCATTTTTTTACACAATTTTATTTATAATTTTATACCCAATAATATCCTTTTGCTAAACGTTTATTAAAAAACTTTTTCGTTAACTTTAGATTAGCAAAAGTAGTTGATTTTTTTGTTTGAAAAGAAATTAAGGTTGGGTTGGGATTATAATAATGCGTAAAGTGAAGATAGAATCAGAAATTTCATTGTTTGAACACCTTAATAAGCATTTTGGCTTCTCAAGTTTTAAGGGGAACCAAGAGGTTATTATACGAAATGTACTTGCAGGCAACGACACCTTTGTACTTATGCCCACCGGTGGGGGCAAATCATTATGCTATCAGCTTCCGGCACTTATAAGCGAAGGAACCGCAATAATTATTTCGCCGCTAATTGCCCTAATGAAAAATCAGGTTGATGCCATGCGCGGTTTTAGCATGGAAGATGGAGTTGCGCACTTCCTTAACTCATCGCTAAACAAAACCCAAATTCAAAAGGTTAAAACCGATATGCTCAGCGGCAAAACCAAAATGCTTTACGTTGCCCCTGAGTCTCTAACAAAAGAAGAAAATATTCAGTTTTTAAAGCAGGTAAAAATATCGTTCTACGCCATTGATGAGGCCCATTGCATATCGGAATGGGGACACGATTTCAGGCCCGAATACCGCAGAATACGCCCAATAATAAACGAAATTGGAACAGCTCCAATTATTGCCCTTACGGCAACCGCAACGCCAAAGGTGCAGCACGATATACAAAAAAACCTTGGCATGCTGGAGGCTAACGTTTTTAAATCGTCGTTCAACCGACCTAACCTATACTACGAAGTTAGACCTAAGGTTAACACTACACGCGAAATAATTAAGTTTATAAAAAACAACCCTGGCAAATCGGGAATCATTTACTGCCTAAGTCGTAAAAAAGTTGAAGAAACTGCCGAAATTCTTAAAGTTAATGGCATTAAAGCACTCCCATATCACGCAGGTATGGATTCGGCTACCCGAAGCGGCAACCAGGACAAATTCCTTATGGAAGAGGTTGATGTTATTGTTGCAACCATTGCATTTGGAATGGGAATTGACAAGCCCGATGTTCGCTTTGTTATTCACTACGATATTCCCAAAAGCCTCGAAGGCTACTATCAGGAAACAGGCCGGGCTGGTCGCGATGGCGGTGAGGGCAAGTGTATAACTTTTTACAGCTATAAGGATATTCAAAAGCTAGAAAAGTTCATGCAGGGCAAACCCGTTGCAGAACAGGAAATTGGGAAGCAGCTGCTGCTCGAAACGGTTTCGTACGCCGAATCGTCGGTATGCCGCCGAAAAATGTTACTACACTACTTTGGCGAAGAGTACCATGAGGAAAACTGCTCTGCCTGCGATAACTGTCTCCACCCAAAAACTCAGTTTGAAGGGAAGGAGTACCTTCAACTCCTTTTAGAAACAATTGTTGCTGTTAAGGAGAAATTTAAAGCCGAACACGTTGCTAACATTTTATGCGGCAACATTACAACAGCTATAAAATCGTACAAGCACAATAAGCTTGAAATGTTTGGCGAAGGAAGCGAAAAGGATGTTCGCTTTTGGAATGCCATAATTAGACAAGCATTAGTTGGCAAGTACATCGAAAAAGATATTGAAAACTATGGCCTACTGCTAATTACCCAAAAAGGCCGTGAGTTCATAGCAAAACCACACGACATAATGTTTACTCAAGACCATGAGTACGAGGAGTCGGATGAGGATGATGTAAACATTAGCCAAGCAGGGAAAAGCGGTTCGTGCGACGAGGAACTTTTTGCCATGCTAAAGGATTTGCGCAAGAAAATTGCCAAGAAAAAGAACCTCCCTCCTTTCGTGGTTTTTCAGGATCCTTCACTCGAAGACATGGCCATTCAGTACCCAATTACCATTGATGAGCTGCAGAATATTACTGGGGTTGGTGCCGGTAAGGCAAAACGCTACGGCAAAGAGTTTATTGAGCTCATAAGCGCTTACGTTGAGGATAAAGAAATTATTAGGCCTCAAGACATGGTGGTAAAATCGGTGGCCAACAAATCGCTGCTTAAAGTTTTCATCATCCAAAGCATCGACCGAAAGATGGATCTTGAGGATATTGCCGATGCCAAAAACCTTGAACTAACCGAGCTAATAAGCGAAATTGAAGCTATTGTAAACTCTGGAACAAAGATCAATATCGACTACTATATCCAAAGCACAATCGACGAAGAGAAAATTGATGAGATATACGACTACTTTAAAGAGGAGGCCGAAACCGAATCGATTGAAGAAGCCCTTGACTACCTCGGCGAAGAGGACTTTACCGAAGAAGAGATTAGGTTAGTTCGCATTAAGTTTATCTCTGAAATGGGGAACTAATCGTTCCTCTTTTTTTGAGAAAAAATTCAAATAAAAACCACACCTAAATGGCCAACGTGCTAACGGTTAACAACCTATCGAAAAGTTTTGGTAAAATCAGAGCCGTTAACGGAGTATCGTTTAGCATTAGCAAAGGACAAGTTGTTGGTATACTTGGGCCTAATGGGAGCGGAAAAACCACTACCCTCTCAGTAGTACTGGGCATAAAGAAAGCCTCGGCAGGATCGTTCACATGGTTTGATCAGCCTATCGGAATAACAAAAAACACCAGAGTAGGCTCGTTAGTGGAAGTGCCCTACTTTTACCCCTACCTAACGCTGAGCAAAAACCTCGAAGTTGTTGCAAAAACCCGAGGGATTACGCTTGAGCACATTCCCCAAACCCTCGAAATGGTTGGTTTATCGAAAAGGGCAAAAACCAAATATCAAACCCTTTCGCTGGGCATGAAACAACGGCTTGCCATTGCAAGCGCACTGCTCGGAAATCCTGAAGTACTAGTTTTAGATGAGCCAACAAATGGTCTCGACCCAGAGGGCATTGCCGAGGTTCGCGAAATCATAAGCAATCAATCAAAGCTAGGACGAACCATCATCTTAGCAAGCCACATACTCGATGAGGTTGAAAAGGTTTGTAGCGATGTTATCATCCTTAAGCAGGGACAGGTTATCAGTAAGGGATCTGTTACGGAATTGCTATCCGACAAGCATATGGCCATTGTTAGCGCCGAGGATATTGACAAGCTATACAACGGACTAAAAACCATCGACACGCTAGAAATTATCGAAAAACGTAGCGATAACATACTAATTGCCACTGAAAACCCTGGCATAATATCGAGCATAAACCGTGAACTTATGCAAAAGGGCATTGCCCTTACACGAATTGAACCGATTAAAAAATCGCTCGAATCGCAATTCTTAGAGATTATTAAGCAGCAATAGAAATTCTATATGGTTAAAAAACTACTAGCAATAGAGGGTCGAAAAACCCTTTTTTACCCAACCTTTCGAACAATAATTGGGTTACACGCATTGCTGTTCCTAATTGTTGCGCTTGTTGCTAGTAACATCAACTTAAATATTGAAGGCATAAGAATTGACAAAGTTTTTCAATTTCCTCATGTATGGAACACGCTTGCATGGATTGCAAGCTGGTTTAACCTACTGCTAGGGATACTTGCAATTATGCTTACCTGCAACGAATTTCAGTTCAGAACCTTCAGAAAACAGCTAATAGATGGTCTTACACGAAATGAGCTAATAATTGCAAAGCTTTTTGTACTCATCTCACTAGCAGCCTATGCAATGATTCTTGTTTTTGTATCGGGGCTACTTTTTGGCATTACCAAATCGTCAACATTTAGCGTAACTGACTTTATTCACGGATTGCAATACCTTCCTGTACTTTTTGTGCAGTCGCTTGGTTACATGCTTTTGGGCTTACTAGTTGCATTCATTTTCAGGAATACTGCATTTTCTATTATCGCATATTTGCTGTACTTTTTCCCCGTTGAGCCTATAGTAAGGGCTTTTATGTCCGATAGCGCAGCAGCATTTATGCCAGCAAAAACCATTGCCAACCTAACACCCATGCCCGACTTTGTTGGAATTTCGCTAAGCGATGTAATTCAAATATCAAACGGAACTGGCAGTCTTGAAATGATTGGCACGGCTATCCAGTCAACACCCCTACTTACAACAAGCATAGTAACCATTGGCTACTGTCTAATCTTCGGCATTATTGTTAAGCTTATTGCTGCCAATAAAAACTTTTAGCGGCTTTTCCATTTTTTGTATTGACATCGATAACAGGAATTGCTATATTTAGCTAACTGATTAACCAAAAATTATTGATATGAAACAGATTCTACTAATTACGGTTTCACTATTCGCATTTATTGGCCTACAAGGCCAAACTACGCTTAGGTATAACACCCATGGTTTAACGGCCAACCATGTAAACAACATGAGTATAACAAAATATGCAGAGCCTGGTGATGATGGCAGAAATGTTATTTGGGACTTTAGTGACTTGGAGTTTAACCGCGATTTTACTGGAACCCTAGATGAACCAAGCATTACTAAAGGTGCGCATATTTTTAGTAATGCCAACACAGCTCTTCAGGAGTTCAGCAGCTTTTTCTTCTTTAATTCGAACAAAAAAAGAATAGAGCAGCATGGTTACATGTCGGCAAACGGGAATATTTACATAACCTATAATGAGCCATTTGTAAAAATGAGATACCCTTTTACCTTCGGAAGCGCATTTGATGGCATTTTTAGCGGCACCTACAACTCAAACGAAAAGCAGCTAGGGACACTATACGGAACCTATAAAGTTGAGGGCGACGGCATTGGTACTCTAATACTGCCAAACGATAAAATATTTGAAAATGCCCTAAGGGTTAAAGAGGTTAAGGAGTACGATCAAACCTTAAACAACCGCAGCTACAAAATTAGCACTACTACTTATAGATGGTACGTTGAGAACCATCGGTTCCCGGTGCTAGTGCTAATTAGCAACAGTACCATTTATGAGGATGGCAGAACACATACCTCTACCCAAGCAGCATACAACACTAAGGTAATGAATGAGGTTACACCTCCTATAAGCATTACAACAGAAAATGCTGTTAACCTCAAGGCATTCCCGAACCCTTACAAGGATAAGATCACTTTTAGATTCGTACTAAAGGAGAACAGCAATATTAACCTTTCCGTCTTCGACATTAATGGACGACATGTAAAAACGCTCTTTAAAGGACAGGCTGAGGCTGGCGAGAAGGAGTTTACCTTTACAGGGAAGCAGGTTGGACTTGGAGCTGGTGCTTACATTGTTAAGCTTAATGTTAACGGTAGCGTAATTTCAAAAAAGATTTTGGAGCTATAAAAAAATCTGTAAATGCTTTAAGTGGGAGCGCAGTTTGCGCTCCCTTTTCTTTTTTTCTATAAATCAACGAGAAAAATCTAATTGGTGGCTCTTGTGTCCATTGCATCGCGTAGACCATTGCCTATGAGCGTAAAAGCTAACACGAGTAGCATTATTGCAACACCAGGTATAATGGCTAAATAAGCCTTATCCATAATAATATAACCGTAATGATCTTTTATCATTGTTCCCCACGAGGGGACAGGTGGTTGCACGCCAATTCCTAAGAAACTTAAACCTGCCTCAAGTAGAATTGCCGTTGCAAAATTTCCAGCCGAAATAATTACCACAGGGCCTAACACATTGGGAATAATATGCCGCAAAATTATGCGTCCCGAACCAAATCCCATAACTCTAGCTGCCTCAACATACTCCTTTTCGCGAATTGCTAAAACCTGTCCTCGTACAACACGCGCCACCTCTACCCACATGGTTAAACCAACAGCAACAAATATTTGCCAAAACCCTTTGCCCAGTACCATGGTAAGCGCTATAACCATTAGCAACGTTGGAATTGACCACACCACATTTATTAGCCACATTACTAAATCATCATACCAACCTCTAAAGTAGCCTGCTGTGGCTCCAAGCGTAATGCCAATTAGTAACGATATAGCAACGGCAATAAACCCGACCGATAGCGACACCCGCGAACCTATAATAAGACGGCTAAGCATATCGCGACCAAACCTATCGGTACCAAGCCAAAAACGCTTCGTTTTAGTAAAATCACTTTTTATGATCGAATCTAAATCGTGTAAAGAATAGCCAACGGTTTCACTCGCTAAGCGAACCAATATGCTATCTTTCGTATAGGTATACTGTTTTGGGTTAAACTCGGGAAAAAGTATCTCGCCAATTGAGTACTCAACCTCAATGGTAAGGCTATCCTCTGGTTCAGCAAACTCAGTAACAAAAACACTCTTGCCCTCAATACGATACGACTGAATGGGAATTTCCTTGCTAGTTGATTGCTTGCCAAACAGAAGGCCCTTAAGCATACCTTCGGGATTGAAATCAGCATCCCTTGGCAGCAAAAAAAACGTAGCCCGAAAGCCTGGATTCTTTGCAGCAAGTTCTAAATGTTGTGTATTTGCCCAAGGAGTTGAATCGGGAGCAATGGCGTAGCCCATAATTGCAATTACGGCAACCACGCCAACAAACATTGCAGATGCTAACGATAGCTTATTCCGAAAAAAACGACGAAAAGCAATCTGCCAGAGCGATCCTTCCCTATTCCTAAAACCTGACATACATATAATTCGAGTAAAACTTACTTATTAAATTTCGTTACCTTCCTTTCCAGCTATTCGGACAAAACATAGCCATTGCAAATGCAATAAAAATATAGAATGGGTAAACAAGTTGCAAAGGTAAAAAAACATTGAGCAGCGATACGTTCCCTTGCCGCTTTAAAAAAGGGTAAAGCAAAAAGATATCGGCTAGGCATTTCAGCAATAACGCAGCCAGCAACAACTTTAGGAGATGGTAATCCCAGAATGAAAGCACTCCCAAAACCACTAACAATAGGCTAAAAAGCAGAACAACAAACCCTACAATAATTGCAGTAAAATCAGTATATCCTGTTGCTTTTGATGCCCAACGGGCACGCTGTTTAAAAAAAGCGTTAATTGTTGGGGCTGGCCTAGTGCTTACCACCGAACTTGTTCCGCATAAACAGCCAATTGCTATTCCTCTCATCTGCTTCGCACTATGCAGCAAAAATACATCATCGCCCGAAACAATGCTTGGCTTTAACATTTGCGAGCTGAAACCAAGGCGACTCTTGCTAAACGACAGGTTAGCCGAACTTGCCATAAACGGAATGCCACACGAGCAAGCGCCCATACTACTCGCAGCTAAACTTGCATATTCCAATGCCTGTATTCTCTCAAATAGTGTTTTTGTAGGAGCAATTTGAACATCACCAATAGCTAACCCTACATTTTTGGTTGAGTAAGCGGAAGAGATAGACCTTAACCAGTGCACTGGGTGTATACAGTCGGCATCGGTTAGTGCAATAATATCGTTTTTTGATTGGCTTATACCAAGGCTCAAAGCCTCCTTTTTGCCATAATAATCTTTCGGCAAATTTGCCAAAAATATATTGGTGTAAGCTTTGCACCACTCATCGGCCAAGGCTTGAGTTCTATCTGTTGAATGATCGTTTACGAGAATCACCTCAAATTTATCGCTTGGGTAATCCTGCTGCATTATCGATTGTAAAAGGCGATTGACATTCTGCTCTTCGTTACGCATTGCAACTACAACAGATATGGGCAAGAATTTGTGGGTTAAATCATTTTTTTGCTGGAGCCTTATAACACCTATTGCAAAAACCAAAACCATTGCAAAATAAATTGTACAGAAAAATGCAACAGCAACAATGGCAATCATGGCAGGCTAAATATTAGATAAAAACTTCTTCAGCAGTTCGGCTCCTTTCTCAATATCATCAAACGGGCGTGCTATGTTAATGCGCACCCAACGTGCATGATTGCGACTAAAGTGCTCGCCTGGAATTATTGCTAAACCTGTTTTATGGTACAATGCGTAAGCTAACTGGAATCCATCATCAATCCCGTCGGGAAGTTTAGCCCAGATAAAACAACCCCCATCTACCAAAGGCACTTGAAAACCTAACGCTGTTAACTCCTTCGAAAGGAAATGAAAGCCATCAGTTAACCTTTTCCTGAAATCTTGGGTAAACTTCTCGCCAAAGCTATTCTCGTTTAAATAAATAGCTAGCGCCTCTTGCAATACCGAAGGGGCACAAAGCCCTATGTAATCGTGAATTGACCTAAGCCCATCAACGTGTTGCTTTGCTGCATACAAATAGCCAACTCGCCATCCGGTTATGCAAAGCATTTTAGAAAAGCTATTGACATAAAACAACCTCTCGTTTCCCTCATCTAATGGCAAATGGGGCTTGTTTTGAAAATATAATTCGCTGTATACCGCATCGAAAACAATGTAAAAGTCCATCTCTTTGGCTAAAGCCAAAAGGGTATCAACCTCCTGCTTACTCCAAACCTTACCAAATGGGTTCCCTGGTGATGAAATGAAAACAACCTTAACATTACGATTAGCAATAAAGCCTTTAAACTCATCTGCGTTGAAAGTGTTTTCGCTATTTAGTGGGTAGCTAAAAAATGGTTGACCAAAAATTTTGGGGAGTTGACTGTAGCTCTCGTATGCAGGCTCGAAGCTCAACACTTCAAAACTACCGTTTAGCATCTTATTTAAATAGGTATAAACCAGCGAAAGCGCCTCGGTTGCTCCCTGAACAACAAGAAACCCCTCGTTGCTAACGTTATAATTTTGCGAGTAACGATTAAAAATTTGGCTTAACAACGAAAAGTTACCCAAACCCGGAGCATACTGGTGTACATCATTTTTGGCTATTTGAGCAAGTATGGTTGTTAACTCCTTTGGAGGCTGAAAGCCTGGGATTCCCTGCGCAAGGTTAACCCCTCCGTGCAATTTTACCAAATTGCTAAAATAGCTAATATACGATCCTTGCGGTTTTTCAATCATAGCAGAACAAAGGTACATCTATAAAATCATTTTTAAAAGATTACCTTTTTATGGAGAGTTTTAACTATCAATTACCGTAACTTTAATGCAAATATTGTGGCAATGATAAAAGGAAACTTCATACTAGCAGGCTGGCTACTGGTTCTAATCCTATGCTTTAAGCCATTCGATGCAATTAGCCAAATTAGCATTGACATTGAAGCAGGAGCTGTATATACTGGATATAACGATGTTCGCATTCCTGGCGATGAGGGCTCGTTTATCTCATTCTCCGATGAGCTTAACGGAAAAACCAGCCTATTCTCAAGAGTTAGACTAGGCTATATGTTTGGAGATAGAAATGAGGTATTGCTCCTGTATGCTCCTCTGGACCTATCTTATAAGGGAACCTTAAGCAGAGATGTTGATTTTCAAGGCGAAACCTTTGCTGCAGGCAGTAAGCTAAATGCCACCTACAAGTTTAACTCATATCGTATTACCTATCGTTACCTCGTACTTAAGAAAAAACAGTTTGACCTTGGCGTTGGCTTAACACTAAAAGTTAGAGACGCTAACATTGGCATAAGTAACGACCTTGGTAAGAGCTCGGAAAAAACCGACTTAGGAGTTGTCCCCCTCATTAGCTTCATTGCACACTGGCAACCCACCGAACAATTTGGCCTTGTGCTCGATGGCGATGCACTTGCGGCGCCCCAAGGCAGAGCCGAAGATGTGCTTTTAGCGGTAACATATAAAGCCACAAGCAGGTTAACTTTTAGGGCAGGCTACAGAATTCTTGAGGGCGGTGCCGATAATGCAACAGTTTACACATTCTCCCTATTCCACTATGCTGTGGCAGGATTAACGGTAAAACTATAAACGCCGAGCCATCACCTTAGCATTTCTCAGTACACATCGGGTACAAAATTCTGGTCGGAAATGGGTGGACGAATGTACGAGAAGTCATCTTTTCGCTCAGGCAACTCAATGGGCTTTGGCGTTAAATCTTTGTAATGGATTAGGCTTAAAAGATGATGTATACAATTTAACCGTGCCCGCTTTTTATCATCGGCATGCACAACCCACCAGGGTGCCTGCTTAATATCGGTATGGGCAAACATCTTATCCTTTGCCATGGAATACTGAACCCATTTGCTTCGCGACTCAACATCCATTGGGCTTAGCTTCCATCGTTTAACCGGGTCATCATTCCTAGCCTGAAAGCGTTTCTCCTGCTCGGCATCGCTAACGGAGAACCAGTATTTAACTAGGATGATGTTTGAACGAACAAGCATTCGCTCAAACTCGGGGCACGAACGTAAAAACTCAATATACTCATCCTCGGTACAAAAGCCCATAACGCGTTCAACGCCTGCTCGGTTATACCAACTCCTATCGAAAAGCACAATTTCGCCTGCAGCAGGCAAATGGGGTACATACCGCTGAAAATACCACTGCGATTTTTCACGATCGGTTGGTACACCTAGGGCAACAACCTTACAAAACCTAGGGTTTAGCCGTTCGGTAATTGTTCTAATCACCCCTCCTTTACCAGCAGCATCGCGCCCCTCAAAAACAACCACAACCTTTAGCTTTTTTTGCTTTACCCACTCCTGAAGCTTAATAAGCTCAATTTGTAATTTGTAAAGTTCTTTTTCGTAATCATTTTTCTTAATCTTCTTCTTATCCTCAATCTCTTCGTAGTTTGCGGAGTGTGGATTATCATTCTCTTTCGAACTTTTAGACATAGCCGTGATTTTTGTTTGACTGATGGAAGTTACAAAAAATGGATACCCTTTTCAATACAAGCATAAAAAAAGGCGGATTAATCCGCCTTAATTAAGCAAACAACCGCTTCTATCTATATAACATCTCGGCCATTTGAACCAACCTAATAAACTCATCCTTATACCCAAACTCATCGCTTCCTTTACTCTCTTTAGCCCTTTGCACAACCTGAGCAAACGACGATTGCCCTTTAAACTCCGACTCGCGTAATAGCATTCCAAATTCGGCCACCGATGAAGCAAACCAAAGGTTTTCGGTAGCATTACGATGATTGTACTTTATGGTTTCGGACAGCAAAATGCTTGAATCGTCGCCCGGCTTCTTATACCGAATCTTCACGGTCAACAAATCCTTACTTCCTGTTAGGGATTGAGCGGTATATTTTAGCGGATCAACCGTAGGAGTTTGAACATTACTATCGGCAGGAACAATCTCGTAGAGCGCTGTAACGGTATGCCCACATCCTATTTCGCCAGCATCCTTTTTATCGTCGTTAAAATCTTCCTTATTAAGTAGCCTATTCTCATAGCCAATAAGCCTATACGATTTAACCCTTGAAGGATTAAACTCAACCTGAATTTTTACATCGTTGGCAATAGTATAGAGTGTTCCCCACAACTCAGTACCAAATACCTTTTTGGCCTCCATAATATTGTCAACATAAGCATAGTTACCGTTACCAGCATTGGTAAGCTGCTCCATACGGCCATCTTTATAGTTACCCATACCAAAACCAAGTATTGTAAGATACACACCCGATGAACGTTTCTCCTCAATTAGTTTAACCAGCTCCGAAGTGCTGCTAACCCCCACATTAAAGTCGCCATCGCTTGCCAGAATTACCCTGTTATTGCCACCGTGAATATAGTTTTGTTGCGCAACTTTATAGGCCAATTTAATACCTGCTCCCCCTGCGGTTGAACCACCTGCCTCGAGGTTATCAATTGCCGAAAGAATTTTGCTTTTCTCTGTCCCAGGTGTCGACTCTAATACCACACCTGCAGCACCAGCATAAACCACAATAGCCACCCTGTCGCTAGGTCGAAGCTGATTTACCAGATGCTTAAATGCCTGCCTAAGCAAAGGCAGCTTGTTTTCGGGGTACATTGACCCTGATACATCGATTAGAAAAACCAAATTGTTTGGAGGAATTTCATTCTCGTTAACATTTTGGCCTTTAAGCCCAACCAAAACTAGTTGACTTTCGCTATTCCATGGGCAATTGCCAGCCTCAAGCGTTACCGAAAAGGGATGGCCATTATTGGGTTGAGGATAGCTGTAATCGAAGTAGTTTATCAGCTCTTCAATGCGCACTGCATCACGATAGGGTTTTTGGCTTTGACTTAAGAACCTACGAACATTTGAGTACGATGCTTTATCGACATCAACCGAAAAGGTTGAAAGCGGATTGGCAAGAGCATCGCGAAAACCATTTTCCTTAATAAAATCGTACTCCTCCGTATTATGCTCAACGTATACAGCATCTTCTGCAACCATTAAATATGCTGCCCCTGTAGGCATTGCTGTTTGAGCAACATTTGACCTTTTGCCATAGCTTATGAAACTTTTTTCACTTGCAGTTACCACATCAAACTCAAGCTCTTCATCGCACACAATTATCTGAGGCGATAGTTTTACTTTTAGTTTTGTTTGCTGACCCGACTTTACATAGGCATTAAGAGTCTTTTCGGCATATCCTTGTGCCACAACTCTTACCTGATAGTACCCAGAGGGAAGCGAAAAGATGAACTCACCGTTTGACTGGGTTAATGCATATGACACCTCGCTGCCCGATTGGGTTACCTGAACTTTTGCATTAGCAATAAAAGTTCCTGTTTCCGAATCGGCAACCACACCAGTAAGCGTTCCGTTACCAGTATTAAGAACCGTAAATGAGCTTAGGATAATGACCCAAGCAATTGCAACTAATTTTTTCATGGCTTTGTAGTATTAAATTAAACATTAAGATCGTTTTCAATGCAGATACAAAACCAATGATTTTTCCATAAACTCAATTTTAGTAATTTAGCCTCGCAAACATAACTTGCAATCACACTTGAATTTTTGGCGCAAAACAAACAAGCTATCCGACGGCGAGCTTATCGACCTGTACAAAGGGAATGACGATAAGAGAATAGTTGGCGTACTTTATAAAAGGTACACGGGCTTTACCTTTGCGGTTTGCCTTAAGTACCTTAAAAATAAAGCCGACAGCGAAGATGCGGTTATGCAAATATTTGAGAAACTCATTGATGAGCTAAAGCGGCATAGCGTAACAAATTTTAAATCGTGGCTATATACCGTTGCCAAAAACCATTGCCTTATAACAATTCGTAATGAGAAAAAGAGCATTGCTTCGGAGTATATTGACAATGCTTTTATGGAAAATGCTGATATTTTGCATCAAGATAGCGAAGATGGACTTGAGCAAAAGCTGGAGAACCTAGAAAACAGCCTTAGCAAACTCTCGAAGGAGCAACAAGTTTGCGTTGAGCTATTCTACATTAAGCGAAAGAGTTATGCCGAAATTTGCGGCATTACCAGCTACACGCTAAATCAGGTGAAAAGCTACATACAGAATGGCAAACGAAACTTGAAGATAATGATAACGGACAATGAGCAACGAGAATAAGCATATTAAAACGAACAGTTGCATCCCGCGCTCAACCCTAATTAGCTACATTAAGGGTGAACTTGACAACTTAGAGATGAATGCAATTGAACAGCATCTCATGGCTTGCCCCATGTGCTCCGATGAATTGGAGGGCCTAATGCTGCTGAACAACCCTTCCGATATCGATGAAATTTCCGAAAGGCTTAACCTTGCCATCGACGAAAAAGTAAATAAGTCGAAGATAAAAATTACGCTAACACCTTTTAGAGTAGCAGCAGCAATAGCCCTTTTAATTGGATTTGCCTCAATTATTTATTTCACATCAACCCTTGAAACGCAGAGGGAAGATCTTGCTGTTAGCATGAGCGAGCAGCAGGGAAAAGAACAAACAGCAGAGGTTGACTCAATGGATGAGGTCGTTACTCAAGCAGAAAACACAGTAACATCAGAATTCGAAGCTATTGAAAAGCCAGCACGAGTAAACAAGGAGGAAAGCCCAAAGTATTCGAACAAAGAAAAAACCACTGCTCTAGATAGTAAAAGGAAAAATACGGCATCTGGCGCAAGCGCAAAAAAGCAAGGTTCATCAGCCCCTTCGCCCCCAGCCTCTTCACAAACCCTTAACTCTGTGCTTATTGATGAAGATGTGGTAGATGATGATATTGAGCTATTCGAAATTTCCAGCAATGAAGAAATAGTAATTGAAGACATGGCTTTTATTGCAAAGGAAGAAGAGGTTGAAGAAGAGCAAGTTTTTATTGTAGTTGAACAAATGCCAACCTTTATGGCTGAAGGGTATAAGGACTTCAGAGAATACATTGCTAAAAACATTAGATACCCCGAGGAGGCTGCGCAAAATGGCATACAAGGGAAAGTATATGTTCAGTTTATTGTAGAACCCGATGGAACTTTATCGAACATTAAGGTTATTAGAGGGCTCGCTCCAAGTATAGATGAAGAAGCCATAAGAGTTGTAAAAAGCAGTCCCAAATGGCAACCTGGCACTCAACGAGGGAAACCTGTTAAAACACAGTTTACGGTTCCAATAGTATTTGCACTAGAATAGCAAAAGTTGAAAGTTCAAAAACGGGCATAAAAAAAAGGGGCTAAGGCCCCTTTATAAATCTGTTTCTTTTATTCAAGTGGCGGTTCAAAACCATAAACAACTCCTTCTACAAAATGGGTAGGAATTTCACCGTATCCGCCACGCGCTTCGCGCTTTGTAACTAACACCATAATACCTCCCATATTCACTGCGCGCTTTTTCATGCGAATGTCAGCACTTTTTTTGGCTGCCCTAGCATTTCGTGCTTGAGGAGATGATTGAGCAGAAACATCGCCCAACGCAAAAAGCCCCTCAACATCATCCTTGCTATCAGTTACTATCACTGTTTGCCAGCTATCCTCATCAATCATTTCAACAGCAAGGCTGTTAAAAGATTCAATACGACCATTCCTGTATAGGATTTTATGTACTTGCTTCCTATCCATCTCTTTAACCGCTTTACCATCGTAAGGAATGTATACCACCTTACTGGTGGTTAAACTCTGTATGTTGGCTACAACCTTTCGTCCGCTAATTAGTATAATGGTGTCGGTAGGTTCGGCAGGCGCCTTATCTGTTTGCTGCGCTAAAGCGGCCAATGCCATTACAGAAACAACAATTGTTACAACTATTCTTTTCATACAAATAATTTTTACCCCACAAAAAAATACGTAATAAATTCCTAATACGTTTTTGAGGTTACAAAGGTAGTGCCAAAATAGGATATCAAAAATTTTTACAGGTTAAACTTAGTTGCCTTTTGTAAAAAAATAAAAACCTAATATACTTGGCATTAAGTAAAGCATTGTAGTGTGGGAAATAACTCCCGAAAATGAGGATGCAAAAAGATAAGCAAAAACAGCTGCAATTACCAAGCCTGAAAGAACAGTTAAAGTTTGCTTTGAGAGCAACCCGCCGACAAAAAGCAAAGCAGCAAAAAGCACGCTCACCAAGGCTATGTAAAACTGAATACTCTTTAAGATAATTGGATAAAGATCAGAAAAAAACAAAAGAATAATGTAAAGCGAAAGCGCAATGCGCATTAACCAATGCGCAAGAGGCTGGGCTGATTTTAGTGGTTTCATAACAACAGTTAAATATTTGTTTTAAGTGTAAAATTAAATAAATACAGCGAAAAAAAATTGTTTTTTTGGGGTAGTTTGCCCAAACCAATCAATACGCTATTTTTGTACTCAAATAACAATACTAATCCAAGCCTGATGGGCAAGCTTTTAATTAAATACCTTGTAATGCCAATTGTTTGGCTTTTAATTGGTTTAACATCGCTTGCTTTTTTTATTATTGACGCTGCTATTTGGATCATTACCATTTGGTGGGATAAACGCCTGTGGTTACTCCACCGCTATTCATGCCTTTGGGCCATGTTTTACATTTGGGCAAATCCTTTTTGGAGAATTGACTTACAAGGCAAAGAGAACATTGCCAGAGGACAAACATATATTATCATTTCAAACCACCAAAGCGCATTCGATATTGTACTACTATACAAACTTTGGATGCATTTTAAATGGGTTGCTAAAAGAGAAATTTTCAGAATACCAGTTATTGGCTGGAACCTGTGGCTCAACAAGCACATTGCAATTGATCGAACCAGCGTAAGGGGTGCCAGAAAAATGCTACTCGAAGCTCAAAAAAACCTACAATCAGGCAGTTCTGTGCTTATATTTCCTGAAGGAACAAGAAGTACTGATGGAACTATTAAGCGATTTAAGGATGGCGCTTTTGTCCTGGCAAAAAAAACTAGCCTACCCATTTTGCCCGTTGTAATTGAGGGCAGCATGGAGGTTTTTCCAAAAAAAGGTTACATACTTAAGGGTTCGCAAAGGTTTATAATGCGAATACTTAAACCCATCGAGCCATCTGAATTTGCCAGCAAAAGCGTTGAAGAGCTAACCAAAGAGGTTAATCAGATGTATGTCGACATGCATAAGGGAATAGCCCCAAAATATTACAACAACTCAGAGACTCAACCCGAAGCAATACAAGACAACAAACAGCAAAGAGCAGTATAAAAAACAACTAAAACAATAACAGTGATGAATCCTAAGGTTAGCATTATTATGGGCAGCGCATCCGACATGCCAATTATGGAAGATGCATGTAAAATTTTAAACGATTTAAAGATTCCCTTCGAGATAAATGCGCTCTCTGCTCACCGAACACCCGACGCAGTGGCCGACTTTGCTCGTAATGCCCACAAAAAAGGCATTAAAGTTATTATTGCTGGGGCTGGTGGAGCAGCACACCTACCCGGTGTTGTAGCAGCCTTTACTGCCCTGCCGGTTATTGGTGTTCCCATTAAAGCATCAATATCCATTGACGGCTGGGACTCTATCCTCTCCATTCTGCAAATGCCAGGAGGAATACCTGTGGCAACAGTTGCCCTTAATGGCGCCCGTAACGCGGGCATACTAGCAGCCCAAATTATTGCAACCGGAGAACCTGAAATTTTTGAAAAGGTAAGCAATTTCAAAACCGATTTGGCTAAAAAGGTGGTTTCGGCTAATGCTGAACTGGCCAAGGTTAAGTTCGAATATAGAACAAACTAATAATGATTAAACGAAACAAGATCGTACTGCAAAAGTTTCTCTTAAAAGGCAAAATTGCTATTACTTTCGCTTTGGTTTATGGAGTAGTAACTACTGCAACTCCAACTATGGCCGGAATACCCGAAGAACAACCAAGCAGCAGAGCAGCAGGCTTAGGTTACAGTACTGCAAGTCTAACCGATGGTTGGTCGCTCTTCCACAACCAAGCTGGCTTGGGTTACCAAGAGAGTACTTGGATTGGTGTTCATCATGAAAATCGGTTTATCACACCAGAGCTAAGCTTTAGCGCTTTAGGGGCACTTATCCCCGTTAAACCAGGAGCTATTGGTGTAAGCATTAAACGACTTGGTTTTAGCCAGTTTAACCAAACTAAGGTAGGCCTTGCCTACGGAATGCAGCTAGCACCAACGCTCAGCGCGGGTATTCAGCTGAATGCTCATCATGTTTATTTTGCTGGAGAGTATGGTAGTGCAACCGCTTTCTCAGCCGAAGGAGGAATAATTTACTCTCCAACAAATAACCTAAACATTGGTCTGCATGTTATAAACCCTACCCGATCGAGACTATACGATGACGAACGAATACCAACCCTAGTAAACTTAGGACTATCATACCAAATTAGCGAAATGCTAATGCTTGCCGTAGGTGCCGAAAAAAACCTCGATGAAGATTTTTCGTTTAAGGCTGGGGTTGAGTTTGCGCCAATAAACAACTTATACCTCCGTTCGGGCATGGCGTCAAACCCTGGACTGCTTAGCTTTGGTGTAGGTTATAGAATAAATCCTATTCAGATAGACATTGCATTCACCCGACACGAAATACTTGGTTATACACCACACTTTAGCCTTGCCTACACGTTTGGTTCAAAGCAAACAGTAAAACCCGAACCCTAAAAACATGCGCAGAATTAGGCTTGCAATACTTTTTTTAGCGTGCATGTGGGTTTTACCCTTACATGCTCAAAATAATAGTGATGACCTGCAGAGTATAATTTCAGACATTGTAGAAGATATTGTGGCTAACTCTGAGGATGAAGTTGACCTCGACATACTGATGGACGAACTAGTATTTTTTGCCGAAAACCCTATAAACATTAATGCCACTACACAGGAAGAGCTTGGCAGGCTAATTTTTCTATCCGACTTTCAAATTATTGCCCTACTCGACTACATCAAAGAGTATGGGCCTATGGCAACAATTTACGAACTTCAGCTGGTTGTTGGTTTCGATTACAACGATATTTCCAGGTTAACTCCTTTCATTATTGCTCAACCCGAGTCGAAGCAGGATCAACGATTACCACTTTTTAAATGGGGCAAGCACGACCTTTTCCTTAGGGCTCGTTCATTAATTGAAACGCAACAAGGGTACACACCTCCCCCCGCCGATAACCCAGAAGCAAGCAGGTATGCAGGCAGTAAACTAGGGCTATACACGCGTTACTCCTACAAAACCAAAGGTGGTTTGCAAATGGGTTTTGTTGGCGAAAAGGATCCTGGTGAAGAATTCTTTAAAGGCTCTAATCCCTACGGATTCGACCACTACTCGGTTCACCTGCAAATTGATGAAATAGGGCCTTTTAAGCGCATTGTTGTTGGTGATTACAATGCAACTTTTGGCCAGGGGCTAACCATGTGGACTAGCGCATCGTTTGGAAAATCGCCCGACCCAATGGGGGTTCGCAAAAGAGCAAATGGGCTTACACGCTTCAGTTCAACAAACGAAAACGAATTTTTAAGAGGAATTGGAGCCACTGCCCAAATAGGGAAATTCGACGTTACCCTATTTGGCTCATATAAGCACATTGATGCAAACCTAACCGACTCACTGATTGACGGTATTGCCCTATTTACATCGCGACCAATAAGCGGACTGCACCGTACCCAATCCGAAATTAGCAATAAAAAAACGCTGGCCGAACTTGTTGCTGGAAGCAACATTAGCATTGCTTTAAACAAGCTTAACCTTGGTGCTACTGTATCGTTCGTTAACCTTGACGGAGTATACCAGCTACCTGACCAACCCTATCGTTACTTTGAACCTCCGCTTGAGAATAGGGTAAATGCAGGCGTTGATTTTAGCTACGGCTTAGGAAACCATCTGCTTTTTGGTGAAGTTTCAACAACCATTAACCACGGAAGCGGAATTGTTTCGGGTGGTTTATTCCGTTTGCATCCGTTGCTAACCCTTTCTGTTTTAGGAAGACACTATCAAAAAGATTACAGCACTTACTACGCAAATGCACTAGCCGACGGGTCGGGTCCAGCCAACGAATCGGGAATTCTCACGGGAATAAAATTCTTGCCCTATAAACACTGGCAGCTAGCCGGATACGTTGATGTTTTTCAATCGTCGTGGCTTAGGTATGGCATAAATGCCCCATCAAGAGGGCACGACTATCTTTTGGAAGCATCGTATAGCCCACGGTCCAGGCTTAGCCTAATGCTAAGGTATAGGTATAAGCAAAAAGATAAAAACCAAACCATCGATAACGAACCAACAACTTGGGTTGTTCCTTACGCCCAGCAAGCGTTAAGATTTCACTTAGCCTATAACCCAACAAGCACGGTTCACCTAAAAACGCGCATTGAGTTCTCGTGGTACGATGAAGAGAATTTACCTCAAGAATACGGTGCAATGCTTTATCAAGATATCTCTTACAGACCAAAGAGAATCCCCCTTATACTTACAGCACGTTTTGCTGTTTTCGAAACCGACTCGTGGAACACTCGAATATATGCTTACGAGAATGATGTGCTTTACTACTTCTCAATTCCTGCATACTACTCACAAGGCACTCGTGCCTACCTTTTGGCAAAGTATTCGGTTAAAAACAACCTTGACATATGGTTCAGAGTGGCTCAAACCTTTTTTGCCGATCAAGAAGAGCTGGGAAGTGGCCTCGATTTAATTGAAGGGCAAACTAGATCGGACATGCGGATACAGCTACGTTACAAATTCTAAAAACGTAAGTATGGAGTTAAACCTTAGTATTGCAGATAATAAAGCCGTATTGTATCCCTTGATTATTGTAGGTACAGCCATTGCATGCTGGATTCTCATTAAAGCATTAAGGGTATTAATGACCAGAAGGATCAAAAGGGCTTCGGCTATTCTAAGGGTTGACCCAACCCGATACTCTTTTCTTAAAAATACGGTTAGTGTACTAATAATTGGATTAGGCATTGCCGTAGTTTTCAATTTAATTCCCGAACTGCGCAAGCTAGCCCTGCCCATATTTGCAAGCGCAGGTGTTCTTGCTGCAGTAATTGGTTTTGCATCGCAGCAAGCGCTCTCGAATATTGTTGGGGGTATTTTTATCGTAATCTTCAGACCATTTAGGGTTGGAGACATTATAAAAATTGGACAAATACATACTGGTACCGTTGAAGACATAACGCTTAGGCATACAATTATTCGAAATTTTGAGAACAAACGAATTGTGATTCCAAATGCAATAATGAATGCGGAAATAATTGAAAATGCTCATCTTAGCGACGAACGAGTATGCATTCACTTGGAAATTGGCATTTCATATTCATCGAGCATCGATTTGGC
>Ga0334898_1000331_pt1 | contig 80801 bp, 68 predicted proteins | sample GraSluR3_MG_10_FD_207228 | JGI IMG/M metagenome (GOLD analysis project Ga0334898, IMG submission 207228) | Sludge microbial communities from methane-producing bioreactor in Wageningen University, Netherlands - Granular Sludge_3_08-R3 | ecosystem: Engineered > Bioreactor > Anaerobic >... | reverse complement strand
GCTCACATCTCATTAGATTCTGAAGATTAACTTATTAATTGCACTCTGTCCGGTTAAAGTGTTCTTATTTACCGGATAGAGTGCTTAAAACGAGCGGTTAATGTGCTCAGTTCAATCGGTATATTCAGTTATGTCAAAGCTTTACGAGAAGAATATACTATTCCTAAAACTGCTTATCCTAGAGATTACGAAGCCATGGACGAGTTCCCGATGGGACATCAAATGCAATTAGACTTTGGTGTCAAGAATATGCCACTAGCAAACCGAAAAGGTTCTAAGAAAGTATATTTCTTAGCGGCCGTTCTAGCCCATTCCAGATACAAGTTTGGTTACTTTCAAGATAAACCCTTCAACACTCAGGATTTAATCCATGGTATGAATCTGATGTTCCAATACTTTGGTGGGACAACCAAGGAAATCGTTGTTGACCAGGACAGCATTATTGTTGTTAGCGAAAACGAAGGTGACATCATATATACCTACGAGTTTGAGCAGTATAAGATACAGCATAAACTAGATATCTGGGTATGTCGTAAAGCAGATCCGGAGTCAAAAGGTCAAGTGGAAAATGTAGTTAAATATGTGAAACGAAACTACCTGCCACACCGAACTTACATGGAACCTGATGATTTAAACCGTTCTTTCTCAGCTTGGCTAGATAGAACAGGAAATGGTAAAGTTCATAAAACAACAAAAAAAGTACCGGCTACAGTGTTTGAAGTCGAACGCGAACACCTAAGACCGATACTCTCCACAGAAAAAGATTTCTGTGGTACAAGTATAAGCCGAAAAGTCCGAAAAGACAACACTATTCTTTATGAAAGCAATCGATATTCTTTACCTCTTGGAACCTATAACAAGCACAAAGAAGTCGGTATAACCATAGATGATAAGGCATTAATTATTCACAACGAATTTTATGACTACATCATTGCCGAACATAAAATCAATCCGTCAAAAGGTCAGCTGATTAAGCTCACTGAACATCGAAGAAACAAGGATTCTTCTTTAGATAAACTGGAAGAAGAACTTTTAGCAGCACTGGAAGAAAGCGACTTTTTAACGGATTGGAAACATCATCTAAAAAAAGTCAGAGAACTTAAATCTAGATATTATAGGGATCAACTGTCCATACTCAAAGAACTGATTGGTGAATATGATATGGGAACCCTTGATGAAGCTATTGCTTACTGCGGTATCAATGAACTATACAGTATGAATGATATTCGCAATGCATGTAAATATATGAACCAATATAACCTTGATATGTGTACTAATTTAGGCATTGAACCTGACTACAAACCCGTGAGCAATCCAGAAGTTATGAATGTCACTACTCAAAAGCGTAACCTTGTTGAATACGATATAGCTGGAGGTGATGCACATGAATAAACAATTACAATCTGTAGAGCAATTAACAACGGCTCTTAGGCTTAAACAACTTAATTATAACGAGCTCTTTAAAGATGGATTAACACCTTTAGAAAGCGTTGAAATATATCTGAAAGAACAGCTACGACTACGAGAAGAAAGAGCTACAGAACTTCGAATAAAACGCTCTTTTCTTCCACCTAGAAAAACGATCAAGGACTTTGATTTCGGTTTTCAACGCAGTATTACAAAGGAACAAATGCTTCGTCTTTCTGATTGTTCATGGATTGACGATGCTTACAATATCATGTTTTTGGGACCTCCTTCAGTAGGAAAAACCCACCTTGCTACTGCACTTGCATATGAAGCCTTGGACAAAGGATACAGTGTATCTTTTGTCACTTTGGACGAACTGATAAAGCAACTGAAAACAGCTGAGATATCACCAGCATCCAAGCGTAGAATCAACTATTATAAGAAAGCTCATCTCATCGTTATCGATGAAGTGGGATTCTTGCCGGTATCAAATGCAGAAGCAAACTTATTTTTCACATTTGTCAGTGCCATGCATGAGAAAACATCTATCATTATTACATCAAACAAAGGATTCAGCGAATGGGCTGGATTCTTAGGTGATGAAGTGATTACAACGGCGATACTTGATCGCCTAGTGTTCAAGTGTGAAATATTTAATATGTCGGGAGATGGTTACCGACTAAAACACAGAAAAACCATTTTAGAACAGTAACAATAATCAACAGATTAAGCTATGCTAAAAAGTGGTATATTTTCTGGCAAAAAATGGTATATTTTACTTGACGCCTTACAACGGGATTCGTATGAATCACGCCTCGAGTATATACCGAAGAAAAAAGCGTTTCGGTACGTTGTTTTTTTACGGACTCAAGTGAGGACTCAAAATATGCCTCACAATAATTCACAGTCTAAAAAAATGATATACAGACAGCTCCTAATAATCTATTTTTTCTTCACTTAATTATTGAAACGCTATTTAATTTTTATATTCAGTTCTTCAATAATTGAATTTTTCAATTCATCATTTTCAGTAACTAAATAAATAGAATTTTTAATCATATTTATCAACTGTTTATTTTTATCCAAACCCGATATTTTCACTAATTTAATGATATTTATCAACTCTCTATAATCATCTTTATCAAGTCTATTAGCTATTACCTCCCAAAACATATCATCCTTTATTTTAGTTGAACCAATTTTTTTATTTACTGATACTGAAAAGAACTTATACATATTCTCAAAATTAACATTTTCATCATTTTTCGAATATTCTTTGATAACATCTGAAAATAAAAATTGAACTAACTCAACCCTAGCAATTTCCTGATTTCTATACATAATTTCAATATATTCATTAATTTTATTAGTTGAATATTGTTCGATTAACATCTCTACAATTTTATTTAGTTTTGATGTAGATATTGAATCAATTCCTTTTTTCACTTCTTCTTGTGATAAACCAAGAATCAACTTACTTAATTCACTATATTTACTTATCTCACCAAACAATTCTCTCGCTTCTGTTTCATTTAATGTTATATATTTTAAGATTTTAATAAGATCTTGATTTCTATTATTCTCATCATTAAATAACACATATAATATTTTCGAAACTAAACCTTTATCTTGATAATAATCCTTAATTCTTGAAGAGAAACTAGCTATTAATGCATTATCGATATTATTTATTTCAAATCGCAATTCTAGTAATTTTAAATAAGTCTTTTCATTGTGATTACTTAAAATTTTCTGAGTATTTGTTGTCCAAAAATCAATTATTTTTTCATATCCATCTAAACAAACATAATCCATGCTAAGCATTAGCATTTCACTAATCTTTTCAAAGTTCCTAATTCCTTGATCAAAATTCCCTTGGTTGGTAATTAAATTTGTAACTTTAACCAATCCAGCTTTTTCAAGCATTGATGTAATATATTTATATTCATTATATTTGCCAGAAGTAGCATTGCTATAGACAAAGTACCGATTAATCTGATTTATTGTTGCATTAAGAAGATTTTTTATATCAATAATATTTTCATGTATTAATTCTAATACATCAACACAATGACTCAAAGCAAGATTATCAATAAGTTCTTTAACTATATAGTCAAAAAATCCAGTTATTTCTTTGTTATTACTTAACACCTTCTTAAAAAACTCAATTGCATCTGTATCTTTCATAAAATCAATATCCATTGCAATATTTATTATTTTTTCTCTAAAATCTATAATGTTTTTACCCGGATTTTCATATTCATTTTCTCCAATATGAATATTCATTTCACCATATGTTTTAAATAATAAATTTTTGTTAAGCTGATTAAGTGATAACCATTCATATAATTTATTAAAAGATCTCACATAATTATTTTTTTCTTTGATTGAACCTAAAAATAGATTCTCTAGTATAATATTAATAATCTCATTACTTAATATTATTTGTTCTTTATTATCTAATTTCATTCCAATTACTTTTTCTATCACTCGAACTGTAACTGGATAAGGAGTTCTGACTAACAAGCTAATCCCTCTTTTTATTTCATCGAGATTATATGCATTATCTAGAATACAATCATCAAAATATTCAAATTCACATTTTTCAATGTATTCACTCTTACTCATTATTTGATAAAGAGCTCTAGATATCGCCATTCTCTTTTCATCATCCAATTCATCATCCGCATTATAAATTTTTATCAATTCCGTTGTTTTATCAATTATTCCTTCATCCAATAATGCTTTATGAATTTCAATCAACTTATCAGTTTCATCGATAAAATCATTTCCTTCAATTTCATTTGACTCTATTTTATTATTAAGTATATTATATCGAATATCTGCAATTCGATTAAAGATATTAATTTTATCACTACCGAGAAAATAATTAATTGCATTTACTGATAAATTATTTATTTCATATTCATTTAGCAACTCTAAATCAATACCTAATTCCATACGCTGGAATGCTTTACATGTTTTATTTATACTAAAGTATTCACTTAACATAATAGCAGAATAAATTATATTATTAACTGATTCTCTGTCACCTTGGCCTTTGGCTTCATCTACAATATCCACTAAAAATGAATCATATTTTTTTTCTGTAAATGCTTTATCATTTTTAAATACATTAATTATATCTGCTTTTATATTCTTATTTATTAATGCTTGTTTTAAATCATTAGCTTTTACACCATATTTCTTAACAATTATATTGTCTGCCATAAACAAAAAAACATTTATTAAATCTAATTTTAAGTTTGAGTTAAAACTCAAGTAATTATCAAGTGTTATTCCCTTTTCATTCAATTTAATTGTATCATTTTTTGAATCATTGACTTTAGTATAAGCATTTAACTTACCATCAGAGTAGCTAATATAGCTTATCAAATCACCTGTGCTATTCAAAGTGATACTTCCATCAACTAAAGATTCGTAGAAATATCCAAATTCAGAATGTAATGTTGATAAAAAAGCAATAACTTTAAACTCATCCACACCTAATTTCAACTGCAAATCATTACATTTCACTCTATCTAAAGATATCTGTAGGTTGGAGCTATAAGCATTAATCAGCTTTTTAACTTGACGTGGTGTTTCAACTTTACTGTAAATCAAAACTGAAATAATATCAGTTATGTCAACACCATATTGACGGTGTATATTAACAATTCCTTCTAAGTTTTTTATTAAGTTTAAGGCATATTCTTTAATATGTCCTATTTTTATTGGCGGCAAATAAAATTTGTATTGAAATAATTTATCTAAAAAACCTTCGTATTTTGCCAGATTATATTCTTGCATATACAATTTCTTCAATTTTGTCTCTTTTAAAGCATTTTTTACAATTCTTTCATCAAAAGGTAAAATTACATCTAATTGTGGAATATCCATAAACACCTTAACAGTCTCTATTGATTGAATCATAGATTCAAAACTCAATCTATCTAAGTCATCTATTATCACAACAAACCTCTTATCATTACCTCCATTGTGTGATTGATTAATATAGCCTTTCAGCTTATGTTCATAATAATCAGAAGACTCAACAGGTAATGAGACATGAATATTGGTATCGTTTTTTTGCTTCATGTAAGAAAAAAATGCCCAAATACCACCACTTCCTAAAAACATCGTTGCATATATAGCTGCTACATCTTTATACAGAACTTCTTTAAATGTATTATCACCAAAAAAACTAACTAATAAAACATATATCAAACAGAATATGAAAGAAACTGCTACAAACGGAATTATCTTAACAATAAGTTCTTTCAATTTTTCTATTGATAGTTTTTCTTCCCCAGTCATCTTAGCTGTGATTGATTTTAATGCTTCATAAAACTCTTGAGATTCATTTCTTTCATCTCTTGATATTTCATAATACACTTCCCTTAGTAATACGCTTTTCAATGATTCCTCATCATATGGCCATGCATTTACAAAGATAAATCTATGACTATCAATTAATTCACCTTGTATATATTTTAGCAATGTTGATTTCCCCGTCCCCCACGATCCAATTAATGCTATACTACTTCCATGATGATTATTATTCTTCTGATCTCGTAATAATTTTGTTATTACATCACCAATACTTTTCAAATGAAATTGATCATTCCCATTTTTAAATTCTTTTTTATCTAATGGCACATCTTTTGCAAAAAATTTCGACATATACTGACTCCCTTCAAATGTTCGGTAATGTCAAGTCTGACACTCCTCTGTTTTATTAATAACCTTTATCTTCAAGGGTTTCACCATTGTTTTACAACAAAATAGCAATGACCCCCTATTTTCGGTTATAATTTAAGTTCCTACACAAAAATTATTCCAAGAAAGGAAGTCATCGCTATGCAGAAAATTATAACTCATTTACTACTATTAATCCAATACCAAAATCAACAAATTCGTTGGTTGGTACTTTTTATTTCCAAATATATACCTCTTGGTCAATGGGCTCATGACGATATTCATTCACCCAAGTATCAAAAATTTAAGACCGATATCCTTCCCACCATCGTTCCCTTTATAAAACAGGATTGGCAGTTTTTGCTGTCCTACTATGAATGGAAGTATGAGAAGAAGGTCAAACCGGTTCAGCGACGCAACGGCAAGTCTATCCCTGAAGATACCACTTGTCCTCTTTGCGGTGCCCCTCATCATTATCTTTACGACAACAATGGTGGTAATGGTCAGTATCAATGCAAAGTTTGTGGTCAAACCTTTATTACCGGTGAGCAGATCACCAAAAGTCTTAAACTCAAGTGTCCTTACTGCAGCCATTCTTTAGTTCAAAAAAAGAATCGGAAATTCTTCATCATTCACAAATGCGTCAATGACAAGTGCTCCTATTATCTCCGCAACCTTAAAGCTCTGGATCAGGAAACCCTTGATCATAATCAAAAATATAAACACAAACTTCATTACCTTTACCGAGAATTCTCTGTGGATTTCTTTTCCATGGATATGGATTCCTTACCCAAGAATGCGTCTTCCCTAAAATTTCGTAAGAACAATGCTCATGTCATGGCTCTTTGTCTGACTTATCATGTGAATCTGGGGCTGTCCCTTCGTAAAACTGTCTTTGCCATGGAAGAAGTTCATGGTATCAAACTTTCCCATTCCACTGTAGCCAGCTACTGTCAAACGGCTGCTGTATTGGTTAAACCCTTTGTCGATTACTATGATTATAAGAAATCAGACACCTTCATTGCCGATGAAACCTACATCAAAGTCAAAGGAATCAAAGGTTATATATGGTTCATTATGGATGCTGTCTCAAAATCAGTCATTGGCTACCAAGTCTCTGATAATCGAACCGTCGGACCATGTATTCTTGCCATGCGTATGGCTTTTAAAGGCTTAACTTCGCTGAGTGAATCTTTTAAGTTCATTGCCGACGGCTATAGTGCCTATCCATTGGCTGCTCAGCAGTTCCATCTGAAAGACAAAGATCCTTTGGACTTCGATATCACTCAAGTCATCGGTCTAACCAATGATGATGAAGTCTCAACCCAGTTCAGACCTTTCAAACAAGTTGTCGAACGGCTCAACCGCACTTATAAGGAATCTTACCGTTGTACTTGCGGATATAAAAACTTCGATGGCGCCAATTATTCTGTTGCTCTGTGGGTTGCCTATTACAACTTCCTTCGTAAACATTCAACCTTCAACAATTCCGTTCTAAACAAGGTTGAACAATTGGAAAAGGCTGACAATATGCCAGGCAAGTGGCAGATTCTCATGTATCTTGGCCAGTTAACCATCCTAGAATTTCAAGAAAAAGAATCCAATTCTATCTGTTCTTAGATTAGATCCGGAGGTTTAAAAACAGTCGTCGAAATCTTGATTTCGATTTACCCTTGATGGCACACAAAAACAATGCTACAATGCTGTGAACACGACGGGATAAGTCTATCTGTTCTTGAGTTATCGCCGTCGGTAACTATGACCAGCATTGCTTTTGTGTGCTGTCAAGGGCGACGTCCGTCTGCCAAAAGTATATATTTGAATTTTTCAAGGTCCTGACGGGCCATTTTCTATAACCTGTTTTTTCATAGGCTACTTTACACTACCAAATGTTCTTCTTCCTCAAAAATGCTACTATAATAACTAGTTATATTATACCATATATATTTTCATATATTTATAATCATTATAAAATTCAACTACTCAATTTATTTTAACTCAAATAATTATACACAATCACATCCAATCGATTATGACCTAAATCCATAGTCAATTCTTTAAGTACCCTTTTATCATATCCACGATAGTCCATTTCGTCTTCTCGATTTCCTAATAGCTCTTGATACCTATCCTTTGCATATTCACGTCTAAAAGCATGATTATCAATCTTTTTTGTATAACTTTCAAACAACGGCTTACCCATTTCCTTATTTTCCAAAACACTTTTCAAATTTTCCTGATATTTCACCAAAATATGAGCATCCCTTTCTTTTCCACCTTTCTCAATCAAATGTACCTTTACCGGCAATCCATCTTGCCATATAAAACATTCTGGTGTAACAACAAGAACACTTTCTCTGCGACAGCCACTAGCCTTTGCACACATAATTTGATCTTTATTATTATTAGAATTATATTTCTTATCATTTTCTGTATCCAATCTACTTCTTGTTATATCCTTATATTAATGCTCTTAATTCCAGCCTCTTTCTTTGTTACAAAGAGATTGAAAAGTTTATTCAATGCTGCCATTTCCTTGCTTATGGTATAGGCAGATTTGTCATTCTTGCCATAAATACCACTCCCCTCAGATCTATGCACAACAAATAAACCTCTAGTTAAGTAAATTTGCTTTATTTAATGACTAAGGTTAAAGTCCGAAATGCCTTAAAACCTGATATTTTCACTCCATTCCTTCATATTATTTGCTCGGGCCAGTTCGCTAGGGTTTATATTCCCCTTCGAGTAATATAACCCCCAGCGTCCGTATCTGATGCATCCCACATAACTTCACTACATCCTTTTCTGTTCATCAATCAAACTGCATCCAATACATCGCCATATATGCAATTGCCCAAGCTACATCAAACCTTCTTAGCATTCCAAATTAGTCGGAAAATCAATTAAAACCATGTTGCCCATACCTTATAAATAATCATTCAAATCAAAGTCAAGAAAAATATCGCCTGATTTTTTGATTTCTCTTTTTACATTCATAAAATGCCCTCTAACTTAAACGAAAGAGGGCGATTTTTATGAATATGAACGAAACAGATAAATTACTTTTGATAGAATTGATTAATGATGGTAAACTGGTATCAGACAACGTACCGAAGCAATTAAGTGAAATGAAAAAGAAAAAAGTTGATGCAGTACACAAGTACGATATCACTGAACCCAAGACTGAGAAAGCACGCTGGCAAACTTATCTTCCTAATGATGCTGGTACTAGAGGAAAAAAGATTTCCGCTACAACTGAAGAACGTCTTTACCAGAAGCTATATGATTATTATTTCGTTAATAACCGCTCCAAAGTGACTTTAGAGACACATTATCCAGAATGGCTGAATAAACATAACGAAATGAATCTTAGCGACCGTACAATCCACCGTGATACAAACCGATGGGATAAGTATTATAAGGAACATCCAATTGTCAAACGTCCTGTTGCCAAGATTAAGCTAGAGCATTTGGAAAAGTTCTTTCACCAATGTATTAAAGACTTCAATTTAACCAAGAAAGAACTGGACAGTATGAAGTTTATCATGAAAGAATTAATTGGTATGGCTCTGAATGTGGACTTATTGGAGCATCCTGATGTTACCGATGCTTATGCTGTTTTTCTATTATTTAAGTTGGGACCTAGAATCGGAGAAGTTGCTGCACTAAAAGGACAGGATATTGATTTCATCAACAAAGAAATACATATCCAGCGTATGGAAAGTAGGGAAAAAGACGAAAACGGTAAGTTTGTATCTGTTGTCGTTGAATATACAAAAACAGAAAGCAGTAACCGTTTCTTGGATTTAGATGATTATGCAATGGATTTGTTAACAACAGTGATGGATATTAACAAAGATTTAAGTTACGATGACGATAATTTTATTTTTGTCGATTCCAATGGAAGAACAAAGATCAGAGAAATTGATAACCGAATCAGAAAATGTTGTCACTCAGCTGGTATTGAGGTTAAATCAGCTCATGATATACGACGTACAGTAGCATCCATAATGCTTTAAGTTTCATGAACAGACTCAAGGGAATTCAAGAGAACGGGATACTATTCACTTTCAAGAAGCGAAAGTGAATAGTCGCGAGGGTCGGCTTATGCCGACGGGCAACTATCGTTGCTGTCATATATGCAAAGACACAAAAATACCTGCAAGCAGCTATTTTCGCAACTTCACATATATAACTCCTTCGCTCTTTGAATTCAACATAATCCTCTAATTTTACGCGTAAAAAAGCCCCAAAACCCTAGCTATCTAGAATCTTAGAACTTCTGTTAGAGCGCGAGACGGGATTCGAACATTGTACTAATTATGAAACCCTTATGGAAAGGAGGTTTCTGACACGTCTATTTTAAATGTACCCAAAATATGGGTACATTTTTTATTTTATAATGTTTTAGCCACTTCACGAATCAACTTTTCTACCTTTAATTCATTGTATATTCGATTAATATTATGACTATTTTGCATAAATTTTAATTCCTTAATCTCGTCTTGCATCTTAATCATTTCACTTTGCATTTCTTTAAATTGTTTGTTCGTTAAAATTTTCATATTTATTATCCCCTTATTCTATATTATTATTTTTATCTTTAATTTGCACCAAAATTTCACGCAATAGTTTCGGCATCGGCATATCCATATTACCAAAGTTTTCTAAAATGCTGATACCCTCATTACCAATGTAATAACCTATAACCAAATTACGAACTATATTCATGTTTAAATACTCGTCCAGAAATACACCCATACCCACCAAAATTAAGATACAAATTTTCTTGATCCCACCTTTAAATGATATCTTCGATGTTATTTCTTTTAGATATATCCCTTTCATTATGCCAGTTAAAATATCAAGCCCAATAAATATAAATAGTATCTTTAAAGGGGTATCAAAACCCCCTAAGAAACTGATAGATATAGTCGCTATAAATCCAAACATTAATTTAAAATATATTTTTATACTCTCCATTTCATCACCACCTATAACCGTTCTATTTTAAATTGCTTAGTCACTGTATTCACACCATCATCTGCTGTAATATTTACATATCTATTCTTATATGCGTACCCATCTCCGTCATCTATTGGAACACCTTTAACCTTTATAGTTGTTGTGTTCGTTTCAGTGACTTCTATATATGTGGTATCATCGAACGTGTAAGTAATGCTTACAGGTTGTGGGTCTACTAGGATTCCATCTTGGTAGAGTTTTGCTGAAACTGTCATTGCATAACCGTAATATAACACGCTACCATCAATTATAAGTTCTTGCTCAACTACTATAACTTCTTCTACAATGGTTATGGTTCTGGTGGCTGTAATTACCCCAAATTGTACGGTATCAAACGATACTGTAATGTCTGTTGTGCCTTGCGCTATCCCTGTTAAAAGTCCATTAGAATCAATGGTTGCTATAGATGGGTCTGAACTTTCCCACGTGATTATTGTATCGTTTTGCTCTACATCATCTGCAGTAACGGTTGCTGTGAATTGTTGGGTTTTGTTTTCTTCGCATGAAGATATAGCCCCATCAATAGATATAGCCCATACAACTTTTGTTTCGTGTAGCCATCTATCTGCAATCTCATTTTCTAAATCGTCATTAGAATTGGTAGTCGTTTTTTCTAAATTTAATACCTCGATACCGTCTAGCCACTCTGTACCTGTAATTTCAAAAGCGGATTGAAATAAGATGACACGTTGATTCATTGCGACTTGTCTATTTGTGGATGTGTCTGGTATTGATGCAATTATATTGCCATCTGCTAAATTGAAATAAGTTGTTGAATTAACACCCATGGATTTAGTATCTATACACGCAGGGATATAATGCAATGTGTCATTGATGTAGATTTTTAAAGTGTAGTTTGATTTTCGGATAGATGATTTTGCGTAGACTTTACTAAATTCCTTTTCTTTTTGGATTACAAGATAACTTTCACCCTCGATCAAAACTATATCGCCTTGTTTTAAATTGGCATCCTTGGAATATAGATACTTGTAATCTGTTGATTTTACAACGTCATTACGTTCTTCTAAAAATCCTGTAAAGGTGGTATCTGTTGTTGTGTTTGTTATTTCAATGCCTTTTAAATCAAGCATCTTATTAAATTGATTTTCCAATATATTCATGGTATACCCCCCTTATCTATTGAATAATAATGTGAATGGGCTTTGGTCTGTTACTACCTCGATATTATTAATACGTTGTTGAATACTTTGGATGCGTTGCTCAATCCATTTGACACATTCGCTAGTTGTAAGAAATTCAGTTTCCACTTTGGTCATCATATCAGTATCATTTGCTAGTGATTCTAGGACGTCAATGCACGTATAGAGCAAGTCACGTTGATGTGTTTCTTTGGTGTAGGTTGCGATTGGGTCTAGGTTGTTTTCTGTTAGGAATATGCTGTATTCCTCGTCTGTAAAATATTGCTTGTTGTTTAATTCTAATTTTAATCTTTGTAGTGTGTTCATTATTTTTACCTTTCCTTTCTTAGTTGGTTAGTTGGTTGGGTGTGTTGTGGGTTGTGGTTGTTGGTTGTTGTGTGCAAACGTAGTGTTTAGTAGGGAACGAGTGGGGTTTGTTTATTTTTTTTGGTAGAAAAAAAATGGGTCTACTATGGCACACTTTTGCCAACAGGGGCAACGCTATTGATATACATTACCCTTTTATCCTTGTAAACCCTTGTAAATAGCCCCTTTGATTAATATACACCCAATTCCTCTACTTTAATCTATAAACCCTTTATTTCGCCTATATACGCTTAAAAAGTCCTATATAATAATGCTCTGGCTAACTTGATAGTAGGATAATCTATCTCAACTAGACCCTTTAAAATCAAAGTTTTAACGGGTTATAAAGTTGCATAAATATCCTATAAATTGCATGATTATTACGTATAATCTATGTTTTTATACAGTTTAATAATAGGTTAATTTCCAATAACGCTTGAAACCCTTTCTATTACTGCGTTTACAAGGTTGTGATAATTCCTTTATTTATGCGTAAAATTAATGTTTAACGCATAGTTGACTATAAATATGCAAATTGTAATCATTTTAAAACTGCATATATTTTGGGGATATATTACGGTTTTGTAATGATTACAAAGTAAATAAAGTTGAGATGGCTGGGGCTATAGATGATAATTATTATCATTATGGTGATGGGATTGGTGGGGCTAAAAAGTATGATGGGCTAAAAACGTACGTAACAAGGGAAAAAATGAGGGTGAATACTCCCCACCTCTACCCTATATTGTTCCACCCTTTTTGCTTTACTACGTTAAAGCGTTATAACACCACATTAATAAACCATATAGCCCCCCAACTCACCTACTACATACCCTACATTCTACCCCTCAACATTACTACCCCTTACACCCTCGCTCTGTATCCTGTCAAGTTCATTACTTACATCCTGTGTGTACTCACTTTTTTCAATAATGGTCTTTTTAGATATAGCACCCATATCATATTGCGTTTTCAAATTATCCATTATATCCCCAATATTTACAGGTCTGGCATAATTGAAAACTACATCAATGCTACCGTCCAAAGTCACACCACCAATTTTAAGTAATTTCAAAATAGTGTCGATTCTTTGATACAAGCCCTCTCGAACACACTTCTCATTGAGCATGGCTTTAACATCTGCCAACTGATATAATAACTTCAAACTAACCTCACTCACATTAGCAACATTACTATTACCCATTGCTACACTAGGCATACAAGCAATATCCAATAAGTGTTGTTTCAAGTTATCATAAAGCAACTTGATCGAATTAAAATCCATGGTAGCACTTGCATATTTAAACTCTGCACCATCTTCTAAATTTAATATATATCCCATTGCATCAGAAGGTATTGAACTTTCTATTCTTTGACCACTAATAACAGGCATTGGGCTTAGTGAATTGATATAGACACTATCAGCCATCTTACTTAATATATCTTCCATCTCGTCCAATATAGGAATAATATCTTTTAATTCACTTTGACCAAACTGTTCATCCAAATCATTCATGTTATGGTAATGAATCGGCAAGCCACTTACATTGATATATTCATTGACTTTTTGAAGCGTACCACCTTCATTCGTCCATTGTTCTACCTTATCCATATAAAACACTGTATAATAACTTACACTGTTTATCGTGGTATAATACTCTATAAAACAAATGTAATTACCGTTGTCATCATATACAGGGTAAGCGTCCTCGCTATTAATCAACTTACTTTTTATTACACCCTCATCAATATATACATACTCATAAGCATCACCAAATTTATTGATTTTGTCGATTATTTTATAATCAATATTGCTATATCTACCTTTACGATATATCTTATTAAATTCCTTAATGATTTCATCATCTCCGCTTAAACTTAATGGTTTACCTAGTAGGTAAGTTGAATGAAAATTTAAAATAGTTTTAGCAATCTGCAATATAATCTTTCTTGTCTTATAAGTTTCCCCTTTATATTCCATATCTTTTCTAGTTAATACTTTATGTTGACCACTCAAATAATCTTTAACCTCTAAACAATTTGCAATTCTGCCAATGTGATACCCTCTTTGTACTTCTTCTTCAAACCACAACGGGTTGTTGCTATAATTCTTACTAATGTAATCTGTTATACTCATTATTTCCCTCACTTTCTAAACGTACCATTTACCCTGTTTCAGCCCATGTAAAGCCATTGCTAAACTCATTATTGTATCATCGTGTCTACCTTGCATAGCCCCCATTTTACTGCCATTCACGACAAACACTTTCATTTCTTCAAGCACATTTTTACTGTTAATCAAAATATTGTTGGTTTCAATAACTTCCACCAAATCATTGATAATCATACTCTTTGACTTTTCACTTGTTAAAAATCCAATCTTCTTTTTTGCTTTGCCTCGGTAGTCATACTCTTTGTGTTTGTACATATTTAAGTACTTGTAATCGTGACGTAATCTATCAAGCACTGTATGCCCTGCTGATGCCTTTTCGACTACTAGAAAACCATTGTTGAAATACTTTCCAATCGCATTTACTACCTCTGCTAATTTATAGGGCTTGACTGTATTACTTCTAAATTCGGCTACCTGTCTACATTGACTATCTAGAATTTCAACTACAGAATAATCTTGTTTTAACCCCTCACTTGCATCAACACCAATATAATATTTTTCGCCTAGTTTTTTTGGCAGCCATATTTTAAGACTATTACCCCAATAAATCTTTAATTCATTCGGCAAATCACTTGGCTTACTAATAACTTTAGGCAAGTACCGACTTCTTTCAGCAATAAATTCATTATCAAAAATTCCATTTCCTGTGGTTAAGAATGCTTCAAGTGGTGTTGCTGGAAATTCTTGTTTAAATTGTTCATCGCTTGAATTAGAAATCTTTAATCTTCTCCATATTAATTGCTCAATGGTAGCCCCCTTATCAAGTAACCCTCTTTCTTCTTCCGTCAGTTCATCTTCAGAAAGTAATTTACCGTTGTTTCGACCTTTCCATGTTTCAACTGCGAACTTGTAATCCTTTGCAAACATTGATTTATTTTCGTACCAATTATAGAAAAAATCCTTGTATAAATTTTCTTTATTTTCGGCTTTGACATACAATTCATTAAAATGGTTTAAGCCATTTGCGGTTGATTCAATAACCAATTTACCGCTTAAACTTTGCTCTATTGCTAATAATTGCTTAGGTGCGTTATCTTTCCAAAAAGCATACTCGCTAAGATGACAAAATTTCAACGTCATGCCCCTTGCAAGTTCTTTATTGCCTGCTGTCGCACATACAATTCTTGACCCATTATCAAACTTTAATTCCTTTTTGTTATTATTGTTAAGCGTTGGTTTAATTGCACTTGGTATAGTGCTATACATTATCTTTAACCGATCAAAAATTGCTGTCGCTGAATCAATCGAATAACTGACCATCAATATATCTACGTTGGATTGAGTACAAGCATAATATAAAGAAAGCCCACAACTAAGTGTACTGAATCCTAGTTGCCGACTTTTTAAAATAATATTATATTTATCCCAATTATCAATAAAATTTTTCTGTAATTCATTTAGTTTAAAGGGTATTAACTTCCCTTCCTTGTTTGGAATTTGCACAAAGTTTTGAATCCAAAGTACAGGATTTTCCATTACCTTTTTTAACTTTTGCTCCCTATTCATCGTAATCACCAACATCTAACCCACGTATGATTTTAGTTAATTCACCCTCATCATTATCACTGAAAAATGTTTTACTAAACTCGGTAAACGCTTTGAAAGCGTTAGTATCATCTTTGGCTCGTTCGTAATAGATGTTGTAAAGTTCTACCAAACGTTGATTATGCAACATCTTTAAAAGATACTTTTCACCCTCTTGCACGTCCGGTAAGAGATGCCAATTTTGGACGGTTTCTTTTGATACATCGCCTAAGAATGTTTTATTGAATCTATCAAATGTGTATTCGGTATACAGAACACCGTATTTATGAAGTAGATAACGTGACTTCTTTTCTGGTAGCATCTGATTTAAGTTGTGCTGTATACTTGCTTTTGTTTTTGCCATAAATTTTTTACCCCCTTTTTCTTTACGGAATAACTCATCTGATTTTTATAGGTTCTAGCCGAACTGAATATTTTATTTTCATCATGTTTGATGAAGCCCATTTTTCCGTAAAAGGTTTCAAACTCCATGAATTTATTAAACTGCTTTTCGCCTAAATTCATATCAAAATCAAAAAGAGGAAATAATTTTCTTATTCCCTTTAGTTTTATATCTGTTTTTAGTTTTCCATTTTTTATGCGTATTTTTTCTTTAAGACTATATTTTTTTATAATATTGTTAAAATCATCAATAGTGTATTTATCCACCAAATTAATAAAAACGTCTAATTCCATTATATTCATCCATTTTTCCCATGTATTATAAAAGTAATCTGAATATGCACCTAGAAATGATGAATCAATGGCAAGTAATACCATCAACTGCTCATCACTAAATTGTGTTAAGTCATAATCATAAACACTCAAAATGGTTAAGACCGTAGACCCTGCATACTTATTAGTATACCCACCGCTTTTAAATTGATTCATATTAATAGCATTATCATTTTTAACATATGTCACATGGTTTCCAAAGACCTTGCCCGTTGAGCAATCCGAATCTATCCATATGGGTTGCATCCCTTTTATCTTTTTTGGTTCTGTAAAATATAATTCTTTGAAATTGTAAAATCCCTCAACATTTAGCCCCCAAAAATAATCGTTTAATATGGCACATGAAAACAAACTATCTATATCATCAGTTAATATTAAAATGTTTTTATTGCTGTCAACCTCATCCACCCATTTAGGTAATTTATCTCTATATTCTTTTTTCATTTTTTTTAGTTTTTAACACCTATATCTTTTACTTTTCTATCATCTTCATCATCTTCATCATCTTCACCATCAAATAATCTTCTCTCTCTCTCTCATATATAGAAGAAAAGATATTTTGCGTTTTCACCTGTTCACCAACCTTTCATCATATGTTTTTTAATTTACATTTTTTCAACATCGTCTTTAATCTCGTCTAATTTTTTGCTTGTTTGCGTCTTATTCAAACACTCAATCCACTTAATGTAGTGTTCATCAGATATAGGGCGCTCCATCTTCTCCATGTAAGAAATCATTCTGCGACTGCATCCGATATATTCAGATATTTCTTTTTGACTTTTTCCCCGTAAAATTCTGATGTATTTTAATTTTTCACCTGTAAGTTTATTCAATTTTTCATTCCCCCTTTGTTCCGTCTTGGACTTTAAAAAAAGAGAGTGTCACCACCCTCTTTTAGTATTGATTAATATTGTTTAAACTGTTGTCTTACGAACAACCACAACACCGTCATCAGCAAGTAATTTAACTGCATAGATCATGTCCGATGCAACGTCTGTAGACTTGTCTAAAATATTTCGTTGCGTTTCAACGTTCAAATCACGTTTCATTTTGTAACCTAGTGCATTCTTTTTGATTATGAATGTCACACACTCATCTTTGGCTTGGTCATAAGTACCAGAATTTGCCACATAAACTGGAATCCCTCTAAAGTAACCTAATAAGCCATTACGTACGATACCGTTAGCATCTGCGCTAGTTGTATTGCCTGCATTTACAAAAGAATCCATTTTGTAAAAAGACGGTACAAGATACGAATGAACGACGATACCTGCAAACTCGTCAACATCTATTTCATCACCGAATAAAACATTTGCTGTGTCTAATTCTTCTTCGGTAATCTCTTTGCCTGCAACTGTTGGTGATACCAAACTAGATGTTAACGCTTCTACAACTAAATCTGCATCTAATTTACGAGCCATTTTTAATGCTGTTTGTGTTGCTGATTCATCGACTTGTGAACCCAAAGCGGTTAAATCTTCAATATCATACACTTTAACTGCCTTACCAACCATCTTGATAGATGCAGTAGTGCTTGTTTGCGCTAATTCTTCTGGCGTCATAGAATCGCCTTTAACCATTTCTTCTACATCACCGATCAAAGACCATTTTGGGAATACGATAGTTTCGCCAACTGAACGGAATCCCTCGATTTCACCTAGATTTGTGGCTAATGCACTTACCTTAATTTTTGAATCAAATTTTTCTCTTACTAAACCCTTGTATATTTCTGGTTTTATAAAACTCATTTTAACTTCCCCCTTGTTTTTAGTTTTTAATATAAAAAAAATCCCACATAATGTGAGATTAGTTACCGCTTAATTTTTTGAATAAATTTTCATTTGTTTCTTGCAATTTCAACTTTTCAAAATACCCCATCTTTTTAAATTGCTCTTTCGTTACACCCTCATTTTTTGCTTTGTGATTTTGAGGTTTATAAGCATTATTTAATGTGTGACTGTTCAATGTTTCAGCAATATTATTTACAAAAGTTTCTACATCTTCTACACCATCTAAATTAACAATATTTAAAAGTTGTGTCGGCAGACCCTTTTCACTAAATTTCGCTGATAGATTTGCTTTCTTTTCCACATTTGATAATGCTTTTTCCTTATCTGCTAATTCCTTTTCAAGTTGCTCTAATCTAATTTCATGCTCTGATTTTTCCTGCGGAATTTTGCTTTCTAATTCCTTAATTTTTGTGGTGTATTCTGTTCGGACTTTGTCTTGGTTGGATTGAGCAACCTTTTCAATAATTGATTCAAAGTCCTCAATAGTCATATTTTCTTTGTAGATTTCTTTAATATCCATTTTTAATTTCTCCTTTTTGTTTGCGTTAAAAACCCCTAATAGATAGTTGCTCTTAAAACACCCATATTAATAGTTGCTTGACTGTAAAGCTATAATTTGATATACTTTAATTCAGCCAAATTTTACTTTGGTTTAATTTTAATACCATTTTTTAAATATAAAATAACAACAAAAAAGTGATAAGATTGGGCTATCCTATCACCTTAAAAAAACATGAAATTGCTGAACATTCATTCTGTTTCGTTGCCCGCTCTCTATGCTCTCTATATCTTCCACTATGTGGCAACTCTAGCACTGCTAAAAAACCTTTATTACATGATAATAATTATCAATAAACCGAAAGTAAAAAAATTAATTCGTTGCAAATTATCCCCATAAATATCATTCTTTTCTAAAATTTCACTTTACATTTTTTATTAAATTTTTAATGATTTCATCAGAAAATAGCTCTAGTATTGTTTTTTTATGTACTGAATCTTTATTATTTTTAAAATATCGAGCAATCACGCAATCACTAAATTCACCCCATTTGAAATCATTATTTTCTGCATATTCTTTCAAGTCATTTCTTGGCTGTTTATATATATTTCCTTTACACTTGTCATCTTCATCCATCTGGTACGCACTCTTTTCAACCAGTGACCGGATTTCTTTGAAATATTCATATGCTTTTTTGTATTTTTCTTCATTACCCTTAATATTTTTTTCACCCAAAATGCTTTTATTATTCAAAAATTCTTTATAGTTAAATTTTCTTTTATCAATTTCATACCGCTTACCATTTGAATTTTTAAATTCGTTTTCAAGATGCCATACTAAACGATTCATCGTACTTTCTTCCCTTGTTAATTCTTTATTTTTATAATCTTCTTTTACATATTTGAAAAAATAAGGTTTATTTTTGCTTGTAGTCTTTTGTATCTTTGCATATATCTCCGAATCTTTTTTCGGCTTTTTCATTTCCAACGTTTTGCTTGCATCGATCGAATAATTCCCCATTGATGTTAAAACTTTTAACACTTCCAAATCTTTAGATGTATTCCATTCCGCTGTTAAATAGTTGGAATAGTTACCGATTTTATTGTATTTAAAAGCCACTTTTAGCCCCTTGAAAAACTCATCATTATTTAATATTTTAGGGTCTGCTTTCCCCATTTCATAATAAAGTGGCACTACATTTTTTGTGTTTCTTTTTGCGATTTTAACAAACAAATCATCACATACAATCAAGGATTTATCGCCATCTTCGTCATACATCAATAATTTTGACATTGGGTCATGAATCGAAGTATACAACCCTAATTGCCTACCATTTGCAATTTGAAAATACTTTCTATATTTCATAGGAATTTCAACATTCTTACGTATTGCGTGTTCTTTATAATAGTGCGGACTTCTTAGGCAATCAACTTCTTGCTCATAATCAAAAAGCGAACAATGAACCTCACCATTTTTTAATACACCCTCTGGATTTTTAATATCTAAAAATAACCATTCACACCACGCTATAACATCTGGCACAATATACGTGTATCTTGATTTTCCAATGCTTACTTTTCCTTTTAATAAATTTTTTCGCATTGCTGTAATCTTATCTCTTAAAATTTTCTGGTAATATTCATCCGCTGTAAAATTAGGGTATATATCCAAAATCTTTTTGATCGTTGGATTTCCATTACACACAAATTTCATTTGTTCTTTCTGATTGGAATAGATGTCATCAATGTAATCTACATCCTTTTTTACAAGTGTTTTTAACTCTCTGTCACTCATATCATCAAGTGTTTGCAACATTTGATATGATAGGGTCGCTTGTTTAAAATCGGCTTTCTTTTCTTCTGCATTGCAAATATTAAAAGTACAACCATTATCCTTAAACTTTTGCTTATAATCATCCCAATCTTTATAATACTTCCACATTTTAAATTGACTTTTAGTCAAAATAATGTCTAGGTCATTGATATTATATGATTTGCCGTAGATATCTTGGATAACTTGTTTTCCGTTAAATTCTTTTACAAACTTTTGAAAGGATATACTAGTTAAAAGACCTTTCAGCCACACCCCACGAATCTGAATATTTTTCCTCGAAATATGTGGCATCACCATCCCACATCCATCAGCATGGGGAATCGGTACATCCATTTTTTGACGCTTTATTTCGAATGTTTCATTGTCAATATAATCAACTTCTGTATTCAGTATAGTTTCAAAGTCATCAACCACACATACTCTATCTAAATCAACTTCATCCCAAATTGTAGAGCTTGTAGTTGTTAATGCAAGATAGGTAAGGTATTTATTAGTGTTGCATCCGAATTTACCCTTTTCAACTTCTGTTTGATTAATCTTTTCAATACTCAATCCATTAGTTAATTTATTCATTATTTTTTCATTGTTAAAAACACTTTCAGCAATAAAAAACGCTTTTTCGTTTCTAACTTGACCGGCAGACGAAGTGAAAAAAACAAACTTTTTATCATCAATATAGAATCCATTTTTTACAACACTTTCAAAGATTTTAATTTGCGATAATTTAATTAAACTAGCTTTTTTTGAAACAATAACAATATCATCTGCATCTACTGTTCTAGTTAAATCACTTTCACCAATGTAAACCTTTTTATATTCATTTAATTCTGACGTTACTTTTCTAACTTCTTTGACATCACTTTTTTTGATTAGTTGATTTAGGTTTGATTTATGTTCATTCATTCTTTTTTGATAATCAGTAAAATTGTGTTTATTTCTTATAGCCTTTTTAATTTCGATCTGCTCATCACTCAACTTAACCTTTTTTAATTCGGTACACTCTTTTTTATATTGCTTGCAATTTTCTAACTTTTTAACGTGTTCATTAAAGTTTAAGTTCGTATCATCAATTGCTTTTTGGTAGCCAAATTTAGTAATACAACCCATCATTGCTGATTCTTTAATCATATTGTTATAGTGGTTTCTTTCATCTATTGTTAATAAGTCAGTTGTTTTAATATTAAATACTTTGTATAATTTCATCTTATTCTCCTTTAACTCAAAATAATCCATTAGTGCGTGTAACACAGTTAGGGAACGCAACGTAACGAAGTGTAGTGTAGTTTCTGAACTGTATAATAGTAATTTTAATCTTTATTTTAATTCTCTTATATATATTAATTCTCTTATATATAATGTGACCCATCAAAAGTAACGTTTTTTACGTTTCGTTCTGCACGAAACGTCAAGAAATTTACTTTTCGTACCGCACCAAAAGTTCAAAAATTTACTTTTCGTACCCTACATGGGAACCCCTATAAAATGGGGCTTTGAGAACATATTGACTTATTATTTATTAATATTATGTATGTGATACTTATTTTCTTTATCGAATTTTGGGTACACAATATAGCGATTAGAATGCCATTTTTTAACTGTCTCACCGAACTCATTTGTCTCTTCAAAAAATTCTTGTGGCAGTATTTTAATTAATCCCTTTGCATTAGCTATTTTTTCAGTATACTTAGATATTGTCTTAACTGACTTAATTCCAAGAACATTTCCAATAAATTCTCTGTTGGCTTCTGCATAACCTGTTCCAATATTTGATGACTTCTGATTACCTAGTGTTGTGTTATGGTGTTTAAACAAAAAGCAGTAGATATAAAATCCATAACAATTTAATTTTTTTATCTTGTCATTAAATATATTTACATTAATCATGCTAAACCCACTTTTACAATCTTCAGTATGCTTTCTAGTTGAAACTTTTATATAAATTAAATCTGTTGGCTTTGTTTTATCTGTTAGTGTGTCACACTCTATAAGCCCACTTTTCTTTAATTGTATTAAAAATTTTCTAATATAACTACTTTTTTTAAATCCATTCAAATCATTCAATTCCTGTGATAACTGCTTGATCTGAATTGGTATAACGTCGCTCATGTTCATTTCAACAGATGTTTTTTGAAGATAAAACCACAATGTAAATCTACATTCACCTATTTTATCCATAAAACTAGTCCCGGTCTTATCCATCATATACCAACTGTTTGGTACTTTTACAAACTTGTCATTTTTCATTTCATTATTTCCTTTCATCTTATGTTTTTTTTAATTTTTAGTATCTAAAATCAATGTTTTTGATTGCACCACTTTTCATATACTTTTTGGGTCGCATTAAAGTCAAAAACAAAGAATATCTTGTTTGTCGTAAAGTGTTTTTGTGGTGTTTCAATCGGTCGCACTCCATTCTGGATGTAGAAGTATGCTTGGTCTAAATTGTAGATGTACTTTTTGTTGTTCATTTTCATTCCCCCTATAATTTTTAAAATAATTCTTGACATATATACTTGACTGTGATAAGATTATTATTGTAAGATAGTATAATTATAATTTAAAATACCTTCTTCTAAAACAAGTATAGCACTATAATGCCAATTCTGTCAAATTGGTGTTTTATGTCATTTTTCCCCTTATTTATCTATTTATTTCTACATTACCCCTATTTTAACTAAATATTTGTAATATAACTGTAATATTTCAAGGACTAGGTTCACTACTCACCTAACCTTTTATATCCATATACTTTTTAAGCCCTTATTTCGTTTTTAAGCCATTCTATTTCTAGGTGGTCAAATTGTTCAAGCGATATGTTTAGGTTTGTTATTTTGCGTGGTGGTACTTGATTTTGGGTATATGGTTGGGTATAATGAAATCAGACGTGTTAGAAAAATATTATGACAAAGAAAAAACGAGTTGAATCAATACATCCTTTTGCAATTACCGCACCAAAGACCAAATCAAGCAGATGGATGACACATATTAAAACTAAGGATGGTGAGCGAAAAAAGATAGTTGCTCCAAGCGAAAAAAAGCTTTACGAAAAACTATATGAATTTTATGGTGATGAAGAAAAAACAACACTTGAATCTATTTATGACCAATGGCTTATTAAAAGACGTAATGAAAATATTAATATCCGAACATTAAAACGAAATGAGAACCATTGGCGTAAATATTATTTGAATCATTCTATTATTAGTATAGCTCTGGAAGATATTACAACCCAAAACATTGAAGATTTTTTTCATGAGGTTATACGTGATTTTAATATGACCGTTAAAGAGTTGAACAATATGAAGTTTATTATCAAAGATATGCTTATAATGGCTAAACGCTCAAATTTAATATCTGTAAATCCATTTTTAGAGGTTGATATTAAAACTTATGCTTGTAAGCCACCATCAAAAAAATCTGATCGAAGTAAAATATATCTTCCCAAGGAAAAAGAGAAAATGTTTAATGTTTTAAATCATGAATTAATGGATTGCCCCGAGAATACAGATGCTTATGCAATATTTCTGCTGTTTAAATTAGGGCTTAGAATTGGTGAAGTAGTCGCCATTCGAGAATGTGATATTGATTTTAAAAACAATGAAATCCACATTCACCGAACAGAAACACTTGAAGAAGATTCTAATGGAAATTTAAAACCTGTTGTTGTCAATCACACTAAGAAAAAAAGTCATTATGGTGACCGTTATCTTCCATTAAGTGACTATGAAATAACACTTATTGAATCGGTCAAAAAAATCAATAAAAAGTATGGGTACAAAGATAAAGATTATCTCTTTGTTGATGCTGATGGACGAACTAAAATTCGAGAGATAGATAACCGCATCAGAAAAATGTGTGTTAAAGCAAATATTGAAATTAAATCAGCACATGACATAAGACGTACTGTTGCATCCGAGATGTTTAAAAATGGAGTAAGCGTTGAAATAATACGTGACTTTTTAGGTCATTCAGATATTAAAACAACGTGGAGCTATATTTATGACAGTAATAGTAAAGCAAAAACCAATCGTTTGATAAGGTCATCACTTGCGAACATGAACGGATTTAAAATATCTTAAAGTGTACCCAACTTTTTAATTTTGTACCCAACATGAGAAATAAAAAAGCCCCAAAACCCTAGCTATCTAGAATCTTAGAACTTCTGTTAGAGCGCGAGACGGGATTCGAACCCGCGACCCTCGCCTTGGCAAGGCGATGCTCTACCACTGAGCCACTCACGCAAGTAGTAAATCATGTTTATGGAGACTTGAGAGATAATTCAAGCTACTGGGCTTGAATTAGAAATCTTAGTCGCAATTAACGGTATTTACGAAAAGTAGTAAATCATTCTTACAATGACTTCGAAGTCAAATCGAACTACTAGGTTCGAATTGGACACGTTAGTCGTTGTTTAAGGCATTTGATTTACAAATGCCCAGAGGCGGAATCGAACCACCGACACGAGGATTTTCAGTCCTCTGCTCTACCGACTGAGCTATCTGGGCATATCATAATCTGATATCTTCCAATGTACTTAAGTTGCTAACTGCCCGAGACCGGAGTCGAACCGGTACGATTGTTACATCGCAGGATTTTAAGTCCTGTGCGTCTGCCAATTCCGCCACTCGGGCATGAAGTTTTTTTTACAAAGACTTCCGTATAGTCAAGATTAAACTTAACTAAATGGAGGGAGAAGGATTCGAACCTTCGAAATCGTAGATAACAGATTTACAGTCTGCCCCCTTTGGCCACTCGGGAACCCCTCCATAGCGACAAGATATATAATATCACATCTACAGAATTTGTCAATAACCTTTTTGCATAAATTACGAAATACTTTTGATTTCTACGTAATAGTCTTTTTTATTGGATGCCAATTTTAACAAACGTATCTGTCGCCGGTTTAAATGCATCTCATCTTGAGAGATATTATCTAGAATGACTTCTAGATCACCTGTGCTTAAGCCGAGCACTTCAACCAAGTCTTTATAGAGGTATTTTCCGTCATTGATTTGTTTGATAAAGCTAAAAAAAGATGTCTTATAAACTGCCAGATCTTCATCGGACATATTATGGTAATTGAGCGTCACTGTCGTATTATATCCAGTCAACCACACATCATTCTTATAAGCTTCTTCGCCTTCTCTTCTCAATAATTCTTTCTCATTGTCCGAGACCATGACTATATCAAATTGGAAACTTTTTTCACCAAATAAATGAAAGTCTTCAACCATCTGACGATTACCTCGTCGTGCCATCAATTCCGTTCGGATCATTTCCCATTCACGTTCAAGGTCTTGACTAATCCCGACAAATTTTTTCTTGTTTGCTGTGTTTGTTATAATGTATACTCCTCTAATTCCGCTCATTCTGTCCCCTCACTTTAGTGTCAATATGAATTAATGCTATTATACCTAAAATAAATACAGAATGCAAAGAAAAACACCTATGTAACATAATCGTTACATAAGCGTTCAACAGAGAAGGAGGGATTTGAACCCCCGCGCCGCGTAAACGACCTACCGCATTTCGAGTGCGGACCCTTCAGCCACTTGGGTACTTCTCCTTAAAGCTCTTATTCATAATCATGAATAAAAAGCTTACATTTAAATATTTTAGCACTATTTTGTTTTAAGTCAACCTTTATTTTCCCTTTAGCCACATTATATTTTTGATCTGCGGTTGAATGGCCCTCTCGAGTTGTCTCTAGCATTTGTTGACAAACGGCCGAATTGCTCACGCCAATCTCCCAAACAGGGATCTCCACTGTTTTATCATGATCATTATTATTAACGACCACAATAACTTGATCGTGTTCATCAAATCGTCCATAAGCAATCACATTATATTCACCATACAAAAACTTCAGGGAACCTGTACGTAAAGCGGGTATTGCTTTTCTCAAGCTAATAAGGGAACGATGTAGGGCAATCAGCTCCGTATTTTCATTGCCCCATGGATAGGTTCGTCGATTATCCGGGTCTGTCCATCCTGCAACACCTGCTTCGTCACCATAATAAATGGTCGGTGCGCCTACCCATGTCATCTGAATGACAACGGCCTCTTTCATAACAGCAATGTCCAGATTTTCATTGGCCGCTTCAGCTCCAAGCGTATGGGTTCTACCGACTGTACGATTTGTACGGGTTAAGAAGCGACTATGATCATGATTGGACAACTGATTCATGGCAACCTGTAAAGATTGTGTATGGAATCTTGCCATATTATACTTCATGGCATCAAAAAAGGACTGATGATTGCCGAGTAAGTCGACTCGAAATTCATCACTATGTTTTTGCATTCCGGTCAAAAACCAGCTCACCGGTTCCATAAATGCGTCATAATTCATTACAGTATCCCACTGGTCTCCATGAATTAACCAGTCCGAAGGGTCTCCATAATGTTCTGCAATAATAATAGCCTCCGGTTTTACACTTTTTACTTCCTTACGAAAATCTTTCCAAAATTTATGGTTAAACTCTTTGGTATAACCCAAATCAGCGGCAACATCTAAGCGCCAACCATCCACATCAAAAGGCGGTGACATCCATTTTTTTGCAATCTCCAGTACATAGTTATATAACTTAGGCGAACCTTCGTAATTTAACTTGGGCAAAGTATCGTGCCCCCACCACCCATCATAATGGGGATTATCCGGCCAAGCCTCTTTGTTATGAAAGTGAAAAAAGGAATAATAGGGACTAGTTTTTGCACTGTATGCACCAACCGGATAGTTATGGGAGTTGGCATAGAATTTTTCTCGGTCCATCCATTTATTAAAAGAACCACAGTGATTAAATACACCATCAAGAATAACTTTCATGTTTCGCGCATGAATCTCCTGGACCAGATTTGCAAATAAGTTGTTACTCGCTTCAAGGTTGACGGTTTCTGTTGTTCGCGTAATGTATTTTTGGGCATCGCTATTGTCTTTATTGGCTTCATCAAGGACTTCATCCGCATCTTTGATAATGGTCCCATAGTGGGGATCGACATAGTCGTAGTCCTGGGTATCATATTTATGATTCGACGGGGATACGAAAATCGGATTAAAATAAACGACATCAACGCCGAGTTCTTTGAGATAATCCAATTTCTCCAAAACACCCTTTAAGTCGCCTCCATAAAATTCACCGACGCCGTTTTTATCGGGTAACTTATCCCAGTCTGTCACTTGTTTTGCTAATTGGTTGATATACATATATTCATTATCAACAACATCATTTTCCGGATCTCCATTAAAGAAGCGATCCACAAAAATCTGATACATGACGGCGCCTTTGGCCCAATCGGGCGTTTTAAATCCCGGCATAATTTTAAAATCAAAATAATGGTCCGGCTCACGCGTAATCCCTTTTTTGTTATAATAAATGACCAATCGTCCTGTCGTTAACTTAAAATAATAGGAAAAAAGTTTTTCGTTTACCTTTATTGTATATTCATAATAATCAAAATATTCATCAGAAGAAGTCAGCTCCATCTCAAAGCATTCTCCTTGATAACATATATAGGCATTGTCAAGATTACTTTTTCCTGCACGTAATCGTATAACCACCGGCGAATTTGTTGATGGTTCTGCAGGTATTCGATAATTCTCTGTTTCATCTGAAAAAATTGCTTTTTCATCCAGTATTTGTTGTCGCGTCGAAAAATAGGTAAACATTTTTTGTGTACGACTCATCTGTGCGAAAGGAATTTGAATACTCATTCTTTTACCTCCTTTGTCGTCTTGTTGAACTATATCTAATTTTAAACTACCCATGTGAAGAATGCAAGTAAAACAAGCTCAAGCGAGACTTTACAGGCATGAAAAAAGGACAGCTATCCGATCGCTGTCCTTTTAAGGAGAAGGTATTTGTTCTTATGGGGTGTAGCAAAAACTTAATATATATATTGTATTGGGGGGGGTTTTACAATAATAATTATAGCAAGATTTACAAAATAAGTGTGCATAAACATGATTTTTTTTCATGATGTTTCTTGTCCAAAATGACGAATGACATTTAAGGGTTTTTAATATTTAGAAAATATTTAACAAGATATATCCCAAAAAGCGCGAAGTTTTTCCTCAAGGTCATTTTCGCTCCGTATGGTTTCCATATGGGACCATTCTACCGGATAGAGTTCTCTATATCGCCGTGTATTAAAGCGCCTGTCAATGAGCAAAACACTTCCCTGATCATCTTCGGTTCGTATGACCCGTCCTGCCGCCTGAAGTACTTTATTCATGCCCGGATAGGTATATGCATAATCAAAACCCGAGCCGAGCATTTGATTGAAGTAGTCTTTGATAATATCTTGTTCAAAGCAAATCATGGGTAAACCGACGCCAACAATGACTGCGCCCAAAAGCTTTTCTCCAATTAAGTCGATTCCTTCTCCAAACATACCACCGAGAACAGCAAAGGCAACATAGGTCTTGTCCGACCTTTGTTGGGAAAATTTGTCAATGAAGGCTTCTTTTTCTGCTTCTAGCAAGTTCTTCTCTTGAATGGCACACTCCATCTCATCTCCATAGGCTTTCCTAAACATTTCATAAGCCTTGTTCATGTATATATAGGAGGGGAAATAGACGAGATAATTACCTTGTTTTTGTCGCACAAAGCTAGCAATTTTTCCAACCAACGAGCCCAAGGACTGGTCTCTATCCGTATATTTTGTCGATAGTTGCCCATCCACGAGTAATTTTAGATTTTCTTGTTTAAATGGAGATAGGAGGTCAAGACCGAAGCTTTTGTCATCGCCTCCGAGTAAATACCGATAGTAAGGCATGGGTAATAATGTCGCACTAAAATATACAACCCCTTTCATGGTTAGGAGTATTTCACGAAGGTTGGTCCGTGGATCAACACAAAACAACTTAATGATAAGTTCTTGTCCATCACGTATATAATAAGTTCGATAATTTGCGCCATACATTTCATACTTTTTAATAAAATCATAAGCTAAAAAATAAAAATCCAAAAGATCATCCATGTGTTCCCATTGCTTATGGAGTTTGAATATCTTTTCAATCCGGTAGATAATCCCTCTTAGATGGGTTTCTATGGTTAACGGCGCCTCTACATCTACCCGCTGTGTCTGGTCCACCGCTTTCATTTCTTTTCGAGAATCAATGAAGACTTGATTAACTTTTGTAAAATACGAATAGAGACGCTGGTCGAGTGTCTTGACTTTTCGCTTAATATCCATTAGCTGGGATTTTTTCAGTTCTGCCGAATACATACTTCGACTTCGATCCACCAAATTATGGGCTTCATCGATTAAGAGTGTATAGCGTCCTGTTCCTTCAGCAAAAAAACGCTTAAGCATGGCACTCGGATCAAAGGCATAATTATAATCACATATAATCACTTGGCACAAAGATGCCAGGTCAAGAGACAACTCATAAGGACACAGTTTAAACTCCCGTGCGTAGCTTTCAATGATGTCTCGAGTATAGGCATCGGAATCATGATACAAAGCCTTAATTCCCTCATTCACGCGATCGTAGTGCCCCTTGGCATAGGGACAGTGTTCCGGATTGCAATTCACTTCATCATGAATACAAATCTTTTCTTTGGCCGTAATGACAACATACTTGAGTATGAGGTCACTTTCCTTCATCTTTTCTAATGTTTCAACAGCAACTTTTTTTCCGATTGTTTTTGCCGTGAGATAAAAAAGCTTATCTGTTCCGTCTTCTCCTAAGGCTTTGATCCCAGGAAAAAGTGTCGCAATCGTTTTTCCTGTGCCGGTGGGTGCCCGGCTAAATAGGATATTGCCTTCCATGATTGTTCGATAGACGCCTTTCATGAGCTTATCCTGTCCGCTTCGAATGGTGTCAAAAGGAAAGGTAAATTGCTTGACACTCTCATGCATGCCTCGTTCATATAGATCCACCATTTTGGCGTATTTACTATAGACCTCCAATACCTCTGCAAAAAAAGCTGCCAAGGCTTCAAAGGTTATCTCTTCTTCAAACTGCTTGACCTGTTGACTATCTAATTCAATATAGGTTAATCGGCAGGCAATATTATCACATCGATAGTGTAGTGCATAAAGATAAGCATATACTTTGGCTTGGGCCCAATGGACGGCTTCTCCATGTTCAATGTCACTTAATGCACGTGTCGTCGACTTAATCTCATCAATAAGTACATATTGTTGATCATTCTCTTGCCTGCTAATAACGCCGTCGATCCGTCCTGCAATCCGATAGACGACATCCTCTTTATTAAATTCGTAGTCGATGGAAACCTCGCTTTCATAAGGTCCCTTCTCTGCTTCTGCTTTTTGAAAACGTTGATGTGCCTTGGTTCCGTCAACCATACGGCGATGGCTTAGATTAACAGACATGATATCCCCCGAGCGAAAGACAAATTCTACAAACTCGCGCACGGATACTTTATGTAAGTACAAATTCTTTTCTTTTTTCATGGTAGCCCCTTTATGTAGCGTACATATGTTCTATTTACATTATACAAGATAGCTCTATGAAAATAAAGAGGAATAAAAGACAAATTTTCCAAAATATGGTACACTGTGCTTATCTTATTTGTTTGGAGGAGTACAATGGCACCAATAATAAAAATTCTTCTCATGCTTTTTCTGATTATCACCGGAATTTCAATGAGTTCGAACAATTATATTCACAAATTTATTGTTACAGTTTTTTATCATCGCCAGTCCCTAGCTGCAAAAATATTGCGTCCACTAGGAATACTTATTGCTTTAAGTTCAATTCTCTTCATTATAGGCTATGAGGAAATTGGCTTAATTCTCAATATACTCATCGGAATGTTTCTTATGTTTTGTTTTTTACGTAGCCGAAATCAACTACGAAAAAATGAACTTAGCCCTAGGGAAAAAGCCATACAAGAATACCAAGCTGAAATTAAAGCTAAGCGCCAATACATAGAGCAATTAAAGCTCGATATCGAAAAGAAGAAAAAACAAGATATAATTGATGATCTGAAAAAACAAAAAGAAAAAGAAAAAGAAAGCGACAAGGTATAATCCCTGTCGCTTTTATTCCTACTTATTTTATTTATCGTACAATTTATATAACATAGCTGCACCGATTATACCGGCATCATTGCCTAACTCACAAATCAGCAGTTCAGTCTTTAGAGCATCGGCTCCACCATATATTTCGCTTGCCATTTTTTCTTTTAAAGGTTTGATCAGATTTTCTTTTTGAGCAGATACGCCCCCACCCAAAGCAATGGCTTGCGGTTGGAAAATATTTATCACATTCACTAAACCAATGGCTAAGTGATCAATATACCATGTGATAACTTCTTGAGCAACGGTATCGCCTGCTTGCGCCGCATCAAAAGGTATCTTGGCATTCATGGCTTCAACATTGCCTCCAACCAAGTCATTTAACTTTGAGTCCGGATGTGCAGTGGCTGCTTTTTTCGCTTCGCGTATCAATGCTGTTGCTGAAGAGAATTCTTCCCAACATCCACGACGTCCACATGTACATAAGCTTCCGTTAAGGTCAATGACCATATGACCTAGTTCTGCACCACCATGATAGGATCCGGTGAGGATTTTATCATGAATAATAACACCGCCTCCAACACCGGTGCCTAATGTCACCGCAACAAAATCATCATATTTGCGGCCAACCCCTGCGATGAACTCACCATAGGCCGCTGCATTTGCGTCATTTTCAATATATACCGGGATATCAAAGTGTTTTACAAATTCTTCACGAATGGGCGTATTATTAAACTTCAGATTATTTGCATACACAATCAGACCGTTTTCCGTGTCCGGTGTTCCGGGACTTCCGATTCCAACCGAATGAACATCTTCGCGTTTAAGGCCTTCATCATCAATGACTTTCAAAGCCAACATGGCCATATCTTTGACGATTTCTTTATAATCACGTTCTCTTAATGTCGGAACAGATGCTTGTCGAATAATCGTTCCTTCTTCATCGACTAAAGCTGCTGCAATATTTGTGCCACCTAAATCAATACCAATGTTATACATAATTCCTCCTATTTATCTGCCTCTTTTTCTTTTAATAGTTTTTCTCTTACTGTTTTTTCTTCAAGATCTTTACGTTCTTGGGTTCGCTTGGCTAAATTATTGGTCACCCTATTATTTAACTCAATGGCTGCATTATATCCCATCGCTTTTTGTCGATGGTTTATCGCCGCTGATTCGACAATAATGGCTAGATTTCGTCCGGGACGAATGGGTATGGAATGAGACACAATCTGATTCCCAAGTATATCCATATATTCTTCATTTAATCCTAAGCGTTCATATTCTTTTTCCGGGTTCCAGTCTTCTAGACGAATAGCCAAGTCAATGTTTTGACTTTCTTTTACGGATTCAACGCCGAACAAGGTCTTACAATCCACAATACCGACGCCGCGAACTTCGATAAAATGTCGTATAATATCCGGACTGGTTCCTTGTAAAATATCGTCGTTAATTTTCTTAATCTCAACAACATCATCGGCTACGAGTCGGTGTCCCCGTTTAATCAATTCCAAGGCTGTCTCGGATTTACCGATTCCGCTTTCTCCGGTAATAAATACACCTTCTCCATAAACATCGACCAAAACGCCATGAAGTGAAATTCGTGGCGCTAATTCTGTTTTTAAATATTGATTTAATTCTGAAGAAAAGTAGGACGTTGGCATATGCGATTGTAAAATCGGTACACCGGTTTCATGTGCGACTTCATTTAAGTCATCCATTAACTCAAGACTACGTGATAAAATCAGACACGGAATTTTACTTTTGAATAAACGTTCTAAAATAGCACGTCGTTCAGACGCAAAGAGATTTTGTATGTATGTGTATTCAACTTTTCCGATGATTTGAACACGCTCCGAATCAAAATAATCAAAAAAACCTGCCAACTGTAGTGCGGGGCGGTTTAAGTCACTTTGATTAATTCGTATATCCTCTGTCGGTATTTCCGGCGTCAAATTCTTGAGCTTCATTTTTTTTATGATTTCATCAAGACAGACGTAATAATTATCATGATCCATGGTATCCCTCCAATTTGGTTTACTGTGCATCGTATCTTACACTATAGTATCACATCTTTAAAGGATGGAAAAGAAAAAAAATTCTTATTTTTCCTCTCCGTGAAAAAAACTATAAACAGCTTCACTGCTTTTTTGATTCATTCCGTTCACCTCAAGCAGGTCATTGACTCTTGCTTCTTTGATTTTCTCAATATTTCCAAAGGCACGCATTAAATTCTTTCGTCGCGTCGGACCAATACCCGGTATATCATCCAGCACAGATCTTACTTGCTGTTTTGAATGGGTTTTTCGATGATAATCAATGGCAAAGCGATGGGCTTCATCTTGAATGCGCGCGACCAGTTTAAAGGCTTCGCTACGGACATTTAAGGGAATCTCTTGATTATTAAAATACAAGCCACGTGTTTGGTGCTTATCATCTTTTACCATACCGCAGACAGGAATAGCCAATCCCACTTCGGTCAAGACCTGAAGGGCAATATTTACTTGTCCTTTTCCTCCGTCCATCAAAATAAGGTCCGGTAGTTTGGTAAACTTGCCTTGTTCAGCATCAAGACCTTTAAGCAGCAATTCTTTTTGCTCTTCGAGGGCATGATTAAATCGTCGCGTTAAGACTTCGTTCATGGATGCATAATCATCCGGGCCGTTCCCATATTTTATTTTAAACTTTCGGTAATCACTTTTCTTTGGCTTGCCTTGCTCGAAGACAACCATTGAGCCCACTGTTGCCACCCCTTGATGATTTGAAATATCATAGGCTTCAACGCGATGAATGACTTCATCTAATCCAATGGCTTGTCTTAACTCCTCCATGGCTCCAATGGTTCGGTTTTGCTCTTTACGCAAGGAATCTCCAAATTGCTCTAACGTAATCGTTGCATTCTTTGCCGCAAGGGCAATGAGCTTATTCTTATCGCCCTTTTGCGGTACCCGAATATAGACTTTTTGCCCCCGTTTATCCGATAACCAGGTTTCGATAATATGGGCTTCTGTAAGATTGTTCTGTAATATCAGTTCCTTGGGGATAAATGGTGTGCCGGAATAAAACTGTTTAACAAAAGCTGTCATAATCTCTTCTGCATTCTGGTCTTCAATATGTTCCATACGAAAGTGCTCACGTCCGATGAGCTTGCCATTACGTACAAAATATACTTGTACCAAGGCTTCTTGTTCGTTTTGTGCAAAAGCAATGACATCTTGATCGTTTTGTGCGGATTTGACAATTTTTTGTTTTTCCATAATAGCTTTAATGGCTTGGATATAATCTCTTGATTCTGCGGCTTTTTCATAGTCTAGTCGTTCGGATGCTTCAACCATGATTTCTTGAAGTTCATTCATGACCGGTAGATAATCCCCTTCAAGAAATTTAATCACCCGATCAATCTGCTTACGGTAATCGTCTTCGCTGATATATCCCATACATGGCGCATCGCACTGCTTAATATGATAGTTTAAGCAAGGACGCTCTTTACCGATATCGCGTGGCAATACTCGATGACAGGTCCGTATTTTGTACATTTTTCGTACAAGGTCAATAATCTCTTTGGCTGCATAGGCATTGACATAGGGACCATAATATTTGGCCTTATCTTTTTTCATTTCTCGTGTATAGATAATGCGGGGATAGGCTTCGTCGACAGTGACTTTGATATATGGATATGTTTTATCATCCTTAAGCATGGTGTTATATTTGGGCCAATACTTTTTAATCAAGTTACACTCAAGAATCAAGGCTTCCAGCTCAGAATCTGTAACAATATATTCAAACGCATCAATTAGCGAGACCATTCGCTTGATTTTATTCGAATGATTCGCTGATTGATGGAAGTATTGTCGTACCCGATTTTTTAATACTTTGGCTTTTCCTACATAGATAATATGATCGTTACTATCTTTCATTAAATAAACCCCCGGTTTATCCGGCAAGTTTTTTAACGCTTCTTTTAAGTCAAACATTTGTCCACCTTCACTGATTGTCATTTAATTTCGATTTTATACTTCGATTTTTAGCATTGCCGGTGCGCCGATTAACTCAATTGCAATATCGACAAAGTGATTGCTGTCTTTTTTGATTTTGCAGTTGCATACGGTTGCCGAGTCGATGTCGAATCCATATTCACCAATGGCCATCCATTGAACGTCACATCGTTCAATATCAACTTTTTGCGCATCTATATCAAAGAGTCCAAGGTATGCCCCTTCATTATACTGTTTGGTATTGTCATCCGGCCCTTTTCCAAAATACCGTATTGCATCCCCTGGATCATTCATGCGGATGGCGAGACGTACCGCTTTTAGGGGTATGGTGTCAGAGGCCTTGATTTTCACAATTATTTCATTTTTTCCGTTCATTAAATATAAGACGTCAACAAGACCTTTATAACCCTTGACTTTATATGTGCAAACCACTTCGGTTCCATTTGAAGCTGAGCCATGGCTATATCCTTTAAACTGTAAGGTTCCGGGTTTTGAATCTTCCCCTAGGAGACATTCTATTAACATGGGCTTCAAGAAAATCTCTTTGCTTCCAATGGCAAGATTAAGGATCTCACCATTTTGTCGACTAATATTACAGCTCACCCGTTCTCCTTCTAAAAACAGTTTTCTATGTTTTTCTTGAACGCGAACCGGGAGGTCCGAGGATACGATAGCCATTACTTTTTGTGAATCTCGCAATCGAAATTGCTCCATGGCAATAATATAGCCTGCTTTTTCATACTCAGTGTCTTGAGCCAGTGTTGCGAATACATTAAGGTCGTATTGACAATTCGTATTATAGTCGATTGCATCGAGTTTCAGTAAAATACCTTCTTGCTCTCCCGGGCTGATATCCATTGGGTCTTGAATTTTTTTTAAAATACTTACACCGTCTTCTAATACTTCATATCCAAATAAAACATCGAGTGTTCCCTTATAAAGATAATGACTTTCGATGATAACTTCCATCTCGTCAAGATTTATCTGAAAGCTAAACCCTTGATTCTGTTTTTTGATGACACGCATAATCGGTCGGCTTTGATTTAATGAATTAAATAACCATCCACTTTCCGGGATTGCAGGAAGTCCTGATTCTTCATACTCTCGTGATTGTCGAAAGCCACGTGTCCAAGAGATTGTGTTTGTATCCGGATATTCTCCGATTTCGATTCGATTTTTTGAGGCTATTTCTTTGACTAAGTAATAGTCTGATTTTTTCATAATTGGAGCAACAATCCAACGTTCTACCGATGGATGATTTGAATATAAGCCATAATATTCTTCAATCTGATAAATGCTTTGTGGCGAAATCTCCACATAAGGCAGCACATCAATGATTTTGATGCCATGAATATCACACAGTTGATAGAAAGATTCTTTTTTTTCCCATGCACAATAGTAGATTTTTCGAATATTGACTTGCTTCATGCACATAATATCATCTAAGGCATCGGCTTCATTTTCGTGATAATATACAAGAGCTTCCTGTTTTTTAACAAAGGGTTCATCGCCGACAAATCCCATCTGTGTTGTATATGTATCTACTTGATCACCAAGTGCATTAAATATGGTTACATAAACATCATATATAAAGGTCATCTCTGTTGTCCATTTCACTGGATTGACAACCTCTTCATGTATATTAAAATGATTCGACTCTTGGGGGTCCAAAACCATATTTTCTTCCATGATTTTAAAGCCCGCATTTTGATTTCGAATCTCTATGCGCGCTTTAATCGGTATTCTTTCACTCCAATAATTTTCTATAAACATACTGAAGCTTATTATCCATGGCTCATCATTTGAAAAGTCATGGGAATTGTCTAATTTTCTTGCTTTGATATTTAACCATTTTATGCGGATCTTTTTTTCTCCCATAGGACACCTCTCATATCATCAGAACGCTTTCTTTCATTATAATCGAAAACCCGCAGAATAAAAAGGAGAAAATTCTAACGACGATTCGGTGTCACTACGAGATAGACTCCAAGCACAATAATTGCAAGAGCCCAAATTGTTCCTCGGTTAATCCATTGAAGGAACTGATCGGCAAGCATCATAACGCCAAAGCCGACAATGACAATTCCGGCTATTTGTTTAGTTTTTTTTTCCGTTGAATGTTCATATTCGTGTTCATGCTCTTCATGCATAGGTTTTTCTTCGATATAATCATAGGGTCTTTCCGGAATAATAATTGCACATAGAATGTATGCTAAGATTCCTGATCCATATGCAAATACAAAAATTGCAAATCCTAACCTTACTAATGTCGGATCAATATCGAAGTACTCCGCTATTCCTGCACAAACACCTGCAAGCATTTTGTCATGTCTTGAACGATATAGTTTATTTGTCATCACTAACACCTCTTTCTTTAAAGTATATACTGATTATAACTGTAGAAGTTTATAAGCTTCTGCTAAAACGATTAAAGGTTGATTAAAATCTTGCTAAATTCACTATTTTCGACTACAATGTCTGTATCAGATAATTTTTTGGAGGCTTTTATGAAAAAAACTATATTACTTTTCCTTCTCTTGGGCTATGCATTCCTGCTGACTGCCTGTGAGTTCACTCCCATCGAACCAGGTTCATCAAATGGGGGGAGACAGTTGGAAAATACAGCAACAGATAATACAGATGACACTGAATCAACCGATACGAATTCAACCGATGTTGATGCATCCATCGATACCGACAATGTTGATATTGCTGATGTTAATGATCTAGACAAGGTCCTTGATCAAGTGGATTCATCCGATCGTGAACCCTTACCCACCTCTTCGGACAACACCACAGGCTATCACGACCTATTAAGTCCTATTGATCCTACTCAATTAGGCTTAACTCCTGAAATGATTATGGAAAATCAAGGATTACTTCCCTTGCTTGAACATCTTATTACTGTTCAATATAACTATACCTATGGCGAAATCGGATATGTCGAAGAAGCTGATAGCATCTATGTTTTAAGCAATAAGCTCAATCATCTGCCTGCGGACTATGTTCCCAATGACTTGGTTGAACCGGATATTCCTTTTTATTTTTCCGAAGCTTTAGAAAAAAAGAAACTACGTTCTGAAGCTGCGATACACATGGAAGAATTATTTGCTGCTGCAAGCGAAGCCGGTTTTAATTTGCTAGGAGCATCCGGGTATCGTTCCTACGCAACTCAAAAGGGAATCTATGATAACAACGTCGCCAATCGAGGTTTAGTTGCTACAGATAAAGTAAGCGCCCGCCCCGGTCATAGTGAGCATCAGACCGGATTAGCTTTAGATGTCACCCTAGAATCCCTTGGTTATCGGCTTGTAAGCACCTTAGGCGAGATGGATGAAGGGCTTTGGCTTAAAGAGAACGCACATCAATATGGATTCATCATTCGTTATCCCAAAGAAGATACATCGATTACCGGATATAGTTATGAACCATGGCACCTGCGTTATATCGGCCAAGAGGTTGCTACTTTTATCTATACTCATGAATTAACTGTTGAAGAATTGTATGTATATATTGAATCACTCATAGAAAAAAACACCGGTTTATAAACCGGTGTTTTCTTCTATTCCAAGCATAATATTCATGTTTTGAATAGCTGCACCTGATGCACCTTTTCCAAGATTATCTAGACACGCGATAAATTGAAACTGTGTCTCATTGCCATAAACAAATAAATCTAAATAGTTGCTATCATTGTTCATTTGAATATGCATTCGTTTATCCACAAGCGCCTCTTCATCATCTATCTCATGAACACGGACAAAATGTGCGTCTTTATAATGATCTTGTAATATAAGGGCACATTCTTCTCTTGTGACTTGTTTCTTTAAGGCTTGTCTAAAGACAGGAATTGTCACCGCAAGCCCACGTTCAAAATTGGATACCACAGGCATAAAAATCGGTCGGTGATCTAATCCGGCTTGGGTCATAATCTCCGGAACATGTTTATGATTTAGATCAAGTGCGTATTGCATGGGTGCTTCATAAGCAAGATGGGTGCTATTTTTATAGGTCTCAATCATCTGTTTACCACCGCCGGAATAGCCGGTAATGGAAAAGAGTGATATATCCATATCCGCATCCATAATCCCTGCTTGAAGAAGTGGATAGAGAATGGAAATGGCGGCTGTTGCGTGACACCCCGGGTTGGATAAGCGATGGGTCACTTGAATCTTTTTTCGATGTGCTTGGGACAACTCTGCAAAGCCATAGGCCCAATCGGCATGCGTTCGGTGCGCTGTCGATGCATCAATCACCTTTGTCTCCGGGTTTGTAATCATGGCAACACTCTCTTTAGCTGCTTCATCCGGCAAACACAAGAAAACAACATCCGCTTCATTTAATAATTTCTTCCGTTGTTCACTATTATGACGCTCGTTGTAGTCGATTTTTAAGAGCTTGACATTTGGATGCTTTTCTAGACGTTCATTAACCAACAAACCTGTTGTTCCATGTTGTCCGTCTACATATACTTTAAACATAATTATTCTCCTTTTCCAATACTCGCTGAATTTTTATGCTTGCTTTTGTATTATTATACATTCCTATACATCCAATGTCAATCATAGGATTATTGATGGTGCAAAATAGCTGCACGTTCAATATCTAATCCCTTTTTATAGCGTTCCATAAAGGTTTCAAAGCCTTTCACATCATCTACGACCGGATTGACTGTCTCTCCGGATTCTTCTTTAAATACTCGCTTATCTAAATAGTCTTCTAGCGTTTCATCGGCTTCCTTATTCTTCAAGTATGCTGCAAGCAAGGCCACACCCCAAGCTCCACCTTCACCTGCTGTCTCCATAACAGTCACTGGTGCGTTAACTGCTGCTGCCATAAAGCGTTGTCCAACACCTTTCGTTTTGAAGAGTCCTCCATGACCGAGAATCTTATCGAGTTGAACACCTTCTTCTTTCAAGAGAATATCTAGACCGATTTTTAAGGCACCCAGTGAAGTAAATAAGTTGACTCGCATAAAATTCGCTAGATTAAAATGATTATCGGATGATCGGACGAATAATGGGCGTCCTTCTTCAAAATGTGTCATATGCTCACCGGATAAATACCCATAAGCAAGTAATCCCCCGGCATCGTCATCTCCTTCAAGAGCTTTTGTATATAGTGTTTTAAACAAGGTTGTTTGATCAACTTCCACACCAAATGCTCTTAAGGTTTCATCAAATAGATTTACCCACGCATTTAAATCCGACGTACAGTTATTGGAATGGGCCATGGCAACAAGTTTCCCTGACGGTGTTGCAACTAAGTCAATCTCTGAATGGACTTTTGATAACTCTTTTTCTAAAACAATCATGGCAAATACAGAGGTACCTGCTGATACGTTTCCTGTCCGTGCCGCAACACTGTTTGTTGCTACCATTCCGGTTCCGGCGTCTCCTTCCGGTGGACACAAGGGAATTCCTGCTTCAAGGTTCCCACTAGTATCCAAGGTTTTTGCACCTTCCTCAGTTAAAATACCGGCATCTTTTCCCGCAACTAAAGATTTGGGGAGAATATCTTGAATCGACCATGGCAAGTTTTTATCTGCGATTAGTGTATTAAATTGATCAATCATCTTTTCATGATAATCTTGTGTATTTAAATCTACCGGAAACATTCCGGCAGCATCGCCGATACCCAGTACTTTTTCTCCGGTCAACTTCCAATGGACATAGCCTTCAAGCGTTGTCATAAAAGTAATTTTAGATATATGTTCTTCTCCGTTGAGAATGGCTTGATACAGGTGGGCAATACTCCATCGTTGAGGGATAGGATATTGGAATAATTCTGTCAATTCCTCAGACGCTTGACCTGTGATATTATTACGCCATGTTCGAAAAGGGACTAAGATCTCATCCTTTTCATCAAAAGCCATATATCCATGCATCATTGCACTAAAACCAATTGCACCGATTTTAGTTAATGTAAGTCCGAATTTTTCCTTAACATCTGCAGCCATTTTTTGATAACTGTCTTGAATGCCTGTCCAAACCTCATCAAGACTATATGTCCAAATTCCATCGATAAGACTGTTTTCCCAATCATGACTTCCGGACGCAATAGGTTGATGGTTCCCATCAATTAAAACCGCTTTGATTCGCGTTGAACCCAACTCAATACCTAGAGATGTATTCCCATCATTAATCATTGTTATTATTTGCTCTTTTTTTTCATGCATTTATTAACCCTCCATTGTCAGTATATTATGCTTCACGCATTGAATAGTATTCTAATACTATAATAATACCCGATACCACCTTCCAATTGCAATATTGAATATAAAACACAAAACAGAATGACAACTTAACTATTCAATCTTGAGTGAACTATCTCCTGTTGCAATTGCCAATTGGTACAAACGCTCTTGAACAATCTCTTTTTCAATCGGTGCAATTTGATCTAAATCAAGATCATACATGAGATAATTCGAAAATTCTGCAACTTCGCTCCGTATCTGATCAGTCGAGTCCTTTGCTATCGTTGTTAATGCGCGAACCATGGCATCAAACACAAAAAAATCCTCACTTCCATAAAGCTTAATTTGATAAAAATGATCATAGAGTAAACGACGAAAAACTACCTTCTGAACAATAAGACGAACTTCTCTTTCATCATCAATATAAACTTTTGCATCAAATGCTAAGGCGATTTTATGTAATAAAAAGCCCATCTTTTCGATACAAAATACTGCCGTTCCCGGATCGTTAATCCCCGGAGATAAGGCTCTAACGGCAATCTCTACAAGTTTACGGCTACGATTTCCGATATCATCATATAGATTAATTTCATCACCAACAACTATGTTTTTTAATATTTTAGCAGTTAAGGTATCTTCTTCAGCATCTTCTTTATCCATGGACGTATCATACTTGTATACTTTGACCAATAATTCATCTTCCAAAACATGTTCGCCAATGCGACGTTCACAGTGTATCGTCACTCCGTATTTTTTTGCAAGTGCATAAAGCTTTTCTTCTTGATAGAGTTGTATAAATCCTGAATGTCTACATTGGATTTCATATGCCTCTTGATCTAAAATCTCTTCAAAGGAATCTAATGGTTCGTTACTGATTTGGGGATTATCATGAACCTGCTGTTGCTTCTTGTCAATTAAATCCGAAACTTCCTTGACTAAGTTTTGTACATATTGACTGACCTGAACTGATTTTGCAACAAAATGAATTAATCGTGCAAAAACTCCAACGGCGATGATAATCAAAATAATTCCAATGAAGGGAGCAATGAGGTGCCCATTATCCTGACGATCGCGGATAAGGAAAAAACTGACCACTGAAAATGAAAAGGTACCCATAAAATACCCTAAAATACGTTGCGTCTGTCGACTTTCCAGGAAATCTTGTAAAGTTCTTGGTGATAGCTGTCCACCATAAATGGTTAATACAACCATCATGGTTGAAAACGTAATCGTTAGCATACTCAATAAACTTCCACTAGCCATGGAAAAAATATCACTTCCATGGCTAGCTTCAACGAGTAGTATATCCGGTAAATATTGGTTCAAAAAAGCAGACTGAGTCTGATCAATCCATTTAACAAAAAAGGCCGCGAATACAAATACAACTGCATAGATTCCGGGTATAAAATATAACTTGCTTCGAAGGAATAACATCATCCGTTTAAACAAATTCATCTCCTCCTTTTATAATATGTTACCCCTTTTTATATCAATCTGTCAAGCGTCTAATATTTCTTCAGCCAAAACACACCGTTTTTCAGTTTGACTTTTTATATCAATCTGTCAAGCGTCTAATCTGTCAGTAAAATACAATGAAAATATTTAAAGCACTCACCACCATAATCAAAAATGTCAAGGGATATCCATAGTGAAAAAAGTCTTTGAAGCGATAGCCTCCCGCATGATAAACCATGATATTGGTCTGATAACCATAGGGAGATAAAAAAGATGAGGACGCGGCGATTGCTGTCATTAGCATCATGGGGCGTATATCAACATTCATCAGCGTCACCATTTCAAAAACTAGAGGAACGGCTAAAATTGCCGCTACATTGTTAGTAATCATTAAGGTGAATACATTTGTCACAATAAATACAAGAATCAAGACCCAAAAAGGTGACCAACTTGAGGTATAATGGACTAAGTGTTCACCAATAAAAGCTGCTGTTCCTGTATTAATAATCGCTTTTCCTATAGAAAAAGAAATGGCAATTAAACAAATGGTCTTATACTCAATCATCTGTAGGCTATCACGTATTTGTATCGTATCTGTAATAAGTAAAAAGACAATGCCTACTAGTGCAGCATGTAAGATACTCATTTGAAAAACCATTGTCATCAATACCGTTCCCAAAAAAGCGATAAAGGGATAAAGAGATTTTAAGGTCGACTTTATATTTATTTCCTCGACTTTTTTAATTTCTTTTACTATAGTGTGTTCTTCATGAATCACAGGAAGTCGCCACCGATATGTTATGAGAATATATATGAAGCCAATCATAACCCCAGGCAATGCCACTTGAGTCAATTCAAAAAAGCCTAAAGGTTGCATACCAAGTTCAACCATTAATCCACTAACGACTAAATTGGTCGAGGTACCTACAAGGGTTAAAACGCCTCCTAACATGGACAGATAGGATAAAGGAATGAGTAGTTGGGAAGCCGATGTATCCGTTTTAATGCCAATGCGTCTTGCAATAGGTATAAATATACTGACAATCGGCGTGTTGTTAAGAAAGGCAGACAATCCGGTAATGAAGCTAAAGAGTACTTCCGGCTTGTATTTTCTTTTTGGATGGTCAAACCGCGTCAGCTTTTCAAAAATGACGGATTGTTCCACTGCTCCGGCTAAGATAAACAAAGCTCCGATGGCTAATACCGCACTATTTGAGAATCCTGCAACCGCTTCTTCAATAGTAATGTAGCCCAGACTAAGAAAAAGGACCATGACAATGGTTATAATCTTAAGAGGGTCACAACATTCTGTCACAAGCATTACCATCATAATCAATAAGATTAAGCTCGTGATTCCTATTTCCATTGTTGTTCCCTCCTTGATCTTGACTATATTATATAGTAATCTTGTATGATTTCTTGAGTTCGCAGTGCTTCACACACTTTTTCCATTTCTTTACTAATAATCTGTTCATGATCTCCTTGTCCAGATGTTACAAGAACAAGCTTTGATTGATGCTTGGAATCTTTAGCAATATCTTTATTAAGTTCCTCTGAAAATTCTTCAACAATAATGCCTCCCCCTGAAATCTCATATTGATCAACAATGACAAATCGTCCGGTTTGGTCTAACTCGGATATCGGGTCAAAGACAATCGGCTTTGCTGTTTCCAGAATACACTCGGCTACATCATGTCGATCGACCTGGTCTTTTTGCGCTTCAATATTAAGTTCTGCGGCATCGACGATGGTCACGATATCAAGGAGTTTAACCGAAACACTCGTTGTACCTATTTTGAGTTTATAGGCTTTCCCCTTAACCAAGGGTTCTTTTCCTACCCAAAATAGGTTGGTCCTAAATCGCCGGCTAACTTTAGGTTGAACATCCCGTTCTCTAACCATAATCTCTCCGGCTGTAATGTAGACCTGTGTCGATAAAGTGACCCCCACCGCTTCGCTAGTTTCTATGTGTTGACGCTTGGATATATTAAATCCTTCGATACTTTGAATCGTACTGATTTTTCCTGAAGGAAGAAATCGCACTGTATCACCTACCGACGCACTCCCACTAACAACCGTTCCTGCAACGATGCGGCGGTCATCACCTTCTGCGGTAAATTTGTATACATCTTGAACCGGTAAACGGAAGGCTTGTGCCTCATTTTTCTTCTTGCCTTGGAAAGCATCTAATTGCTCAAGTACTGTCGGTCCTTCATACCATGATGTTTTCTCTGACTTTTCTGCAATATTATCCCCTTGAAAAGCACTAATAGGAATAAAGTTCACCGGATGAATGTCGATACGGTTTAAAAAAGCCGTGAATTCGTCTGTAATTGAATTGAAAATTGTTTGATCAAAGTCCACTAAATCCATTTTGTTGACTAAAACAACGAGTTGCTTAATCCCTAGCATGGCTGCAATATGTCCATGACGCTTTGAATTTTCTTGGATACCTTCTTTTGCATCTATAACAAGTAATGCAACTTCCGCACGGGAGGCTCCGGTTACCATGTTCTTCAAAAATTCTACATGTCCGGGTGCGTCAATAATAATATAATCCCTGAGCGATGTTTTGAAGAAGCATCTTGCTGTATCAATGGTAATTCCCTGAGCTTGCTCGTCCTTTAAGGCATCAAGCAAGTAAGCATATTCAAAGGCCCTGGAATTTTTTTTACAATATGCCTTTACCGCTTCAAGTTTTCCGTCCGGCAGGGAACCGGTGTCTGTCAACAACCGTCCGATAACTGTGCTTTTTCCATGATCTACGTGTCCGATAATGACAATATTCATCTGATCTCGATGTTTCATTACATGTACCCTCCTTTTCTCAAGGTTTCCAAACCGCCACCATCATCTTGGTCTTGAGCTCGTCCTGATCGTTCTGCAATGTTTGAGAATTTACCGCTTTTTAATTCTTCAATAATCTCAGTTACTGTTGTTGCTGTTGAGTCGACAGGTGTCGTACATGGAAAACATCCAAGTGAACGATATCGTTTCCCTTGACCTTGATCAAAGTACAATGACGTAATGGGAATATTTTCTCTTTCGATGTATTCCCATATATTTAATTCCGTCCAGTCTAGAAGGGGATGAATTCTTACATGTGTTCCCGGAGCAAAATCCGTCTTATACTGATTCCAAAATTCCGGGGGCTGATCTCCAATATTCCAATCATTTTCTTGATCTCTCGGTGAAAAATAACGTTCTTTTGAACGACTGCCTTCTTCATCTGCGCGAACACCAACAATGGCTCCTGTATATTGCTCCCGGTTCGAATCGATTTCATATTGGCCTGTCTGGTGGTTTAACGTGTATCGATTCCATTTTCCTGAAAGTGTATTTTTAAGGGCTTCTGCTTTCAGGGATTTACAGCAGGTTAATCGATCTACCTTTCCACCAGGAAAAGTTTCCCCATTTTCAAGCTTCTCAGTATTCTCACCATAGATCATTTGTAATTTCCAATCCATAGCTAGGCGATCACGGTATTCAATCATTTCAGGAATTTTATAGTGTGTATCAATATGTACCAGCGGAATTGGTACGTGTCCGAAAAACGCCTTACGTGCTAACCATAAAAGTACTGTACTGTCTTTACCTATGGACCAAAGCATACATAAATCCTTAAACTCCCGATAGGCTTCGCGTAATATGTAGATACTCTGTGCTTCTAGTTTGTCCAAGTGATTCATTATGATTCCTCCATTCTAATGTGTAATCCACATTCTTTCTTTTCCGGTTCTTCCCACCACCAGCGACCGCTTCGAACATCTTCTTCCGGCTCGACCGCTCGTGTACAGGGACGACAACCGATGCTCGGAAAATTTTTCGTGTAAAGTTGATTATAGGGCACTTGCCGATCATGAATATATTCCCAAACGGCCTCTTCTGACCAATGTGCAAGGGGATTCACTTTATACATTTTATGTGTAGCGTCCCATTCAAAAACATTAATATTTTCTCGCGTAAGTGATTGACTTTTTCGCAAACCACATATCCATGCATCGGCTGTACTTAAAACTCTTTTCAAAGGCTCAACTTTGCGTATATGGCAGCATTTTTTTCTTGCTTCCACGCTATCATAAAAAAAATTCGGACCATAATCGGATAGGATGGTCTCCAATCGTTGCGATTGTGGCACATAAACTTCATATTTTAGTGAATATTTATGCATTGTTTCTTCAAGGAGTTGATAGGTCTCTTCAAAATGACGACCGGTATCGATAAAAAATATTCGAGCCAATGGATTTTGTCTAATAATTAAATCTGTCAATACTTGATCTTCAATAGACATACTCGATGCCAATACAGTGTTTTTCTGTCCCCACTGTTTCATCGCGAATTCAATTATTTCTTTGGGATGTTCATTGGCAAATTTTCGATTTAATTGCTTAATATCAAGCTTTTCCATCATGTATGATCTCCTTTTCCATATGCTTTAACGTCTGACGAATCCATTGGTTATCTTCTTGAATATATTGATGAAATGAAACATTTCTATTTTCTTTAAGAATCTCTAAATATTTATTAAAAATCCGGTTTAGAAAGGTAATACACTGGCTTACAGAAAGCGTTCCTATGTTTTCTCCGATTTTTGATTGTCCTGCCTCTACCTTTCCATCAATAAAAATATCAAAGCATTCTTCAACACCATGTATGGTTCGTATCTTTTTCCCTGAAAAACCAATAGCACCTACCAAATGCCAACCGCATGCATTTCGACAACCCGAGATAAAAATTTTAGGGAGTTGTCTGCGTTGTTCTAGCGGATACTGAGTCGCCATATGAATGATCTGTTCACGTAAGTATACAGAATCACATAAGCCAATTCGACATTCACGTGCTCCGGTACAAGAAAGTGTTTGTTCAATATCGCTTTGGGCAATGATATGCTTCAAAAAACCTTCCATTTCTTCTTTTTCTTGAGTCTTCAATCCAAAAACTAGCATTCCTTGATTGGCCGTTAACCGAAGTCGAATTCGATGTTCTATGCCCTTATGTTCGATCCATTCTATCAGTCGGTCTATATCTTCGCATTGTATATCTCCATTTTGAGGTGTTAATTCTATATAATCTTCTTGATCTTCAACGACCGTTTGCTCATAGCTTGCTAAGATGTTTTCAACGTTTATTGAAGGATTTTCCTTTCCCACTTCTTCAACATACTTATGAAAAATCTTTAAAAATTCTAGATCGCCAAGTCGGTATCTAACAAAACGCATACGTGCTTTGTGGCGATTGTCACGATCCCCATAGTCTTCAAAAAAACGAAGCATCCCATGAGTATAAATTATCACTTGGTCAGCCGGAATAAATTCTTGTAAGCAAATCCCGACTCCCGGTTGATTGCCTAATCCGCCACCACCATATACAGTAAAGCCTTTAATTCCATTTTTCACGGTTGCCAAAAAACCAATGTCTGCATATTGTGTTCTTCCGGAATCATTTTTGTCATGGGAAAAGGCAATTTTAAATTTTCGTGGTAATGTGCTGAGTTGTTTTAGGCCTAACACATAATCTGTAACCAACATTCCATAAGGTGTTACATCAAATACTTCTTCCTTCGACACTCCACTCATGTGGGGCACAAGAATATTACGAATGCTATTACCGCCTGCACCTTTATTAATGATATGATTGTTTTTTAGTTCTTGTACAATATGTATCGTATCTTGGATACTAACCTTATGGAACTGAATATCTTGTCGTGTTGTTAAGTGCAATTGTCCATGGCTATATTGTTTTCCAAGTCTTGAAACGTTTCTAAGTTGGTTCACCCTAATGTTACCGGAAAGAATTCTTGCTCTTACCATCCATGTTCCCGGCTTTCTTTGACGATATATACCCATCGCAGAGGCCTTTGGGAAAAAGGTATCTCCTTCCATTTCCCCTGCAATATATTGTTGACATGCTTGGATATATTCGTCTTGAAATTTAAATAAATGCTCTACAGATATCACATGGCACCTCCGAACGTGAAATTACATATTCTATATTACATACTTAACATATATGTAATATAAGTTAATTGTTAGGTCTTATCATACGCACTTTTTGCATCTTTGTCAAGAAATAAATTATTTTTTTTTATGTGATATATGAAGTTTTTTATGGTATATTTAAATAGGATGAGTTATGAAGATTAAAAGGATGTGGATGAGATGTATGTAGCTAGACAACCTATTTTTACTAATAATATGAAGGTCTACGGATATGAGCTTTTATGTCGTACCCATAGAGAAAGTCAGGTCTATAACGGCTCTAGTTCAAATAGTGCTACCGCAACCGTTATGAATGAACTATTTGAACTTGGATTAAATAAATTGGTGGGAAGTAAAAAAGCCTTTGTGAATTTTGATTACGATTTTATTATGTCAGACCTCATCGAGTTAATCCATCCGGATGAGCTTGTCATTGAAGTTTTAGAAGGCATTAAAATTGATGAATTTTTACTTGATAAAATTATAAATTTGAAAGAAAAGCATTATAAAATAGCCCTCGACGATTTTGCCGAGGACTACGCAACTTATCCGATGCTACCTTTTGCAGATATTATTAAATATGATGTTCTTTTGACACCTTTAGATACTATAAAAAATGAAGTCAAACAAGCACTCCAGCAACATAAGATTCTACTCGCCGAAAAAATAGAAACAAAAGACATCTTTCTCCAAGCAAAACGGATGGGATTTCATCTTTTCCAAGGCTATTTTTTTAGTCGACCTAGTTTCGTTAGCGGTGTTAAGACCCTAAAATCCAATAATGCGATTTATCAGCAAATTCTCTTGGAATTACATGCCAAGGAGCCTTCTTTTCATGTTTTGACAGACCTTATACGTTCCGATATTAATCTTGCATATCATATTGTTCGTTCAACAAGTAAATTAGACATAACAAATGCTACCATCCATAAATGCCTTGTTCGACTAGGACTCAATGAACTGGAACGATGGATCCATGTCCTTATACTACAAGAGTTAGCCAGCAATAAGCCGGATGAGCTCATTCGCATAGCCTTAGTCCGTTCAAAATTTGGAGAATTAATTGCAGCAAATAGCTCTTTATCGCATCGAAAATATGAGGTCTCGCTCATGTGTTTATTTAGCGTATTAGATGCCATGCTTGATACAACAATGGAACTTGCCCTATCGGATATTTCCATTAGTCTTGATGCAAAAAATCTGCTCATTCATCATCGTGGTGTCTTTCGACCTATATACGACATACTCACTTGCTATGAACAAGGGGATGTAGAACCCATGCATGATACATCTGAACAGATTCATCTGGATCCCAAAAAATTGTTTACATACTATTTGGAATCGATTGAATGGTCCGAAAAAATCATGTTCATGTTTTTTACTAGTTCAAATTGATGGTTCATTTTGGGATTTATATGTCAATTCATATACACATAAGGTTGGCTATATGGCGTTATTTCTCTAATTACACCTTCTTTAATTACATAGGTTTCTTGATACCCTTCTAAATGCTCAAAGTAGACATCTTCAAACCCTACAATACCTTCCACTTGTACCCATGTATCCTTTTGAAAACTTAACGCTTCTTCTGTCTCGACAAAAAAACCGACAAGCATTGAATCTGCAACACAACAATTGACTAGAAGTCTAGCTACAACAAGGTTATCATCTTCAAACCCATCTTCTTTGTAAACAAATCCATTTACGACGATACGTTCTCCAACATAAGCATGTGGATTTTCAGATACTCTTTCAATCCAAGGTATAAAGTTATCCTCGGATTCTGACAACATTAAATTCAAATCTTGTGCCATATCTATTGTGTTTTCTTCCAATTTCACTTCACTCCTTACCGTTGATACCATCTTATTTTCAACAACTTGAGCTGAAAGGTTCGTAGGATTCAATATAATTAGTAACATCATAAAGAAAAAAGGCATATAGGGCCATAAAGATTGACAGTTTTTCATATCCAGTTTTTTTCTTGAGTTATATATTGTATACCAATTGTAGATTGCAAGTATCAATAATCCGATAACTAGAAAAAAAACATATCCAAACATCTTAGGATGGAGAAAATTTTTCAGTTTGTCTTGCAAAATAAGTAAAGCCAACAACATGGTTAAAATCGTATAAATCATTGCATTTAATATTTCTTTCATCTAAAAATCTCCTTAACTTATCAGCAAATTAAATATGAGCCCAAGTAATAGGGAAAAGGCACCGATATACAAGGTTAGACGGATTACAAACTCTTTTTTAAATCCTTCTAAAAGCATTAATGTATTTTTTATATCAATCATCGGTCCGGAAATTAGAAAAGCCATAATAGCGGCATCCGGAAACAAATTCCTAAATGTTGCTGCAATGAACGCATCCGCTTCCGAGCATAAAGACAGTACATATGCCAATATAATCATAAAAACACTGGATAATATAATGTTATTACCAACACCTAAAATCCATTGACGTGATATGAATGTTTGCATAATAGCAGCGATAGTCGCTCCCAATATTAAGTACTTACTAACCTCGATAAACTCTGAACTCATATGTTTTAAAATATGATGAACTCTCTTAGCAAATGTTGGTGTATGATGGTCATGATTATGGTCATGACCGCACGCGCAAGATAACTCCGACGTTTCCTTTAGCACCTGATCAGTTCCTGATACTTTTCCCATTAAAATACCGATAGTAACCGCACCAATGAATCCTAGTCCACCTCGCCCAAGAACATATGCCCAATCACCAGAGAACGCATAATAGGTTGAAAGCAAGACCACCGGATTCACAATCGGCGTGGCTAAAAGGAATGTAATTGCAACACCAATAGGAACCCCCTTCTTCACTAATCGACGCATAATCGGAACAATGGCACACTCACAAACCGGCATGACAATTCCAATTAATCCTGCTAGAAGGTAATAGTACCATTTTTTTTCTTTAAACCATTGAGTAATTTTCTCTGGAGATATAAAAATCTCAATCAAAGACGATAAGAACGTCCCTAGAAAAACGAAAGGCATTGCCTCGAGAATAATACTAAGCATATGTATTGCAAAACTTTCAAACATCATGTTCCTCCATCAAATAAAAAATGCCATTCCAATCGCAAGTGACTTGCATTTAGAATAGCATAATTTGATTCGAAGGTCAATCTTCATTTCTTTTTAATAATTCTTCAATCTGATCTGTGGACATTGGCTTGCTAAAATAATATCCTTGAATCATATCACAAGGTGTTTTTAAGAGACTTTCATATTGTAGAATTGTTTCTACGCCTTCAGCAACAACACTTAAATTCATCTCATGTGCAATATCAATGATTTGTTTCACTAGCGCCTCAGCTTTTTCATGGGTACCGATATGATCAATAAAGGTTTTATCAATTTTTAGTGCAGTCAATGGAATCGTCCTTAAGTAGTTAAAGGCTGAATAACCGGTTCCAAAGTCGTCGAGGGCGATTTGATAACCAATCTTACGCAGTTCCAACAAGGTTTGTAAGGTTTCCGACATTTTTTCGATGAGAACACTTTCTGTTATTTCTAGTTCCACATAATTTGGATGCACATGATACTTATTTGCAATTGCTTGTGCGCGCTCAGCAAACCGCTTTTGCTTAAGTTGAATTCCCGAAACATTGACGCCTACATGTCCTACAAAATAGCCTTTTTCAATCCAATCTTTTATCTTGGAGAAGACAAATTCTAAAGCCCATTCTCCTAACTCAATAATCATTCCCGATTCTTCTGCAATCGGAATAAATTCAGCCGGAGAAATCCGCTCCCCATCTTCAAGGGTTAAACGCATCAATGCCTCAAAACCTACAAGCTTACGACTTTGAACATCATATTTTGGTTGAAAGTGCATGTCTAATAGATGATCTGCAATAGATCGTTTTAAGATTTGTTCAATTTTAATTTTTCGCAACACAGTATCTCTCATAATCTGAGAGAAAAATGCAACTTGATCTTTTCCTGACTGTTTTGCCATCGCCATTGCCGTATCTGCATTTTGAATGAGTTTTTCAGGTGTTTCTCCATTAAGAGGAAAAACACTAACGCCAATACTCATGGTAATGTTTACTTCTTTATCCAATATTGCATGCGGTTTTTTTAAAATCTCTTGAACTTTTTTGGTTGTTTCTTGAAGGTTTTCTAAATTAATATCATCAACAATAACTACTGCAAATTCATCCCCGGATAATCGATAGCTTAACCATTCCAATTGTTGCAGCCGATTGGCAACTTCAACAAGGACTTGATCTCCAACTGCATGTCCCAATGTGTCATTCATTCGTTTAAATTGATCAATATCTAGGAGAAGTATAGCTAATTCTTTCTTTTGTCTACGATGAGATTGTATGCGTTCTTCCAATTCAATAAGTAAGGCCATCCTATTGGGTAGCTGGGTTAATTGGTCATTAAAAGCTAAGTGGCGAAGTTCATTTTCAACTGCCATCAGTTCTCCATTTTTTTCCGATATTTCTTCATAGGCTCCCACAAGTTCATCAAGCATAGAATTAAAGTTATTAGCTAGCTGACCAAATTCATCACTTCGCTCATACTGTATTCGAGCATCTAATTCACCTATTGAAGTACGATCCATCACTTGCATTAGTTCACTGATTGGCCTAACTATTCGTATAGCATAGATATATCCCAGAAAACCGGCAATGCTTAATACAAGTACTCCCAGCACTAGGATAACGGTAAAGGCTCTTCTTGCAGACTGCATGACGATATTCATGTCTTGCTCAATCACCAGTATCCATTCTGTCCCATCAATTTGGTGGTGTGCTAAAAACTTCTGATCACCGTTTGTGCTTATAACTTTTGTCGAGTTATATATTTGGGGTGTTAATTGGGTAAAATAGTCATCAATAAACTCATTTTGATGATTGTTTCCAATCCATTCTTCTTCGATATGGAAGATAACTTGACCATATTGATTAATCAAGTAAGCCGTTCCCACGTCTGGATCAACGAGTTGTACCATACTCCTTGACACATGATTCATATCAATGATATTGCCCATGACGCCAACAACTTGATCTTGTAGATTTACAACAGGCGTTGCGACAAAAAGGACACTCTCACCTTCAATGCGATCTTGCAATAAATTACTGATAACTGTCTCACCTGCCATCGCCTCTTGAAAATACTCTCTATCCGACAAATCGAGTCCAACACTCTCCGGATTGCTACTTGCCATAACTTTACCTGAGGGTTCAATAATGAAAATATCTGTTAAATTCGTATTATCCGCCTCTTCTTGCTCAAAGAATTGGTTCAGCCTTGTATAGTCATATTCCCCGTCTAACTTCATCCAGTGATATACCTCTTGAGAAGACGCTAGATTTTTCGCTTCTAACTGACGAATTTCAAAAAAAGAGTATAAATATTCACATTCCAAATTAAGCACCTGTTGTATTTTTTCTTTGTTTGCTTGAATCATTTGACGAGATACATAGGGGTAGTATATCGCAACAAATAAAACTATCGGAACAGCTACAAGCAAGATAATAAATAAAGGTAACTTTCTTTTAATCGGCATCTTGTCCCCCCTCACAATGAATCCGGGCCTTATTTTTTTGCAATCATAACACAAGGAACTGATTTCTGGGCATCAAAAGCTTGCTTCATGAAATCTCCATAAGTTTTTATGACCTGAAATCCAGCCTCAGTTAATGCTTCAATCAACTCTTCGTGTCGAATCGGTAATAGCTTAACCGTGTTCTCTCGTATATAATCATCCACTTGCAAAATAGTGTGAAATGCAATCTTATGTTCGTCTTGCAAATAAGAATAATTTCTTATAAAAGACAATTTTGCATCCGCATTATGAATCGTCGGCAGATGATCAATGTGTTGATCTAAAATCCGGTCATAATTAATAACTTGAAACAGGAATTGTCCATCCGGTTTTAACGTCTGATAGCAACTTAAAAAGAAAGCCTTTACATCAGCTATTGTATCAAGATGGACGATTGAATTCCCAAAACAGTAAATCAAATCAAAGGTTTTGTTAATCGATTCTATATTTAACATATTCATTACTCTTGCATCAATACGTGTGTTTTTATCTTTTAATTCTTGAATCATTTGTACATCTAAATCAATAGCTGTAACTTGGTGGCCTAAGCTTGCTAACTCTATGGAATAGCCACCTGTGGCACATGCCACATCTAAAATGTCCGATGAGACTGACGGTAATTGTTCAAAAATAAGATTTAACTTTACTTCTTGTACCGGAAAAATATCATTATAGTATAAAGCGATTTCATCATAAAATTTTGACATAATCAACCTCTTTCAATTCAATTGACTTCTTCCTTCTAATTATATCATATATTATAATGAAATGACCTATATTTCTGATAGTAAATTCACCATTTCGATTGCTGTTACAGCGGCATCATATCCTTTGTTCCCGGATTTTGTTCCCGCACGTTCAATGGCTTGATCAATAGAATCGGTTGTAAGAACACCAAAAATGACCGGAATCTCTGTCTCTAATGATACATGTGCGATTCCCTTACTCACTTCATTCGATACAAAATCAAAATGAGGCGTTGCCCCTTTAATCACAGCACCTAGGCAGATAACACTATCGTATTTTTGGCTTTTTGCCATTTTTTTTGCTGCCAAGGGAATTTCATAAGCTCCGGGAACCCAAACAATCTCAATCTCTTCATCTGTAGCGCCATGACGTTTTAGCCCATCCAGAGCTCCTGATAAGAGTTTCCCCCCAATAAATTCATTGAACCTCCCTACAATTATTCCATACTTCTTTCCTTGTGATATTAGATTTCCTTCATAGACTTTCATTTATTTTTCCTCCTTGTAATTTAGGTAGTGTCCCATTTTCTCTTGTTTTGTTTTTAAATAGAATGCATTGTTTTCATTATGATTCATTTGAATCGGTACACGTTCAACAACTTCTAAACCATATCCGGATAAGCCTGTCATCTTTTTGGGATTGTTGGTTAATAAACGCATTTTTTGAACGCCTAAGTCGACGAGTATCTGGGCCCCAATCCCATAATCTCTTAAATCATCCGGGAATCCAAGGGCTACATTTGCTTCAATGGTATCCATGCCTTGGTCTTGCAATTCATAAGCTTTGATTTTATTGATTAAGCCAATACCTCGTCCCTCTTGACGCATATACAAAAGCACACCTCGACCTTGTTCATTAATCATCTTCATTGCTTCGGCGTACTGTTCTCCACAATCACATCGTAGTGACCCAAAGGCATCACCTGTTAAGCATTCAGAATGCACTCTGACCAACACCGGTTCATTCGTTGTTACATCGCCCTTAACAAGTGCAACATGATGCTCTCCATTTAATTTGTTAATATAGCCAAACATCTTAAAGTCACCATACTTTGTGGGCATTTTCGCTTTAGCAACTTTTTCAACAAGGTTTTCTTGTTGATATCTATAGCGAATAAGGTCTGCAATTGTAATCAACTTTAAGTCATGTGTTTTGACAAATTTTTTAAGTTCCTTAACTCTAGCCATTGTTCCGTCGTCGTTCATTATTTCACAGATTACACCTGCCGGATAACGCCCAGCCAATTTCGGCAAGTCAATGGCCGCTTCTGTATGTCCGGTCCGTTCAAGAACACCTCCTTCTTTTGCTATTAATGGGAAGATGTGTCCGGGACGAGTAAAGTCATCACCTGTAACGGTTGGATCCATTAATCTTTGGACTGTTAGCGCCCTCTCATGGGCTGAAATCCCTGTATGGGTTTCTTTGGAATCCACTGAGACTGTAAACGCAGTCTCTTTGGGATCTGTACTATGAGCCACCATTACACCAATGTTTAATTGATTCAGCCGATCTTTTAACATGGGAACACAAATTAATCCTCGTCCATATGTTGCCATAAAGTTAATCGCTTCGGGCGTCACTGCATCTGCCGCCATTAATAAATCGCCTTCATTTTCACGATCTTCATCATCCACAACAACAATCATCTTACCTTGTCTAATGTCTTCAATCGCTTCTTCGATTGTATTAAATTCCATCATAAAACCTCCTTATAAAAATCCATGTTCACCTAAAAATTCCATTGTCAGCTTGCTTTCTTTTGGTTTTGAATCCATCATCATTTTTTCTACATATTTGGCAATCATATCACACTCAATATTCACTTCATCATAAATCTGTTTCGTCAACAAGGTGGTTTCTTCTCCTGTTAACGGAATAATAGAAACACGAAATGCGTTCTGTGATGTATTTGCTACGGTCAAACTTGTTCCATCAATCGCTACGGAACCTTTTTCAACAATATATTTCATTAAGGTCGGATCGACTTGAATACTTACCCATGTTGCATTGTCTTCTTTTTCGAGAGCAATAATTTTACCCACGTCATCCACATGTCCGGATACCATGTGTCCACCAAACCGATCGCCTACTTTAAGTGCACGTTCTAGATTGACTTTATAGCCATTGCCTGCTTTTTTCAGGTTACTCTTACGCATAGTCTCAGGCATCACATCAACAGTAAATGAAGTCTTCGCCACATGAACAACGGTTAAACAAACTCCGTTCGTGCTGATGCTATCTCCAATGCGGACATCTTCGAGCACTTTAGACCCCTCTATTACAATTTGTCCACCTTTTGCACCCTGTATAACGGAACGAATGGTTCCGATTTCTTCAATAAGTCCTGTAAACACCGCTTATTCTCCTTTCACGTACCCCTCAATCATTATATCCCCTTCAAATGGAACAATACGTATGTTTGTGAGTTGAATTGCATTTTCCGGCCTAGCTATTCCGATTCCACCAACCGGCGTCGGGGCTTCTCTTCCTCCAAAGATTTTAGGCGCAACAAAGGTGATGACTTTGTCAACTAGCTTCTGTTCAAGCAGACTATAATTTAGAGTTGCACCGCCTTCAACTATGATGCTATCTATTTCTTTGCCACCTAGCTTGTTCATAAGGTCTTTTAAATCGACATGATTTTCTTCAGCTTCACACATCAAGATCTGAACCCCTTTTTCTTTTAGTTGCTTAATAGTATCTTGTTTGGCAAGTTTCGTTGTAGCTAGTATAGTCGGTATGGTATGCGCTGTTTGAACGAGCTTCGACTCCAAGGGTAGTCGTCCATATGTATCGACGATGATCCTTGATGGATGATGATTATCTCCGGAGTCTAATCGCGTTGTCAATGAGGGATTATCTGTAAGTACCGTGTTAATTCCAACCATGATTCCGGAATATTGATTTCTCAGTTGATGTACATATTGTCGGGACCGTTCATTGCTTATCCATTGTGATGCCCCGGACCGAGTCGCTATTTTTCCGTCAAAAGTCATTGCCGTTTTTAATAAAACAAATGGTTGTTGCCTTGTTATGTATTTAATGAAAATCTCATTGATGTGTTCTGCTTCTTCTTTTAGGAGTCCAACTTCTACCTGTATTCCGGCCGCTTCTAAAATAGCAATCCCTTTTCCGGCAATCTTGGGATTGAGATCTTTCATAGCAATAACCAGGCGCTTTATTTGATGGTCTACAAGTGCCTGAGCACATGGCGGAGTTTTTCCGTAATGAGAACAAGGTTCAAGAGTTACATACATTGTGGCTCCTTGCACATGCATACTTGCATTGTTTATAGCATTGATTTCTGCATGAGGACCTCCATACTCCTGATGATAGCCTTCCCCAATAATGACTCCGTCTTTCACAATCACAGCCCCCACCAAAGGATTTGGGTTCGTTTTTCCAATTCCTTTCTTTGCAAGCTCAAGTGCACGCTCCATATAGATTGTATCCATAAAATCACTCCTTTATAAATGAAACCATTTTGTAACAACAAAAAAACCCTGAATATACATCCAGGGCTTTAATCAATATAATGAAAATATAAAATACACTTACTAAAGCATATCTACTATTCTCTAAATCATCTTCTTCCATCCAGACTTTACTGTCGGTCTTGGAATTGCACCAAGTCAACCTCATATAAGGTTCGCGGACTTTACCGCCGGTCGGGAATTACACCCTGCCCTGAAGATTCCTATGAAATTAATATTAAGATACCACGTTGACCGCATTATGTCAAGTCGTTGGATGCGTTAGTTTTACCTTTTTACTCCACTGTTACCGACTTGGCAAGGTTTCTTGGTTTGTCGACATCATGGCCTAATCCACATGAGATATAGTAAGCAAATAATTGTTGTGGAATATTTATAAGTAAAGTTGTTAACATCCAATGTGTTTTCGGAACCATAAACACATCATCTGCAACGTGCTTGGCCATTGCATTGCCTTCAAGAGCTATAGCAATAACATCTGCTCCACGGGCCTTGACTTCTTTGATATTACTAATGGTTTTTTCCATTAAACTTTCTTGTCCAAGAAGTCCCATGAGCACGGACCCTTTTTCAATAAGTGCAATCGGACCATGTTTTAATTCACCTGCTTGATAGCTTTCAGCGTGCAGATAGGCAACTTCTTTGATTTTTAATGCCCCCTCTAGTGAGGTTGCGTAATCAAGGCCACGTCCGATATAGAAGATGTTCTTCATGCCAAGATGTTTGTCAGCTAGTGCCTTAATCTCTTGAGAACGATCCAAAATGTTTTGAACTTGTTCAGGAAGTTTGAGGATGGCTGTTTTTAATTCTGTAAATTCAGCATCATCGATTTTTCCGAGAATACGTCCCATTCGAATACTTAATAAGTACATAGCAATCAGTTGAGATGAATATGCTTTCGTTGAAGCAACGGCAATTTCCGGTCCTGCACTTGTATACAAAATATCATGGGCTTCTCTGGATATGGTTGAACCAACGACATTAACAATAGCCATAACCCGGGCACCGGCTTGTTTTGCCATACGAAGTGCCGCTAATGTATCTGCTGTCTCTCCTGATTGTGAAACCACAATCATCAGTGTGTTTTCATCTAAAATCGGATCTTTGTAGCGAAACTCGGATGCAACTTCTGCCACAACCGGTACTCGAGCTATTTTTTCGATGAGTTCTTTTCCAATCATTCCTGCATAATATGCCGTCCCACATGCAACAATATAAATCTTGTTGATTTTTTCTAAAACATCCTTGTCAATCTTTATCTGATCTAGAATAACTTCCTCAGAGTCTTGAGATAAACGTCCATTTAATGTATCTTTAATCACTTTTGGCTGTTCGAAAATCTCTTTCATCATGAAGTGGTCATATCCGCTTTTTTCTGCGGCATCAATATCCCACGTCACAGTAAACACTTCTTTTTTTAATTCTTTTTCATCTAGGTCATATATCTTCACAGAGTCTTTCGTTAAGATTGCAGCTTCGCCATCTTCTAAGAAATACACGTTACGGGTATACTTTAAGATTGCAGGTATATCCGATGCAAGGAAATTCTCATGCTCACCTAATCCGATCACGAGTGGACTATCTTTTCGAATGGCAATAATTTGGTCCGGGTTTTTATGTGAGATCACACCTAAGCCATAAGATCCTTTTAATCGTTTCGCCGCTGTAAGTACTGCTGTAAAGAAATTTTCATGCTCTTTTAATGTTTCTTCGATAAGATGAACCACTGTTTCTGTATCTGTTTCTGAAACAAATTCGTACCCTTTTGCTTCTAATTCTTCTTTTAACTCTAAATAGTTTTCAATGATTCCATTATGAACAATAGCAATGTCCGTCCTTGTATTCATATGCGGATGGGCATTACAATATGATGGCTCGCCATGTGTTGCCCACCGGGTATGGCCAATACCTATGGTTCCGTTTAGATGCGAACCGACTAAACAACTTTCTAAATCTTTGAGTCGACCTTTCGTTTTAACTAGTTCAATCGTTTGATCATAAACAGCTACTCCTGCTGAGTCGTACCCCCTATATTCTAGAGCTTTTAATCCCTCTACGAGAAATGGTGTTGCCTTACTTTTGCCTATATATCCTACAATTCCACACATATTTTTTCCCCCTAATTTAATAATTCTTCGATTAATCCTGCCAATGCAGTCGCATCTCGTTGTAGTTCCGCTTTGTTTTTTCCTTCAATCATGACTCTGACTAAGGGCTCCGTTCCGGATGGGCGAATAAGCACTCGTCCTTCTCCGGCAAATTTTTCTTCAAGGCTTTCAATAGCCTCTAGTATCGTTGGATTATTTTGATATGCATATTTCTTTTCTGTCGTCACCTTCGCATTGACCAATACTTGTGGTAATACATTCATAATTGATGCCAAGTCTGATAATTTTTTTCCTGTGTCTTTAATAACTTCTAAAACATGAAGCGCAGTTAATAGTCCATCACCGGTTGTGTTCTCATCCAGAAAAATTATGTGACCGGATTGTTCTCCGCCAATGTTATAGCCTTCCTCTAACATGCACTCTAACACATATCTGTCGCCGACTTGTGTCTGAACGATATTGATTCCTTGTTCTTGTCCCATAAGAGTAAAACCTAAGTTGCTCATTACCGTTCCAACGATGGTATCTTTTTTGAGTGTTCCTTTTTCTTTCATATAATTTCCACAGATTGCCATGAGTTGATCACCATCAACCAATCGTCCGTGTTCATCTACTGCTAAACATCTGTCTGCATCGCCATCAAAAGCGAATCCTATATCTGCACCAACCTGAATGACATATGCCTTTAAGTCTTCCATATGTGTCGAACCACATGCCTTGTTAATATTGGTCCCATCCGGCTCGTTATGTATGATGACAACTTCGGCACCAAGTTCTCGGAGCGCTTCCGGCGCAGATACATAAGATGCACCATTCGCGCAATCAATAACAACTTTTAATCCATCAAAGCGATGACTCACTTGACGTTTTGCATATCGAATATAATCATATATACTTTCATTCCGATATAGAACTCTTCCAATCTCTGTACCGGTTGGAAGTTCAATGTTTGAACACTGATTATTCACAATCGTTTCGATTTCTTCTTCTAAAGCATCGGATAGTTTATATCCTGAATTGTTGAAAAACTTAATCCCATTGTATTCAACCGGATTATGTGAAGCTGAAATAACAACACCTGCATCCGCTTCGTATTCTCGTGTTAAATACGCTACAGCAGGCGTTGGTACAACCCCAATTGAAACAGCATTTGCTCCCACTGAGCATATGCCTGCAATCATTGCTGCTGTAAGCATCTCCCCACTTAATCTTGTATCTCTTCCAATGAGTATTGTCGGTTTATGCCTGTTTTCCTTTGTTAATACGTAAGCTCCTGCTTGTCCTAATCTATATGCTAAGTCTACAGTTAGTTCTTTGTTGGCAACGCCTCTTACTCCGTCTGTTCCAAATAATGTCCCCATCATGTTCTCCTTTCGTTTTTTCACGACTTTAATTATATCACGCACATCATAAACTTCAATTCATTTGAACAAAAAAAAGACACCAAATCTGTTATGGTATATACCACTTTTCTAATGGTACAGATTTGATGTCTTGTTTTATTCATCGTCCGGATCAATCTCTTCCTCGACACTTTGCGACAGTTCAATTGCAATTGTCGGTCGCTCAGATACCAATTCCACATTTGAAGGAACGAAAATACTTAATTCAACGTTATGAATACCTTCAGTGAGATTATCTACATTAATACTCGGCGAAATACGATCAATTGTTACCTCATCTAACTGAGATTGCAAGCCTCTAAAGGTAACTTCATAACTTGTCTCATCAATATAATTAAATTGCATATTTTCCGGCAAGCTTCTTAATGTTATATCTCCTGAACTAATCTCAATAGTTTTTTCCACAATTGGTTCAACTTCAACGACTACATCAACCGTTTGAATATCATTATGTATAAATACACCAGAGGGTAATAAATCAACCAAATCAACTGAAACCGTTGTCGTCATGGTTAAATCCGTAACATTAATGTTTGAAATAATAACGTTACTAATTGCATTTATATTAGCTTCATCACCACGCACACGTAGCTGTTCTTGGCTAAGTGATACACCGATGATTTCAAATCCTTCTGCTGCCAACTCACCTATATTCGTTAGAATATCAATGGATCTGACTTTATCAATTGGAACTTGAATTTGAACTTGTGAAATATTTTTGTCGAGTCCTCGGATAATATTGTTATTATCATCAATAATTTGAGGTGTGCTATATAGTGTAACATCACGGGTAACACCTTCAATATTTACTGGGACCAGGACACTTTTTATTAATCCGATTTTCGATTCAGGACCTTGTATTTCAATATTGTTTGGAGAAATCACAGGATCTAGATAGACATAGTTTTCATTCGGCTCGCCTTCCATATAATACTGAATCTCTTTTTGAACAGTAATAATATTCTCTAAGTCAACCATCATAACACTTGGCATCTTATCAAGAACAGTCACACCATCCGCAACTTCAATTTGAATATCAATAGCTCCGGTAATTGATTTTTTTTCTAAGTCTGCATAGGCATAAACATCGCGATTCGTCATACGATCGACCACGGAACGTTTCCCACGGACCCGTACTGATATTGATTCGCCTTCTCTGTATTCAATTGCCTTCATTTCAGATGTAATTGCTTCCTCATTAATTTTTTCTACAGATATATCTGCAATGACCCGAGTTGTCATCGGATCTTCATAATTAACAACAATCAACCAAATCAAAAAAGCAAGAATTATCGAAAGCAGTTTCCACCATAAGTTATTCGTTATCTTTTCTACCAACTATAGGCCACCCCTTCCATATTTTAAAGGACTTTTTCTCTGTCGATTGTAAATAAATGTGCAGCAATTTATTCTTAAGATACTCTGCTTCAACTCCACGAACAAGGTTGCCGCCAAGCGCAGCCGAAACTTTTCCGTTTTCTTCAGATACAATAATTACAATTGCATCGGATACTTCGGATATACCAAGGCCGGCCCGATGCCTTGTTCCTAATTCTTTGCTTAGTGATTTATTGTCAGACAAGGGCAAGTAACACGTAGCCGCTTCAATTCTATTTCCTCTGATGATGACTGCACCATCATGTAAGGGTGTATTATGTTCAAAGATATTCACTAAAATCTGCTTAGTCACATAAGCACCAATCTTTATGCCTGTCTTTTCATATTCATCCAAGCGCTCATTTTGTTCAATTACAATAAGTGCACCTGTTTTGGCACTTGACATTTCAAAAACCGCCTTAACAATTTCTGAAATAATCGTTTCGTCGAGTCCTGCTTCTTTATCTCTATTATCATCAAATGAAATAATTGAATTCAAAAAATTTCTTCGACCTAATTGTTCCAGTGCACGACGTAATTCTGGTTGAAACACTATAATCAGAGCTATAATTCCAACATTTATAGTTTTACTAAAAATCCATAAAATTGTATTAAGCTCAAATATCGTAGCTAGACCCGAAACCATCCCAAGGACAATAATACCTTTAAAGAGCATCCACGCTCTTGTTCCACGAACCCAAAGCATGAGTTCATAGATCACAAAGGCAATGATAAACACTTCAATTAAGTCTTTAATTTTTATTGTCGGCAATTGATACACAAATTCATAAATTACCGCAAGTAAATCTTTTATCGACGTCATTACGCCACCTCAATCAATCTGATTCATAATATTATAATCGTTTTATTTCTTTATGTGTCCTTACCGCTTTAACTTTAGGAATCGTTTTTACATAATAATAATAGTCGTCATCTTCAAATTGTAAACTTTCAGCACTTTTATAGTCCAAACTAAACTTAAAGAATTGCATAACTGCTACAATGGCTGCTGAGATTATGGTTCCAATGATCGGCCATAATAATCCGAGTTGCGTGTTCAACACAACATTTCCAATACTATAAACAACAATATAGGTTAATGAACCCACAGCAATTGTGATATACCATATATAATCAATTTGTAGTTTTTTCACAAAGTACATAATAACTATAACCGATGAAAAAGCTAAAATCATTAGGATTAATTCTTTATCATTCAATAGAACATTGGATAAATATCCATACATATCCATGATGATATCCGGAGTTTCAAAAAGTGTAGCCCCTTCAACTCTCAAATCCATGAGGCCAGGTATATATTTTGCAAATTGATAAACACCAAGTCCTACTGCAACCGGAATCAATGTTCCCGGTCCGAAAAAAAGCCCTGCAAATAATGGAACAATATAGACCATATTAAAGCTTGCCAATAAAGGAACTATAATAATAAAATAACTGTATTTCGGCTGTAATCGACCAAAGAGTAAATATACAGCAATCATAAGTAGTGTAACAATAATCATCACTTCTAATGAAGCACTAAATAATTGAGCACTAACCACAAATAATAAAAGTAATAAGAACCAACTTCCCGGTAAAAATGCTGCCATTACTGCCATCGCTATGTTTATGCTAATTTTTGATAGTGCTGGTGAATACCCCAAAAAAATATTTAAACGCATCAAGATAATTAATGCAACAATAAACTTTCCTAATAAATTTACGACAAAATCAAATCTCTTGTATAAAGCTACTATGATAGCTTTAATCTCTAATAAACGTGTCATCGCTCTCCTCCCGATTACTTACTTTTCGAAAACTGTTCTAAAGCTTTCAAGTCTTTTTCATATTCTTTGACGCGTGTGTATGCCTCATTATACTCATTGCGATAGATTCTTCCACTGATAAATCCATATACTACCATTGCAAATAGCCAAATGGCTAAGTAGTTAATACCGACTCCAACAAAATCAAAATCTGTAAAGGTTGCCATATTTCCAAAAAACTCAGCTGCAAAATCTGCCCCTAAAATAATGATGAGTGCAATCGTTACAAGAACACAATTTATAAATCCGTTATAAGAAATATAATCATTCTTTAACCGTTGCGTAATCTCAAGATCTTTTTTTCCTTGGTTCATTTCATAGGAGGCTAGTTTTGTCATTAGTATAATCTTTTTTTCATTAACCATGGAACTACCTCTTTTCTTAGTGTTTCGCATCATTACCATTATATCATATTTATTCTCTTATACAAGAAAAAGCACTTTCAATAACATTACAATTTCATGACAGTGTTAGAAAAGGACACTTCCAACAATTAACTTGGTAAGCGTCCTTAATTATCGTTAAATTTTATCTGTCCAAACTTTTCATGGTTGGGAACAACAAAACGTCGCGAATTGAATATGAATTCGTCAACAACATAACTAAACGATCAATTCCAATTCCCAAACCACCTGTTGGTGGCATACCATATTCAAGCGCTAACAAGAAATCTTCATCAATTTGATTAGCTTCTTCATCTCCTGCTTGACGAAGGACTTCTTGATATTCGAATCGTGTACGTTGATCGATTGGATCATTTAACTCTGAAAATGCATTGGCAAATTCACGCTTTGTAATAAATAACTCAAACCGTTCTGTGTAATCCGGGTTTTCCGGTTTACGTTTTGCAAGCGGTGATATTTCAACAGGATGGTCCATAATAAATGTAGGTTGAACTAAATTTTCCTCTGCAAATTCTTCGAAAAATGCATTTAATATCTCACCTTTTTTGAAGTGTTTTTCAACATCGACATGATGTTCTTTTGCCAATGCGTGTGCCTCTTCATCTGTTGTAATCGTATCAAAATCTATATTCGCATATTTTTTAACCGCATCAACCATGGTCAGACGCTCAAAAGGGTTTCCTAAATCAATCTCGTCACCGTCATAGGTAATCGTCGTTGTATTCAATACATTTTGAGCCACAGTACGAATTAAGCTTTCTGTTAAATCCATCATTCCATAATAATCTGTATACGCCTCATAGAGTTCAAGCAAAGTAAACTCCGGATTATGTCTTACAGATAAACCTTCATTTCTAAAGACGCGTCCGATTTCATATACACGCTCAAATCCACCCACGATAAGTCGTTTTAAGGGTAATTCGAGAGATATTCTTAAATGCATTGGCATATCAAGCGCATTATGATGCGTATTAAAGGGCTTTGCGGCTGCTCCACCAGGAATTGCTGTAAGTACAGGTGTTTCAACTTCCAGATATTCTTTTGCATCTAAAAAACGACGAATTTCTTTGATGATTTGGGATCGTTTTGTAAAGGCTTCTTTCACATCCGGATTTACAATAAGATCTAAATATCGTTGTCGATAGCGTGTGTCTGTGTCCTTTAGTCCATGAAATTTTTCCGGTAGAATTTGAAGGCTCTTTGATAAAAGAAGAACTTCTTTTGCTTTTACAGAAATCTCGCCTTTTTGTGTCTTAAAGACGTCACCGGTAATTCCAACAATATCACCTAAATCATAATGTTTGAATTCTTCATACGCTTCCTCACCAATGGCATCTTTTCGTACATACGACTGAACCTGTCCATCACGATCTTGTATATGGCAAAAAGATGCTTTCCCCATCAACCGTTTTGTCATGATACGACCGGCTATTTTGACTTCTTTTCCTTCTAATTCATCAAACATTTCAAGTATCTCTTTACTCTTATGCGTTACTTCAAATTGAGTGATTTGAAAAGGATCCTTGCCCTTGTTTTGAAGTTCCTCAAGTTTTGTTCTTCGAATTTGTAATAATTCATTCAACTCTTGAACTTCCGGATTCATATTATTGTTTTCAGACACTTTATGCACTCCTATCTCTACTATATTATCTATGGTTTAAACGTCTATCCTTATCGGTGTATTTCTAATATTTTAAATACTACTTTTCCACCGGCTTTAAGATCAACTTCAACTGTTTCGCCTTCTTTGGCTCCAATGAGTTTTGAACCCACCGGTGATTCATTAGATATTTTACCTTTGAGTGGATCTGCTTCTGTCGAACCTACAATTGCATAATCCAATTCTTCTTCATATTCAAGGTCATAAACTCTTACCTTACACCCAATGCTTACTGTACTTAAATCGACTTCATCTTCATCGATGACTTCTGCATTTTTCAATATTTTATCTAATTCAGTAATACGTGCTTCGATTTCACCCTGTTCGTCTTTCGCAGAATCATACTCGGCATTTTCGGATAAATCACCTTGCGCTCTTGCTTCTTTAATTTTTTCTGCTATTTCTTTTCGCTTTACAAGCTTTAAGTGTTGTAACTCTTCTTCTAAAGCTTTTAATCCATTATACGTTAATATATTTTTCTTATCTGCCATTTTTACTACACCTCGTCTTTCTTGCAGGGTACAAAGATGTACCATCTACAATATGATATATTCGTAGTATTATAACGTAATCTACTCGCCTTGTCAAACCCTTCTATAAAAACGGTTCTAGGCACTTCGCAGTTGTTCTAAAATACCTTGAATATCCTCTATATTTTCAACTCGATTAATTCCCGCACGAATTTTTGTTGCATTTTTTAACCCTTTTGTGTACCATGCAATATGCTTTCGCATTTCTCGCATAGCAATATACTCTCCCTTATATTCAATAAGCATTTCACTATGACGCTGAATCATCTGTATCACGTCTTCAATTGTCGGTGGCGTATACCCTGTCCCTTCTATTTCAGCAATGAGCGCCTTAAATATCCAAGGATTTCCCATGGCAGCTCGCCCAACCATGACTCCATCGCAAGCGGTTTGTTCTAGCATGGCTTTTAAGGATTTCCCGTCGACGACATCTCCATTACCTATAATTGGGACCTTAACACTTGCTTTGGCTTGACGTATAATCTCCCAATTTGCCTTGCCACTATAATATTGCTCTCGAGTTCGGCCATGTATTGTTATCATCGAAACACCATTGTCCTCTGCGATTTTACACACATCGACTGCATTTAAAGTTTCGGGAGAAAAACCTGCCCGTATTTTTATGGTCACCGGTTTATCGACCGCTTTAACCAAGGCTTCAACAATTTTCCCGATTTTTTTCGGATCTTTCATAAGGGCTGAGCCTTCACCATTGTTAACGACTTTTGGAACAGGACATCCCATATTAACATCAAAACAGTGTATTCCATCATGATCAATTTTTTTTGCCATTTCGCTTATAATATATGGGTCACTGCCAAACAGTTGAACTCCGACTTGTTTTTCCGCTTTACCAATTTCTAAAATCAACTTCGATTTTTGGTTATTATAGCGAATCGCTTTTGCACTAACCATTTCGGTAAACGTTAGGTCACAGCCTTGCTCCTGACAAATCTGACGATAGACACGATCTGTCACGCCTGCCATTGGACCTAATAGTAAACCATTTTTTAAATCAATGTTTCCGACTTTCATTTTTTCTCCTATTTTTTCACGTTCTTTTCATATATATATTTTAAACCTTTTAAAGTTAACTCACTATCATAGATGAGGTCATCTTCCATAGAATCGATAATGACACGACCTAATCCTCCCGTTGCAACCACCTTCATCTCTTGTCCCATCTCTTTTTGTATTTGCTCTATAATATATTTCACTTGACCGATATAGCCATAGACCAGACCGGCTTGCATACTGGTTGTTGTATTTTTGGCAAGAATACTTGCTGGTTTTTTTATTTCCACTTCAGGTAATTTTGCCGTTTTTTTCCAAAGTGCATCCGCTATAATACGGATTCCGGGAGATGTGATTGCTGCTACAAAGACGCCCTTTTCAGTAACCACATCATAGGTTGTCGCTGTACCAAAATCAATAATAATAATGGGACCACCATATTCTTTAAATCCGGCTACAGCATCAACGATACGATCCGAACCTACTTCAAGGGGATTATCTGTATGGATTGCAATTCCGGTCTTGATGCCCGGTCCAACAATCATGGGTTCTTTTTTTAGGTACTTACGTAGTCCATTTGTAAATGAATACATTATATCCGGCACCACAGAAGATATAATGACATCCTTCACTTCATCTGCAAAAATTTTGAATTCCTTTAGCACTGTTACAATAAATACCCCATATTCATCCGATGTTTTTTCTGATTGCGTTCGCATGCGAAAACGAGCAACAATATCATCTTCTTTAAATACGCCAAACGTAATATTGGTGTTGCCAATATCAATCACTAATAACATTTTATCACTTCTTTCTATTTATTCTTAGAATAAGGAGAGTCAATTGACTCTCCTTCGTTTATTTTCTAATAAGATTCGATTTATTGACCGCAAAATATGTGACAACGATAGCCGTTGTTAATACACCTGCCACAATGGCTTCAATCACCGCATTCGTTGTTATTATTGTAAATAGCATCACACGAATTCCGGCTTTACTTTCGATACCAAACATTGCCATTAAATCTTTTACGTAAATAATATACAACATTGACAATACGAATACCGTATTTGTCATACTTCCTAAAATTCCTCCAACTGCTGCACTAACTGTTTGTCCGATTTTTTTACTGCCAAGAATTTTTTTCATTAAGCTATATGTGTAATAAGCAACAACGCCAATTGGCATACGTGGCAAAATACTTACCAAGGGATTAATGAAAAGCGGGTCTAGGGCCGTAACCGGTCGTGTTAATGCATTTACTAATGAAATTATTCCCATTAAGGTTCCCATTACTAATCCGTATAAAGGACCTAAGATAATCCCGGTAATTATTGTCGGCACATGGATAATTGTTGCACTTACACTACCTAAGGGTACAAAACCTATGGGCGTAACCGATAGAATAAAAGTAATGGCCAACATAACACCTAAAAAAGTAAGTTTCCTTGTTTCTGGTCGAATATTCATATTTTCCTCCTGTTCTCGTTCCATTTCGGATACAAGACATATTTATATGTACTTCATTATTATAACAAAAATTCTAAAAAAAACAATTATAAAATTCTTGAAGAGCCTCAAAGAGATCTTCTTTTTCAATCTGATATTGTTTTATTTTGAGATGGGAACCTATTTCATCGTGATATCCATCAAACTCTTTTACCTTTGATTTTATAAACAACTTGCCCTCGACATCAAAGCCCATAATAAGCATTCCACCGATTTCTTCCGTATGCATGACCATCATGATTTGGATTTCTTTTTGCACTTGTTCCGGTAACGCATCAAAATCTTCGTTAAAATAATACAATTTATCATAGCTGTTTGAAACTGCTAGAATAACACCATTATCGTAATGTTCGTTGTCCATTAAGTAATCTTCCATTATGAATATATATCCTTTCTACACATAACCATAGATTCCCCGAACCGATACTTCACCTGAATTAACTTTCATTGTATCGCCTGCAGATGTAAGTACCAAGAGTTCTCCTTGATTTGTGATTCCTTGTCCGACGCCCATATAGGAGCCCTTATTTCCTACAACTCGAATGTCTCCTTTGACATTAAGGCAAAGATTTTCATATTCTTTTTTTATAAAACTTAAGTCTTTTATTTGAAAAAACGTTTCAATGTAATGCATAAATTCTGTAATCAATGTTTGAATATATTCGTGACGATTAAACTCAATCGCCCCTTGATTACTTGCCATTTCCAAAGACGTTGCAATCGGATTCAATTCGCTAGAAAAGGCTTGTTGAGATACGTTTAATCCGATTCCTACCACAAGATAATTCACACATTCAATCTCTGCACTCATTTCAGTTAATATGCCTGCGACTTTTTTGCCCTGAATAATGATATCATTTGGCCATTTTATTTTCGCATCAAGCTTATAGAGTTGATTGAGCGTTTTCGCCAAAGACAACCCAGCAATAAGAGTCACCATGGCTGCGTCTGTGGGCATAATATTGGGTCGCAACAATATGCTCACATAACATCCGCTATCTTTAGGTGAGCTCCAGTATCGTCCTCTACGTCCACGTCCTGAGGTTTGCTCTCTCGCGACAAAACAACCATGACCTTCCACCTGGTCCGCTCGCCGTTTTGCTTCTAAATTCGTCGAATCAACCGTATCATCCAATTGAACATGGGTAAATCCAAGCGTTTTTAAGTCATGCATAAGTTGACTTTCAGAGAGTGTGCTTGGTTCCTCAATGAGGCGATACCCTTTATTCGTCACTGAATCGATATAATATCCTTCTTCTTTTAATCGATTGATGTTTTTCCATATGGCTGTACGACTAATTCCGATAAATTGACTCAATTTTTCACCGGAAATATATTCATTGGTGTTCATAAGTACATCGAGTATTTTATCTCTATTTTTCATCATATCTTTTCCTGTTATCGTCCCGTCGGATAGAGTCGGAAGGTTTCTAAAATTGAAAGCTCAATTCCTTTAGCAATTTCATCATGGTAACTTTTATCTGTAAGAATTTTTAAATCCTCAGGATTACTCATGTATCCCATCTCTAATATGACCGCCGGCATATTAGTTTTGTTAAGCACGTATAAATTATCCCGTTGTTTGATCTTGTAATTCGGGAAAAGCGTGTTTGCTGTAAACACTCTTTGAACAACATCCGCAAGTTCAAATGCATTTAATCCCGGTGTATCTTTACCCGGCAAATATAGAGTCTCTGTTCCTCGATACGTAGATTGAGAAAAAGTATTCGCATGTATACTTAAGAAAAAGTCCGCTTCAACTTCATTGGCTAAAATACATCGTTCTTCAAGTGATGGGCGAACATCGGATGTACGAGTATAATAAACCTTCATATCCGGATGTTTGTCCAATAATTTTTTTAGCTCTAAAGTAACTCCTAGGTTAATATCTTTCTCATAATACTTCCCATCGGCAACAACAGCCCCCGGATCATTACCACCATGTCCTGCATCAATCACAACAACTTTTTTATATAATTCTTTAGGTTTATAGGCTTTGATGGCAATGCCTTTTTCATCTTCTTCCACTCGAAATTCATAAATTGTTGCTGTTTTTATTGTAACTTCTGTATCTCCTGAAGCATTTAATTTCACGTTAATGTTATCAATAATACCGTCATTAATCTTGACGAGTCCACTACCAAAGTGTGAACGATAGTCTCCGGGTATGGTTATAATATATTCACGATCTTGATAGCGATCGGTGTATTTTACACCATTAACTTCTTGAATATCCTTTTCAATAGTAACTGTTGGTATATCATCTGTGCGATCATAGACGATATGCTCATAATCCGGTTCTTTTATTTGAACACGGGTCGTTTCTCCATCCAGTTCAATAATCTCATAATCCGGCTGACCGTCGACTTCAAGCACAATTCGCGTCGTCGTTGCATCAAACTGTGACGTACGAATGTTTGTCACATACTGTCCTGATGCGTCGGCTTCTTGATAGCCAAAAGGTGTTATTGTATTGGGTATATCAAAAACGATTCTCGATGGTTTACTTAGACGAAATGCCTTGACACCTCGTGCATTAACTCCATCTATTTCAACAAAATCACCACTCTCATTTTGTCCTAATGTAATATTGGCAACTGAACTATTCCTGGGTTTTACAAATATTTGATTCCGCTCTTTATTTAAACTAACAGTAAACTGATATCCGGATTCTTTTAAATCAAAAACAATTTTTCCAAATGCTACTCCTGATTCATTCGTATGACGCCCCATGCGTATCTCATCAGCTATAGGATTACGCTGATAATCTATATTCATACTTGTACGGTCAAAATCAACATTTTCGACTTCGAGAATATATTTTCCGTCCCACATATAATCCTCAATGTCGGTAATCTGACCATCCACATTAATTGTGAAAAAATGGTCATCCATATCAAAATCCACATCTTTTATATAAGCTAATGGATGCTTCTCTCGAACAATATCTCCTCTTACTTCACCATCAGCATCACCTTTAAATACAATTGGATTATCAAAAAGCGGCGTTGGCAAGGGTCTTTTTGCATCATTACCATCGATGCGTTCAATAAGTTCGTCCTCTAAATCATTGGGTTTTGATGGTGTAAGATCATCTTCAACCTTATTGCCGTCTTCAATTACTCCATCTCCATCTAATTGGCCGTCATCGACACCATCATTAGGCGCTTTCATTGCAAATGTGCTGATTAAGGCCGTATAAGATTCCTGATCCCAATCCACATTAAACCCCAAATTTTCTGAAACAAATCTAAGGGGAATCATTGTCTTTGCACTATCCTTATTCCGATCTCGAATCAGTTTTGCCGGCATATCTAGGGGAATATCTTCTCCATTAACACGAGCAATGTTTGAATCAATCTTTAGTTCAACTGTTGTTTCTCCATATATTACAAGTATTTCTTGGTTTTTGGTGTCCCATTTCACTTCCCCACCAATAGCTCTACTTTCAAACACCTCACGTACCGGAACCAAGGTATGTGACTTAGAGGTTTCACTGTCTTCGATTAAAACCGCAGGCATATCCCCTGTCTCGAGTCGAGTCCCGTCAATGGAAAGTGTTACAAGACGGTTTCGATATTTATAAATCTCTCCATCATATTCTAGGAACAAATTTTCTGCATAATCTCCTGCATGTACACTAACCATTTGGCTACTCATCATGACGATTATAATAAGTAGTCCTATAATCCTACGTCTCATAGAATAATCTCCTTAAAGTCAACTGTCAAATCTAAAAATTACTTTTACATGTTTAATGAAATACATGGAAGCCACACCGACAAACACACCTGTAAGAATTCCTGCAATCATTAGTATCGGTGCATAATATAATGCAATCGTTGTTCGACCTGTAATGATATTTAGTACGAGCAACTGTCCTACATTGTGCAAAACACCTCCAAGTACACTTATGCCAATGGTGCTTACTTTATTCCCAAAATAACGATACACAAAAAGCATTCCTAAGCTACTCAAAATACCACCGGATAAACTATAAAAAAAGCTCATCATACTTCCAATAATTAAAGCCGTTAATAAAATACGGCTGATAACAATCATAAACACTTCGCTTTTCTTAAAATACATAATGCAAGTCACTGTGATAATATTGGCTAATCCAAGTTTCATTCCCGGAACACTATAGGGCAAGGGAATAAAACGTTCAAAATAACTTAAGGTCATTGCTAAGCTAATCAATAAGCCCATATAAACCATTTTTCTAGCTTTATTGTGAGATGACATCAATATCGCCTCCTTCACCGATGATTTCTACTGTAAATCGGTTAGGAACACATACAATGGCTTCTCGAGCCTGTGTTGCATCTTTTGTGTTGACACAGATTTGGTCACGACAATCTGCATATGTTACACTCACTATACCGTCATGTATATGTAGATGGTTTTCTCCAAACTCCGTCTCATAGTCTTTATCAATTTCTTCATTAACGTTAAAACGATCAACGACTTCTCCATCAATTCGAATTTCAACAATCAAAATATTATCATCGCTTTGACGCGAATTAAACGAATATACTCCAAGTATACTTATAATTATAATGCCAAATATAATTAGGTCACCTTTTTTCATCCTGCTTCCCTTCTATTAGGTCGAATACGATCGCATATACTTCTTCTTTATTGATTTCGTTCAAAAGTTCATGCCGCCCATTCGCTACGCTTTTAAGCTTAACATCATAACCTAATCGATTATACATGTCATAAACTTTATGCACTCCATCCATAAATTGTCCGACCGGATCCATATCTCCTGAAATAAAGGAAATCGGAATCTGCGGTGTTTTTATAATATTTTCTTCACTTGAAACATAATCCAAACCTTTTGAAAATTCTTTATAAAAACGAGGGGAGTATTGATAGCCGCATAAAGGGCTATTTATGTACCACTCCACAACTTTTCGATCTCGTGTCAGCCAATCAAACGCCGTATTTGCAGGCTCAAACGTTTTATTCATCTGACCGACAAACATATAGTCAAGTGCTTTGTTACGTATGGAAGGCACAATACCTTCACATGCGGCGCTTAATATAATTCCGACTTTGTTTGCCAGCAAACTTGAATGAACTGTTCCCATGATAATTGCACGGTCTGCATCTTCCCCATATATTGTCAAATAATGGCGAAGTAAGACAGATCCCATTGAATGACCTAAGAAAATATGTGGCACATCCGCTTCATTGGATTTTATAAAGTTTTGCACATGGTGTATATCTTCAATCATATCCTCCCATGTATCATGAGTGAAAATACCTACACGTTCATTTCTTTGTAAGCTTTTTCCATGTTTTCGATGATCATGAATATATACAATATAGTTATGTTCTACTAAAAATTGTGCAAAGTGTGCATAACGTGCTCCGTACTCTGCCATACCATGCAAAATATGAACGATTCCTTTATTGTTTTCTTCTTTTTTATTTTTGTAGCGTCTCAAAAAAATCTTTTGATTTTTAGCCCCTTGAATGATCCAAGTTTGTTTTTCCATAAAAGCCCTCCTTATTCTACACTATTTGTGAATGCTTTTAAGCTAATATTTGCGCTTAATGTCTCTTCAACATCATCCCATTTTATACCATCATAGCTCATATATCCCTCACCATCATCTAAATTAACTGTACTAATCCATGAGTTTTCTTTTTTAAATTCTGCCGCAACCGGATATTCACTATTTGGTGTCGTGATTTTTACAACAACTGCATATCGACCATTTACTCGAATTGGGGTTTCAAAATCAATCGTATAATAGCCCCCATATTCTTTGGTTCCTCGCTTAATCAAACGCATAGAGTTAAAACTGTCTTTTGATTCAAAACTATTGACTACATAAACTTCATACGTGGACATTTCATCGGTTGCATAAAAACTAACGGCCTTAAGGTCTTCTATTCCTTGCGTCTCATAAACATTCGAAAAATAAGCTGTTTCTTCACCATAGCCAATTTGACCAATAAAACCTAACCAATCTGCTTGATATATTTTATCATAATTATCCACTGGATCTATGCGTGTATATACAATATTTAATGTTCCGATTTGAATATCTTCATACGAAATATAAAAGTAGCCGTCTTGTCCAAATGCTGTCCCATAACTATTTTTAGCCAAAAAAGCACCGTTTCTCCGGGGTTGTATATTAAAATTTTCTTTAGGATAGTTATCATCCCATCCAATCAATACGACGTCATGGTTGATTGTTTTGTTCCCATTATAATAATAACTTGCTGTATTCGGATTATAATAATCTGTGCTCGAAGTAAATGTCAAGTCCGATACATGCATTGAACTTTGAACACCACCATAATTCATGATAGCTACTTTTATTCCTGCATAATCTTTAGCCGGAATAAACTGTGCTTCTTGTAAATGCTTCATTACCGGCGCATTTGGATTTGTTTTTTTATCATTAAATGGATCATCCTTTTCTAATACCGGTCCTGACCACCTTGTTAAATAACTTAAGGCAATCATATAGTTTCCACCTTTTGCCTGACTTAAGTTATAACCATGTCCTAAACTTAAATGATCTTCCGAAAAATCCCAAGTTTCTTCGGGTAATAAGGCTGACTCTAATGCACCTAATGAAGCAAATGCCCAACAGGCACCTGTATCAAACTGATTTTTTATTGGAGTAACCTTTTTATGATTACGCAAGTCATATTTGGCTGGGATTCGCGTAAATAAGTTCGTTTCACCTTGATATGAAACAACAACTTTTTGTTCGCTTTGATTCCATGTCACCGTACTCCCGAACGCTTCTAAAACAATTCGTATGGGTAAATAGGTACGGTTATCGATAATCCGTGATTTTGTATCATTTAATATTTTCTCTCCGTTTTTATAGATATACATCTCACCAATAGGAACATCCACACGAATTCCGTCTTTTACCGCAGATGCCATCTGTTTTTTTCCATTCCAGCTAACGCTTGCTCCAATTGCCTCTAAAGTACGTCTAAATGGGACCTGTGTTCGATTATTTTCATCAATAAATGGATACCCATAGGTATCAGTATATGTAATTGTTTTACTATTGTACTCGATTTTAGGTGCTGAAGCTTGTGCATCAACTGGTGTATACATGACGGTAATCATCATGATCAAGCTCATCAAACGGGAAATTCTTTTTTTCAATTTCATTCTCCTTAATTTCAACGTGGCGGTCGCGGGCCAAGATATTGATAAATATATGACTTTAACATACCATTATATAATTTACGATTTTTAGTTGCTTTTTTTCCGTAATATCGTTCAAACTCATCAAATGACGTGATTACAAAGATGCTCCAATCGCTGAGAGGTTCAAAAACATTACCCATTTCTTTATATAACTTCGCTACTGAATCAGCATCTTCTAATCGTTCACCATAGGGTGGATTCGTAACAACAACGCCATAATGTTTTTTTGTCTTAAATTCACTGACCGGTCGATCTTGAAAATGAATCAACTCATCGACATATGCATTAGCCGCACAATCCCTGGCAACATTAATCACTTGATAATCAATATCAAATCCTTGAATATTCAGTTCCACATTATGATCGATTGCATCATTGGCTTCATCGACGGCATCCATCCAATATTTTTTTGGAATAATGTTTGTCCACGTCTCTGCTTCAAACTCTCGGTTTAAACCCGGCGCAATATTCGCTCCAATCATGGCAGCTTCAATCGGAATGGTTCCTGTTCCACAAAACGGGTCAACTAAGATGCGATCTTTATTCCATGGAGACAGCAAAACTAAAGCTGCCCCTAATGTTTCCCTAATCGGAGCTTTAGCTATCATTTTACGATACCCTCGCTTATGTAACCCATCGCCTGATGTATCTAAGGTAACATTCACCATATCTTTTTTTATGAATATTCGAATTGGATAAGAAGCGCCGGATTCTTCAATAACGTCTGTATCATAAGCTTTTTTTAATCGTTCAACAATTGCTTTTTTTACAATGGATTGAATATCTCTTGCACTAAAAAGCTTTGACTTGATTGAATTTGCTTTTTTCACCCAAAACTTACCATCTTCAGGTATATACTCTTCCCATGGTAAGGCCTTAATTTGATCGAACAATTGTTCAAATGTTACTGCTTTAAAATCAGCGACTTCAATCAGAACACGTTCTGCAACCCTTAAATTAATGTTACTACGGCATATGGCCATGGCATCTCCTTGAAAAGTAACACGACCATCTGTAACGTTGACAATCTCATAACCAAGATCCTTAACCTCATTTTTTACTATTGCTTCGAGCCCAAACATACACGGGGCCGTTATATTATATGTTTTCATAGTAACTCCATTCTTCATTCACATTGATTTATTCTATTATACGTTATCTTTTGGAGATGCACAATGTTATGCACTTAAAAATTACTTGTAAGTTTACTAAAACAAGGATACAATAGTAAAGAGTTTGATACACATGGAGGTATTTACAATGAGACTAAAATCCTTTTTCAATCGAATCATTAGTTCTATGCGTTCTTCTAAATTTTATATAAGCATTGTTTCAGAAAAAATGTCAAAAGCTTTGATTTATATTCTTCTTATCGTCTGTATTATCGGTTCAACATCCGGTTTAATTCAAGGGTTACTTACCCGTTCTCAATTAAAGGATGTTATCACAGTAACAAAATCAGATTCTTTTCCTAATTTTTCTTTTTCTGACGGATATTTTTCCATTGATCGAGACGAACCGATTATATATGCCTATGAAAATTATTACAAGTTTATCGTTGATCCGACCAACACAAAAAACATTAATGATTTGGCCGGTTATGAAGCCGGCTATCTTCTTCAACCCGAAACACTTTATATATCTACCATTGGACACTCTCCTGTTCGATATGATCTTACGCTCTTACAGGGACTTGATTTTAATAAAAACACATTAATTGCATATATGGAAACAATATCCATATTTATCATTCCAATTGTCATCATAATTAGTATTATTTTCGTTCTATTTGGCACATTATTTAAAAGTCTATTTCTGTATATTCTTGGCATCATGCTACGGAATATGAATCAGATAACAAACTTAACCAATGGTGGTATATACAAAATGGTTTTATATTCCATGACTTTAGGAATTATCCTTACAGAAATCATTTCATTGATACTCATCATAACACCTATCATTCGTTTAAGTCCTTGGATATCTTCCATTCTACCTTTTTTGACCTTTTACTTGCCAGATTGTGTCATAACCCGAATTTCACTGGATTATACAAGTCATTATCTCCCTCAATTTTCATCATTTTTGAAAATCACAATCTGTATTTTGTTATTGAAAATAAAAGAAGGACCATCCG